>Ga0315338_1000129_pt1 | contig 341218 bp, 298 predicted proteins | sample ASW8metaG_FD_204518 | JGI IMG/M metagenome (GOLD analysis project Ga0315338, IMG submission 204518) | Ammonia-oxidizing marine archaeal communities from Monterey Bay, California, United States - ASW #8 | ecosystem: Environmental > Aquatic > Marine > Coastal | place: USA: California | collected... | reverse complement strand
CGGGCACGAAGACGAACACGGGCACGAAGACGAACACGGGCACGAAGACGAACACGGGCACGAAGACGAACACGGGCACGAAGACGAACACGGGCACGAAGACGAACACGGGCACGAAGACGAACACGGGCACGAAGACGAACACGGGCACGAAGACGAACACTTCAATGCGCACCTCTGGCTCGATCCTATCGCGGCCAAGGATATCGTCTCGGTGATAGGCGGTAGATTGCGTGCCCTCGATCCGACTCACGCGGCCCTCTACGACGAGAACGTCAGCCGGTTAGTCGCGCGCCTCGACGCCCTTGAGGCAGAACTGGTCGAACAACTGCGTCCGATAGCTCGCAGCCCCTATATCGTCTATCACGATGCCTATGGCCCGTTCGAGCGTCGCTTTGATCTGAACAATGTCGGCATAGTAACCAAGCATGCCGAAGATGCGCCGAGCGCTGGGCGTATCCGTCACATACGTGCAGTTATTTCCGAACAAAAAGTACGCTGTGTCTTCCGCGAGCCACAATTCGAGCCAAACGCTATTAACATCATCGCAGAAAATAGCGATATCAAAATCGGCGAACTCGACCCTCTGGGCGTCGGCCTGACGCCCGGTGTGAATGGATATTTTAGCTTGATGCACAAACTTGGTGAGAGTTTCGCGACCTGCTTGGGCCGAACCTAAATCAAATTGCTTAGCCACAAAACCTAGAAGAACGGAGTTCTGAAGATGCATTTTCTTGTCAAACGTAAGCAAAAAGAAAAAATTCATATGCTTTTCGCACTTGCCTACTTGCCGCAACGTCAGTTCTCGCCCTCCTCGCGATATCAGCAACCCAGTCGGTGGAGGCAGCGGACCACGCGAAACTTGCCGAGCTCAGAGCCGAAAACCGGGTCTTGGCGGCACAGCTTGAACGCCTGGAAAATGAACTCAAGGACATTAAGCAGGTGGTCACTCAGAATGCAAATATGGTGGCGACCAAAGCCGAGGAACCAGCCAAGTCGTCACCGGAATTACCACTGGGCATCGAATTCGGAGGTGCCATCGAGTTAGAAGCCACCTCGACGGAAACCTTTGCCGGTGCTGATAGCTCCGATCTGGCTCTAGCCAAGGTGGAGGCCTATATCGATACTCAGCCGCACCAATACATCTCGACCCATGTGCAATTCGTCCGCGAGGACGGCAGCGAAAACATCAATCTCGATGAAGCGACCGTAACGCTCGGCAATACAGAGGAGCATCCGTTCTACGCCATGACCGGGAGGTGGGCGGTGCCCTTCGGCGGCTTCGACACAGCCATGAATACTGATCCGCTTAGTAAATCCCTAGGCGAGGCAAAAGAAGATGCGCTGCTGCTCGGTTTTACCAAAGATGGTTTCACGCTGGAGGGGTACGGGTACAACGGTGATACGCAGGAGGCCGGAGAGGACGACAACATCGACCAGTTCGGCTTAGCGGCGAGCTATGGCGGAGAGATGGACAACACCGAGATTTCGTTCGGTTTGGGTTATATTTCCAATATCGCCGATTCCGACAATTTGACAGACAATGTCACAGGCGCCACGGCGCTCAACGACTATGTCAACGGCTGGGAGGTGCATGGTGCCGTCGCGCACGGTGCTTTCGCGATCTATGGCGGCTATATGGCTGTCGCCGAAGCCTTCGGGCCTGGCGAGCTCGCGTTCAACGGCCAAGGCGCCAAGCCAGTGGCCTGGAACGCCGAGACCGCCTATACGACCGAAATCAGCGGTAGGGAGGTGACCATGGCTGTCACCGTACAGGGCACCGAGGAAGCCTTGGCGCTAAGCCTTCCAGAAACCCGCTACGGCAGCGCTGTAACGGTAGAGGTCCAGAGCAATGCCGCGGTCACCGCCGAGTACCTGCACGAAGAGGATTACGGCACCGGAGACGGCGGCACCGGAAACGACAGCTCTACTGCCACACTCAAGCTGGCAGTGGAGTTTTGACCATGGCGTAAATCTTCAAGGTGGGCAAGAAGACGCCGATAACGGAGGTCGAACCGCGCGACTTTATCTAGTGCCTCGGACGTTCCCCACCCCCGGTATAATAACTCCAAATGACCTGTTCATTCTCTGGATTCTTAACCATCCCCAACAAACCATGGCCGAGCCAGTGCGAGCAGTGTGCGGCACATACCTTGCTGTGATATTGGCAGTTTGGCTCATCGGTCTGCTATAGGCTTATGGAGCGTTAGAATTATTTAGTGACCCGCGCCAGTGACAAGGCTGATAAGAAACACCGCGAGGGCAGCAAAAATGACCGTCCATGAAAATCAAGCGAGGCATTCATTTTGTAAACAGTGTGGTATCGTTACATTTGGCCGACCCGGCTTGATGCTCTAACTTCACCTCACAACTGTCCGCTGTCTCGACCATTTCGATCTTGAAATCGAAACCTACAAGGTCGAGCTATATGATGATAAAAACTCGGATGCCGTGACTAAGGCATTCTAGGACATTGGCAAAACTCAACGCTGGCTGCTCCGTCCGAACTGGGACCATTCGACATGGCGCGAAATGCTGACAGACTGATCGTCACAGGAGCATTAGGGTCCGCCTGGGCTGATTGGGATGATGGCGTCGCAGCATATGCCGCGGGCGATTACGCGACAGCTCGCCGCCAGTGGTTTCCGCAAGCCGAAAAAGGGGATGCGAAAGCACAGTATAATCTTGGTGTGATATTTGCCAACGGCAAGGGCGTTCCCAAAAATGATGGCGAGGCGGTCAAATGGTATCGCGAGGCTGCCGAGCAGGGCCATGCGGGCGGCCAGTTCGGCCTTGGTTCGGCGTATTTCCTCGGACGGGGTGTTCCTGAGAATTACCTGCAGGCGTATATGTGGTTGGCGCTGGCCAAGGCGCAGGGCCATGAGAAGGCAGCGAAGGGTCTGGATGTTGTTAAAGCGAAAATGACTGGCGTAGAAATATCCAAAGCCCGAGATCGCGCCTCACTTTGGTGGAGAGAGCACAATTAGCCTCACACCTACACGCCCTTGGTTGTTCTCTGTGCCCAATTCCAAAGACGTCGGTTCGGTAACGTCTTGATATCGATGAATATGCCAGACTGGACACTAATACGCTGGGCATCGACTGGTAGCTCCACCAGAGCAGATCATTGGGCTGGCGAAACCTGATAGGACAAAAAGCGCGCACACCGTATCTTACACGCGTGGCCAGAGCTGAGACCAGCGCCAGAGAAGTCTGTGACATTTTGAACCGCGACGGCGCCGTCGTAGCTGCGGCGCGAACACGGCATCGAACGTGCGCCGACGCAGGGTCTTCCTGGGCCTCGTCGTTGGCTGATTGAAGACAGAGAAAAACCTGTTTTTGACCGTACCGATTGAAACCGCTAATGATGCAAAAACTACGGCGCGCAACTCAAATCGCGCTAGGCGAATTAATACGGTGAGATGGTCTCCTTATCCCGCTCCCTACCCGAGCAACGGCATATAGCTGTCCAGCGTCTTGAGGCAGGCGTCGCGACCTTCCGACGGCATTTGTAGGAGTACGCGATTCACGCCGGCGGCGCGATAGCCCTCGAGCGCAGCTGCGTCGGGGGCGGCGTTGAAGATCGTAGTGGAGAGCGTCGCCATGTCACGTCCGGCTTCACCGGCGATGCGGCGCAGACGGGCCATACCGTCCACCATGTCGATCGGCCCGCGTGGGAACCAACCGTCACAATATTCAACTATGCGGCGCAGCGTGTAGTCGGTCTCGCCGCCCAGGAGAATTGGTGGATGCGGCGTTTGAATCGGCTTCGGCGAGGAAAAGACCGGGTCAAAATCTACGAACTTACCGTGATATTCGCCTGCCTCCTGAGTCCATAACTGCTTGGCCGCCAGGATAGTTTCACGCATCACCTTGAAGCGATTTTTATACTCAACCCCATGGTTCTCCATCTCATCCACGTTCCAGCCGCCGCCGATGCCGAAAATAAATCGCCCACCGGAAAGCCGATCGACACTGGCAACCGATTTGGCCAGGTTGAACGCGTCATGTTGCGGCACCAAACAAATTCCAGTGCCGATTTTGAGCGTCTTGGTCACGGCGGCAGCAAAGCTCAGACCCACGAACGGATCATAAGTATGATAATATTGCTTCGGCACCTCGCCACCACCTGGAAACGGCGTTTTTCGGCTGACCGGGATATGAGTGTGTTCGCAGGTGAGCAGCGATTCAAAACCGCGCTGTTCCAGTTCCGTCGCTAGCTCCGTAAGCTCGATAGAATAGTGGGTTGGAAAGAAGAAAACGCCAATATCCATGTTTTATGATCCTTGTGAGAGCGAATTGAGGATGATCTTACCCAGTGTCGCATTACTCCGCATCAATCTCGACGACAATGACTTCAGGGTCACGAAAAAACAAATCCATACAGTCTCTCCCTGCCTGCCTGTCACTGTCCGCACTCGCCACGACGGCGGCCCCCTGGGCTATCCGACGACGCTGATATATTAGCCGTTAACCACGCCACCGGCGCTCTCGATTGCCCGTTTCGTGAAGCCCCAGGTTTCAATGGCAGGACGTGAAGGAATTTTCTTGGGTGCCACGGCAAACTCTATTCTGTTTGGGTGCAGCCTTATATAAAGCCAACTACCCTAACCCTAAGATCCTATTATTTGGGCGCGAAGGTCATCTGTCGCTTCAACATCCAAGGCCAGTGTATCATCGTCAAGCGAGCCCGTCAGAACGACTGCATAGACGGCTGCTGCCCGTTCTTGGGTTTCCCAACCTCGCTCCACGTCGCGGAGGACACGGGCCGGCTTGCGGGTGCGCGGGTCACCATAGCCAGCACCGCCACCTTCAATGCCGCGCAGGGTTTCGCCAGGCGCAATCTCGGCCTGCACGAAGTTTGCAAGTTTTACCTCGGTGCCATCAGCAGTACGTTTGAATGTTGCACCGGGATAGCCATCGGCGCCGCCATGCGCGCCGCGTGGTGGAGAATAATGCCCATCCGAGGGAATAACCACGGTAAACGGTGAGGTCGTCGGGCCATACACCACCTCGGTCACAGGCGCGCCACATTGTCGACCTGCCCCTAAAGTAGCGGGCAGAATGCGGATATTATCGATCTCGATCGGATATCGCGCCTCGTCAAGTTCGACGCTGTCGAGGCGGATCATTCCCGCAGCGGTCGGCATACAGTAGGTCAGCCAGCCATCGGCCACCGGCCCGGCCGGTCCGCCGCCGAGGCCAAGGAACAGCTGCCCGACATATGGATCGCCGCCACGGCGTGCATCTTGTCCAGAAATTACGGCCATCGCGGCACCCATAGTTGACGAGCCGTCCGCCAGGCCATAGCCCTCGCCCAACTGGGCGAACGCGCCTTGAACAGAGTAAATTAGCCGCTCGGCGACGTTAGTGGTGCAGGCCGAGCAGCTATGGGGAAAGGCTGGGCGGCCGACGATACAATTATCACGCAGTAATACGCGGACGCGCCGGAAAGCGCCCGAGTTATGCGGAATATCGTCAGCAAGGCAGTTTAAGATCGCCGTGAACACGTTTGCCAAGCAACTCGCTTCAGTTTGATTGAGGCCGCAATCGACACAATCGACATTATCGCGAAGGTCAACCTCGATAATCGCGGCTGCAGAATCAATTGTCAGCTTGGCTTGCACCCGGATCCCATCGGGCAAAATATCTTCGACCGGATCATGTGTGCTTTCGCTGACCAGGCTGGCCGATGGCAACGCCCGGATGGCGCTCGCCATGCGTGCTTCTGAATAATCCATCCAGCGACCTACAAAACGCGTAACCGTTTCGGTGCCTCTCTTTGCGCAAAGCGCTTTTAAGCGACGCTCCCCGATACGCACCGCGCCGATCAGCGCGAGAAAATCGCCATACCATTGCTCGGGCACGCGAATACGGCGGCGGCACATGCGGACTATATCGGCGTTGGTTTCATAATTTTGCTGCACCCGGACGCAGGGGAAAATTAGGGCGCCCTCTTCATATACGTCACGGGCGAAGGCCTGATAGGTCGTTGGCACGCTATTGCCGATATCGGCCTGATGGGCTTTTGCGCATACTGTAAACAGATGTTCACCGTCGATAAAGACAGGCGCCAGCATGGCGTGATCGGCGGCATGTGAATTACCGAGATAGGGATCGTTGTGCAGGAAGGCGTCACCTTCAGCGATATCGGTATGCAGTTCTCGCATGGCCCGCGTTTGCAGCGAAGCGCCAAACACATGGACCGGCAAGCCATCTGCCGCAGTGATAAGCTGGTCATCAGCGGTGAGGATCGCACAGGAAAAATCCTTGGCGGCAGCGATCACGGTCGAGCGTGCCGCACGCAACAAGGTGTTTGACATTTCGCGCACGATGCCGTCGAAGCGGTTGGCTAGCACTGCAATCATAACTGGGTCTTCGATTGAATCCACGGCGTCTGAGGCCACCGCAATTTCTGCCGGATCGGCGGGAGTTATCATGCTGAACTCACGGTGAATGCGTGTTGCTCATTCGGTCCCCGGGCGCCGATAGACTCCGGCTTGGTTGTTGGCCAGGGTCATCGCATCACGTGCGTCGGCGGCGCTTATCAACACGGTAGTTGTCATATCGGTGAGACTTCCGGACGCGGCGGTCGCCATCATGATCGCCATCATAGTTTTATCGTCCGGCGCTTCGATAATCTCGATCAGGTCATGTTCGCCGAAGGCAAAATAGAGGTGATGAAGCTTGCCACCAAAGCTTTCACACACCTTCTCCGCAAGCGTGGTCCTGTCCTCCGGATTCGAAACCAATCCATTCCACGCTTCGGGAGTATAGCGGCAGCGCACTAGGTATTGCGGCATGGTGTGACCTCGGTTTGTTTCACGATCATTATTTGGCAACCGTTATGGGGTACGCTTGCCTCGGATCAGCAACGACCCTAGACCGAATTCAAATTTAATTAAAACGGCAAGGAGTTGGAAACGGGTGGGCTGCGCGACCGTCATATCGATTCAGGTACAAGTCAGGCGCGGCAGAACTTCCTGACCGAACGCTCGGATGCCAACTTCAAAATCGTTCCAGCTGAATATGAAACCATCGGCCCCGGTTTTTTCAGCCATAGTATCGAGTTTCATAGCGACTGTTGCCGGCGACCCATAGATGACCGGAATCGCGGTAAAAGCCGAGTTGCCCTCTTCCAACGGCCGATCCAGAGAAATTTGCACCCCTTCGCTACTACCACCTTTGTTGGAATCTAATTGCGCGCTGGAGATCATATTTGCGATCGCGACTTTGTCCGCTTTGCGAATGATCTCTTCGCCGACGTGCTTTGCTTTCTCATCAGTCGTTTCAATAATCATGTGTAACAAAATGTAGGTTTGGTATTTGCTCCCAGCACCTGATTTTTTCCGCAATGCAAGTTGGTCAAGAACCTTGGGTTGGCCGATCACCAGACGTTGGTCGGCATGTTGACCGCAGAACTCGACGCCGGCAGGAGACTGCCCCGCGCTGACGATGGGGATGGGATAATCCGGCATTGGCAAGCAGTAACAATCGTTGAGATTCCAGAATTTACTCTTCCTGTTGCTTTTGCCAGTAGCCCATAAATCGTTCAAAATCGAGAGATATTCAGACGCAAATTCATAGCGCGATTCGTAGAACGCTGCACCGGGCCACAAATCCATCTGCTCATATTCGGGCGCGTTCCAGCCGGTTACGACATTCAAACCCATCCGGCCCTGACTAATATTGCACAGGGTCGCCATCATCCGAGCGGTGTAGGCCGGATGTAGGGCCAACAGCGCGACGGTCGGGATGAAATTCAGTGTTTTCGTCTCAGCCGCCAGCGCACCCACCAGGGTAAAGGGCTCCATGCAGTGGTCCCAAAAGCCGGTAGAGCCGCCAAACCCTTTGAACTTGATCATCGGCAAAGCAAATGTCAGGCCATGATTTTCCGCTTCGAGAACGATGGCCTTCAGATGCTTATATGTAGGTGCATAGGGTAGCACTGCCTCAGAAATGACCCAGCCATTGCTGCCATTCGGAAGAAACACGCCAAATTTCACTCCCCGTCTCCCATTAATTTTGCGACCCAGGTTTTGGCTCAGATATCGCCGGTCGTGCTCCGGGAAGCAGGCCCTCTTCGCAGGCCTTGATCTGTATGGAAAGATATTTGGAATAGATCCGGCATTGGGCGAAGCTACCGGCAAGGAACCAGAGGCCAGGCTGTCCGGTGCGCTGGAACATATTGCGTAACTCCTGTGCCTCGCCAAAGCCCCAGATCGCCCCAACAGCATCAGCTACGCCGGCACCAAACAATCTCCCCACCAAAGACTCCTGACCCTTATAACCAGTGGCGAGGACCGTGAGGTCCGCGGGCAACAAATCGCCAGACGTCGTCTTTGCGCCGGCGGCGGTAAATCCAGCGATATCCGAATATTGGACGAGCTTGATTTTGCCGTCAGCGATCAGGTCCGAGCAACCGACGTTGAAATAATAGCCCCCACCGCGACTTAAATATTTGAACTGCCACCCGGATCCATCTTCGCCGTAATCAAGCTTGAAGCCAACATCGGTCAAGCGATCGAGAAGCGGCTTATCTATCTCCTTCGCCCGTGTCGTCAGGAGAATATGCGATTTCTGCGCCACAGCGAGCGGCATCGAGGCGGTGATGAGGTCGCAATCCTCTAGTGGCGGGCCTTCGTCATAGAGGGCGTAGGGAAGTTGCGCACTGGGTTCGACACTCACGATCTGGGTCGGGCTACGCTGTACCAGCGTCACTCGGGCACCGCGCGAATAGAGATCCTGCGCAATATCATGGCCGCTGTTACCGGTGCCGATGACCAGGGCATCACGGCCATTCCAGGCCTCGCCATCCTCGTAAACGCTGGAGTGGATCAGCGTGCCTGTATATGCCGCCAGAGTCGGTATATCCGGCAGATTGGGAATATCGCTAACGCCCGTTGTCATAACTATGTGACAGGGACGCATCTTGCGCACTGTGCCATCAGCGTAACGGAGTTCAACCGTCCAGCGTTCCGCCACCGCATCATAGGTACCGCCGCGAAACTCCACCCCGGTCCAGAAATTTAGCTCCATGCTCTCGACATAGGCTTCGAACCAGTTGGCCAGCTTATCCTTTGGGATATAGGTGGGCCAGTTCGGCGGAAACGGCATGTAAGGGAGATGATTGACATGCACCTGATTGTGCAAAGTGAGCGCATGATAGCGCATGCGCCAATTATCACCAATGCGCGGGTGGCGATCGACGATCAGCGTATCGACGCCGAGCTGGACCAGGCGCGCGGCGATGGAAAGCCCGGCTTGGCCGCCACCCACCACCAGCACCACCGGCTCTCTTCCGTCATAAGCGGCAGCGGTACTTCGTAGATCAAGCCAGTTGGGCCCATGAAAATCGCGAGAATAGGCTTCGCCCCTGGGCCGCGATGTTCCAACACGTTCCTCGAATCCGCGGAGTTGGCCAAGCGCGGTTAGCAGCGTCCAGACCTTAAATTTGCCACTGTCATCATCGTCTGGGATTAAGCGCAACACGCCCTCGCCACGGCCATCGGCGGTCTCGAAAGTGAAAATCGCCTCGATCGCATCGCTGCCGGCTCGGGTAACCTGACGCGGCTGCGTCCGCTCCGAATCGATCTTGAACCCACTCGGCCGAGCGCGGCCGACATGAGATTGCAACAGCACCACGATCTGCTCAGCGCCACTCACCGTTTGAATATCCCAACTCAGCGCCAATATATCGCGCCAATGACATTCATGGTGAAAAAGCGCTTTGACGGCCAACCAATCACCGGCCGAGAGCACGCGCTCAAACTGCGCCAGCCAGCACGCCGTTATGTCAGAGATTGAATCGCCTGAAGTGTTCAGCATTCTCTATCTTGCCTATAGGCCTGCGGGGTGGCCAAAAGATTCGTGCGCCAATTTGGGCGATTTGGCTTGCAACGGTGGCTGGGGATTGTCCGTTTCCCACCCAAACGCTGTTCTTAATCAGATATGCTAAGCACTTCTCTTCTCAGCCAAACGCGGACATGACACTCAGTCTAACTGCTGATACTGCCCTAGCCTATGTAAGGCACGCGAGAAATCGAGATACATGCGAAAATTTGGCTGGTTGGATTTATGGCGGCATCGCTGTTAGCGCCGGGTATGGCGTTTGCCATGAAGATTTCCCCTAACCCATTAAGCAGGGGAGTTTCTGACAGCTAAAGTACCTGCGAAGACCATGGCAACGATCATGAAGCCTGTAGATTAGTATTTCGGATACCCCAACCGGCACGACGCATATTGTCCTAATCATAGATCACTCCGGACACTAATGCTCTCGACGGTAAAATTGGGCGCATTAGAACGCTATTAACCTTCCTGTTAAGAACATCGAAATCGAAGGCGACGAAATCCCGGCTGGAGTCGGATTAGAAATTGACAATTAAAATGAGCAATATAGCGGCTTGTGCTGAAGTGATGGCCGGCATGTGCAGCGTATCGGCGTATTGGCAAATAGTATTAGATGCCGATCACGCGCCGGAAGTGCTGACCACCCAGATGTTTGAATTCAGAATATGTCGATCAAATTGTCGGCAGCGCGATAATTGAGGTCCATTTCCCTGATTTTGCCCAGCTATAACGGCCAACGGCTGTAAATGTCTGTTCTACCCGGTATTTTTAGCAAGCGACTGCGGGTCATACGCCTGATCTGCCACGACCAAACTTCCGACAAGGCTTGACCCAGAGGGCTGCAAGCGCCAGATTGCGCTTTGAACCCGGTAGCGAAGCAAACGGAATCGGCGTTAATCATCAATCGGATAGATGAGATCGCGCCGCTAGCCTGAGCTACCGTCACGTGGAGGAATATATGTTTAGTCCAATGAAGCTCATTATTCTGATCGCGGTGATTGCTGTCGTGTGGTACGGCTTCAAAGCGATGGGCAGAATGAAAGCCAAAGCGGCAAAACTTAACGAAGCAGACGATCAGGATAATATTGAGGATCGCAACTGACCGGTAATGTTCGGTTTTAGTCTACCCAAACTTCTTATCCTGATCGCACTTATCGCGGTTGTCTGGTATGGCTTCAAAGCCGTTGGACGTATCAATCGAAGACGCCAGGCACACACAGCACAGGCAGAACAACCGCCGCGTAAAAAACGTTTCAGAATCCGCGCTAAAGATATGGTCCAATGCCCCAAATGTGAGGCGTACACCGCCTCGCTCGATTCCCACACCTGTGAGGTTTAGGCCGCGCAGCTGCGTGCCGTTCGAACGTTGACCGCCGCCAGAGAAGCGGCTACGTGATAGAAAACCTCATGGGCGCGAGTCGGCACGCATCTTTTCAGTCGCTGATCCTGGAGCTACAGAGCTTCTGGGCCGAGCAAGGCTGCGTCATCCTGCAACCCTATGATTTGGAAGTCGGCGCCGGCACCTTTCATCCAGCAACGACGCTGCGTAGCCTAGGACCAAAGCCGTGGTACGCCGCCTATGTGCAACCATCGCGCCGCCCGACCGATGGGCGCTACGGCGAAAACCCTAATCGCCTCCAGCATTACTACCAGTTCCAGGTTATCCTGAAGCCGTCGCCGAAGGATGTGCAGGCGCTCTACCTTGAAAGCCTGGCGCGCCTCGGCATCGACGCCCACGCGCATGATATCCGCTTTGTCGAAGATGATTGGGAGAGCCCAACGCTTGGCGCCTGGGGATTAGGCTGGGAAGTTTGGTGCGACGGCATGGAAGTCACGCAGTTTACATATTTCCAACAGGTCGGCGGCGTCGATTGCGACCCGGTATCGGCCGAGTTGACCTATGGGCTGGAGCGCCTCGCCATGTATGTGCAGGGCGTCAACAATGTCTATGACCTCGATTGGAACGGCGCCGAAGGCGCCGCAAAAATCACCTATGGTGACGTATTCAAACAGGCTGAGCGCGAATTCTCTGCCTTCAATTTCGAATTTGCTGATACCGACATCCTGCTGCGCCATTTTGCTGATGCTGAAAAAGAATGCGAGGCGCTGCTGGGCTGCGTCCCGGCACTGCCGCTACCGGCCTACGACCAATGCATGAAATCGAGCCATTTGTTTAACCTGTTAGACGCGCGCGGCGTCATCAGTGTGACCCAGCGCGCCACCTATATTGGACGCGTGCGCGCGATGTCTAAAGCCTGCTGCGAAGCATGGCTGGCAAGCGAAGAGAGCGGAGCACCAGGTGATGGCTGAATTCTTGCTTGAGCTCATGTCGGAGGAAATCCCGGCGCGTATGCAAACCAAGGCCGCGGCCGACCTAAAACTCCGTATCTGCGAGGGGCTTAAGGAGGCGCGGCTTGATTATGACAACGCACAAAGCTTCGTCACGCCGCGTCGACTGACCTTAACGGTTGACGGCCTTCCCGCCTCACAACCCGATATCTCGATCGAGCGCAAAGGGCCCAAGGTGGCCGCGCCAGAACAGGCGATTCGGGGATTTCTTAAATCGGCCGGCGTCACGCTCAACCAATGCGAACAGCGCAAAACGCCGAAAGGTATGGTGTGGTTCGCGGTGAGCCAGGAACAGGGCCGCCCGACGGTGGAGGTGCTAACTGCCCTGGTTCCGGCAGCGTTGGAAAAGCTATCCTGGGCCAAATCAATGCGCTGGGGGTCGAGTAGGGCGCGCTGGGTGCGCCCGATCCATAGCTTGCTGTGCCTACTTGACGGCACCGTGGTGCCGACGAGCTTCCACGACATCCCGGCCGGCGCCGTAACGCGCGGCCACCGGATGCTGGCCGGCGGTGACATCTCGGTCAGAAATTTTGCGGAATACCGCGAGGACTTACGCAAGGCTTTCGTGATCCTCGATCCGGTGGACCGCCGACAGGTGATCCGCGACCGCGCGGCACAGCTAGCAGAGGCGCAGGGAATTGCAGTTAAGCCGGACGAGGCGCTGGTGGCGGAGAATGCCGGGCTGGTCGAATGGCCAGTGCCGCTTTTGGGCAACATCGACGCCGAGTTTATGGACGTGCCGGGAGAGGCGCTGAGCTCGGCGATGCGCAAGCACCAGAAATATTTCAGCCTGGAAGACAAGGCGGGCCAGCTCGCGCCTTCTTTCATTATGGTGGCCAATATAGCGACGGCCGATAACGGCGGTGCCATCATAACTGGCAATGAACGCGTGCTGCGGGCCCGCCTCGCCGATGCCAAATTCTTTTGGGATAAAGATCGCAAGCAGACGCTCTCAAGCCGGACGCCAGCGCTAAAACAAATCGTCTTTCACGCCAAGCTCGGCACACTCGATGAAAAAGTCGACCGGGTACAGGCCCTAGCAGCCGACCTGTGCCAGTATGTTCCCGGCACGAAGCGCGATCGAGTGCGCTCCGCGGCGCGTCTCTGCAAGGCCGATCTGAGCACCGATATGGTCGGCGAGTTCCCAGATTTGCAGGGAGTGATGGGGAGTTATTACGCGCTAGCAGACGGCGAAGTGCCAGAAGTTGCTACAGCCATCGCCGAGCATTACGCGCCGCAAGGACCGGATGATACTTGCCCGAGTGCGCCGGATAGCGTCGCCGTGGCGCTCGCCGATAAGATCGACACGCTGGTCGGTTTCTTCACTATCGACGAAAAACCAACCGGCTCACGCGACCCCTATGCGCTCCGCCGCGCTGCACTCGGCGTGATCCGCCTGATATTGGAGAATGGCCTGCATCTGCCATTACGCGCTGTGTTCAATGCTGCGGCGGAGGGAAAAGCGGCAGCGGAGTCTGGAGACACAACACAAGCTCTGCTAGATTTTTTCGCTGATCGCCTCAAGGTGCATCTCCGCGAACAAGGCGTACGGCATGATCTGGTGAGCGCGGTATTTGCACTCGGCGGCGAGGATGATCTAGTGCGCCTGATGGCGCGCGTCAATTCCTTGGCCGGCTTTCTCGGGAGCGAAGATGGTGGCCATCTGCTCACCGCCTATAAGCGGGCCGCCAACATTCTCCGCATCGAAGAAAAAAAGGACGGCGCTTCCTTCACCGCCGAGCCCGATGCGGCGCTGTTCGCCGAGGACCAGGAACGCACACTGCATGAAGCGATCATCGATGTGAACCAGCGCGCGCTAAACGCGCTTGATGGAGAAGCATATGAAGAGGCGATGGCAGTCATGTCCAATTTGCGCCACCCAGTAGATGAATTTTTCGACCATGTAACGGTAAACGCTGATGATGCGGCGCTAAGGCACAACCGCTTGAATCTACTCTCCGAAATCCGCGATTCGCTCGACCGGATCGCCGACTTTTCTATGATCAAAAGCTGATCCTTCCTGTGACACTCTAGTGATAAAATGGGTCCAAACATTCGGTGGCGGCAGCGCTGAGGGCTCAGCGGAGCTTCGAGATCTGTTGGGCGGTAAGGGCGCTAATTTGGCAGAAATGGCAAACCTTGGCCTGCCAGTGCCGCCCGGCTTTACTGTTACCACTGGCCTGTGTGCGGCCTATTACGACAATGCCAAGAGCTTTCCCGATTCGCTTGCCGACCATATCGACGCCGGGATGAAACATATCGAAGCGATTGCCGATGCGGAATTCGGTGCGCCCGGCAATCCGCTGTTGGTCTCCGTGCGATCAGGTTCTCGCGCTTCGATGCCTGGTATGATGGATACGGTTCTCAATCTCGGCCTCAATGACGAAACAGCGGCCGGGCTCGCCGCCGGCACCGGCGATGCGCGCTTTGCCTATGACACCTACCGCCGCTTTATTCAGATGTATGGCAATGTAGTGCTCGGCGTTAACCATCACGAGTTTGAGGGTTTACTGGATCGCGCCAAGGATAAGCGCAGTATCACGCTCGATACTGATATGACGGCGGAAGATTGGCAGAGCCTGATAGAGCAGTATAAACATTTAGTGACAGTGCGCCTAGATGCACCATTCCCCCAGGATGTTGGGCAACAACTCTGGGGCGCAATTCGGGCGGTGTTCGATTCCTGGATGAACGAGCGCGCCATCACCTATCGCCGACTCTACAATATTCCTGAAAGCTGGGGCACCGCGGTGAATATCCAGGCCATGGTGTTCGGTAATATGGGCAGCGATTGCGCCACCGGCGTCGCCTTCACACGCAATCCTTCGAGTGGCGACAAGCAGATTTACGGTGAGTTTCTGATCAACGCTCAGGGCGAGGATGTGGTCGCTGGCATCCGCACCCCGCAACCGCTGGCGGTGAACAACGACCAAGCGGGTGGCGCAAACGCTCTGGTTCTGGAGACGGCGATGCCGGAGGTTTATGCCGAATTGGGGGAGATAGCGGACCGCTTGGAGACGCACTACCGCGACATGCAAGACATCGAATTTACCGTGCAGAAGGGTAAATTATGGATGCTGCAAACCCGGTCAGGTAAACGCACGGCGGCGGCGGCGCTCAAAATTGCGGTCGATATGGTGGCTGAGGGTGTGCTCGACAAAGCGACCGCAGTTTGCCGCATCGAGCCCGAAACACTGGAGCAATTGCTGCATCCGAGGCTCGACCCCAACGCGCCACGCCATGTATTAGCGCGCGGCCTGCCAGCCTCACCAGGCGCCGCCGCGGGCAAGGTAGTATTTTCGTCCGAGCGTGCCGAAGACCTTGCCGCCAAGGGCGAGGCGGTAATTCTGGTTCGCCCCGAGACCAGCCCAGAGGATATCCACGGCATGCATGCGGCGCGCGCCATCCTCACCAGTCGGGGCGGCATGACCAGCCATGCCGCCGTGGTGACACGTGGCATGGGCCGGCCCTGCATCACCGGTGCTATCGAGTTGAGAATTGATGTGGCGGGCGGCAGCTTCAGTATTGGCAGCGTGACGGTGAAAGCAGGCGATCTGATCACCGTCGATGGTAGCCGCGGCGAAGTATTGGCCGGTGAAATTCCAACCATCGAGCCAGAAATGTCAAGCGCGTTCGCCATGCTGATGGGCTGGGCCGATGAGATTCGCAGCCTTGGCGTGCGCGCCAATGCCGAAACCCCAACGGACGCGGCGACGGCGCGGAAATTAGGCGCCGAAGGCATTGGCCTCTGCCGTACCGAACATATGTTTTTCGATTCGGAGCGCATCATCGCCATGCGCGAGATGATCCTCGCCGATGACAGCGCGGGACGGCGCAAGGCATTGGCCAGACTGCTACCGATGCAACGCCAAGATTTTGTTGGGCTGTTCCGCGTCATGGCCGGGCTGCCAGTGACTATCCGTCTCCTAGACCCGCCTTTACATGAATTTTTACCGCATGGTGAAGCCGGGATTCTAGAGGTGGCCAAATCGGCTAGTCTCAGTTTCGAAGAGGTCAGCGCCCGCGTAGCACAATTACGCGAGAACAATCCGATGCTCGGGCACCGTGGCTGCCGCCTCGGCATTTCACATCCGGAAATATACGAAATGCAAGTGCGCGCCATCTTTGAAGCAGCGATTGAAGCCAACCAATTGGAAGGCAGCCAAGCGGCAAGTTTGGAAATCATGATTCCGCTGGTGATGGGCGAACCAGAGCTAAATATCTTGAAGGATTTGGTCGATGGTGTGGCCGGAGAATTGGTGCAGGAAGGCGGCGCCATACCGGACTACATTGTTGGCACCATGATCGAATTGCCGCGTGCGGCTCTACGCGCCGGCGATATCGCCAAGATTGCTGACTTCGTCAGCTTCGGCACCAATGACCTGACCCAAACCACGCTCGGTATCAGCCGAGATGACGCCGCTAGCTTCATGGACAGCTATGTCTGCCAGGGCCTGTTTACTCAGGATCCATTCGCTAGCCTCGATCAGGAAGGGGTGGGCGAACTGATCGAGACCGCGTGTCGACGCGGCCGCGAATCCCGGCCCGACATCAAGCTCGGCGTCTGCGGCGAACATGGCGGTGACCCAGCCTCTATCCATTTTTTCGATAAATGCGGGCTAAATTACGTCTCTTGTTCGCCCTATCGGGTGCCAATTGCCCGCCTAACCGCTGCGCAAGCTAGGCTAAAGCGGCGTTGAACGTCATTTTCAGCCACCTGCGGCATTCTGGTGCTCAGAAAAAGTATATTTGGAAATAAAGAATATTTAAAAATTGTGGTTTTTCGGCGATACTAGGCTGACTTCAATACGCTGTGCGGATAGAATATCAGCTAATGAATCACGACGGAATCGATTACGACGCCTTCTTTACCGAAAAAATCTCGGAATTGAAGGATCAAGGTAATTACCGCGAGTTCGCGGAACTGGCGCGCCATGCCGGAAACTATCCGCATGCACGGCGCTATTCTGGAACCGGCGACGAAATTGGTGACGTCGCAATCTGGTGCAGCAACGATTATCTCGGCATGGGCCAGCATCCTGCCGTGCTGAAAGCAATGACCGCGGCCATCAAGGCGCATGGCGCCGGCGCCGGCGGCACGCGCAATATTTCAGGCACCTCGCATCCGGTGGTGACGCTCGAGCGCGAACTTGCCGATCTGCACGGCAAGCAAGCGGCACTGGTGTTCACGTCGGGCTATATTTCAAACGAGGCAACACTCAGCACACTGGCTCAGGTCTTGCCGAATTGCCACGTATTTTCCGACGCGCTTAATCACGCCTCGATGATTCAAGGCATCCGCCACAGCGGCGCCAGCAAGACCATCTTCAAGCATAACGATCCAGCCGATCTCGAGCGCCTCTTGCGCGAGGCCGATCCGGCGGTACCCAAGCTCGTGGCATTTGAATCGGTCTATTCGATGGACGGTGATATTGCGCCTATCAGAGAGATTTGCGATGTCGCGGAGCTTTATGGCGCGATGACCTATCTTGATGAAGTCCATGCGGTTGGCCTCTACGGCCCGCGCGGCGGCGGCATTGCCGAACGCGAAGGCATGATGGACCGCCTCACCGTGATCGAAGGAACGCTGGCCAAGGCATTTGGCGTGATGGGCGGCTATATCGCGGGCTCGGCACCCCTCATCGATGTGGTGCGCAGCTTCGCCCCCGGGTTCATTTTCACGACCGCACTGCCACCGGCGATCGCCGCCGGCGCACTCGCCAGCGTCCGCCATCTTAAAGAAAGCCACGCCGAGCGCGCCCGCCATCAGAACCGCGCAGCGCGTTGCAAGGCCGAGCTTAAAAAGGCTGGCCTGCCGGTGATGCCGAGCGAAAGCCATATTGTACCGGTACTGGTTGGCGATCCGGTGCGCTGCAAAGCGGCCTCCGATATGCTGATGGCGGATTACGGGATCTATATCCAGCCAATCAATCACCCCACCGTGCCGAAGGGTACCGAACGCCTACGCATCACCCCGAGCCCGCTGCATAGCGATGCCATGATGGACCAGCTAATCGCCTCGCTCTCAGATGTCTGGCGCGAGCTAGAGCTAGGTTTCGTCAGCTAAAGCCGCAGGCTAATTACAACCGCACCGCAATATGAATTTATTATTCTGAACGCAGCGACGGTAAAAACAATGCGGCATGTAGCAAGCCGACACCGACGCCACAAAAAATCATGGTTTTAGGGAGCGTGAGTGGAATTTGGATTCGCCGCTACCCGACATTCGACCATGCCCCAGCACATGCGCACAAAGAAAAATATCTAATGCGAGTTAGGACGGCCAACGAACGATTTATGACGGATGTGTAAATCAACACATCAACGGAAGGAAGATGAAGAACGACGAAGGCTTTATAAGCGGGGGTGGTCAGTACTCAGGCTGCACTACCCTGTCAAGTCTGTAAGCTAGTAGAAATGCAAAATCTGTCCAAAATATTAATAACCTGATCTGGCCAACACCTGTTTCTTGACTACCGTGAGCTCCGAAGAATCTTGACAGGATCATCCATCTCCACCCGCCCAGCATAAATATCGGCCTAGGTGAGCACCGCTGCAAGATCCTCGGTGTGATGCCACAGAGCACCGGGAATTGCGCGCCTGCGTTCGTCACCAGTTGAAACTTATTTCGCAGAACTCACCGTCAGATTTGACCGCAACACAGCGCCGAGAATAAACCACAGATAGAGCACCGCAGGCACCAGGCGGCGTGCAGCTAAGGCCGGCAAACACCGAATCATGCCGATGACCCGTTCTCTTGCGTCCTTATCCAGAAGCCGCAGCTTCGCGGATCATCTGATTGCTGAATATTTTCGAATCCTCTGCCGCCTCAAGTCCCACCTTGACCATCGCTTTGGCCAAATCACTATCTGTAATGCCTATGGTTGGGTTCTTGGCAAACTTCGCGGTCATGATAGGCAACACCACCAACCGGTAAATACCCCCTGGTGGTTTTCGTTTGCCCGTCGGTTGGATGTGGGCGGGGCGGAAGATGTATTTGCGTGGAAAATTGGTGGCCTGCAGCAAATTCTCAGCCTGGCCTTTTACGCGCGCGAAGGGCATGCCCCTGCCATCTGTCCTCGCACCTTGCGCGCCGAATAAGACAAAGGCTGCCGCCGGGCTGGCGGTCGACAGGGCATCGGTCAGAGCTTGTTGATACTCGCAGGTGATTTTGAAATAGGCCTTCTTCGAAACCTGGCTTTGGTAAACGGCGAGGCAATGGAAGCAAACATCGATATTGGCAAGATCGGACGCGAGCGGCGAGAAATCGAGAAAATCCGTATGCAAGATTTCACGCAGCTTGTCATCGCTGGCGCCGGTTTGCCGCCTGCCAATCGAGACAATTTCCCCCACACCTGGGCTGGCCAGCAAATTTGTCAGTACTTGACGGCCGACCATGCCGGTCGCCCCGGTTAAAAGGACCTTCGCGGCAATCGATTTATCTGCTAACTCGTGCATTCTGCAGTGTTTCAGGCGTCGCCTTTCTCAAAACCATAATCATACGAACGCCAGTGTAGCCGGCAATACCAAGAAAAATATGCCAGAAGAAATGTGTGCCGAAGGGAATTATTTCGCATACATTGAGATCAAGAGTGCGGAACGTCACCGCGACAAGCGCGCAAGCCGCAGTGGCGAGCGCTAACTTAAAAGCCTGGGGCTTGCACAGCCAGGTAGCGATCAACAAGCCGGCGGCCAGCGTCAGCACCTGACCGGCCACAACGATTCGAGCCTCGTCCGGCGACTCAGGCCCCAAAACGACGATGATCGCGGCGACCAGACCAATCGGGATAGCGCCGAAAAAGCGGCCACCCAGGTAATAAAACCAGAAAAATACCAGTACGATGGCATAGAGGACGCCCGGCAGCGCATCAAGAATAAGCGCTAAATCAGTGCGAAATGAATGCCAGGCGATGCTTCCCAGACCGGTGAGCAGGAGGAGGGCCGCCAGCCCATAGGCGACATAACCCTGGTCGGTACGGCGCGACAGGAACAGCAACGCCAGAGCACCTAGCACAACCGGAACAAAGCTAGTGGCCGCGTTGATAGGCTCAGCAGGGAAAGTGCCGGGTACACAGAGCCGTGTTTCACAATATTCCGGCAACGTCCTACTCGCCCTCCCAAGGCTCTATTTACGCGCTTCGTTTATGGGACGACGATACGCCTCACTTTTGCCTATACCCCGGCTGCGCCCACCAGGAACCAGTCAACAGGTAACATTGTCGTTTATCTGAGGGGGTAAATGCAAAGCAGAAATTGCGCGGCGACCAAGTCTCTATAATCGCTGCAAGCTTACCGATTAGCAGGAGTAGAAAATAATATTGGATGCGCATCGTTTACGCGCAAATTCATATTTGGGGAACCGGCGTGCCGAATTATTTTGGCAAAATTTATCCCTTCCCGAGGCTTCGTACTTGATACACGCCAGCGGTTAAGATTGTCCGGCAGTGACTGCATTAGACGGCCACAGGTATCGGCAATTATGGTGTGCTCCCGCAGTTGCTGCTATCTTCGGCTGCGGGAGGGTAAGCCGCCCGGACATTCGGGTTGCGCCACGGCGCAGTTGAGAGAATATAAAAAATGAACCGTTCGCGCTTAATGTTTCTCTATGTTGGTCACTTTTACGACCACCTATTCGTATTTCTCTATCCGACGGTCGTACTGACCTTGCAGGCGCAATTTGACCGACCATATGACGAATTATTGCTGCTGGCGACACCAGGTCTTGTTGCCTTTGCCGGCGGCGCCATACCAGCGGGCTGGCTCGGCGACCGCTGGAGCCGCTCGAACATGATGGCTATATTCTTTATCGGCATCGGCACGGCATCGATCCTCACCGGCATGGCGCGCAACCCACTTGAAATCGCTATCGGTCTATTTTTTATCGGCCTGTTCGCGTCGATTTATCATCCCGTCGGTATTGCGATGATGGTTCAGGGCCGAGAGAAGGTTGGGCGAGTGTTGGGCATCAGTGGCGTCTGGGGCAATATGGGCCTTGCGGCGGCGGCGCTTGTCGCTGGTGCGCTTGGGGATTGGATATCGTGGCGCGCTGCATTCTATATCCCTGGCGCGGTGGCGCTGCTAACCGGATTAATTTACATAGCGGCATCGCGCTCCTGGCCGTCGACGGACAAGATCGCCGCGCCGAAGAAAGAAAATATGATGGCGGCGATCGCATCATCGCCAGAGGCTCGCCAGGCGATGTGGCGGGTGATCGCCATACTCGGTACGGCTGCGCTTTTGGTAGGCCTAGTATTCCAAACCAGCACTATCGCGCTACCGAAACTGTTCGAAGAGGGCCTTTACGATATCACTTCATCGGGGCTGGGCGTCGGCGGATTGGTATCACTCGCGATCAGCGTTGCGGCCTTTACCCAGATTGCCTCTGGCCTGCTTGTCGACAGGTTTCCGATCAAAACGGTGTGGATCGGCGCGCTATTTTTGCAGGTACCGCTGTTGATTGTGGTTGGCTTGGTTTCGCAGGTCGGGCTGCTAATAGCAGCCTTCGCCTTGCTGGTGATCATTTTCGGCGAGATCCCGATCCAGGATGCGCTGTTGACCCGACATACCCCCGATCATTTGCGCTCGCGAATTTTTGGCTTGAAGTTTGCCCTCGCTCTCGGCGCCAGCGCTTTGGCGGTGCCGATTATTGCCGCGTTGCACGCCCCTGGCGGTGGTTTCATTTGGCTGTTCGCCATGCTAGCCAGCTGCGCCCTGGCAGTCGGGTTCGCCGCAATCTGGCTACCGATGCGCCCGCGTCACCTCGAAGCGGGGGCCGCAGCAGGCGACTGAAATATTTATACTATGAGGGTAGAAATATTACTGCCATTGGCAATCATAACAACGGCCCAGTGGCACTCATTACCTAGGCCCTGAGATAAATTGACGACGAGAGCTCGCCCCTATTTGCTCAGGATTACTGTTACCGCGCTAGGTTTTCTGGTTTTCGATGAACGCTGTACCACGCGGGAGCACACATCGCGCCATCTCGTCGTAGCCTATCAAATCTCTGCCCACAAAAAACCACCGGGCGCACCTATCTGCCAATTCTTAGAATTCCTGGCGCTCTTCGTCAACGCCTTCTGGGTCAGCGTGGATGATAACTTCGGCATTAGGAAAGGCGGCAAGAATGTCCTGTTCTACCGCGTCGGAGATGATGTGCGATTGATCGAGGCTTAGGCCGCCATCCATTGAGATATGCAATTGGATGAAACTATTTAGCCCGGCGGCGCGGGTTTTGAGATCGTGGCAATCGATCACCGAGGGATGACCTAAGGCTATATTCTTGATGCGGAGGCGATCGGCATCAGGCAGTTCGCGATCCATCAGATGGTTCAATGATTCGCGGGCGATGCGGAAGGCGCTGTAAATGATGAAACCGGCAATGACCAGCGCAACGATCGGATCAGCAGCGCCCCAATCGAGGAACATCACCAATAACAACGACACGATAACCCCGGAATTGACCAGTATATCGGTCGCGTAATGCACTGAATCAGCACGAATCGCCAGCGAATCGGTACGCCGGACGACCGAGCGCTGATAGGCCACCAGCGCACCGGTGACAGCGATTGAAATCATCATTACGCCAAGCCCAAACGCGCCCTGCTCGATGACACGAGGCTCTATAAGGCGGCCAACAGCCTCGAAAATGAGATAGATGCCGGAGGCACTAATAAACGCCGCCTGCCCCAAGCCGGCCAAGGGCTCCGCCTTGCCATGGCCAAATCTATGTTCTGAATCAGCAGGTTGTAAAGCATGGCGCACCGCGAATAAATTGACTAATGAGGCCAGCGCATCCATTGCCGAATCGGCCAGGGACGAGAGCAGGCTGACCGAATCGGTGATCAACCAAGCGGCAAGTTTGAGGACGATGAGCACCAGCGCGATGCTGACCGCAGCGTTGGTCGCGCGCTGCATCAGGCGCTTGGCTTGGTCGCTCGATATCGGGCGTGCTGTCATATGCCCAGTTTAGCCTGATCCAAACGAGGGAAGAAAATTATGCTATCTCTGGTAACGTCCTAGGGAAACAAACGCTGTTTTGTCCAGCCAGCGCCAGCGCGCTCGAACAACAGCCGGTCATGCAGGCGCGACGGTCTGTGCTGCCAGAATTCGATGCGCTCGGGCGTGAGTCTAAAACCTGACCAGAAATCCGGCCGCGGCACTTTGCCGATGCCGAATTTGAGAACGTATTTGGCGACGCGGCGCTTGAGGGCGAGACGGCCTTCCAGGGGAGCCGATTGCTTCGACGCCCAGGCCCCAATCTGGCTATCTTTATGGCGCGAAGCAAAATAGACATCGGCTTCTGCCGAATCAACCGCCGATACCGGCCCCTCGACGCGCACCTGGCGTCCGAGCGGCATCCAATAAAAACACATCGCAGCAAACGGGTTGGTGCTCAATTGCTGGCCCTTGCGGCTGCCGAGATTAGTGTAGAAGACGAATCCCCTGTCGCTATAGCCCTTCAACAGAACCATCCGCGTGCTCGGCCGCCCTGCTGCGTCCGCCGTGGCCAGGTTGACCGCCGTTGGCTCGTCCAGGCCACTGTCGGCTGCGGCTGCATACCACTCGGCGAACAGATCCAAGGGCTCTTTGTCTTCACGTATGGGCATACCGATTATATTCCATTTTATCGTTTATTATTAAGGTCTTATTTCTGTATGGTCGCGCAACAATCCCAACATATTGTGATCACAATCACATGAAATCGCCATAATTAATTACTATATTGGGAAATTAGCTAATCTTACCCATATGATGACCAAGTAAAGCGGCTGCATTTGTCAATGCGCTCCGCGGATAGTACTAAGCTGAGGAGACAGGATAATGAAACTCTTGCGAAACACAGCCTTTGGCTTCGCTCTGATGGGCATGGTTGGGCTCGGCGCTTGCAACCAAAACGCGGGCGATAAAGAGCAGCTTGGTTCGCTTGGCGGCGCCGCGCTGGGCGGATTGGTCGGCGCACAGGTCGGTGACGGATCGGGCCAGCTTGCGACCACCGCAATCGGCGCTTTGCTTGGTTTCTTGATCGGCCAGGAAATCGGCGCGTCGCTCGATAAAGCGGACCAGCTTTATGCTGAGCAAACCGCCGATGTTGCGCTCGAATCCAATCAGAGCGGCCAAAGCAGCACCTGGAGCAATCCCGATAGCGGTAATAGCGGCACCATCACGCCGATCCGCACGTCCTATACGGACTCAGGCCAACCGTGCCGCGAATTTCAGCAGACAGTCACCATCGGCGGTGAAACTCAACAGGCCTATGGCACCGCCTGCCGCCAGAAAGACGGCGCCTGGCAAATCGTCAACTGAGGCGCCGTCCCGCAAACCGTACGGAATCACCAAACCCTGCGGGAAGGAGACAACTGGGAGCAGGTATTTCACCCACCGAGTGCTTTGGTGTAGGATGCGCGTGCTCGGATTCGGGTTTCTCAGATACGTCAAACTCGGGGATTTCATGAACGATTCAAGCCTGCTCATGGCAGGAAAACGGGGGCTCATCATGGGCGTCGCCAACGAGCGTTCGCTCGCTTGGGGCATCGCCCGCGCCACCGCGAGCCACGGCGCTGATCTCGCCTTCAGCTATCAGGGTGAGGCGCTGCAAAAACGTGTCTTACCCCTCGCAGAATCGGTCGGCTCCGACGTAGTTCTACCCTGTGATGTGACCGATGATACAAGCATCGAGGCGCTGTTTGCGGCCATAAAATCGAAATGGGGAAAGCTCGATTTTCTCGTCCACGCCATCGCCTTTTCGGATAAGGAAGAGCTTAAAGGTCGCTATCTCGACACGACAGCGGAAAACTTCACTTCGACACTAGCCATATCCTGCTACTCCTTCACCGCGCTCTGTCGCCATGCGGCAGCCCTAATGCCGAATGGCGGCAGCCTGTTGACACTGACCTATGCAGGTGCCGAGCGGGTGATGCCACACTACAATGTCATGGGGGTCGCCAAGGCGGCGCTCGAAGCCAGCGTACGCTATCTCGCCGCTGATTTAGGCACCGACAACATCCGCGTCAACGCGATCTCCGCCGGGCCAATCAAGACCCTAGCAGCTTCGGGTATCGGCGATTTTCGCTATATTCTGAAATGGAATGAGTTGAACGCGCCACTGCGGCGTAACGTTACCATCGACGAGGTGGGCGGTGCTGGTGTGTATTTCCTCAGCGATCTCAGCACTGGTGTCACCGGCGAGGTCCATCATGTCGATTGCGGCTACCACGTTGTCGGAATGAAACACCCGGACGCGCCTGATATTTCGGTGGCTTGACCCATGTCGTTCAATAGTTTCGGACGTTTGTTTCGCGTCACGACCTGGGGCGAAAGCCATGGACCGGCGATCGGCTGCGTGCTCGACGGCGTACCGCCGCGCCTCGCGCTCGATGCCGGTATTATTCAGCCCTATCTCGATAGGCGCCGCCCCGGACAATCGCGCTTCGTAACACAGCGCAAGGAGAGCGACAGCGTCGCGATTCTCTCCGGCACCTTTGAGGGCCAGACTACCGGCACGCCGATTGCGCTCGAAATACAAAACGAAGACGCGCGCTCCGCCGATTATGATAAGAATCTCGACCTATACCGCCCGGGCCATGCGGATTTTACCTACCGAGCTAAATACGGCATCCGCGACCATCGCGGTGGCGGGCGGGCCAGTGCGCGCGAAACCGCCATGCGAGTTGCTGCCGGCGCCGTGGCGCGCATTATATTAGGACCCGACATTATCATTCGAGGCGCCTTGGTGCAGCTCGGCGAGAAGGAAGTTGACCGCACACGCTGGGATTGGGCCGCCACAACAACGAATGATTTTTGGTGCCCCGACACGGCGGCTGTGGCGACATGGGAGGCGTATCTTGATACGATTCGCAAAGCCGGCTCTTCGATCGGCGCTATCATTGAAATTCAGGCATCAGGCGTGCCAGCTGGTCTCGGAGCGCCGCATTACGGCAAACTGGACTCCGATCTTGCCGCCGCGATAATGAGCATTCACGCCGTAAAGGGCATCGAAATCGGCGCCGGATTCGCCGCTGCAGGGCTGAGCGGTGAAGATAATGCTGATGAAATGCGCACCGGCACGGACGGCCAACCTGAGTTTCTCTCGAACAATGCAGGTGGCATCCTAGGCGGCATTTCAACTGGCCAGGACATCCGCGTCCGCTTCGCCGTCAAGCCCACCAGCTCGATCCTGAAGCCCCGGCAGACGGTGACCCTAACCGGCGAACATGCGGAGATTTCAACCAAGGGCCGGCACGACCCCTGCGTCGGCATCCGCGCGGTGCCTGTCGGCGAAGCGATGGTGGCTTGTGTGCTAGCCGATCATATGCTGCTTCACCGCGCGCAGTGCGGTTAGATGGCACGATCGACGAAACCCGGAAAAACCCGGGCTAACCCAGTGCATGCGCTCAGATTGCCCAATCAGCGCCGCCTCGATCCGGCCATTAAGACACTGTTTGCGAAATTCACCGAGAAGCTCGGCTTCGTGCCTAACGTGTTCCGCTCCTACACCCTGCGACCCCGGCGGCTGGAGCATTTCCGGCAATATAATAACGAGCTGATGGTAGGCGATTCCGGGCTGACCAAGCTTGAACGCGAGATGATTGCGGTGGTTGTCTCGTCAGTGAACCATTGCCATTACTGCCTGGTCGCGCATGGGGCCGCGGTACGGGTGCTCTCAGGCAATACGCATCTCAGCGATCAATTGGCGGCCAATTATCGCTCATCAGAAGTGACGCCGCGACAGCGCGCGATGCTCGATTTTGTCTGGAAGCTGAGCGAAACCCCTGCGTTGATCGAAGAGAGCGACCGCGCGGCGCTGCGCCACGCTGGTTTCAGCGATGAGGATATATTCGATATTGCCGAAGTAGCCGCCTTTTACGCCGCTTCGAACCGCCTTGCTAGCGCAGTCGACGCCCGCCCCAACCCGGAATATTACAAGATGGGAAGATAAGGAACTTGGCGCAGATCCGTCGCGCACTAAAACTTTAGCGCGGCGAAATATCGGCCTAGCCCTGTACCCGGCTCGCCCATTCACGCCGCAAGCAGCTGTTCGGCGAGGCGCCGGGCTGCCGCTGCGTCTGTAACCTCGCCCTCGCCTTCGAGCGCGGTGGCCAACAAATTCGAGAGCGCCTATCGCCTGGCTCTCGAATATGCCCAAGAGCGCGAGCAATTTTTCCGGCCAGTCGCCGAATTTCAGGAGCTGCAATGGATACTGGCGGATATGAGCATGGGTCTCGCAGCGGCGCGCACACTGATCCGCCGGGCGGCAGTTTGCCCGGCCAGCGAATTCCCCGACGTCGTAAAGGCTGCTCAGGTCAAAGTTTTCCGGTCGAACATGGCAATCCAGGCGACCAACGACGCGCAAAAATATTCGGCACCGCCGGCTATTCGCGGGTGCGCCCAATCGAGCGCATGGTGCGCGATTTGCATATGTTCACCATCAGTGGCGGGACGGCGCAAATTCACCGCGCGCAGGTTGTCTCGCGCATCCTCGGCAAGCGCCTGCCGCAAACCCGCAACGGGCACGTATAATGAATAAATTAGTTTTGCTTAACCGGTGTAACGCCCGGCAAGAAAAAATTCCTTGTTACCCCCGACCCCGGTGATTGGGCTCGGGCAAATACCAAGCAGTTGCCAGCCCAGTTGTTGCTCAAGCCAGGCGGTCATGGCGTCGCAGATCTCGGCATGCAGTCCTGAATCGCGAACGATGCCGCCTTTGCCCACGCGCCCCTTCCCGGCTTCGAACTGCGGCTTGATCAGCGCGACCAAGAAAGCGCCCGGCGCAGCCAATGCAAGCGCTGCCGGTAGTACGGTACGAAGGCCGATGAAACTAGCGTCGCACACGATGATATCGACCGGCTCAGGGACATGTTGGGACGTGAGCTGGCGGGCGTTAGTGCGCTCCATGACGATCACGCGATCGTCATGGCGGAGCTTGTCGGCAAGCTGGCCGTAGCCGACATCAACGGCGTAAACACGGGCGGCGACGCGCGCCAACAAGACGTTGGTGAAGCCTCCGGTGGACGCGCCGATATCTAGGGCTATCCGGCCCGTAACGTCGAGGGCGAAATGTTCCAGAGCATGAGCCAGCTTGATGCCGCCGCGTGACACCCAGGGGTGCGGCGCTTCGAGCAGGCTGAGGGGCGTATTTGGATCGAGTTTCTGGCCCGGCTTTTCCAGCTTACGCGCACCGGAAAACACCTTGCCCGCCATCGCGAGCGCCGCCGCCTTGGTCTTGCTATCGACCAGGCCGCGTTCAACGAGCAGGTTGTCGAGTCGGGTTTTTTCTGGTCTTGCCGTTTGCCTAAGCTTTCATGCTCTGGAGGTTAAGGTATGTGGCTAATTATTGCGCGCCACGATAAAGCGCGCGACGTCACGCAACAGGTCGGCTTTAGCGTCAAACGGCTGCAACGCCGCTACTGCCTGCTCTACCAATTGCGCGGCGCGGCTGCGCGTGCCGTCGAGCCCTAGAAGATCGACGAATGTCGCCTTGCCGGCGGTCGCATCTTTCTGCACCGCCTTGCCGAGATCAGCTTCGTTGCCTTCAACGTCGAGTAGATCGTCAGCGATTTGAAAAGCCAAGCCAATCGCCTCGGCGTAGCGCCCAAGCGCCGTCCGCTCCGCCCCATCGCGTTTGGCCAAAATGGCGCCGGCGATGCAAGAGAAGTGGAACAGGGCCCCGGTTTTCTTGCCTTGCAAGCGGGTCACGGCGGCAAGCTCTAGGGTGCTGTCTTCGGCCGCCAAATCCATCATCTGGCCGCCTGCCATACCGCTACCACCCGCCGCAATGGCCAATTGATGGGTGATTTCGGCGCGAACGGCGGCATCCGGGTGGCCACTGGGTGCGGCAACCAGTTCGAAGGCTAACGTAAGAAGTGAATCGCCCGCCAGTATTGCCGTCGCGTCGTCAAATTTTTTGTGGCAAGTCGGCAGGCCACGGCGCAGATCGTCATTGTCCATCGCCGGAAGATCGTCATGCACCAGTGAATAGGTGTGCACCATTTCGATGGCGGCGGCGCTCGGCATCGTCCATTCCAACGGCACGTCGAATAGCGCCGCCGAACACATTACGAGAAACGGGCGCAGGCGCTTACCGCCGGCCAGGGTGGAATAACGCATGGCGTCAAACAGGCGACCGTCGCTATCGGCAGAGTGCGGAATATAGCCGTCGAGCGCAGCGTTGACCTGTTCGGCCGACGCGCCCATCGCCTCTTTCAGGCGGCTCAAACCGGCCTCCTCATTCCTTGTCCAGCGGCTCCGCACTGAGGGTGCCGTCTTTTTCGATCTTTTCCACCCGAAGCTGGGCATCGCGCAACTTGCCTTCGCAATGATTTTTGAGAAGGACGCCGCGCTCATAGGCTTCGATGGCACCTTCGAGGCTGGTATCGCCGGATTCGAGACGTTGCACGATGTCTTCGAGTTCGCCGAGCGCTTTCTCGAAGTCGATTTTATGAAGCTCTGTGGGTTTGTCAGTTTTGCTCATGATTGCGCCAGAATAGGGGCTGCTCCGAGTCAGGGCAAGCGGTCGCGCAACCGAGCCTATGCCGCCATCAAGGCGCTGACATGGGCAGCCGCGCTGGCCGCCAAAGCGTTGAGGTCATAGCCTCCTTCCAAGGTCGAGACGACGCGCCCGGCACATTTTTCTGCCGCAATTCGGCACAGTTCCGTCGTCACCCAAGCATAATCCGCTTCGAACAGGCATAGATTTGCCAACGGGTCATCATTATGGGCATCGAACCCGGCCGAGATCAGGATTAATTGCGGAGCAAAATCGCGAAGCGCCGGAAATAACTTGCTTTGCATGGCATCGCGGAACTCGTCAGAGCCCGATTGCGGCCGAAGTGGCGCGTTGAAGATATTGCCGATACCACGTTCATCGGAGGCACCGGTGCCGGGATAGAGCGGAGATTGATGGGTTGACGCAAACAACAAATCGCCGTCGCGCTCGAACGCGGCTTGTGTGCCGTTGCCGTGATGAACATCGAAATCGACTACCGCGACGCGGCCGAGGCCATATTCGCGGCGTGCCCGCTCGGCGCCAAGGACGACATTGTTGAATAGACAAAAGCCCATCGAACGCCCCGGTTCAGCATGGTGGCCGGGCGGGCGGACGGCGCAAAAAGCGTTATCAGCCGAGCCGGTCATAACCGCATCGACCGCCGCGCGAACTGCACCGACAGCGCGTAGCGCCGCCTCACCGGATGCCGAAGACATCAGCGTATCGCCATCAATCGCAGCATAGCCCGTGCTCGGCATCTTGGCGAATATGAGATCCACTAAATCTGCGTCATGCACTTCTTTTAGGGCGGCGATATCGCTCACCGGCGCACTCTGCCGGCTGAGGTCGGCGAACTCTGGCGCGTTCAGGGCCTCGAGGATCGCCTTGAGACGGGCCGGCTGCTCGGGATGGCCAGGGCCAGCTTCATGCTCCTGGCAAATGGGATGGCTGTAAAATGCGGTCTTAGCCACGGATACCTCTTTTGGATCGGCTATTGAAGTATACCATGGCGGGATATTCCGCATCTATCAACAGCCAGTAGGCGCCGAAGTATGGGGCAATTTTGAGACCGGCGTTTACAGCAAGTTTGGCTATATTCTAGCTCTCCGCATTACGCCGCCGGAGGGCAATCCACCGAACACCAGTGTTGAGCACACCATCGCGCACTTCTCTCGAGCGCCATGGATACACACCTACCAAGGATGCGCTCCTGACTCTCCGCTAGATCATCTATAGCACTTTCACAAATTCAAACGATGGCGGCCTCAGCGCCGCAATCGACGGCAACGCGGGCAGCAGCAGCGACGTGAACGAAGTTGGCATCGGCCGGAATTTGGGGTTGTTGCGCGGAAACTCCTCGGCCCAGCATGTCGCGTTCCCGTGCGAACTGGTGCCGCGTTACGATACTTCCCATTCTAATGAACACAACGTATCGCACGGTAATAAAGCGGTAACAAAATGTTTATTTTCCATTGAATGGCAAATAGTTTGTCGATTGTGAAATCCCGGTTTCACAGGGTCTTAAAGACACCACATTACGCCGTTATTTAGTCTAGAATTGCCGCGAGCGCCTCGTTCGTCGTGCAGATACCGTGCTATGGAGAAACATATGACGCCTCAATCAAACCGAATAACCGCTGCAGCGCTGCTCGCTGTCGCCGCGATTTTCGTGTTCGCTGTCACTCCAGTGCGGGCCACCATACCGAGCGATTCAGTACCAACTCTCGCACCCTTGATTAAGGAAGTGTCCCCGGCCGTGGTTAATATTTCCACCAGCGGTACGGTCGAAATCGATCGTAGCCCGTTTTTCGACGATCCCTTTTTCCGCCGTTTCTTTGGCGATCGGCCACAACAGCCGCAGCAGCGCCAAACCCAGAGCGTCGGCTCCGGCGTCATCATCAATGCCGCCAAGGGCTATGTCCTCACTAACAGCCATGTCGTCGCCAAGGCGGATGAAATTATCATCACGCTCACCGACAGGCGTCAGCTTAAAGCCGAGTTAGTCGGCCACGACCCGGGCACGGATGTAGCCGTTCTCAAAGTCAATCCGGATGGCCTGACAGCGCTTAAGATGGCGGATTCAGAAAATCTTGAGGTCGGCGACTTCGTCATTGCGATCGGCAATCCCTTCGGGCTCGGTCAATCGGTTTCGTCCGGCATCGTGAGCGCTTTAGGGCGTACCGGCCTCGGCATTGAATCCTACGAAAATTTCATCCAGACCGACGCGTCGATCAATCCGGGTAACTCTGGCGGCGCCCTGGTCAATTTGCATGGCCGGTTAGTCGGTATCAATACCGCTATTATCGCGCCGGGCGGCGGCAATATTGGCATCGGCTTTGCCATTCCAATAAACATGGCGCGCCAGATCATGGACCAGCTCATCGAGTACGGCGAAATTCAGCGCGGCCGTATCGGCGTCCAAATCCAAGATCTCACACCCGAATTAGCCAAGGAATTCAACGTCGACCATGACGGCGGTGCGTTGATCGCCCAAGTCTTGCCTAATTCACAGGCGGCAAAGGCCGGCCTCAAATCTGGTGACGTGATCATATCGGTCAACCGCAAAGCGATTCGCAGCGGATCGGATTTGCGCAATTTCATTGGCCTGTTGCGCGTCGGGGCGCGGGTCAACCTCCAGGTGGTGCGGGATGGCGCGGAACTCATGATTAATCTGAAGGTCGGCGCCATCGAGGAAGCAAGTATCAAGCCGAGCAGCGAAGTCCCAAAACTTAAAGGCGCCGCCTTCGGCCCGATTCCACGAAACTCGCCATTTTTTGGCCGTGTAAAGGGTGTCTACGTCGTGAGCGTGGTAGTGAATTCGCCAGCTTGGCAATCGGGCCTGAGAGATGAAGACGTGATCACCTCGATCAACCGCAAGCCAGTATCGGATCCGGGCGAGTTGATGGCCATCGCAGCGCAGAGTCACGGTTCGCTGCTGCTCAATATTATCCGCGGCGACGGCTCGCTTTTTATCCTGATTCGCTAAACTCGGCGCACCTCAATTCAGTTGCCCCGGACCGGCAGCGCCGATAACATCGGGCAGCAGTTTGGGCGGAAAAATACGCGCAAACGTTGTATGGATAATAGCTGGCGCGCCAAACGGCGGGCCAGCCCAGAACACTGGGGGGAGAGCGCGTGGCAGGTTACATGGTTGGTATCGATGTGGGAGGGACGTTCACTGATTTTGTGTCCTACGATCCGCAGACCAAAGCCGTTGAAGTGTGGAAAAACCCCTCCACGCCAAAAGACCCGAATGATGGGATTCTCACTGGTTTAGGAAAATTCGAAAACCCCGGCGATATCAACAATATCCGCCTTGGAACAACGGTTGCTACCAACGCTATTTTGGAGCGCAAAGGCGCCACGGTTGGCTATGTCACCACCAACGGTTTCAAGGACATTCCGTTTATTCAGCGCGGAAACCGGCGCAGCCATTACGATATCACCTGGATCAAGCCAAAACCGCTAGTCAAACGCCGGCACTGCTACGAAATTTCTGAGCGCGTGATGGCCAATGGCGAGGTCGAAATACCGCTCGACGAGCCCGGTGTGCGCGCCTTGGCGAAACAGATAAGGAAAGATGGCGAGATCGAAGCACTATCGGTCAATTTCTTGTTTTCCTATGTGAGCCCCGATCATGAGCGCCGGGTAAAGGAAATTTTAGCCGAGGAATTACCTGATATTCCGGTCTCCATCTCCTATGAAGTGCTGCCTAAATGGAAGGAATATGAGCGCGCCTCAACCACCATCGCCGACGCCTACATAAAACCCATAGTCGGCAAGCAGGTGCGTAACATCCGCAAGCGCTTCGTTGAAAACGGTATTACCGATCATATCGTGGTGATCAAATCGAACGGTGGCGAAATGTCCTTGGAGGCGGCGGAAAATTCGCCGATTCAAATGACCGTTTCCGGCCCGACGGGCGGCGTCATCGCCGGTAAACACATCGCCAAACTGGTCGGCATAGACCATCTGGTGACCATCGATATGGGCGGCACCTCGACCGACACCTCGACCATCGTCGGCGGGCAGGAAAACTTCACAACCGACTTCGAGATCGAGTTCGGAATTCCAATTCAAATTCCGATGATTGATATCCGTACCATCGGCGCCGGCGGGGGCTCGATTGCCTGGATCGACAAGGGCGGCATGCTCCGCGTCGGCCCGGAAAGCGCGGGTGCTGATCCGGGCCCAGCGTGCTATGGCGCCGGCGGCACCAAAGCCACAGTGACTGATGCCAATGTGATCCTCGGGCGGATCAACCCAAATTATTTTCTTGGTGGCGCCATGAAACTCGACAAAGAAGCCGCCGAAAGCGCCATGCAGACAGTCGCCACAGAGCTTGGCCGCTCGCCCGCCGAGACGGCGCTCGCTGTTATTCAGATTGCCAACAATAATATGGTTGGCGCGCTGCGATCAGTGCTGATCGAACGCGGCCTCGATCCGCGCGATTTCTCGCTGCTTGGCTTCGGCGGCGCCGGGCCGCTGCATATCGCTGACCTGATGAACGATGCAGGTATCCCGAGTGGCATCGTTCCCAACTATCCGGGCCAGTTCTCGGCCTTCGGGTTTATTCTAACGGACGCTCGCGTCGACACCCAGCGCACGGTGCAAATGACATCAAAGCGCTTCGATCAAACGCGCGCTACGGAAGTCATGAAATCCTTGATCGAAACAGGGATCAGCGATCTTACAGTGCAGGGCTACGATAAAAACGTGGAAATATACCGCTCACTCGAAATGCGCTATCTCGGCCAGAATTATGAGCTGGAAATCCCGATTTCCTTCGATGCCTTTACCGACGAGACCACGCCGCAATTGTGGCAGGCATTCCACGACATGCATCTGGCGCGCTTCGGCTTCAACATTCCGCGCGAAGTCATTGAGGTGATCACTGTTAAGGCAACCACGGTGTCGCTAACTGAGAAGCCGGAATTCGCCACCATCGGCAAAAATGACGGCGCGGCGGCAGAACCAAGTTCGCGGCGCGAGGTAACATTCGAAGATGGCCCGCACGACACGCCGGTCTTTGACCGGGCCGGCCTGCGCGAAGGCTATCGGATTGCCGGCCCCGCGATCATCGAAGAACCGGCATCGGTAACGATCCTGCGCCCGGACCAGAATCTACGAGTGGACGCATACGGTAATTTGCTGATCGGAAAAATCGCCGAATAGCGGGGCCATAACGGTGCGCTGCAAAGGAGTGAAGCAGATGAGTAAAAAACATGATGTCGATATGGTAACGATGAGCATTATCGATTCCACCATGACCGCCATTTGCCGCGAGATGGGCATTACCCTGATGCGCACCTCATATTCGACAATTTTCAACGAGGCGCTCGATTTTACCTGTGCCTTGGCTGCACCGAACGGCGAAATGATCGCCCAGGCTGAGTTTTGCCCGTCGATGATCGGTGGGGTGCCACTACTGGTACGCAGCTGCGTCATGGAAATTCCGCTCGATGAATGGGAACCGGGCGATGTCGTGGTCCATAACGACCCGTACCGCGGCGGCCTGCACAGCCCCGAACACACCATGTTCCAACCAGTGTTTGTCGATGGTGAGCTGATGGCCTTCGCCATGACTATCGGCCATCTAGTTGAGATCGGTGGCATGGTGCCGGGCGCCTTCGCCGGTGAAGCCACAGAAATCTTTCAGGAGGGCCTCCGCGTACCGCCGGTGTTCATCAAGAAACGTGGCGAGGATGTCGACGAAGTGTGGAAACTGCTGCTCGCCAATGTACGCACGCCACGCTTCAATTACGGCGATCTGCGGGCTCTGATCGCCGGCACCGATGTCGCAGTGCGCCAACTTGGCACTATGATCGAGAAATATGGCAAGGAAAATTTTCGGCGTAACACAGCTGATCTACTCGACTATTCAGAGAGCCGTATGAGGGCCGAAATAGCCGCCGTTCCGGATGGCAAATATACCTTCAGCGATGAGGTCGAAGATGATGGCATCGAGAACAAGTCATACACAATTAATGTCACCGTTCACATCAATGGCGATGAGGCCGTGGTAGACTATACGGGGACTTCGCCGCAGGCCAAGGGGCCGATCAACGCCACCCTCGGCGTCTCCTACTCGGCTGCCTACAACGGCATGCTGCATATCACCGATGAATCGATTCCAACCAATTCTGGCTGTTTCCGACCGATCCGCGTAGTTTCCCCACCCGGCACACTATTGAACGTCGATTTTCCAGCACCAGAAGTGGGTGGCAACACCGAGACCCATTGCAAAATAGCTGGTGCCGTGATCGGCGCGCTGTCGCCGGCGTTGCCTGACCGCACGATGGCGGCTGAGGGCGCAACACACACCAACTTCGTGTTCGGCGGAACCGACAAGGAAAGCGGCGAAGCGTTCGTCTGTTATGCTATCGAATTGTCTGGTTGGGGCGGGCGCAATTTTGCCGACGGCAACGACGCCACAGATTCGATCAACGGAAATTGTCGGGTAATTCCGGTCGAAGTATTTGAAACGCGGTTTCCGATGCGGTGCGAATCCTACATCATGGTCGAAGATTCGGGCGGTGCAGGAAAATTCCGGGGCGGCCTCAGCACCCAGCGGACCTACAAAAACCTCGATACATCGATTACCGGCAGCCAGATGTCGGATCGCCATTACAACCGCCCCTGGGGCCTGTTCGGCGGCCAGTCCGGTGGCACTGCCGGCACTTGGCATATGGCTGCCAATACGGTCGAGTGGCGCACCATCGATGATGCCTTCAGCAAGGTAAGCCCGAGCAAATGGAGCAATGTCACCATCGCACCGGGCGACCGCATTCGCTTTCAAACACCGGGTGGTGGTGGCTGGGGTGAGCCCAGTGAACGGTCCGCGGAGAGTGTACGCAATGATTTAGCGGAGGGCTATATCTCCCGACGTCAGGCACGCGACGTCTATGGGCTTGAGGGCGCCGGAGCCGACTAACTACTGGCGTACCAACAATAGGATGGACATCCAGATAAAGAAGGGCCCGTCATGAGTGAGGGCCGGAAGATGGACATGGTCGCCATGAATATTTTGGATTCGACCATGGTCTCAGTGTGCCGTGAAATGGGCATCACTCTGATGAAAACATCCTATTCGACGATCTTCAATGAGGCGCTCGATTTTACCTGTGCCATCGCCGCGCCAAACGGCGATATGTATGCGGTGGCTGAGTTTTGTCCAGCGCAGATCGGCGGCATGCCGCTGGTGATCCAATCTTCTTTACAAGAAATTCCGCTCGACGAGATCGAAGAAGGCGATGTGATCGTCCATAACGATCCCTATCGAGGCGGGTTACACACACCGGAACATTCACTATTCACGCCCGTGTTCGTCGACGGCGAACTGGTCGCCTTTACCGTTGCAATCGGACATGTCGCGGAAGTCGGCGGCATGGCACCAGGCTCGTTCCCAGCGGAAGCCTCAGAAATTTTTCATGAAGGCATCCGCGTGCCGCCAGTGAAAATCAAAAAACGCGGCGTCGATGTGGCCGAAGTGTGGAAACTGTGGCTCGCCAATGTGCGGACGCCGCGCCACAATTACGGCGATATGCGAGCGCTAATCAGCGGCGTCGAGGTCGGCGCGGCCAGACTTAAGGAAATCGTCAAGAAACAAGGCGCCGATTTGTTCCGCCAGACCTGCAACGATCTGATGGATTATTCGGAGGCGCGCATGCGCAACGAATTAAAGCAAGTGTCGGACGGGCGCTACGACTTTGAAGACTATATGGACAATGATGGGCTCTCCAACGTGCCGGCGGCGATCAATGTTGCGGCGTTTGTGCAGGGCAGCGAAATTGTCGTCGATTTCAGCGCTTCGTCGAAACAGATGGCGGGACCGATCAACGCCACTCTCGGCGTCACCTGGTCAGCGACCTACAATGCCATCTTGCATATGACCGACGAGACGATCCCTAAAAATTCCGGCTGTTTCCGCCCGATCCGGGTGGTCGCGCCGCCTGGCACGCTGTTGAACGTCAATTATCCGGCACCAGAAGTGGGTGGCAACACCGAGTGCCATCCGCGTATTGCCGGTACAGTGATGGGCGCGTTGGCGCCCGCCATCCCGCACCGCGCGATGGCGGCGGAAGGCGGCTCCCACACCAATTTTGTATTCGGCGGCCAAGACTATGAGTTTGATGAATACTTTGCCTGTTATGACATCGAACTTTCGGGTTGGGGCGGCCGGCCATATGCCGATGGCAACGACGCTACCGATTCGATCAACGGCAATTGCCGGGTGATACCAGTCGAAGTATTTGAAACGCGCTATCCTTGGTTTACCGAGAGTTTCAGCCTGGTGCCGGATTCGGGCGGCGCCGGCACCTATCGCGGCGGTCTAGCAACGACGCGTACGATCAGTTGTAGCAATCCTGACATGATCATCAGCCAGCTTTCCGACCGCCACCACCATAGCGCCTGGGGATTGAACGGCGGTAGCCTTGGTGGCACCGGCACGACTGTCTACATGGCCGCAGGCGGCAAAGAATGGCAGACCATGACCGAGGCGTTTAATAAGCCCTCGACCAGCAAATGGTCGAATATTACGGTGCATAAGGGCGATCGCATTCGCATTCGAACTGCTGGTGGTGGCGGCTTCGGCAATCCCAAACAGCGCAACCTCGCGGCGATCGCAGACGATGTCGCCGAGGGTTATATTTCGCCTGAGCGCGCCAAAAAGGATTATGGCTACCAAACGGGGTAGCCGGGCAGAGTGCAAATTGTCGACGCCAAAACGCTGGCCAGATTGATCGACTACCCGGCGCTTATAAAAGTGGCGTGCGAGATGTTTCCCGCCGGCCTTGCGGTAAGCCGACTCCAGGCAGACGAGCGCGCGAGCTTGGGCCTTTCAGTCGAGGCCTCGTAAGGTATGCGGATCACGGGCTAATTTATTATCGCTCCGCTGAATACAGCAATTCTTAGGAGAAGACTGAGTCGCTGTTCGTCTGGTCAGCAGAGATAACTTGTACTCCGTATTAAATCTCTAATTTATGCCTTCCCAAATACGCTCTCGACTGAATCAGCGAAAATATCAACTGTTTGATCCGCATTAGCTTTAGTGAAGGTAAGTGGAGGGGAAAAACTATTTACTGGCAAAAATGGTAACGCGCGAGTTAAAAGCCCCCGTTCCTGGGCTGCCATCGCGACTTTCTTGTGAGCAGGGGGACTCATCTCTGGAGTTTCTTTACTATCACGGCCAGCACAGTACTCGACCCCGATCATGAGGCCTTCTCCTCGTATTTGCCCAATATTGGGATGACCTCCTAAACGTCGAATTAGTAATTCTTTTAAGTACGGGCCAATTTTGGCAGCGTTGGAGACCAAGTTTTCTTCTTCCATTATCGCCAGATTTGCTAAACCAACAGCAGCACCCACAGGATGGCCAGAGTATGTGAAGCCGTGCCCGAACACACCGACTTCCGGAGTTCCATCTGCGAGTACTTGCCATACGTGGTCGGCAACCGCCACTGCTGACATCGGGAAATAGGCACTGGTAAGGCCCTTTGCAAATGACATCAAATCTGGCTTTATTCCGTAGAAACTAGACCCAAACCAACTTCCTAGGCGGCCAAACCCAGTGATCACCTCGTCTACAATTAGAAGAATATCGTGCTCTTTGAGGATCGCTTGAATACGGTGATAATAATCACGAGTGGGTACAATCACACCGCCGGTTCCCATGACCGGCTCAGCAATAAAAGCAGCAATGGTGTCTGGGCCTTCGATTAGAATTAAGTCTTCAAGGTCCTTAACCATACGATTAGTAAATTCTTCTTCCGATTCGCCTGGGTTACCATATTTCCAGAAATTTGGGCAAGAAGTGTGCAGGACGCCATCCAGGGGTAAATCGAACGCTTTGTGATAGAGAGGTATACCTGTAAGACTCCCCGCTCCAGTTGACACTCCATGGTAAGCGCCAATTCTGGAAATAATTTTTTTCTTATCTGGTTTTCCGCGAAGGTTATTGTAGTAACGAGCTAATTTAAATTGTGTGTCATTAGCATCTGATCCTGAGAGGCCAAAGAAGATCTTACTAATTTGGGTGCAATCAGCATGGTCGTGAAGCAGCTGAATTAATTTATCAGCCAACAAAATTTGGGGCTCATTAGATGCTGCTCCGAAGGTATGGTAAAAACCAATTTTTTCCATTTCTTCTTTAGCAACCTCAGCGAGTCGCTTGCGTCCGTACCCGATATTTACACACCACAACGCGGCCGCAGCATCAATATAGCTTTTATCATTGTTATCGTAGACGTGTACCCCACCGGCCCGCTTGAATATCACGGGGCCTTTATCTTGATGTTCAGCAATAGATGTTACTGGGTGTAGAAGAACTTGTTTGTCCAACTCTTCCAGTGACATATTTCGAGCAGCGTCAATTGACATAATACGGATATCCCTTACCAAATCTAAGCATAGGCTCCTTCTCGGAGTTCTTAAGTAAGATGTCAGGTTCTGAGGTGTTGGGCAAGCTGAAGAATTCGGGAGTGTTACTCTATCAGACGCTGGGTCGTGCACGCGTCTACTCTTCCTATCCACTGTAAAATTCGCTCCTTCCTCTTTGCGTGCCAAACTTTTCCCAAAAGGGATTTAGGCGTAAGAGTGCTGGTAGTAGGAGAAATAAATAGGGGTACTTGATACACAGCAAATTCTGGTACCCAAAATCTTGTTTAAAACTTTCAATTAGAAAAAGACATTTTGTCAATAACTACGCTGGTGAAAAACTGCCTCCGTTAAGACCTAGAACTTTGTACGCGCTCAGGGGTCTTGGAGTAGCTGGAAATTATTATTTTAGTTTTATGCCTAAATTCCAATGACCTAGAGGGAGATGCATTGGCACGACCTGAAATGGTCTCTGCACCCTGGATGCCATAAGTTGCCGCTGCTTCAAGCGGCAAAAATTTGAGTCTTATCTTCGCTCCCTTGATGCGCGACGAACCATGCTCTCGCCCTTCCTTATAAGGCTAATCTGCATTTTTATCTGAACTATTGTCTTAATCCGGTAGCGACCAAGTGAATGCGAATGCGCCATCTAACCTACTTATTCATTTGGAGGGTCTTCTTCACAACCCTCCGAAGGTCCAGACACCGCTTAGGTCTCTACAAACGGAGCTGAATCTAGAAATCGACGAAGGACGTTTTCTGTCAGGCGCGAGACGTTGTTATCATAACCGTTGTGCGCAAGGGAGCCAGCCCAGGCAATGGAGCCAGTTGAGAACACTGCGCCACCATTCGGGGTTTCGAAGAACACGAGGTCGGCGCGCACCATGTCGCACTCGTCACCGCCGAGTCCGGGATAATTCAGCGATATATCTTCGAGCACCAAAAGATAGTAATCCGAATGGCCCTCCGACGAGGCCAGCAGCAAAGCGTGTGGCGGCGTACCATAGGCAACATCCGCCCGATCGATCTCGAAGCCGGACGCGCCACCGCCCGCCGATCCAAAATCGCCAATGATCTCATCCGCACCGATGCCCTCAAAAATGAATGCCGCACGCGGGTCGAAGCTATCTGGCTTGCGGACGTACCCAGTCGAATAATCGAAGCCCTCGGCAGTAAATCCAACGCCGGCAAGGCGGTTGGGGGAACGCCCGAGCTCGCGCCAGATCCCACCATGCTCGCCATCGAACGAGAGGGTGCATTCGCCAGGCGGGCTGACCCAGTTGCGTGTCCCGTTGTGGCGACGGACCTCAATGACCCCAGGGATTTCTGGATGGAAGGCGATTCGCCAATAGAACCCGTTCGCGCCCGCATAGACGAACCGGCCGCCCTGATGAGTGTATGCTTCTAAAGCATCGAGCATTTCTCGGCTGTCATATTCGGGATGGCTGCCTGTAATGACAACGCGGTACGGTGCGAGGAGGCCGACGCCCTCCTTGTGGAGATCCTCGTCAGTGATCACGTCGTAGGCGTAGCCCTTGGCTTCGAGCCAGTCGGTGATGTGGCTATCGGCATTGAGGTTCCAAAGCTGGCGGCGCTTGGGGCGGATCGTGAGCATAGGCCTGTGGCGCGATCCATAGCAGATACCGCTTCCGTCCTCGTGGGAGTCATACATAGAAGACCCAAGCTCGCGGCGCTCGTTGAGGACGAGGTCCCAATCGTCCGCCACGAACAGGCCGCCGTGCAGCTTTTCGATCATATCGATATCGGCCCAGGAGGTGTAGTTCGCATACGCCATATAGGTCGCGGTGGGCGCAAGGTAAGCGATGTCCGCCGTCGTCGTGCCACGCTTCGGGCGCACGAAGAAAGGGACATATTCCTCACACTTATCGCCACGAAGTCGCGCCGCATAGACTGCGCTTCGCATGTCAGACGGTATTTCAAGCGTGAAGCTTGGCTGCCAGTCCACGTCGTACATGTCATCGGCATGGAAGTGGATCGCGCCGTATTCCTCGGGCACGTCACGCCATCTTACGCTACGGCCGGTCCAGTTGTGTCCGGTGACACCCCGCGTCGGCAGGTTGATCAACTTACCATGCAACTGGTTGGCTGAAATATCGACTGCTTGGGTTGAGCTAATCTCCCGGCTGAAATCCCAAGCCGCGACGACGTCAGGGACCAGCGTTCGCGGTACGTCGGACCCTGAGAGTGCTGCTTGCGCGCCAGCTGTCAGAGCGCAACGCGCAAGCCGCGGCCGGTCGATTTTGCCATTGAAGTGCGCGCAGGCGACGGGCGAGGCTTCGGTTGAGCGTGTTGCGCAAGCCGCAGCGATCAAAAGTGGCAAGCCTTGGCCGCCGAGTGAGGCACTGTCGAACGTTGCCGTAACCTCGGCAGCATCATCAATTCCGGGATAATCGGCAAGCGGCCGTTGGAAAACACTGACCGCTCCCGTGTTACCGTCATAGGTCGCTCCAACCACATACCATTGCCGCTCTTGCAAAGGTTTTCCTGTGCTTAGTATTTGCTCGGAGCCGGCCTGTCCCATCACAAGCGCGCAAGCCGCAAGGTTATCAACAAAGAGCCCAAAACCAATACTCTCATCCGCGCACCAGCGCGTGATGATGGCCTGCCGGCCCTTGGTCGGGGTGGTCGGCCATATGATAGCCTGTATGGTGAAGCTTGACATGCTATCAAGCTGGGCGTTCGTGGGCACTTGGATCAAGGATCCGGGTCTGATCGGCTGGAAGGCGCCGGTGTGATCACCACTGACCGATGTTTCGATCACCTCCTCCTTGTAGCCAGGGCCCTCGGCCGAATCGTCCGCGCAGATAAGGCGAACGATGTCGGCGCGATAGCTTTTGAGGCCCTCCGTACTCACCATGAAACGGATGGTCTCGCCAGGCGCAACCGAGAGCGGATCGCAGTAACCGAGAATGACGCTCATCGGCTTATCCTTCCTCGCTGATTAAATATCTAGGTCCTGGCCGGTGTACTGCCGCCAGCGCAGTTTGAACACCTCCCACTCCGCGTCAGTCGCTTTTTCGAACACGCGCTTATCGTTACGGATCACCGGCGCACCGCGTTCGCCGCCAAGCTGCGCTATGACATAGCCATTACGCTTCTTGTCAAAGATAAGGATATGCTTTCCAGCCGCCGGCGCACCGCGCATAACGTTCAGCACACGCTGCAAGTCAGGGCTGTGTCGGCCGCGCGGATTGGCTCGGTACTCGGCTGCGAGATGGGTCATCTTGGGATCGATCTCGAACAAGTCCACCCCCTTCATTGCGTATGCCAGCAAATCTTACATAAGTAAGATGCAGCGGCGCAACGGTTTTGGGCCTGATGGCCTTCGTGCTAGGATCCGGGTCAGACCTTCACGGAAAGACGCGATGCCGGCCAAGGAGAACCGCGATCGACGGCTTATGTCGTCACCAACGCGCATTCGCGCTGCGCTTCGCCAAGCCAATGTGCTGCGGCGGACTGGGCGTCTAGCAGAGGCCCACGCACTCTATCTCAAGATTTTGAGCGCGCAGCCTGAGCAGCGCGAGGCACTGAAACGTGGCGCGATCGTCTCCTTCCAACTCGAAAGGTCCCTAGAATCTGTCACTTTTCTTCGGCGCGCAATCGCACTCGACAGTACAGATGCTGGCGCCCACAACGATCTCGGGAACATCCTCCAGGCGCATGGCCACCTGGAGGAAGCAACCGCGTCCTATCGCCGCGCAGTGGCTCTCGAGCCCGAGAAAGCGGAAACCCAATTCAATCTGGGCAATGCGCTCCGGGCAATGGGCGATACCGATGGTGCGGTGGCAGCTTACAAAAAAGCGATTGACCTTCGGCCCGACTACCCGAGCGCCATGCTCCAGATTGGATTAGTTCACCACGCAACGGGTGATCCCGTGGCGGCTGCAACCATGTTTCGGAGGTTGATAAATAAAGACCCAAAGAACGCTGAAGCGCATTTCGCCCTCGCCAACACGCTCTACGCCACCGGAGAACTCGACCAAACTGTCGCCGCGTACGAGGAAGCGGCGCGATTGCGTTCAGACATTCTCGATGCTTCGTTCGAGCTCGGCAAGCCGCGCCATGTTCATGCCCACTTCGACCGAGGCGATCCCAGCGCTGCGCTCGCCGCGTGTGATGCGTTTCTCGCGCGCAAACCAGGACAGAGTGGCGCGCTTGCAATGAAGGCGATCGCCTTGCGCGAGTTGGACAGACAAGACGAAGCACGCAACTTGCTCGGATTGGATCGCTTCCTTCATCTGGTTCGTCCTGAGCAGCCGCATGATTTCCCGAACATCTCGGCATTTAACAAAGCATTGGAGCGCCACGTTTATGACCACCCAACTTTGATGGACGCGCCTGAGAGTTATTCTACGGAGCGCGGCCAGAACACGGGGGAACTTTTCGTAAGCCCGGACGGTCCGGCCGCTCAGTTCCAGGCGATGGTGGAGAAAGCAGTCGCCGGCTATCGCGATGCCTTGCCACGCGATTCGTCACACCCATTCCTGGCCGCCATACCGCAGAAATTCCGCGCAACAGCGTGGGGCGTGATTCTGGACGGCGGAGCCTATCAGGTGCCGCATATCCATCCATCAGCGTGGCTCAGCGGCGTCTATTACGTGCGACTACCGACGGTGATCGAAATCGACAATCCAGACCACGAAGGCTGGATCGAATTTGGCAGACCCTATTGGGATTTTCATACCCGCGCGGAGCCAGAAACACGTCTAATCAAGCCAGAGGAGGGCCTGATGCTTATGTTTCCATCGTACATCTTTCACCGCACCATACCATTTGCGGGCGACAAGCACCGGATTAGTATCGCGTTCGACATTCTATGCGACGATTAGCAGATGCGTTTAGCTTCGGTCTAGCTTAGCAAACAGGATCCAGAAAAAGCCTCCAAGAACCGGCAACGTCACGCAGAGGATAATTGTCGAAAGCGAGAAGATGATCGGGACCTGCGATTGGTGCGATGCGGTCATGGTCCAGTTGTATATCGGCATAGTTGTCTCGGAACCACGAAGAAATATTGAACGCAGAAGCTCGTTGAAAGATAGTAGAAAGCCAAAAATGCCTGCTCCGATGATGCCAGGCCGTAGGATGGGGAACTCGATGTTCCAAAACCGGCGCCACTTCTTGGCTCCAAGATCCTCTGCAGCTTCCAAAAGTCGATGGTCAAACCGTACAGCTATGATCAAGACTAGAAGGAGAGAAAACGGCAGCGCCCATACAAGGTGGCCAATAAAGATAGACCACAGTCCTAACCGTAATTCGAGAAATGATCGTATGAATATGAATAACGCAGCGCCCATGGTTAGGCCCGGCACAAAAAGTGGGATTAGCGCGACTAATAAAACGCCGCCTGGCTTCCGCAGCCGAGGGATAGCACGCCCTACCGCTGTCGCCACGACCATGCAAACGACAGCCACGATCAGCCCTAAAATAACGCTTTCATAAAGGGGTTCCCCCCATTTATGGAATTCACCCAAAAGTTCCCGATAATGCCCCGATGTAAGTGGATACGGAATACCCGATAGTGGGCGGTCGCTAAAAGACATAACGGCAAGCCACACAAGCGGTATGTACATCAAAATAATAACAATTAAGCCGAGCCACTTTGCCGTGCTGGGCCATACCCTCCACGCTGCAATGCGGCGCCAGGAAAATGCACCACTATGGCTAATTTTCCCATTAGTTGCCATTGAAGACCCGGGGGTTATGTCTGTCATCGTTTCATGGTGTGGAATATATCGCCAACTGAACCTAATCGGCGCGTTGCTAAAATCAACAAGGCGAGAAAGATTACTAGAAGCGCTACTACAAACACAGACAATGCCGCGGCGGTTGGATATTTGAGTTCTCTCATTGCAGCATCAACTGAGGGTCCTAACAGATTAACAAAACCACCACCTAGCATCTCAGGTTCGACCCAAGTAGCCATCAATGGAACCATCGTAAAGACACCGCCTGCAACTATACCCGGAAGTGACAGAGGAAGAATAATCCGAAACAGGGTCTGTAGCTTGCTAGCTCCAAGATCTCTGCTGGCCTCAAGATAATCATCGTCAATTAAACTTATGACTAAAAATATAGGAAATACCATCGTTGGAAAGTAGGGCGCTAAAATTCCAAAATGCACAGCAAATTCAGAAAACAACATCCACTCAATCGGCTCATTAATTATTCCAGTTTCCATTAAGATAAAATTTATTATCCCATTCTTACCTAGTATTGCACGCCAAATAATTGTTCGAGACGAGGGGTCTAAGAAAAATGGAATTGTTAAAAGTGTAATTATAACTGCTTTAGTGGCTTTTGATTTACAAACTTTGGCAAGCCATAGTGCAAAAGGGAAAGCAACTAGAAACTCAATAGCAGTCATTACTAGGACGATACGTAACGTGCGTAATCCGGCAATCCAACGACCAGAATCGATCAGAGATTCCCATGTCTTGAATGAGCCATCGTACACAACGCGGTATTGCTTCATTTCGAAAAAACTATGGGCCACCATAATCAAGAGCGGAACGATGACTATGATCACCCATACAACTATAAATGTAGGGATAACCCAATTTCGCGAAAATAATCTGGTGTACGTAGACCGGAGGTCGACGATTAGGCTCTTTTGGATTTTGTCTGACATCTGGCGTGCAGAAAATCTCCCGGTGCAGAGACCAGCTCAAGCTGGCAACGCACCGGGATGTGGTCAGTTTGATAGATGTGAGCTAGACTAAGCGTTCAAGAACCGCTGCCACTCTTCTTCCATAGCGGACGCGTTCGGCGCCGCCGGTTTTCCAAAGAAGGGCTTCTCAAATTTTTTGTCTACCTTCTTCTCTGTCCACTTGAGATTATCAATTTTATCCTGAGCCCAGCCATTTTCCTCGGCAAATTTTATACCTAAGTCCATATTCGGACCAGCATAACCGCGCTGATCGGCTTGATAGGCTCTATACTCGCCAGTCAGGTAGTAATTCAACATTTTATAAATGTTGTCGACGTTATCGCGCTCGGCTGCTTTAGTATGCATGTAGGCGCCGTGTCCCCACTTATAGTAGCCTTCAACGGTGAATGCATACATTACTGTATTAGGCCCTAGGATATTATTGGCTTCCTTGGTAGCTGGTTCCCAGCAATTTATCAAATCGATCTCGTGATTGCTCAGGAGTTGTACTTGCTCTTCAAAGGCAGCGTGGAGCGAACGGAACTGTCCTGCCCGTTTACGGTCCGCTGCAAAGTCAGCGACAATTCGGGCTTCTTCGCCCGTCATGTTGGCGACATCTTTAATATCAGCACGGCCATGATGTTTGAGGTAATTAGCAACTTCAGGGCTAGATAAAAGCCAGCTTCTATCTAGTGAAACACGACCCTTAGTTTCATCGCTATCCAGCATCATGTGCCAGCCGATCTCATCGAGTCCATTGGGATTGGCACCGATTGATTCAGGAAAATAGCCGAAACTGTCAGCGTTGCCGATTACTGGAACACCGTATTGCTTGCCGCTGTCATCTTGTAGCAAATCCGTACGCTTCCAGTTGTCAGAAGTACGGGCCCATAGTGTCAGCTCCGGATGATCTTCGATTACCTCAGCGTAGTATCCCTGTGGACCCAATATATCCTCAGTACCACCATCAAAGATAAAGATATCGTGCGTTTCACCTAAATCGTTAGAGATGACGTCTCGCATGAAAACGCCGATATCTGCGTTGGTTCCAGTGAATTCCATCTGTAGTCCGATAGACTTCTCCATGATGCTCCAGTCTTTGAGCTGAGAAGTCGTGACGCCATAGCCTCTCACTGTTGTAGAGGCGGCGTGAGCCGAGGTTGCTCCTGGAATAACGCTGCCGGCGGCAACAGCGACAATACCCGTTGCGGCTGCACCTTTTAGCAATTCGCGACGAGATATGTCGTTTTTTCTTGTCGATTCCGTCATCAATCCGTCTCCTTCTTGATTAAAGTTCTCGAACTACCAAACTCTCCTCTCGGAGTGTATCACCGTTACTTTACAATGCGCATTACGTTCCTTGCATGATTACACAATCTTCTTCGCGCCACCATAAATTTGTGACTTGCGAGACATCAAAACCACTGTCCCAGATGCGTGCCTTTATGTCACCTACATCAGTTTCAACAGTCTGGTCCAGATACTTCCCTTTGTAAATCGTTGTGCCAGCGCGGCATGAAATTTTATTGGCTTCGGTACTTGCTTGCTCGTCCCCGCACAAAAGATGGACCCGTTCCGCACGAATTCCAAGAGTTATTGTTTCGCCGATAGCGGGTGTGCCGTTACCACACCAGCGACCGCGCAGTATGTGTGAACCGAGTTTCGCAGTTGCCATACCATTGTTTACTGTTTCCAGGGCGCCGCCAAAGAGATTTTCAAAACCCATGAAGTCCGCAACAAAATGGGAGTTGGGACGGTCAAAAATATCCCTCGGTGGACCTTCTTGGATAATTTTACCCTCTCGCATAAGGATAACTCGGTCACTCATGGTAAGGGCTTCTTCCTGGCTATGCGTGATATAGATGAACGTCATGCCGAGTTTTTTATGTAATTCAAGGAGCTCTACTTGCATCTCCAGACGAAGTTTCTCGTCGAGAGCACCAAGGGGTTCATCCAACAGTAAAATAGCGGGCTCAGTTACTAGCGCACGAGCGAGAGACACTCGCTGACGTTCGCCACCGCTCAACTGATGTACGCGGCGCTTGTACTTACCTGAGAGTTGGACCAATTCAAGCGCACTATCTGCACGCTGCCGCCGCACTGCAGGGGGCACGCGGCGTACGCTCAGTCCATACTCTACATTTTCACCGACGGACATGTGGGGAAATAACGCATAGTGCTGAAAAACAGTGGTGCAATTTCTGTCCGACGCAGGAACGCTTACGACATCCTCTCCAGCAATTCGAATCGCACCTATACTTGTAGGTTTTTCCAATCCAGAGATTATACGCAATAGTGTGGTTTTGCCTGATCCGCTCTCACCCAAAATCGTCAGAAACTCACCTTTTTGGGCAATTAAGGATACGTCATCTACCGCGACTACGTCGTCATAGCGATGGAGCGCATCGCTTATCTCCAGCATAGGCTGGAAATGATCCGCCGGGTCGGTTGACACGATCCAATTACCCCCTGCCAGCCTAATCTGACAAATAAATTGAACTCAAATAGACCACAATCTTCCAAAGGCGCGATTATCACATCTTTGGTATGATTGGCACGCTTCTACTCAAACTGATTTAATCCGAGTGCATCTAGCGAATGGTAGCAGACCGGAATGCGTGCTACAATGAGTTGTGGGTCGATTTATATCGGATAATAACAAGTGGATGGTAGATGGTATATATACTCGGCTTTTGGGACTAAGTGATAGATTTTTCTATTCCCTAGACTGCTGGCCCATACGTTTCCGTAGCGCCGCCTTTTCTCTCGTTCTTATAGACTGATGGCCCAAAGGAATAACCCTTGAAAGTAGCAGATTTAGGACAGCGCCGAGGTGGCGCAGAATCCAGGTTACTCAAGACTTTCTTGATTTTTCATCAACTTTGTACCGCCCTATCAATTTCTCACCACAACCATAGTACGATATGACAAATTCAAATAGGGATGTAATCTAGCCCTACAAGAACATAAGACCAATGTGTAAGCAGAGTGGAACAGTTATAGGCTGACAATGTCCCCTGAAAACGATTACTTCGATCCAACCTTACGGTCTGTTTTGTCAAGCCGGTTCAGTGCAATCCTGCGGGAGATGAGCAACACGGTGCTTCGGGCGAGTAAGTCCGGGGTGATCAAAATCGCTCGAGATATGTCTTGTGCAATCCTAACCTATGATCACCGACTGGTGTGCATTGAGGAGTGTATACCAATTCATGTTGCGGCAATCGATTTGACTACGAAGCCACTTACAGAATTCTTTGATGATATTGAGGAGGGTGATGCATTCCTTAATAACTGTCCTTACACGGGAGTTACTCACCATGGAGACTTAACACTTTGTGTTCCCGTGTTCTGCGATGGCGAACCTCTATTTTGGACCGTTTCTCGTGCTCACCACGCTGATGTCGGTGCGCCTGTGCCCTCAACCTATTTACCCTACGCCAAAACAATCTACGAGGAAGGTCTACATTTTCCAGGAGTTAGGGTCGAGCGTGGGTTTAAGGAAAATTCAGACATCATTCGTATGGCTAAGATGAAGATACGGGTGCCGGACATTTGGTATAGTGATTACCTCGCTCAGGTTGGCTCTTGCCGTACTGCAGAAAAGCGCTTGAAGGAGTTGGTTAACAAGTATGGAGTTGAGACGATTAAGCGCTTCATTGCGGAATGGATGGCCTATGGAGAAAGGCGCGCTATGGCGGCAATCAAGGAGTTGCCGGCAGGGACATGGCAATACGAGAACAAACATGATCCTTTGCCTGGTGTAGCTGATGAAGGCATTCCCGTCCGTGCCATTGTGTCCGTTGATCCAGAAGAAGGATTGGTTACGGTTGATGTGCGGGACAATATCGATTGTATAGAAGGCGGCCTCAATCTCAGCGAAACTTGTTCTATAGCGGCCTGCCGCGCTGGGGTTTTCTACAATATTGATCACACTATCCCGCATAATGAGGGAAGCGCTCAACGCGTTAGAGTACTATTGCGGGATGATTGCATAGTAGGCCGACCGCGTTATCCTGTTGGAACTTCAGTTGCCACGACTAACGTGACGGATCGATTGGTTAACGCTGTCTCTTGTTGCTTCGCTCAAATGGGCGCGCCACATGGGATGGCCGAAGGCGGTTACCAGCAAGCTTTAGGCTTGGCAGTTATATCGGGCAATGACCCGCGCAAAGGCGACCAAACCTATATCAATCAAATGTTTATTGGATTCGGAGGCGGACCGGGCATGCCTGGCCATGATGGATGGGTCACCTACGGTGGACCTGTTGATGGGGCAATGCAGATTCTTAGCCCCACGGAGGTTGACGAATCCATGTTTCCAATTATCTACGAGTGCCGGGAATTGGCCATCGACACATTGGGCCACGGTGAATGGGACGGCGCACCGGGAACTAAGTCAGTCTACCGTCCAACTCACAGTGAGATGAAAGCAGTTTATTGTAGCGATGGCGATACGTTCCCTTCCAAGGGCGTCAGTCTAGGGCATGATGGCGCACCATCAGCAAATTGGAAAAGGTCGACTAATGGGGAGTTGACTAAGCTGCCCTCTTTTCATGAGGAGGCATGTTATCCCGGCGAAGCATTTTCTTTTGTTACCACGGGGGGTGGAGGCTATGGAAACCCACTCAAACGCCCTCCTGAACGGGTTGTTGCGACCATTAATCGGGGTTGGTTAAGTTCTGGTAAAGCCGAGGAGATATACGGCGTAGTTGTTATCCCTGCCGATAATGGTATCGAGTATTGCGTGGACGTTTCTGCAACTCTTCGGCGACGTGCCGAACTCGGGGTGGACTAGGTTAATGGGCTACCGAGTTTCCATAGATATTGGTGGTACCTTCACTGATTGCGTCGTAGTGGACGAGGCTGGGTTGCAGCGCATCTTCAAAACACCGAGCACACCCGGTGAATTTGAGCGGGGGTTCATGAATGCGATTTCTCTCGCCGCAGTGGCCCACAATTTGGGTGTGGATACCTTTTTAACCAACACCGATCGCATTGTACACGGTACTACCGTTGCTACGAATGCACTGATTGAGGGTAAAATTCCACGTGTGGGTTTGATTTGCAATGAGGGCTTTAGGGATATCTTGACGCTGCGTGAAGCACCGCGCAAACAGCCGTTTCGATGGCGAGTTGACTATCCGGAGCCCTTCGTTCCGCGCGCCAGAACTTTTGGGGTACAAGGACGAATCAATGCATCTGGCGAGGAGTTGATCCCTCTCGACGAGTCAGGAATTCACTCAGCAATTGATGCATTCCGCTCAATCAAAGTTGAATCTGTTGCGGTGTGTCTTCTGTGGTCAATAATTAACGGTGCGCACGAGCAGCGTATTCGTGAGATTATCAAAGAAGCATGGCCTACTCTGCCTGTGACACTTAGTCACGAGTTAAACCCGATCGCGCGGGAATATAGACGTACTATTTCTTCAGTTATTGATGCCGCATTGCAGCCAATCGTGAGTATTTACGTAAGCCGTTTAGAAGCTGTTCTGCGAGAGTCTGGTTACACGAACGCCCTAATGATAGCAAATAGTTTGGGCGGAATGATGCCGCCGGAAGAGATCCGACAAAAGCCAATTTACAGTGTTATGTCCGGACCAACTTTAGCTCCGATGGCGGCAAAGCGAATATGTGATGAACCTGATCTCGTCGTCGTCGACATGGGTGGTACTTCATTTGATGTCTCAGCTATACGTGGTGGGCAGGTCATCGTTTCACCTGAAGCCATGATAACTGAGTTTGACATGCTCGGAATTCCCAAAATTGATGTGCGTTCGGTTGGGGCGGGCGGAGGGTCTATCGCGTGGGTTGATGCTGGCGGATGGCTGCGTGTGGGCCCAGAAAGTGTAGGTGCTAGTCCGGGCCCGGCTTGCTATGGGTCGGGAGGCGTCAAGCCTACAGTCACAGACGCAAATGTAGTGCTTGGCCTTATTGATCCGGACTATTTTCTCGGTGGACGGATGCAACTGGATAAGGTGGCTGCAGAGACTGCAGTGCAAGGGGTTGCTAACTCGCTGGGTGTTAGCCTTCTCGACGCTGCGTATGCGATTCACAGTACTGTTAGCCATAATATGATAGCGGCTATTGAAGATATTACGATTAAGGAAGGGATAGATCCGCGGGAGAGCTATTTCGTTGCTGGTGGCGGTGCTACTGCCTGCCATATGGCCGAAATGGCGCGCGCACTAGACATAAAGCGTTTTCTGATTCCAAAATTTTCAGCTGGACTTAGTGCGTTTGGTGGTCTGATTTCTGATATTGCCTGGGAAGAAAAGGCAACACTCGTGACTGATGCTACAAATTTTTCACTCGAGAAGACTAACAAACTACTGAAAAGTCTTCGGCAGCAGGGAACTGACTTTCTATCCCGATCTAACGTAGATCGTAAGGATTGGCGATTTGAATACTCCTTCTTGGGTCGCTATCAATATCAGTCATGGGAGATTGAGGTTCCGTTCGTTTTACCAAACGGAGCATTATTACGAACTGAAATCGCACAGCTTATTGAACAATTCCACGCTATGCATGAACGTATTTACACAGTCAAGAATGTCGAAGATTTGGTAGAATTCACTACGTGGAAGGTCCGCGCGATTGGAACTAACAATATTTTTGAAACAAGTCTGTCACCTGAGTCTGTAACAGACAGCGGAGGTAGCCCAATTAAACGGGGCGGGCGGCAAGCATATTTGCCAGATGCAGGAGGATTGCTCGAACTTCCAGTGTACAATGGGACAGATGTTGATCCGGGCAACCTTATTGAAGGCCCAGCCTTGATCGAAGAAGAGACGATGACGATACTTTTACCCCCCGATGCAGTGGCCCGTACGAACATACTGGGCAACTATTTAGTGAACCTATGAATCAGCTGATGGGCAGCTTAATGCGACGTCAAAATTTTGTTGGCGTGAATTCGGCCTCCTGATTTTTAGAGTCGGCTATAGCAGCTTCTGTGGTTATTGCGCTTATGCTAGCTGATGTAGCATAGCTCAGAGCCGTCTTAACGACTTTTGTAGGATCGATTATCCCAGCTTCGACAAGATCACAGTATTGGCCTGTCTGGGCATCATAACCCCAGTTGGGGTCGTCGCTCTCTAAAATTCGGGCTACAACGTAGGATGGGTCTGCGCCAGCATTGGCCACAATTTGCCGGCTGGGGGCAGCCAAAGCTTGACGCATAATTTGAATGCCCATCATCTGATCTTCGGATTTAGCGTTGATCTTTGAAAGGGCATGTGACGCTCGCAGTAAACTGACACCACCACCTGGTAATACACCCTCTTCAGCTACCGCGCGAGCAGCGTTAAGCGCATCAGTTGCACGTTCCTTGCGCTCACGAAGTTGTGTTTCACTAGTTCCGCCCAGCCGTATTATGGCGATCCCGCTAACCAACCGAGCTAATCGCTCCTGTAGCTTTTCTCGGTCAAAACTCAAGTATTTTTCCTCCTCAATAGCGCTTCGAAGTTCTTTGCAACGATTTTTTATGATCTGCGAGTGGCCTGCACCCCCGACGATCGTAGTGCGGTCACGCGTGACCTGCACTTTCTTGGCTAAACCCAGTGACTCCGGTCGCAAATTCTCCAGCGTATTGCCAAGTTCGTCTGTAATAATTTGGCCGCCTGTCACAATAGCGATATCTTCAAGCATGGGTTTTCGCCATTGACCGAAGCCAGGCGCTTTAACAGCTACTGTTTTTAATCCAGCTTCACGCTTGTTTACAACGAGGGTAGAGAGCGCCTCTCCCTCTATGTTCTCAGCGATGACGAGAAGAGAATGTTTTGACTTTGCGAACGCACGGAGCGCAGGAAGAATAGCATCAACGGTCGATATCGTTTTATCATGCAAAAGGACATAAGTATTCTCTAACTCAACGGACATTGCATTATTATCTGTCACAAAATAAGGCGAGACATAGCCGCAATCAAACGACATTCCATCATGGATAAGAAGATCGGTTTCCATGCCTTTACCATCCTCAATACTAACGACGCCTTCATGTCCTACATGTTCAATTGCGTTTGCTAATACCGAACCAATCTCGGTATCACCGTTAGCAGAGATCATTCCAATTTTAGCGATCATACTACTAGAATTAGTGAGGGTAGCGTGTCCTGAAATATTTTTAAGTGCAATTGGGAGAGCGAATTCGATCCCTCGCCTAAGACCGATAGGGTCAAAACCGCCGGCAACCGCTCGCATCCCTTCCTGTATGATTGTGTTTGCGATGACCATTGCTGTGGTTGTTCCGTCACCAACTTCGTCAGCAACTTTCGAGCCTACATGTCGAATTAGGCGGCCACCCATGTCCTCAATTGGATCGGATAGCTTGACGTGCCGAGCGATAGTATAACCATCTGAAGAGATCCATGGTGAGGCATGGCGTCGCTCAATTAAGACATTCCGACCGCGCGGACCTAGAGTGACGCCAACTGTGCCGCCCACCGTATCAACGCCGCGAAAAAGGAATTTGCGCGCTTCTGCATGTAATTTGACGGTTTTCATTACGATTTCTGCCGAATCTTTTGATTTACAGATGGCACCTCATACCCATTTAAGTTGTAAATATAACTTTTGAAAGATCTATCATTGTCTATGATTGCTCCTGGAGTAGGACGTTGGCAGTTGGGTCGTGGTATCGATTTGACTTGACTAGAACAAACTAACGTGGACTGGAGAAAATACAGAAATTCCTTAGCGGAAAGCCAATCCAAAAACGGTTTAATGAATTGCACCAATATTAAACTTTAGCAGATAAGACGCAAATAAATTGCGACCACATAAGTTTCCTAATGTTTGGTGATATCTGGGTCGCAAAAAGTAATAGCCATCCGACTATAGCGCGAGTATCACCCAGACTCGAGGAGAGGGCTACATAGGTATTTCAAACTCCGCCTACGATGCCGGGCGACTTCCCGGTGCGAGGTCGTAAAATGTCCTTTCGCTTTTAGGCTATAATCCTATCAGAACACAGATTAATTACCGATCGAGCTATGTTGCGCTGGCCGCCGGCCTGCAGCTCAGCCAATGTATCTATCGGCTAATGTGTTAAGCAAAGACTTTTGCTTTACATTCTCGTCAAGGCCGTGACGCGCTGCGTGAAAGAATAAGAATGATGGATTTAAACGGAAAAGCTATTCTGGTGACGGGTGGCTCCCGAGGTATCGGAGCAGCAACGGTGCGCCTTGCCGTTCAACTCGGCGCCAAAGTAGTCCTACATTATGGACAAAGCCAGTTGGCAGCAGAAAATATCGGTCGGGAATTGGGAGAGGAGAATTGCCATCTCATCTCTGCAGACTTGTCTAGCTCGGGAGCAGCGACGTCTCTCTGGGACAAAGCCTGCACCTGGGCGGGACGAATTGATGTTCTCGTAAATAACGCGGGCATCTATGAGCCCGCACCGAACGATTTATCTCTTGAAGCCTGGCAGCAAGCTTGGGCACGTATGCTACAAATCAATTTAATTGCACCAGCAGAACTTTGCCGAGTTGCTGCCCAGCATTTTAGCTCCCATGGCGAGGGAATTATAGTCAACGTCTCAAGCCGCTCAGCATTTCGTGGTGAACTACCGGAATACGCTCATTACGCAGCGTCTAAGGGTGGGCTTGTGTCTCTTACACGCACCTTCGCTCGATCTTATGCGGATGCCGGCGTGATTGCCTACTGCGTTGCGCCAGGCTGGACCAATACAGATATGGCATCACACGATGTTGATTCTGATGTTCTCACTAAGGTTAAGAACGAGATTCCTCTAGGTGATATTGTTCCACCCGAAGAAGTAGCCAATGTTATCACTTTTTTGGCGACCGGTTGCGTACGTCACGCTACCGGGTCGACTATCGATGTCAACGGCGCATCCTATCCCCGGTGATTAAAACCTTCAGCAGCAATCTTCCATTCATGAGAAAATTGCTCATTAAACCTACTTGCATTTAGTCATCAAGGGAGGATCACTAATAGCGATCAATTTCTACAGTATGCTAATGCCTATCTACGCTATAATTCATCGATTCGGGTTAATAACACGCTATAAGGAAATACCCTGTGATTAGAAACCACTAATTCTGTAAGAATCGTCAAAGATGAGTGATCAAATTTTTTGACTAAATATTAATGCTTTGATTTTAACTAATGCAATGATAGAATTTTTTTGATTTTCTAAACAAAAATTACTTACCTTAAATATTATAAAAATTAATAGATTAGCTATATTTATATTTAGGTATTGAGTTCATTCCTCTTGTTATTTGTTTCAAATAAATCTGCCATTCCTTTATCGTTTAGGACAACACCGTAAATTTCTTGAGCGGATTTTTTTGAAATCCATCGCTCTTTAATGTCATGAATGACATGCTTGATATCTCGTTCTAGTGGAATACCATATCCTCCTCCACCAGCTGTATAACAGACTATATTCTCGCCGGACCTTACGGTGATTTGGGCACACGATTCGACCTCATCTAGTTTGCCATCAAAACGACGAATGAATTGGCGAGCGTTGGCTCCTTTGCCACCACCGCATGCTCCAGACGCTGCATTAATTGAACCATCACTTACGTAGCCAATCTCTATGTCGCATCCATCTGGGCCAAATTCCAAGAACATTCCGGGTGCACCGCGCTGCCGTCCGGCACCTCCACCATCACATTCAAAATATCTACTTTTAACAACAATAGGGAAATTTAGTTCATCTAATTCAACGCTGTCCTGATGACAAATACCAGCGTTTCCTACATGCTGTATAGTAACCCAAGCATCTAGGTTAGCTGACGCAGAACCTCCGCCAAATCCCAAAAATAGCTGATTGACAAATAATTCTCCAGTTCTAGGGCTTCGACCAGAAATAACTCCCATACTAGGAGGTAAAACGCTTCCTGCCTCAGCCATTCCAAAACCCTGACCTAGCTCAGCGATGGCACGTTGTACACCATTGGCTACATGGTCTGCCACATTCGTTGTGGCCACAGAACAGCTAGTTGGGTGCTGCGGGATACCGACGACACAATTCGGCCGAAGATGAAGACGAATACGACGAAAACTACCTGCATTAGGCGGGACTGTATGACTGATAGAGTTAAAAATACCCACCATCGCAGCTGTCCGGACACAGGCCTCACTGAGATTTAAACCACATGGCAAGCAATCTTGGTTATCTCTTAAATCCACCTCGATTGTTGAATTTTCCGGAGAAATAACAATCGATGATTTTACATTTATACCGTCTGGCGCCCCTGGAAATGGATCATGGCTACTTATCACCGTTCGCACACCAGCTGGTAGTTGACGAATTTCTTTAATCATTCGCGACTCACTGTAATCAAGCCAATCTGCAGAAAACTTTTCAAGGACCTCCCAGCCATATTCGCTAGATAGTGCGACTAGTTCACGCTCGCCAATACGTGCCGCTCCCACCATAGCAAGGTAGTCACCCCACCATTGCTCAGGGACACGAATTCGCATTTGGCACATGCGTATAATATCTTGATTATCTACATAATTTTTCTGTATGCGCACCGCAGGAAAGATAAGTGCGCCCTCTTCATAGACATCTCGTGCGGCGCCCATATAAGTAGTAGGTAGTGAATTTCCACAATCTGCTTGGTGTGCTTTGGCAAGCACCGTGAAACGATGTTGTCCTAGATCATCTAGAACCGGAACAAGAATAGTGTGGTCTGCTGAATGGGAACAACCGTGATAGGGTGAATTGTGAAGAAAAGCATCACCATGGCTAAGATTGGGATGAAATGTTTTCATCGCGTCGTTCATAATGTCTGGCCCGCTGAGAACATGAATTGGCAGGCTTTCCGCGGTAGATAATAACTGACTATCTGCAGTAACGATGCAACACGAGAAATCCCGTGCGGTGTTCAGCACGCCAGAACGACCTGTTCGAAAGAGAGTATTTGCCATTTTTCTGCAAATTCCCTCCATTCGCTTGTGTAATATCGCGAGATGGACCCCAGACACTTTGTCAAATTTCGTAAAGTTTTTTGTAATCATTGTCCGTAATCAAAATTCGGGGCGGCTAAGCCTGTTTGGTAACGGAGGTTTGGACTAATCTCAGGCTAATTTTAAGTTACTTGTTAATGGTGTTTCAAGCGGCGGTTTAATTTATCAGTTGCTTGAACCTTTCTCTCTATTCAAGCATCACGTAATTACCCCCGAAGTTAATGTCGCCGGGCGTGATGTTGCTAAGGCTCTGCAATTTTTGGGATGGTTTACAAAGGCTTCGATTCACTTTTCTAGGTCTATGAGCACTTTTGTTTGGAGCAGCTTCTGAATAGGATGCCACGAGTTTAGCAGCGTTTGATCCCGAGTATCCGGCTACTGCTTCCAGTAGTCTATTAGTCCTCACATAAACGGGGTAAGCTTCTTTGCGTAGAAGGTCTCTTCGACACCCGCGCTAGGGGGGACCCGATAACAGCATTAAAAGGATTAAGGGAACCGACGCATGCAGTCGATTGGAGATCTTGGCCCCAACGAGCGGTTGATAGGCGTTGAGGGTTCACGATCATCACTTTCCACACCGGTACTCCTGCTTGATCTCGATCGGATGGAGCGGAACATAACTCATATGGCGGCACGTACGCGTCAGAGCGGCCATGGGCTGCGCCCGGTAGCAAAAATTCACAAATCGATCGAGATCGCGAAACGCCAGGTTGCTGCCGGGGCACTCGGCGTCTGCTGCGCGACGCTGGCGGAAGCCGAGGTAATGGCCGATGGTGGAGTGCCGGGTGTGCTACTTTTCTCGTCGGTTGTTAGTGAAACCAAGATTAATCGACTTGCCGCCCTTAACGCGCGCGCCGAGGGCTTGCTGGTCGCGGTCGATGACGCCACCAACGTCGATCAACTGGCGCACGCCGCTCGCGGTACCGCCACGGAGCTGCGTATGCTTGTTGATTACGAGGTTGGGGGTCGACGCACTGGAATTGCAGACGAGGACACCGCCATCGCGCTTGCCAAGCATATCAGCACGACTGAAGGTGTCGAATTTGCAGGTCTACAAGGCTATTATGGCGGCCTGCAACGAACCCCGGACTATGATGAGCGTACCCGCCTCCAAGCCATGTGCGTCGCGCCGCTTGCGCGCCTCGTTGAGCGCCTCTCGGCTGAAGGTCTCGCGCCCGCTATTGTTACTGGCGGAGGATCGGGCACATACCAGATAGATCCCGTGCAGGGTGTACTTACGGAAAATCAATCCGGCACCTACATATTCATGGACGTAAATTACATTGATACAGTGTTTGAGCGCGAGATACCGCATCCTTTCGAGGTTGCGCTCCTGGTCCGCACTACTGTGATTAGCGCTAGCAATCCGGACTATGTCGTCACCGATGCTGGGCTCAAGGAATTCGCGCGAGAGGCGCTTGCTCCGCGTATCCTGTCGGGCCCAGCGGCGGGAGCTCTATATGAGCTCATCGGCGATGATCTCGGGCGTGTCGCAACAACTCCTGATTGCGTGCGCCCAGGCGTTGGCGAGGCACTCGAATGCGTGACGCCGCATTGCTACGCAACACTCAATCTTTACAACGCCTATCATTGCGTTCGCGGCAACACACTTGTAGATATCTGGCCGATTGATGCCCGGGCTCAGTGGTGACCTAGATAAGTTTCTGGTCTGCCTGACGACCTTCCTTTCACGAGTTTGATGCTCTTTAAGCAAGCGGTTATTCACTGGTATCCCAAGGCCTGCCCTCGCTAACTTCAACCGGTGCGGCCCTGGCCACAGTGTTCTATAAAACACCTCCAAAGTGGTCAGGTGGTAGCAAATAACCTACCGAGCGAGCCGCTTTATCCCGTTTCGATATTGCTAATATTGATCACCGGCAAATTTCCGCTCATGTCGCCCTCACCCCCGCTGCTGAAGTTCCTAAAGTCAACTGGCACGGCGCCGGCGATAGCTGTTCAGTTCTTCCACCAAATCCGCAGTGTCAACGGCCCGGCAATAGCCTTTGGTAGCATTTAGCGAATTGTCATGCGCGGTCTGCGAAAGCGTGGTGCAGGCATCGCTCACGAGGGTGACGAGAAAGCCGCGGTCGCAGGCATCCCGTACTGCTGATTCGACGCATTGCTCGGTATAGACGCCGCAAATGGCAAGGCGCTCGACGCCGAGATTGCGCAGCACATATTCAATATTGGTCGAATTGAACACACTGGATGCCGATTTCGGCAACACAATCTCGTCGGCACCAGGCGCAATAGCGTCGATCACACGGGCGTCGGGTGAACCGCGCGGAACGAGAAAGCCAGTGATCTTGTAATCGAGGCCACGGTCTCGGCCATCGCGGGTGAGTGCTTCGATCACAGTATATATGACCTCGACGCCGGCCGCACGGCATGCGGCGATCAGCGCTTGCAGGTTGGGGACCGTCTGGCCTTCAAGACGGCGAAAATAATCACCATATTTGCTTTCGAAATCGGCTTCGTCCATTCCGTCAAACGCACTACCGCTGCGCTCGCAGCAATACTTCTGCACATCAACGATCAACAGAGCCGCTCGACCTGGTTCCAAGGGTACGTCACGTGTGAGACCCGTTTGACCATCAATCATATTCAGCTCCCTACAATTTTTGCTTGGCAATCATCATAGTCGAGCCAGCGGTTGTTGTCTGGCAATATGACCACCATGAGTGATTCATCGCCCTTCGATCCAGCACTGCTCGTTGCTAACGATCCGCCGCCCTTCACCCAGCTTAACCCAGAGGGAGGCTCACGCTTTCTGTTCACTTGCGACCATGCGAGCCGCGCCGTACCCAGCCATATGAAGGGGCTCGGCCTGGCGGCAGGTGATCTCAGTCGCCACATCGCCTGGGACATTGGCGCTGCCCTAGTGACCCGCCATCTCTCCGAACGTCTGGACGCACCAGCATTCTTAGCAGGATATTCGCGGCTGGTCATCGATTGCAACCGCCCCCTTACCTCGCCAACCTCGATACCTCCGGTTAGCGACGGCAGCCAAATTCCCGCCAACCGGGCGGTCTCGGCAGCGGAGGCGGCGGCGCGAGCAGAAGCACTGTTTTGGCCCTATCACCGGCAAACCGCCGGCGCTCTCGACCGCCTGATCGCCGGCGGGGAGATCCCGCTGTTCGTTGCGGTGCACAGTTTTACACCGCAGTTGAGCGGCGGCGAAGCGCGGCCGTGGCATATCGGCCTTTTATGGGAGCATGACGGGCGCCTGGTAGCGCCTCTGCAGGCGGCGTTCTCGGCGCTGGTGCCCGGCATCTGCATCGGCAACAACGAGCCTTATGCGATTGTTGGACCATCCGACTATTCTATCCCTGAGCATGCTCAGAAACGCGGACTACCGCATATCGAAATCGAAATCCGCCAGGATTTGATTGCCAGCCCAGAAGGTGCTGAGTTATGGGCGGAGCGGGTGGCCGAGGCGCTTGAAACCGCACTCACCGATCATGGGCCGTTTGAAATCCTGGCCCGTTAAACGTAAAGCTTAAGCAATCCATAACTTCTACGCCACCCTGACATTTGGCTTCTGCGCAATAATAAGGCTCCATTTGGTTGCAATTCCGACGTTTGCCGATTCAAGCAATATTTCCAGCTCGGTTTTCTCTACAGTATCAATGGCTCCCGCGTTTACTCAGGACGCCGGGAAAAGCTGAAGCCTGCAACCAGGTCAGCTCATGCGTCGGTGGTTGCCCGCAGCTACGCGTTTGGCGCCGGGCCTAACTTGGCGCTGAAGGATTCGGTAGTGTAACGCCAGAACTTTATGCTGTCCGACCAATGGTCGGGCTGCAGGCCGGCTTTATTTTTGAGATGGCGCACGAATTCGCGTGCCTCAGAAACCTGCTCCCACACAATGGGCAGGAAGATACCGCGTTGGTTGCCATCTTGCAGAATTAGTCCATCGGTATCGGGCTGAATTTGTGCCACCAGATCGGCTTCGTTCCGGAAACTCATGGGCCGCGGGGTACTCAGTAGCGAGACGGAAATTTCGGTCCCGGTGAGATCCTCTTCCGTAAGCGATTTGAAGCGCTTGTCCTCAAAGGCAGCTCGGTAGGCGTTTTGAACAACGTCAGCGATCAGCGGATTGTTGGCAGCCAGCGAGCCAATACAACCACGCAGCTTACCATCTATATTGACGCTGACAAATGTGCGGCGGTAGGTGCGCATCGGATGGGGAAATCCCAACACTTCAACATTCGGGCAGGAGCCGGTTTTGATGCCGTGGCGGATAGTTTGTTGGGCAATATCGAGGAGCGGCGTGCGGTATTTATCAGGCGTGCGCGCAGTGCCAGAATATTCGAAGGCATAGGAGCCGTAGCCAACAACCCGACTTTTATCGCCTACCGTATCGCCAGAATTGCGCACATCAAGGGTTGTTGGCCGGAGATCAAGGCGTTGCGCGGCGCGCAACAAGCCGGAGAGCGGACGAAAACCGCAGGCAAGTTCGCCGTTCAAGCCCTCAACATTGAAGGTCTCAATAGCGCGGGTGGCGCTGGCGTCGAGCTTTTGCGCGGCAGCGTAATCATGAAAATGACTTAGGTCGGTGCTGATTACGACCAGGGTCTCCGGCCCGCCCCATAATTTTTGGAGTACGTACTCCACCTCTTCGGGCTTGGCATCGCCAACGAGCAGCGGCACAAGGGCGAAATCACCGAGGGTGCGCTGCAAGAACGGCAGATGCACTTCCAACGCATGCTCATTTTCGAATACTGCGTCGTTGATATGTACTTGCGGCAGCGCCAACGCAGTCGCGACGCCCGGCCAGTCAACCGGAACGTTGCCAAACGGCGTGGCATGGACATCGGCGCTCGGCACGGCAATACCCTCAAAGGCGACGCGGTGGGCTGGTCCGAGCAGCACAACGCGGGTGATATGCGGCGCCAAATGGCGTACCGAAGCATAGGCCGTGCCGGCGATCGCGCCGGAATAGACATGCCCCGCATGCGGCACCACCAGTGCCTTAGCGGCGATATCCCAGGCCAGGGATGAATTGAGATGAGCGGCAACAGAGTTTTCCAACTCCGATGCCTGGGCCGAATAAAATGTGCCGGCGACAGCCGGTTGGCGCACGCTTCCCATGGCTGGACCCCAATAGATTTGCTACCCTATTAGTCTAGCACAGCACACGGAAAATTCCTCATGAGTGGCGACGAGCAGATCGATGAAAATACCGAAAGCTGGCCGACGCAATATTGGCATGCTCTCAACGATGGTCGCATTCAATGCGATGTTTGCCCACGCGAATGTAAAATGAACGAAGGCCAACGGGGTCTCTGTTTCGTGCGCGGTCGACTCCACGATCAAGTAGTCCTCACTACCTATGGGCGCTCCAGTGGTTTTTGCGTCGATCCAATCGAGAAGAAGCCGCTCAATCATTTCCTGCCGGGCACGCCGACGCTCTCGTTCGGTACAGCGGGTTGTAATCTCGCCTGTAAATTTTGCCAAAACTGGGACATTAGTAAATCGCGCGAAATCGATACCCTGGCTGACGGTGCCAAGCCCGAGCAAGTGGCGGCGGTGGCGCAGAAGCTTGGCTGCCGCAGTGTCGCCTTTACTTATAACGATCCGGTGATATTCATGGAATATGCCATCGATATCGCTCAGGCCTGTAAGGAGATCGGCATTGCCACGGTGGCGGTGACAGCAGGCTATATCTCATCTGAGCCACGCGCCGAATTTTTTCGTCACATGGACGCGGCAAATGTGGATCTGAAGGCATTTACCGAGGATTTCTATTGGAACATCACCAAGAGCCATTTAAAGGATGTTCTGGAGACGCTAATATTTCTTAGAGATGAAGCCAGCACTTGGTTCGAGCTCACTAACCTGGTGATCCCAGGTGAGAATGATTCAGAAGGCGAGTTTGATGAGATGAGCGCATGGGTGGTCGAACATCTCGGGCCCGAGGTGCCGCTGCATTTTTCTGCCTTCCACCCCGATTACCGAATGATGGACAAGCCCAATACGCCGCACGAAACCCTGAATCTCGCGCGCCGTACGGCGCTGAAGAACGGCGTGCGCCATGCCTATGTAGGTAATGTCAGCGACCGTGGACGCGGCAGCACCTATTGCCATAATTGCTCAGCGCTCCTGATAGGCCGCGACCGTTATACGCTCTCGTTCTGGGGGTTGAACGATGTCGGCGCCTGCCGGCAATGTGGCACGCCCTGCGCTGGGGTATTTGATAGCGCACCCGGTGGCTGGGGCGCCAAACGCCTGCCGGTACGGATGCGCGATTTCACCGCGGAGGCCGTGGTTTAACGTTAAGCCAGTTATATTCGGGCCAGCACCCGGCATCGTCCAACCCCGAGCCGTCATCGAAGCGTAACATACCGGCGAGTCGCAAATCTTCCGCCACTATATTACACTAGACGTTCAACGCATGACAAAAGCGTTCAGCGGCAGCAACGGTATTCGCGCATGCGTCGGCGTCATACGTGTTCCAGGCGTTGAAATAGGCATCGGCCTGTGCATCACGTTGATTTTGATTTTCCGGTTTGCCGACCTATTTTTACGATTTGAAAGAACCGAACTCCCCGCGCGAATACAGCAGAGCTTGCAGACTCTCATCGAGGCGTACGGCCTGCACCCGGCCTGTCAGCACGGTATGCGTTTCGGCACGCATGGTCTGGCCGAGGACACAATCGAAGCTGGCGAGGCTGTCCATCAGCACCGGGGCACCGCTTTCAAGGGTGCCCCACTCCCCGCTCTCAAAGCGCTCGGCACTCTTATCCGGATCGGCAAACATTGCGGCCAGTTCGCTGTGATGGGTGGCCAGCAGATTGACACAAAATACGCGACTTTGCAGGGTCGGGTCATGCGCGCCAGCCTCGCGGTTGACACAGGCGAGTAGCGTTGGCGGCTCGGCCGAGAGTGAACATACCGCAGTAGCTGTGAGGCCGCGGCGCTCGCTGCCAATGGCGGTAGTGACAATGGTCACCCCGGCGGTGAGCTGGCGCATCCCTTCTTTGAACAGCTGCGCATCGACCTGCTTAAGAAGCCCGTCGCCTAATTGAAAATCAAAATCTTCCAGCAGCGGCATCTATACCTCTTGAATTAGTGACGAGCGTATCACAGGGCAAAAACTTCGCCTTGGCAGCCGATCCGGGGCTGAATAGCATGTTTAACCTGCGCACGACGGTACGACAATATTGCGGAGAGACGTGCCATGCTAAGCCACTGGCTGGATATGGCGCTACTCGCGTCGGAAGACAAACCACCCACTCTTCACGGCACTACCTGCGCCGATGCGTGCATTGTCGACGGCAGGTTTTGCGGGCTGAGGACGGCGACACGCCTGAAGGAACGCGATGCATGGTCGGAATGCGGCTTGGTGCGCGATAGCGTCGGGTAATTTCTGCGCGAACCGTTACTCTATTTTGGTACCACTATGGGGATCAAAACCAGCCGACGTAAGGAAGCGCTTGAGGGCCAGGGCAAGATTTCGAGGCCCCCTCACGCAATATTTTGCCAAGCTCGCACCGACCGAATTGGTGCCAGTCAAGGGTATCGGCGCGCCAGACGATTAGTTCAAAACATCTCAATGCGTTGCGCTGCCGGATCACAAAGCGCCATCGTTAGGTGGTAGCCGAGGCGCGCTGCCCAGACCGCCACATCGTCATCGTTGCGAATTTGATCGTTGCGGATTTCAATCAAGATATGCGGCAGGCCGCGCTTGAGACCATATTCCGGTATGGCGAAATCAGAAAGCTCGTCGAATCCATAGGGCTGGTTCTCACCCACCGTGAGGCCCTCGTCGCGGAGTGCGGCCAGCATCGGTAGGGCGACACGGCCATCGCGGTCCCAACAGACAGAGATTTGCCAGGGGCGAGGTTCGCGGTCGGTATCTTTCAACGGCGTGAAACTGTGGATGGCGGTGAGAATCGGAACCCTGCCGTCAGCCGCGAAATCGTCAAGAAATTCGCATATCTCGGCGTGGTAAGGCTCAAAAAAGGCATCGTGCCGGGCCGCGATATCGCTGGCGCTGAGGTTCTGATTGCCAGGCACCTGCCTGCCATCAGCAACCAGCGGCACTAGATCCGGCGCCGTTACTGGGCGGTTACAATCGATCAGGAGACGCGAATAGCCGGCGAGAACCGCCGGCGCATCAAGTAAGACGGCGAGTTGGCGCGTGACCGCCGCGGAGCCGATATCCCAGCCGATATGCTCCTTGAGCGTGGCTTCATCGAGGCCGAGCGAGCAGAGCGCCTCCGGTACCGCGCAGCTGGCGTGATCACATATCAGCAGGAGCGGCGCCTCGCCGCCTTCATTTATGATTTCAAAAGGCGGCGGATCGTTGGCGCCTATCAGTGCAGCTGCCATCGCCTAGACGAACGAATAAATACGCCGGGCATTGGTACGCCCAATCAGGTCGATGATGCGCTCCGCTTCTGTCGCCGGCAATTCGTCATCATCAATCCAGCGACCGAGGGCGCGCGCCACGCTGGTGCGGAAACGCATGGCGCCGAGATAATAAAGTTCGGATAGGCCAAACGCGTCCGAAGAATAGAGCTGTTTGGTAAAAGGCACCAGTTCCAGTGCCTCATCCATAATGCGCTGATAGCTCGGCCCGGACCAATTCTGTACAAAGCCGACATCGAAATAGACGTAAGGAAAGTTCTCGGCCATCAGTCCGGCATGGCGGTGGAACGGATAGCAATGCAGCAGAGTTATGGGAAACTGCCAGGCTTCAGCCTCGCGAATAAACGGTGTAAGCCGGCTGGGATCGACTTTGTTGAGCTCGATATCAGGGTCGCCGATGCCAATATGGAACTGCATCGGGTAGCTTTTCTCACGTGCGATGTTAGCGCCAGTCCACAACAGGTGCCGCTCCAACACCTGATCAGTTATGCGCGCAGCGCCTGTTTGTTCAACTTCGGCGAGCCAGTCACCGGCAGCACGCGCTACTTCGCCCGCACTAGGCGGGGCGTAGTCGATGGCTAGGGTCGACCGATAGGCCACTACTGTTTTCAGACCGACCACATTGTTGTGCAGGGAGGCACGAAGCGCGGCTTCAAAAGCATCCGCATAACCGGTCGCAGTGACGCCACTAGTTTTGGCCACTCGCTCCGCCACCGATTCCATACGCACCACCTCACGCGTAGGCACGTCGGCGATCACACCAAGTTCCTCGACCGAGCACAGCTCTTCCGGACGGTTGCCAGAATCCACGAGTAGTATTTCGAATCCGGCGGCGCGCAGAAAACGCTTGTTGACTTCGACCGCGCCCAACTCCTGCCGGCGCGCCAAATAATCCTCGGGCGCCGCGAATTTAGGCAGATCCAGTTTTGGCGCGCACCAACGGCGGATGGAGAGCGCCAGCGGCTTGTCCCAATGGCTGGTGCCGGCGGGCGCGGGCGCGAAGGCCTCGCTCATTAAGTCCTCAAATTGCTCGGCGGTTAGATTCTTAGGCACAACGCCGTGGCAATGATGATCGATCAGGGGAACATTCGCGCCGATTTGGTTGCTCATGATGAAAATCTATCCTGCCGGCTAATAATTATATAGCGGGATTGTCGCCAAATCTTCCACTCCTGTCGATCCATTCTCACGTATTTTCTACCCGCCCGCTGTGCTAGCTTGCGTACTTATTAGATTCCAAAGAGAGGCAAGAGATATGGCAATCACGTTGAAAGGAAAAGCGGCAATTGTTACAGGCGCGGGGCGCGGCATCGGCCGCGGCATCGCCCAAGTGCTGGCTGATGACGGCGCCAAAGTGTTGGTTGTAAACCGAAGCGAAGCTGCAGGAAAAAAAGTGGTGGAGGAGATCATAGCAAAGGGCGGTACCGCGATGTTTCACCGGGCCGATGTCAAAAGTAAAGCAGATATGGAGGCCATGGCGGCGGCCTGCATAAATAATTTCGGCGCCATCGATATTCTCTGCATGAATGCTGGGATCTACCCCTCCGCACTGATTGGCGATCTCTCCGAGGAAATGTGGGACAACGTAATCGACACTAATTTGAAAGGCATCTTTTTCGGCACTCAGGCCTGCATCCCGCAAATGAAAAAACAGATGTCGGGACGGATTGTGGTTATCTCCTCAATTACCGGTCCGCAAGTCGGCTGGCCCGGGCTTTCGCATTACATGTCTTCCAAGGGCGGTGCCAATGCGTTTGTCCGCGGCGCATCGCTTGAATTGGCGAAATATAATATCACCGTGAACGGTGTCAGCCCGGGATCAATCATGACCGAGGGCTTGCAGGAACTTGGCGGCGACGCACTCGAGGAAGTGCGTCAAATCATCCCGCTCGGTTATATCGGCGACCCCGAGGATATCGCCTATGCCCTCCTTTATTTCGCCTCCGATCAGGCGCGCTATGTAACGGGCCAAATACTGGTTGTCGATGGCGGGCAGATTCTACCCGAAAGCCCCGCCGCCATGGCTGATGCTTAGGTGTCGATATGTATTGATCAATTGTATAGACCAATAAATCGAGGCACGTTAGTACACCTGCCAAAGGATGCTGAAGCCCGGTATTAAGGAGATTAACCATGGATCTTAGGAACATCGATCCAATCACACGCGAAGCTCTCGACCACTTTATTTTTCCGTTGGTGTCAAAAACCGATATCAACGCCGGCGACCCGATCATCTTCAAGTCTGGCAAGGGCATGATGATGACTGACGTCATGGGTAAATCTTATCTTGATATGCTGAGCACCAATACCCGGGCTAGCTCACTCGGTTTCGCCAACGAACATATCTCCAAGGCGATCTACGACCAATTGATGGAGCTACACTATGCTGGCACCTTTGCCCATGTCGCCGATGTCACGGTCCGACTCGCGGCCAAAATTGCAGAACTAGCGCCAGGCGATTTGACTGCCACTACGTTCGGCGGTTCTGGCTCGGAAGCAAACGAGAACAGCTTCAAATTTGCGCGCGAATACCAAATCCATAAGGGCGATAAGCCCTATGCTCGAAAGATCATTTCTCGTTGGGACGCCTATCACGGAGCCACCATGGGCGCGATCGGCGCCACCGACATATTGGGCACGCGCCACATTACCGAACCCGGCGTTCCCGGTCACCACCGGATTCCAGCACCGTTTCTCTATCGCACGCCGTTTGGCATGGATGCTTCCGAAGTGTGCGATTTTTGTGTCGATTATCTCGAGCAGGAAATCCTCCATGAGGGTCCGGAATATGTCGCCGCCTTTATCGCCGAACCGGTGATGCAGGGCGACGGTGCGCAAGTGCCGCCGGACGACTATTTCAAGAAGGTGCGCGCTATATGCGATAAATATGGCGTGCTATTAATTGCCGATGAGGTGATCACCGGTTTCGGCCGCACCGGCAAATGGTTCGCCATGGAGCATTGGGGTGTACAAGCCGATATTATGTCGACCGCTAAAGCGATCACTGGCGGTTATTCCCCGCTCGGGGCTTCGACAGTGACACAGAAAGTCGCCGACGCCCTACCGATTTTCTCTCACCTGCAAACCTATCAGGGCCATCCGGCATCCTGCGCCGCCGGCCTAGCGACCGTTGACTATATCGAGCAGAACAATCTCATCAGCCAGAGTGCAAAAAACGGCGCCTATCTCCTCGAACAAATGCAGCGTCTGCGCGACCTGCCAATTGTCGGCGATGTGCGCGGCCTCGGCATGTGGACCTGCATAGATTTCACCCAAGACAAGCAGACCAAGAAACCGCTCGAGGACGGTTCGGTTAAAAGCATGGTCAATCGATGCCTCGACATGGGCGTGCTGGTCGGTGAGGAAGGTACGGCAATCGAATTATCACCTCCCTATATCGCCAGCCGCGATGAGCTTGATACCTGCGTCGATACGCTGGAAAAAGCGATTATTGCCGAGACCAAGGACAAGGGCCTGAGTTAGGTAGGAGTAGGCGGCAGCGACGCGAAAGCACAGAGGCTCAAAAATGGACAAGAACTCGCTGGCAGCGCGTGACGCGGCGGTGATCGCCAAGATTCAGACGCTGCGCTTTAACCCCCTAGCGGCGGCCGGCGGCGCCGGCTCGTATCTGCATGACGAAGACGGCCGGCGTATTCTCGATCTTTCCAGTTCCTCGACCGCGGCCAGCCTTGGCTATGGCCATCCGGCGGTGGTCGAGGCGATGGTCAAAGCGGCCAGCGACATGGCCGGCGCGAGTTTGTTGATGATCCCGAACAAAGCGGCGACCGCGTTGGCCGAGCAATTGCTTTCGATCACGCCGGGCCAAGGTGAGCGCAAAGTTTGGTTCGGCCATTCCGGTTCCGACGCCAATGATGCGGCGATGCGCGTGGCTTCCGCAGCCACCGGGCGTGGGCGCTATATCTCGTTCATCGGCTCCTATCATGGCTGCCTCGCTGGCTCGATGAGCATATCGGGCCATACGGCGATGACACACAGCCTGCCGCGCCCGGGCCTGGTGCTGCTACCCTATCCGAATGCCTACCGGCCGAATTTTTCGCCCGATGAAGTGCTCGCTATGCTGGACTACCAGTTCGAAACCACCTGCCCGCCGGACCAGGTGGCAGCGGTGTTCATCGAGCCGATTCTCTCCGATGGTGGCCTGATCGTGCCGCCCGACGGATTTCTTCTGGCGCTACAAGAACGCTGCCAGCGGCACGGCATTCTAGTAGTGCTGGATGAGGTAAAAGTCGGGCTCGGGCGTTCTGGTAAGCTTCACGCCTATCAATACGACGGGCTGGAGCCCGATATGATCGTCTTCGGCAAGGGCCTCGGCGGCGGCTTGCCGCTTTCAGCGATGATCGGCCCGGCGGCCATACTCGATCACGCCGCCGCCTTCGCCATGCAAACGACGGCCGGCAATCCAGTGTGCACAGCGGTCGGTGACGCGGTATTGGAGACAATCGTTAAAGAAAATTTGGCGGCGCACGCGGATGATATGGGCAAAAAAATGCGCGCTGGTCTCGCCAAGGTCGCCGAGCGCCACGAAATGGTAGGTGATGTGCGCGGGCGCGGCCTGGCGATCGGGGTCGATCTGGTTAACTCGCGCGAAACGCGGGCACCGGTCAGCGCTACAATGACCGCCAAAGTGATCTACCGCGCCTATGAACTGGGCGCCAATTTTATTTACGTCGGACTTGATGCTAATGTACTGGAAATCACACCGCCGCTTACCGTAAGCGAAGCTGAGGTAGAAGAAGGACTTGACATCATCGACCGAGCGCTTGGCGATGTCGCCAAAGGTATCGTCTCCGATGAAAGCGTCCAAGCCTTCATGAATTGGTGAGGGAGCACACGGCTACCGTCAAATCTACATCGCCAGGAAACAGAGTTTGCAACGCTGGAATATATGCTTCAATTTAAGGTACACCACCGGCTTCTAACCACCGGTGTGGGGGACCTACGTTTTACGCGCGTTGAGAACAAATACGGATACAGCCAGCTTGATTAGCGACGCGCTAACAAGCAGGAGCAACAAGAACTATATAATTGAGTTACCAACAGGAGGATCAAATGGAAAACGAAAAGCTTTTAAAGCAATTAGTGAACAACAACCCGATACGAAACGCGGGACCGTCACGACGCAATGTACTGAAAGGCATGGGCGCAGGCGCCTTGGCGATGGGCGCCGGCATGGGACTACCACGCATGGCCTCTGCGGCTGACGAGCGCGCGCTCGCAATGCTCACTTGGGACGGCTATGTCGATCCGCGTGTGCTTGACGGGTTCACCGATCAACACAAGACCGACATTCAATACGAGTTGCATACCTCCGATCCGGATTCAGTGAACAAGCTCAGGGCCGGCCAGACCGAGATTTGGGACATCATCAATCTTAACAATCCCTGGGCGCGTGAGATGATGTGGCCAGAAAACCTCATCGTCGAACTCGACCGGGCGCGCTTCGAGCCCTATTTCGAAAAAATGCTGCCCATGTTCAAGCCGCCATACAAATGGGCGATGAGTCTCGACGAGCAGCATTTGCTCGGCGTGTGTCAACGCGTTGATACGTTCGACTTCGTCGTCAACACCGATGTCATCTCGGCGGAGATGGGTAAGGACGAAGGTTGGGACCTCTTTAATAATCCCGACATGAAGGGCCGTTACGGCATCCTCGCCTACGACAACTGGAACATCATGCATATGTGCATGGGCGCCGGGCTGCATCCGTTCAAGATGAAAACCGACGACCAGGTCGCCAAATTCGAAGCGACCGCCAGAGCCTGGATCAACGGTGCAAAAATGATTTCTGACGATTTTGTCGCAATCAATCAGGCCTTGATCAACGGCGAAATCGACATGTATTTTGGCGGCGGCACTTACTCGATTTCGGCGGCCCGCTTGGACGGTCTTAGCAATCTCTACCATGTCGTGCCGAAGAGCGGCCCCGCTGACGGCAAGGGCGGCATCAACTGGATTGAGCTCAATTCGGTAGTCAACAATCCGAACCTCCATTCCAAGGCGTTCGATTGGATGGAATATATCCTACAGCCGGATGTCTCCTACTATGTGGGCACCGCCGGCGGGTTCCTTCTGCCGGTCGGCCAGTTATCGGACCCAGACGTGTTAGCCAAATTTTCCAAAGAAGAACTCGACTCCTTCCAGTGGGATGAGTTTGATTACCGTATCGAAAATGCCGTGGAATATGACGTGGTGCCTGATTACAACAAACTCTATGACATCTACACGGCGGCATTAAGGGAAAAAGCCTAAGCCCTCCGCCAAAGAATCCTGGCAACACGAAGCGAACAGAGAGCCGCGCGGAAGTAACGTCCGCGCGGCTCGTTTGCCATAGCCCACCGGGAGCGTTTAACTTTACCCAGCGGTCTTATGACGACAACAACGGGAACTAATTTGATGGCCGAAGGCCTACCTATTCTTCGGATCGATAAAGTGACGAAGCAGTTTGGCAAGCTGCGCGCAGTCGACGGTGTGTCACTTGACATTATTGACGGTGAATTTTTTACCATTGTCGGGCCGTCGGGCAGCGGCAAGACGACACTCTTGCGAATGCTGGCGGGCCTCGAGAAGCCCACGGCCGGCGACGTGATCCTGCGCGGCAACCGGGTCAACGACGTACCGGCGAACAGGCGTCCCACCTGCATGGTATTTCAGTCGCTGGCGCTCTTTAACCACCGAACCGTCGGCCAAAACATCGAATTTTCACTTAAGATGCGTGGCGTCTCCCGCGCGGTGCGGCGCGAGCGCGCCACCGAATTGATGAGGGTCGTGCGTCTGCCGGAAGATTACTATGTCAAGGGCGTTACTAAATGCTCGGGTGGCGAACGCCAGCGCGTGGCGCTGGCTCGCGCCCTGGCATCAGACCCGGACATAATGTTTTTCGACGAACCGCTATCGGCGATTGATTATCAGTTGCGTAAACTCCTCGAAGTGGAGCTAAAAGATCTACACCGGGAAACCGGCAAGACCTTCGTCTACATCACCCATTCCCTAGAAGAGGCGATGGTGATGAGCGACCGCATCGGCATCATGCAATCGGGCCAGTTGATCCAGATTGGCACACCGGATGAAATTTACACCCAGCCGCTCAACAAGTTTGTCTCGGAATTCATGGGAGAGGTCAACACCCTGCCAGTGCAAGCCGGCGCAGAAGGAAAATTCGAATGCGCCGAGCTCGGTGCGCAGTTCGTCGGACCGGCGCCAGCGGACGGCTCAAACTCAGGCTATCTTGTCATTCGTCCCGAATCCATGCGCTTTCTGAACGACCCGTCGGAGGCGGACAATCACGTTAAGGGATCGCTTTTTAACGAGTATGCGATGGGTTCCAGAGTGCAATATCATGTGCGCGTCGGTAGCCAGATGTTGGTTATCGAGAAGCTGCGTGAAATGGCATTTAGCGGTAGCATTAACGATAATGTGATCATCGGCTGGGACGTCAAAGATAGCGTCCTGGTAGGCGACTGACGTGGCGACGACGCTGCGCGAGCCGCCGCCGCTGCCGGAGCCCAATCTACTGCAATCTTTCGGCCAATGGCTGCGCCAGCCCGGCTTCATAGCCGCTACGCCCGTTCTCATATTTTTCCTGATCGGCTTCGTCGGCCCGCTGGTCATCGTTCTCGGCTTCAGTTTCGTCCCCGAGCGTACTTTTGGCTTCAACGGCGATTGGACGGTCGAAAACTACGTCCACATTCTTTCAGAGAGTTATTATATTTCGTTTCTGTGGTCGTTTGGCCTCGCCGCCGCGACCGTGGTGTGCTGCCTGATGATCTCTTATCCGGTGTCTTACGGCCTAGCCCGGGTATTCGGTCGCTGGGCGGCACCCGTGATGCTACTTCTGATCATTCCTTTGTTCGTTTCCGAAAACGTCCGCCTGTTCGGCTGGTTTCTCGTTCTTCTGAAAGGTGGCGGCATTCTGGCCGGCACCACCAAGACGTTGTTCGGTTTTGACACCGGAACGTTGCTCTATTCGAACGGTACAACCCTGATGGGCATGGTCTATGTCTACCTGCCCTACACCCTATTTCCGACCACCCTCGGCCTGTCGCTGGTACCCAAAGACCAAATGGATGCGGCGAACGATCTAGGCGCCAACCGCTGGCAGATTTTTCGTGAGGTTGAGCTGCCCATCGCCATGCCGGGCATTTTAATCGGCTCGCTTTTGACCTTCGTTCTCGCTGTCGGCGCTATATCGGAGGCAAAAATGCTAGGCGGCGCCAATATCGTTGTTGTTGCCCACGCCATTTTACATGAATTTACCTATGCTCAGAACTGGCCGCTCGGCTCTGCCATATCAATGTTCGCCATCGCCATTACAGGTATCTTGGTGATCTTCGTCATGCGCCGACTCGATCTCGACCGATTACTCGGGAGGAAGTGACGTGGAACGCCGCGCCAAGCGCTGGGTGAATTCGTTGATTATTGTTTGGACCGGCGTGATCCTGCTGTTTCTCTTTATCCCGATTGCCGGTGTCATAATCTCGTCTTTCGGCAAGGCGCGTTATTTCCGTTTTCCGGTAAAGACCTGGAGCTTCAAATGGTACGATGAGACGATTAATGCCAATCTGACTGAAACTTTGCACATGACATCGTTTTACGTCGCTGGCTGCGTTGCCGTCATAGCCTTGGTGCTGGGGTTTTTTGGCGCACTTGCCTTTGCTCGCTACGATTGGAAGGGGCGCGTTTTCTATCAGCGCCTGATCATGCTGCCGATCTTCTTCCCGCAAGCGGTGCTCGGCCTCGCTCTGCTGCTGTGGTTCACCTATGTCGGCGTGATGCCGAGTTGGGAAGCTGCGGTGTTTGCGCATCTGGTATGGATCGTGCCGATCGTCACTCTGGTGATTTCCATCCAGGTCTATGGCTTCGACGTCAGCCAAGAGGAAGCGGCATTCGACCTCGGCGCCAACCGCTGGCAGGTGTTTCGTGAGGTGACGATGCCAGCATTGGCGCCCGGCCTGTTTTCAGGAGCACTGTTCGCGTTCCTCTTGTCGTGGGGCAATTTCCCTCTTTCAACCTATACTTCGGGCGCCGACAGCACGGTGACCGAATGGCTCTATACCAAGATGAGTAGTGGCTACACGCCGATGATTCCAACCATCGGTGCGTTCTCGGTCTATGGCTCGATCATCATCCTGTTTATCGGCTATTTGTTCCTCGTTGCGAAGCGACGGCGTGACGAAAAACGGGGATAGGCCAGCGAGAGGCGCACCCGATATGTGGCGACTGGTATCAGCTATATTTCTGATGTTAAGCTGATCCATAAGATCGGCCTGATCAAGAACGGAGGATGGAGACATGCCAAACGAAGTTGAAAGCCGTGCAATAGAAGAATTCCGCAAGACGCCCATCGGTCACCACAGCCCGGAACTGCAGGTCATCCTTAACGAGTTTCGCGGGCAACCAATGGAAAATAAATACTGCCTAGTTTGCACTAAAGCCAACCGTGAATGGCAACTGGCGCAAACGACCGGCGTTCGCGGTAAGGCCGTGAAAATGCTGGGCAAGAAGTTTACCAACCTGGAAGACGCCGAATGGTATGTCTTTAAGCAGCGCTGGAAGCGGCTTCGCGGCGAGACACTGCGCTAACGAACACCCGTTCCAGCACTAAACTCATCACTTCAGGCGCACATCGCGCCTTGGTCAGGGAATGAAATCATCATGATGAAGATCACCGGCTATTCCGACAGAATTAGCGCTCTACCTGGCGAAACGATCCGCTTCATGGTCAATTCCGAAGCCGGTAAGCGCTACCGCACTGATATAGTGCGCGTGATTTGCGGCGACGAAAACCCGGACGGACCGGGATATCGCGAAAAAGTCGTCAATACGGCTGTCAACGGCACTTATAAGTGCCGTAAGCAAGTCATCCATGCCGGCTCGTTTGTCGAAATCGGCGCCAGCGACATCCTCGACGAGCTCGAGAGCTTCACTATGCAGGCTTTCATCTGGCCTACTACGCCGGAATTTGGTACTCAGGCAATCATCTCCAAATGGCGCGACCGCGATAAAGCCGGGGCTGCGCTGATCATTACTAAAGAGAACGGATCGCTCGCGCTCTGCCTCGGCAACGGCAAGGGCAAGATCCAGACCATCAATACGGGCAAACCGCTGATCGCGAAAGAATGGTATTTCGTCGCAGCTAGCTACGACGCAAAAAGCAAAACCGTAACCCTGGTGCAGGAGCCGCTGCACGGCTTCGAGACGAAAAGTGACCGCGGCACAGTACGGCGGAAATCCAAGGTGGGGCGCGTGCCGCGCCATGACGCACCCCTCATCATGGGTGCTTATTTTAAGAAGATCGATAAAGGCCGGACCGTGTGCGGGGGCCATTACAACGGCAAAATCGACAGCCCGCGCATCGTAAACCGTGCGCTCACTACCACGGAAATGGAAAGCTTAAAAAGCTGGCCGGTTGCGACCGAACTTGGCAACGCAGTCATCGGCGCCTGGGACTTCAGCGTCGATATTATGGGCATCAAGGTCACCGATCTCTCACCCAATCTGCTGCATGGCGAGACCGCTCAACTGCCGACGCGCGCCATGACCGGGTGGAATTGGAACGGCGAGGAGATGAACTGGACCAAGGCGCCCGAGCAGTATGGCGCCATTCATTTTCATGACGACGATATTTATGACGCCTGCTGGGAGGTTGATTTCGAACTTACCATCCCAAAAGGCATGAAAAGCGGCGTCTATGCGGCGCGTCTCAGGGCCGGCGAGCATGAGGACCACATTCCCTTCGCGGTTCGCGCACCGCGCGGCAAGCCAACGGCAAAAATCCTGTATCTCATGCCAAGCGCGAGTTACCAAGCTTATGCTAACGAGCACATGGGCACAGATTCGTCGATAGGACAACTCATGGCCGGCCGCCTGGTCCAACACGACAAAATTAACCTCTTTCTCAACGAGCACCGCGAGTACGGCGGTTCGTGCTACGACAACCACTCTGACGGCTCGGGCGTCAGTTATTCCTCGCGTCTCCGCCCAATCCTCAATATGCGGCCCAAGCACCGCATGTGGATCGGAGCGACGGAATCAACGCTCTGGCAGTTCAATGCCGATACCCATATCACCGACTGGCTCGAGGCGATGGGTTTCGATTATGACGTGATTACCGATGAGGACCTACATTACGAAGGTCTTTCGGCTATAGAGGATTACAACGTCGTCGTCAGCAGCACCCACCCGGAATATCATTCGAAGGAAATGTGGGACGCGATGGATGCCTACCAGCGGCGCGGCGGGCGGCTGATGTATCTCGGCGCAAATGGCTGGTACTGGCGCATCCAATATCACAGTGAACTGCCCGGCGTGATCGAGGTCAGGCGCAACGAGGACGGTATCCGCACCTGGGAGGCACGCACAGGCGAATATTATCACAGCTTTTCAGGCGAGTATGGTGGGCTCTGGCGACGCAACGGCCGCCCACCGCAGAAAATTCTTGGCGTCGGCTTTACTGCCCAGGGCTTCGATATCTCGTCCTACTATGTGCGCAACCCTGACAGCTACAAAACAAAGGTCAAATTTATCTTTGATGGCATCAGCCAGGACGAGAAAATCGGCGATTTTGGTTTGATCGGCAACGGTGCTGCTGGCCTCGAACTCGACCGCGCCGACCGCTCCCTCGGCACGCCGCCCGATGCATATGTAGTCGCTTCTTCGGTTGGTCACACCGATATTTATCTCGTGGTATGCGAAGAAATGTTGGTCAATACACCAGGCATCGGAGGGCACGAAAATCCGTTGGTCCGCGCCGATATTACCTTTCATGAGACGCAGAATGGCGGTGCTGTTTGGTCAACCGGTTCTATTGCCTGGGCCGGCAGCCTAGCTCATAATAATTATAAGAATAACGTCTCACGCATGACCAAAAATGTGCTCAAACGCTTCGTCAATCCTAGGCCATTCTGAGAAAGCACGTATTCGAGGAAGATGAGACCGGCCGACAAGCCGGTCTCTATGGCGCGACAAATTACCATGCAGATCAACAGCAATCTGAAGTTCAACCGCGCGGCTATATAGAACGGGAGAAAAACCATGTGCGGCGTTGGCGGCATCTTTTTCAAATCAGCGGAGCATGGCCAGCGGACTGGCGAAATCGCCTACCGTATCCTTGATGGTATCTTTCGCCGCGGCCCGGATTCCACCGGTGTAACGCTGTGGCACGCCAATGAGGCAGGCCTGCTATACGTTGGCGTCAATTGCGAAACACCGGGTGGCGGGGCCCGAGTGCTCGAATTGCTCGATCAGCTCGGTACCGTCACACGGGCAACAGATGGCGACGGCTATGTCAGCGCTACCGTCGCCTTTGACGGCTTGGAAGCGGATTTAGTCAACGCCGTTGACGCGCTCGATCCCGGCATTACCGTCGGCAGTGTCGCCCGCCATCTAGAAGTACTCAAACATATGGGCGGCGTCGCCAATCTCGATGCCGAATTCGATCTCAAATCCTATAGCGGCCGCCTCGCGATGGGCCTCACCCGCTACGCTACCGAGAGCCGCATTGATTTCACCAACGCCCAGCCGCTGACGGCGCGCGCCAATTCGGACCTCTCTATCGTACATAACGGCCATATCACCAACTATCACCATCTGCGCTCGAGCTACGCGCGTAAGGGCTATCGCTTCACGACTCAAAACGATTCGGAAGTAATCCCGATCATGCTGATCGACGAAATGTCCAACGGCGCGTCGTTCAAGGATGCGCTCAACATCTCGGTCGAGAAACTGGACGGCTGCTTTACTTATATCGTCGTCACCGATAACTCCTTTGCGATTGTTAAAGACGCATACGCTGCCAAGCCGCTGGTGATAGGCGAAACTGACGATTTCATAGCGATGTCATCGGACCCGCAAAGCCTGCGGGAAGGCGTACTGAGCGATATCGACGTATGGGAACCGGGCGCCGGCGAGGTGCATGTATGGCAAATGTAGAAATGCTAACGCTCGACTGTAGCGACAAGCCGACGCGGGACATCAACCTTGCCATCCGCGAGGCAGCAGAGGATGGCGTGCCGGCGGTAGAAATTCTCAACACCCAGGCGCGGCATAATATAGGCGTCGGCATTTTGAAGCCGATCCACATGATCTATCGCGGCCACGTCGGCTATTACACGGTTGGCCTGTGTGATGGGGTGACGGCGGAAATCCACGGCAGCTCCGGCTGGGGCGTAGGCGACAATCTGCTCACCGGCGAAGTTGTAGTGGAAGGCAATGCGGCGAGCTCTGCCGCGCCCTCGATCCGCGGTGGGCGCGTAGTGGTTAAGGGCAATGCCGGGCCGCGCGCCGGCATATATCTCAAATCTGGTGAACTGATCGTCGGCGGCAACGCCGGTTATATGTCTGGCTTCATGATGCAGAACGGTAAGTTAATTGTTTGTGGCAATTCGGCCAAGGGATTGGGCGACTCAATGTATCAGGGAGAGATTTGGCTCGGCGGCAAGGCCGAGGAATTGGGCAGCGGCGTGGCCGAGGTTGAGCCTGCCACAGGCGAGCTGGACGAGGTTCTAGAGATGTTGGAGCTTTATAGAATTAAAGCTCCAAAAGCCTTCAAGAAGCTGCAATCAGACCGTTCCCTATGGAATTTTAACAAGCATGATTTTGCTGCCTGGAAGGACGCCCTATGACCGGTGAGTTCCAAAGACCCCCCGCGTACAGTGGCACTTGGCACCCCGACGCGATTGAGGAAATTCAGGAAAAAGCTGAGCTCGGGCGCTACCAGATTCGCGGCCAAGCTACCAAGCGCCAAAGTCTCCCAACTTTTGACGATTTGGTCTTTACGCCGGCTGGCCTGTCGCGCATGCCGCTCGAAGGCTACCGCGAACGCTGCGATACCAAGGTTATCATCGGTGAGGGACGGGTATCGCGTCCGCTGGTGCTGGAACGCCCGATTATGATCGCCGGCATGAGCTTCGGTGCGCTGTCGGTCAACGCCAAGCGAGCTCTCGGCATCGCGGCGACGCGCTGCGGCATCTCGACCTGCACCGGCGAAGGCGGCATGCATCCGGAGGAGCGCGAACATTCCTCCAAGCTAGTGATGCAATATCTGCCGAGCCGCTACGGCATGAATCCCTATGATCTCAAAAAAGCCGACATGATCGAAATCGGAGCCGGACAGGGCGCCAAGCCGGGCACCGGGGGCGTACTCCTCGGCCTCAAAATGTCCGAAGAAGTGGCCAAGATGCGGGACCTGCCGGTCGGTATCGATCAGCGCAGCGGCTGTCGTCATCCCGATTGGATGGGCGCTGACGATCTTTATATGAAGCTGGAGCAGATCCGCGAGGTCACCAATTACGAGGTGCCGATCTCAATCAAGGTCGGTGCAGCGCGCATCGCCAACGATGTCCGCATTGCCTGCAAAGCCGACGTCGACGCCATCGTATTCGATGGCATGGAAGGCGGCACCGCCGCCTCACCGACAATCCAGCTCGACCATGCCGGCATTCCGACAATTGCCGCCATCGCAGAAGCAGTTGAGGCGCTGCATGACATGGGCAAACAGGATCAAATAAAACTGATCGTCGGCGGCGGCATCAAGAACGGTGCCGATGCGGCCAAGGCAATCGCGCTTGGCGCCGATGTGGTCTATCTCGGCACCGCGCCTATCATCGCACTCAATTGCCATGCGCCGATCTATATCGAGGATTACGAGCGCCTAGGAACCACGCCCTATGAGTGCCAGCACTGTCATACCGGCCTCTGCCCGGTCGGCATCACTACTCAGTTGCCGAAGCTGATGGCGCGTCTTGACGTCGACGAAGCGGCGGATCGTGTGACCAATTTTCTCAACGCGATGACCATGGAAATCCAACTCTTTGCGCGCTCCTGCGGCAAGAACAAGGTCGCCGACCTCGATCCCAACGATATGCGATCACTGACCCAGGACGTAGCGCTAATGACAGGCATTCCGATGGTTGGTTTGAACGGCCGCCAACCGTGGTGGACAAAATTTTGACCGCCTAACCAAACGAAGGAGCGCGGCATGGCGCAGGAAAAAGGCAAATCTGGGGACCGGGTCGATAAGGTTTTTGCCAAACTCCGCCGTGCCGGCGTTGAACATGTGCGCTTTGAGCTGCCCGACATGCATGGCTCGGCTCGCTCCAAACAAGTGCCGATCGAATGGTTCACGCAGTTCGCCCGCGAGGGTATCAATATGTATGGCGGCGTCGTCGCGCTCGACAGCGCCTCGCAGGTGGTGCCGGGATCGCGCTACAATGAAGAGGTCAACTACCGCGACCAGACACTGATCCCAGACTTTGCCTCGCTGGCCCCGGTGCCGTGGCTCGAGAACACCGCACGGATTATTTGCGACACCGAATGGGCGCCGGGCAAGCCGCTCCGCGCAGCGCCGCGCTATGTCATGGGTCAAATGCTGCACCGCCTTGACAAGCTCGGCTATAAGGCGGTCATGAGCCATGAATATGAGTTTTTCGTGCTTGATCGCGAGACTCGGCAGCCATTTTTCGACGGCGTTCATATTTTTAACAATCTACGCAACGAGCAGCTCCCGGTGATCCGCGAGGCGGTTGATTATTTGCGGGCCGCCGGCATTCCGATGCTCACTGCTAACGCCGAATACGCACCATCGCAGTTCGAGTTAGTCTACAGCCATATCGAAGGCATGGCCGGCGCCGACAACGCCTACACCTTTAAGAACGGCCTGAAGGAGATCGTCCACCAGGCCGGTCAAATTGCGACCTTCATGACTAAACCGTTCGCTGGAAACGCCGGCTCAGGCTGCCATTATCATATTAGCCTGTTGTACAAGAGGGGCGGCGGCAGTGTATTCATCGACAAAAGCGATCCGGACAAGATGTCCGATACGCTACGCTATTTTGTGCAGGGCATCATTGACCATGGCGCTGCCTGCATGGCGCTATTCAATCCAACGCCCAACTGCTACCGGCGGCTGAGACCACATACCTTCGCGCCGTCCAATATCTCTTGGGGCGAAGACGACCGCAGCGCTATGGTGCGCATCAAGTCCCCTGGCTCAAAAGCGATGCATGTCGAAATGCGTGCCGCATCGGCGCTCAGCAACCCCTATCTTACCGCCGCCGGCACGCTAGCCTGCGGGCTCTTGGGCCTCAAGGACAAGCGCAAACTAGGGCGCCAGAGCAACGGTCCGAGCGAGGAAGACGTTAGCCTGCCGCCATTCCCCCGGTCGCTCGATGAAGCATTAAACTTGCTCAATGCCGACAAGGCGCTGTGCGGTCTGTTGGGCGAGGAGTTCGTTGATGTGTTCACCACCGTAAAACGCCACGAACTGGCGCGCTTCAACGACCATATCAGCCAGTGGGAAAGTGACGAGTATTTGGAGCTTTATTAGCCTACAAGTGCCACTAGCCCAACCATCACGGCAAGATGGCTGAATAGACACGCGGGTCCCCGGATGTCTGAGCGCAAGCGCAGCGTTTGGAGCGCCTCACGCTTGAGTTGCTCTGAACAGGTCTCTTCTGTACCCGCGCACAGCCGCTAGCTAGGCGGCAGCCTCGCCGCCGAGCGCGGCGCGCAGTTTAGGCATCACCGCGTTGGCCATCAGGTCCATCGAGGCCATCAGCTTTGGCTTGTGCGCAGCGCCCTGTAAATCAGCTGCAGTCATCAGGATGGTGCCGAACGGGCCGATTTCCTCGCGTAGCGCCAATAACTGCTTGGCAACGCTGTCCGGGCTGCCGGCAATGATGAAATTTTCGCACGCATATTCGGCGGTCACCGCGTCATCCGGCATATAGGGTGAATCCTTCATGATGGCGTGGAATTCGGCTCGCCGGATGAGTTCCACCAGATAGCCGTAATAATGCGCAAATGGGCCATCCGGGCTCACGGCATAATCCTTGGCCTCGCTGTCATCGGGCGCGACGAAGATTGTGCGCGCAACACGCCAATCAGCAGGCTCAGGAATGCGTCCGACTTCCTTGCACGAGGCGCTGAAGCCATCCCAATGGCTCTTGATGGTGGCGGTCGGGACAAAATTGGCAGAGATCACGCCCCAGCCCTTGATGGCAGCGGTATGGACGCTCCCAGAATCATGGCTCATCGCGGAGGCGACCAACGGTGGATGCGGATGTTGGTAAGGTTTAACAATTTCGCCGACACCGAGATCGGGATAGAAATGCTTGTCCAGGCGAATGTTCCAATACTTGCCACTAATATCATAGGGCGGGTGTTGTGACCACAGTTTGAGCACAGTGTCGATGCATTCACTAGCCATTTCGCGACGTACCTGGAGGTCGGTGACCCCGAACATCTCGAAATCGCTCACCAACCCGCCAGGCGAGACGCCCATCACCAGGCGGCCATCGCTCAGATGATCGAGCAAAGAAGCATGGGCAGCGACCTGGGCCGGATGCCGTTGCGGCAAGTTTACCACGCCGGTGCAGAGTTTGATCTTCTCGGTGCGCGCGATCAGGTTAGCGAGAAACATGAATGGGCAGGAAACTGGCTCGGACAGGGTCGTATAATGCTCGCCAATCCAGAATTCATCGAAGCCGAGGCGGTCGCATTCGACCGCGACTTCAACATCCTCTTTGAGCACCGTGTGCGTGTCGCGCCTATGATCATTCACAGGCATCATGAACATGCCGAACTTCATTAAAACTCCCCTTACCAGTGAGCGCCTGGGCAATATAGCGGACGCGACGCGGCAAGCGCCAGCATGGCCAGCAGGCACCGCAAACGATAAACTTTTAGGGCTCCGGCGCGTTGCGCCGGTTCGCCGCGCCAGTCACCCGGGAGCACGCCATTACCAACTCTTCTTCGCCCGCGACGCGGGCCACGCGCCTCGCTCTTGTCGCCCTAGCGGTGGGCATTGCTGGGGTTGGATTTGCGCCCATTTTTATGCGCCTGTCCGATCTCGGCCCAAACGCCACGGCGCTATATCGGGTTGCCTTTGCGCTGCCATTTCTGCTGCTATGGCTCAGCCTTGAGCGTCGACCAAATGTCTTTAGTGATCGCCCCGCGCTCGCAAGGACCGCAACGGTACGCGGGATTCGCCGTGCCGATTGGTGGCTATTGGTACTTTCGGGGTTGTTCTGGTCTGGTGATCTGGTGTTTTGGCATTGGTCGATAACGCTCACCAATGTCGCCAATTCGACGTTCTTTGCCTGCTCCTCCCCGATCTTTGTCATTCTCGGCGCCTGGCTGTTTTTCGGCGAGCGTATCAGCCGCGGCTTTCTCGGTGGCTTTGCCTTAACGATAGTCGGTGGTAGCTGTCTGCTCGGCGCCTCGATCGCGTTCGGCGGCGGCGACTTGCTCGGCGACGCGTTCGGCATCATTACCGCCTTTTTCTTTGGTTCCTACCTGCTCACCATCAAACATCTTCGCGGCAATCTTCCTACCGGCGCCATCATGTTCTGGAGTGGTCTCTTTAGCCTACCTGGCTTAATGCTAGCGGCGCTACTGACCGGCGAGAGCTTCGTATCCTCCAGCCTATTGGGTTGGTCAATGATTATCGGGTTGGCGCTCGTCGTCCATGTGCTCGGCCAGGGTCTAGCGGCTTACGCACTGGCTCATTTGCCAGCGTCGTTTGCCTCGGTCGCCTTTCTCGGCGAACCGGTTATGGCCGCCATTCTTGGCTGGATCATCCTCGCCGAGGCACTTGGGCCGCTGCAGGGTGCGGGCTGCATCATCATCCTCGCCGGTGTCTGGCTGGCCCAGCGCTTCGGCGTGCAAAAAAATATAAGTTGATGGGCTGGCGCTTGATCGAGGTCAAACTGTGCCGCCGATTTGCGCTTGTGGCGTCGGATAAGTGGAGGGTTACATAGCTTAAACTTTCTCTACTGAGCCGCCTGCTTTGATCCAAGCGGCAATGCCGCCAACTAAATGGCTGACATTCTCCAGACCTGCCCCCTGCGCTCCCTGCGATGCCTGCGATGCCTGCACCGCCATGGCGGAGCGTTCTCCGTAGGCGCAGTAAAAAAGTAGTGGTTTGGTGCTTCTGCCAGCCATGCCGTGCAGTAGACCACCGACACCGATGAAATTCTCTAACCGGCCATACGGCGCGTGGACTGAACCGGGAATCTGGCCATTGGCGGCGCGCTCGCTTTCTTCACGCAAATCCACTAACGTGAATTCGCTACTTTCCTGCAGAGTCATCAACTGGCCGACCGTAAGCGCCCAGTCAGGATTCTCTGTATCGCTCTGTCCAAAGCCCATTGCGATGTTGGTTGGCACGGCCACATCCATCATCTTGGGATTGGACAAATTTAGATTGTCCATAATGTAGGCATATTCATCGGCGCTCGCGACCTGGAGGCGCGGATTGAACGCCTTCTCCTCGGCGATGGTACTGACCGTATCGCCCTTATAGTCATGTCCGGGATAGACAAGCATATCGCCGGGCAGGGTAAGGAGCTTAGTAGCAATTGACTTATGGGCGACTAGCGAATCGCCACCTTGAAAATCGGTGCGCCCGGTGCTGCGGATCAGCAGTGTATCGCCAGTAAACACCCGGTCGGCCATCCGATAGCAATAGGAATCGATAGTGTGGCCCGGCGTGTAAAGCGCCTGCAATTGAATGTCCTCAATGGTCACCATTTCGCCGTCACTGACCCGCATGGAGACCACATCAATCGGCGCTTGCGCGCCCATCACGGTCACGCATTTGGTACGGTCGCGCAATTCGCCCATGGCAGTTATATGATCAGCATGCACATGGGTATCGAGTACCTTCACCAGCTTGAGATCAAGCTGGTGAAGAAGCTGCATATACCAGTCAACCCGGTCGAGAACGCCATCGATAAGCAGCGCCTCGCCGCCTTTCCGGCTCGCCAGAAGATACGTGTAGGTACCAGTCTTCTGATGAAAAAGTTGGCGAAATATCATGCCGCGCCCCCCTTTCTATCGCGCACCGTAACTTAGACGTATCGCCCAAATACGCGCGCAGTACACCGTTTTCCGTGACATTTTGATATACAGAAAAATTTGTGCATTAGTTACAAACTCAAGGTGTTATCAGACTTGTGCCAGCCAATACGCCAAGAATTTTTGCAGCCAAGCGTTCACGGCCTGTTGGTGCTTGGCATGGAGGCGGATCTGCTCAGTAACGCTTTGTGCGCCGAAGCGTGCCAAATCTTCTGGCGGAGGCTGGCGATTAAGCCAAGCACTGTGCACCGCGTCGTTTACTTCAGGGTGAAATTGCAGTGCGAAGCTGGCAGAGCCGTAGCGGAACGCCTGATGTGGAAAACTCTTCCGCGCTGCTAATAACCGCGCCCCGGTTGGCAATTCGAAACCCTCCCCGTGTCGGTGGCAAACTTGGAGCGGGACGGTCATTTGCAGGTCTCCATCATCTCCGACGGGCGCCACCGGGTAATAGCCGAACTCATAAAGCCCCTCGGCATGAGGCGCGACGCTAGCGCCGAGGCTGCGGGCAAGAATTTGCGCGCCGAGACAAACGCCAAGCAACGGCGTGCCCGCTGCCATCACACGCGGCATCCATTCCAATTCGGCGCGGACAAAGTCGAGATGTTCGTCATTAGCGCTGACCGGCCCGCCAAATGACACAACGCCGGCATAGTCTTTAATGTTCTTCGGCAGTGCCGCGTCTTTATTGAGGCGCCGGGTCTCCACCGGATGGCCCCAGCGGGCCAGAATCACGGCAATTTCACCAACATCTGCGGCCGTTACATGGGTAAGCATCAAGACGGGTTTTTTTGTCATACCAGTAAGAACTCACCCGCAGGCTCAGGCAACGCCAAGCAAGCCTGGCGCGTATCAGACGCGCCCGGCGATAGCAGAGATTTCCACCAGCAGACCGGTTCCAGCTAGACCTGCCCGGCTGGAAAAGAAAGCGAAGTTACCGACCTGTATTCCCAGGTTATAGGGCCTCGCAACAATCCAGCTCTTCGGGAACAATGTTGTTTCTAACATTTTATTTTTCTCCTGTTTAGAGCGGTTTATTTCGCGAGCGAGGTATCGGCCATGGCTTCAAGTATGGTCACCACTGCACTCGAATCAATATGGCCGTTGCCCTGGGATTTGACGGCGCGCAGCATCTCCCGCGCCGCACTCGTAGTTGGCAAGGACACGCCGTGTTTCTCACCGAGGCGGATGGCGCCCGTGAGGTCCTTGTCCATATTGTTGGTAGAAAAATGCGGCGGGAAAAAATTTTGTGCGATCATGCGGGGACCGCGCGTCGCCATCGCGCCGGTTTGTGGGCCGGTGCCCGGCAGCGAGGTAATATCAATGACTGTCTGTGGCGGAATACCTATCTTGGCAGCCAGAACCAACGCCTCGGCCGATGCCTGAATGGTCACGCCCATGACCAGATTGGCGATCAGTTTGAGTGTCGTGCCATTGCCGCTAGCGCCAGTATAGAGCACCATCTTGCCGAGCTCATTCAGCACCGGCTCAGCCTCTTTAAAGGCTGCTTCCGGGCCGCCAACCATGATGCCGAGGGCGCCGTTCTCCGCTACCTTTGGCCCACCAGAAACCGGCGCATCGAGGAGCGCCACACCCGCCACTTCGGCGCGCGCCGCGTTGGCCTGCGAAGCTTCAGGCGAAATGCTCGCGGAATCGATCACGATCATGCCTGGATGCGCGCCTTCCAAGACCCCGTTTGGGCCGCAAATCACTTCTTCCGATGCTGCAGCATCGCTAGTCATGGTGAATACGATATCGCACGCGGAGGCGACATCCTTGGGTGTATCTGCCCAGGTGGCGCCATCATTGACCACGTCTTTACCGTTTTCCTTAGTGCGGTTCCAAACCGTGAGCACATAGTTCGCCGCGATCAGGCGGCGCGATATGACCTTACCCATTGTGCCAAGACCAATGAATCCGATTTTTTTGCTCATTTTCTGATCCCTGTTCGCTAAGTGAAGCTAACTACGGCAATGCCGCTTTGCGCAATCTCTCCAGTCTCGGTACTTACAGCATATGGTAGGGTAGGAAAATATCAGGTCGGCGCACAAGCTGGGCGCAGTGCTGGGCCGTGTGCTGGCGCCAATTTCTACGATTCACCTAGTTCCGGAGGATGCGAAGATAGTCGAACTGGCGGCGCGCTACAGCGATATGAAAAACGTTTTACAAGTGCCCCGGATCGGCCTCGTAACCGCGGCATTTAAGGATTACTCACGCTTTTTAAGAGAGTTGTGTTGCGGTTTGCAGCCGCCCTACAGCAGATAGGCATTCGTCGATGCGGTCGGCGAGGTGCGAAATTGCGTGCGGAAAACATGCTGACATTAAATCCTTCAGCGCTCGAACAGGGTTGTCCGCCAGATGGAGCGAAGCCTTTTAAGGTGATGAAGCACCACCACGCCGATGCGGCGTTCTATCATGACAGCATGGTCACCCCGGGCCTGCCCAATCCTAGCGGATTATCACTTTGGAGCTTTTCATATCAATACTTGGCTAAAATTCTTTACACCTATTTTTAATATGAAAACCTAATCGTAATTTAGATTAAATTAGTCCAAATCACAGTTAACTCGATGAGTTAATAGCCTAAATTTAATGAACGCATTACATCCCCTTCACCCAGCACCTCAGGAGGAGCGGACATCCATTTTGCCATTTCCTGAAATATTGGCGCTGCTTTTTGACTGGCAGAATCAGCGGCCTCTTTATTCTTGTAAAACGAAACCATTATAGATTCGGTCTCGGTAGTTCTTACGGATTGCAAACCAAGGTGACCCTCCACAGATTCGATCAATGGCTTGGCTGTATCATCGAAAAAAGCAAGCATCTCATCGAAAGATTCTGCTACCATGTGAAATTTGTAGAATCGAGCATACATAATTTATCCCCCTAGTGATTAGTTTTATCGACAAAACTATACTCAATTGATGAAATATTTTCTAGCTGATTTTATCGGATCTGGAGTTACAGACGCACTCTTGAGCTGGGAAGTCAGTATAAGATGTTAATAATACGGCAGGTCTAGGCATTTCCTATATCGAGAGCCATTACAAACACATAGATTTTACCAGACAACTAGAACAAGAAAAAATGTGATGTCGTCTTGACAAGGAAGGTTTCGTTGAGAGGTGCAAGAGAATCTAGATGAATTTCATACTAGACATAATTTCTCCTATCTTATGCATTACAATCGATTATAGCCGAATTTAGTTTCATAAATTTTGATTGGTAATCCTGTAGAAATCATTACTTCTCTGCACTCTTTTCCGGCGGCTCCGTAAACCTCGACGCTAAAAGAGTCAGCTAGTTTTGAATGCCGAGTATGGTATTCTGCAACTGGTAATTATTAAGGTGTGCAAGAAACGCTGCATCATTTTGATATAGTTCTGACCATACAAAACAAAGTGGTTTTTCTGAGTCTGCATCAAAGGTGTGATGAATCAAAGAAAGTCAATTACTTTTGCTCTAAAGCGTTTGATTTAAAATTTCCTTTTTAATTATTATTCAAAGTATTTTCCACAACAAGTTCTACATATAGACGACACCCACGATTTTCCGCATTGCCTGCTCGTCACTCTCTATATATCGATATATCGCTGGGTCGTCTGCAGACCGAAACCTGACCGATGACGGAGTTTTTTACTATCTTCTACCTGAATTGGTGGTAAACGTGACGTTCTTCCGTGCCCAGCTTTCGTACGGCGCATAACCTACTTCCACACATAACCTATCAGTCTCTCATGACAGCAGCCCGGCCCGTTCTGCGCGGCCCCGAATTCATCGCCCTTGCTGCATTTATGATGTCGGTATTTGCGCTATCAATCGACATCACCATACCGGCACTGGCGTTGATCGGACGCGATCTCAACGTCGCCAACGCTAATGACGCGCAATACATCGTTTCGGTGCTGGTACTCGGCATGGCACTCGGGCAGATATTTTATGGCCCGCTATCCGACAGTATTGGGCGCAAGCCATCGATTTATGTTGGCCTCGCGCTGTTTTCCTCCGGTAGCGTTCTCTCGATGGTGGCGACAGACTTTCCAACCATGCTCGCCGGGCGCCTACTGCAGGGCCTCGGCGCCGCCGGACCACGCATCGTAATCATGGCGCTAGTGCGTGATCAGTTTGCCGGGCCAGCGATGGCGCGCGTGATGTCGCTCGTCATTACCGTGTTCGTCACTGTGCCTATGGTGGCTCCGTTTATCGGCCAAGGTATCCTGTTCGTAGCGTCGTGGCGCGCCATATTCATATTACTCCTGGCGTCGAGCCTACTGGTTCTGGTGTGGTTTGCCATCCGCCAGCAGGAAACTTTGACCGCCGCCGCGCGCCGTCCGTTTGCGTTGCGCCCGATTGCCACAGCAATGCGCGAAATCCTCTCCTCGCGCTCTGCCCTCGCCTATACCATCGCCAGCGGTTTCGCGTTCAGCGCGGTGTTCGGCTACATCAATTCGGCACAGCAGATATTTCATGATCTTTATCTAGTCGGCGACTATTTCCCGTTTTATTTCTCTTCCCTGACGATTGCTGTCGGCACCGCCACGCTTGCCAATGCGCGGTTGGTAGCATTTGTCGATATGCATCGCATGTGCAGCTATTCGGCCTGTGTGCAAGCGGTACTGTCGATCGCCTATTTTGCCGTCACCTGGGCCCATGCGGGTGTGCCGCCGATCTGGGGCACGATGGCCTATCTTGCGCTGATCTTTTTTTGCCTAGGCATTATGTTCGGCAATCTCAACGCCTTGGCGATGACGCAGATGGGGCATATAGCTGGCATCGCGGCCAGCGTCATCGGCACACTATCATGGTTGATCACGGTCGTCTTTGGCACCCTGATTGGGCAAAGCTATGACGGCACACTATTGCCGTTAGTTGGCGGGTTCGCGGTTCTCAGCCTTTTATGCAGTGCCGCTCTGGCTTGGGCGCAGGTAAAGCACAGCGCCAAATTGGGCAATTGACCTCCCGCGTGCGAGGGATAAAGTGGCGGCCTGAGTAGATGTAAAGGGAGTACTTGCGGCGTGTCGAACCTCAGAGTAGCCGTCGATATCGGCGGAACCTTCACAGATATTTGCATCATGGACGAGGCCAGCGGGCAGGTCCGAGTGGCCAAAACTTCCTCTACTCCGGAAGATCCCTTACAAGGCGCCATGAATGGTCTCGGTGAGGCCAAGGTCGATCTCAAGAATGTGACGCTGTTTTCGCACGGCACCACGGTCGCCACCAATGCTCTGATCACACGCCGCCTGCCGCCCGCCGCGATGGTCTGCACACGCGGTTTCCGCGATGTGATCGAGATTCGCCGCGCCAACAAGGAAGAGCTGTGGGATACCTATGACGACGTGGCACCACCCTATATCCGCCGCCGCGACCGACTAGTAGTGAGCGAGCGCATCGACCATGCCGGCAAGGTAGTGGAGGCGCTCGATGAGGACGATGCGCGCGAAGTAGCGCGGGTCCTCAGAAAGCGCGGCGTGGAATCGGTGGCCATATGTCTGATGAACGCCTTCATGAATCCAGCGCATGAGCAGCGCCTCCGGGAAATTCTCGTCGCGGAAATGCCAGGCGCGGATATCATCACCTCAAGCGACACCTTGCCCGAAATTTTCGAGCATGAGCGCTTCTCGACCACGGTAGTCAACTCCATCTTAAGCCCGGTGATCGGGCGCTATGTCCAACGTATGAGTACGCAGCTCAAGGAAGGTGGCTACGCCAGCGATCTATTGCTGCTGCATTCCGGCGGCGGCGTGATGACGCCGGCCACCGCGCAGCATTTTGCCGGACGCCTGGCGGGATCCGGCATCGCCGCCGGCGCCATCGCTAGCCGCCACATCGCCATGTTGTGCGGTTATGAAAACTCGATAGGCCTCGACATGGGGGGCACCAGTTGCGACGTATCGCTGGTTTATGGCGGTGAATCGCGTGTTACCAAAGATTGGGGAATTGAATTCGGCCACCCGATCCGCTTTCCCAGCATTGAGGTACTTACCATTGGTGCAGGCGGCGGCTCGCTCGCCTGGATCGATGATGTCGGCGCGCTGCATAACGGCCCACAATCGGCGGGCGCCGATCCAGGGCCGGCGTGCTATGGGCACGGCAACGCGGTGCCGACCAACACTGACGCCAATGTCGCCTTGGGCCGTCTCGGCACCTCACTTGCCGGCGGCAATATCATGCTCGACGGCGGTGCCGCAGAAAAGGCGGTGATAACCGGCGTCGCCGAGCCGCTTGGCATGAGCAAGGACGAGGCTGCTAAATCCATCGTCAGCGTCGCTAACGCTAACATGGCCGACGCGGTGCGCCTGATTTCTATCAGCCGGGGTTATGATCCACGCGATTTCGCCCTAGTCGCGTTCGGTGGTGCGGGCGCGCTGCATGGCGTGGCGCTGGCCAAGGAATTGGCGATCCCGACGGTGATCGTGCCGCCCAATCCGGGCGTCACCTCGGCGCTCGGTTGTCTCCTCGTCGATATACGGCACGATCTGGCGCAAAGCTATCTGATGCCGGCCAGCGCGGCGGATGCCGGTGATATCGAAACCAAATTCAGTGAGATGGAATCCGAGGCTCGGGAGCGGCTGGAGGCCGAGGGCGTGGCCGCCGAGGACATGCTTTTACAGCGTGGCATGGACATGATGTATACGGGCCAATGGCGCTCGCTCACAGTCCCGGTAAGCACACCCTTTAGCTCGGTTGACGAAGCGGTCGAGGCCTTTCACAGCGATCACGAGCGCGAGTATGCCTTCCGCCGCGACGATGCTAACGTGGATTTATTCCGCCTCAACCTGACGGCCATCGGCATCACGCAAAAGGCCGAATTGCAGCGCTTTGACAAAACCGGTAGCGCGCCCAAGGCCAGTAACACGCGGCCCGTGACTTTTGATGAACTGGACGCGCCAGTGGACACGCCAATTTACCAGCACGAAGATCTTTCCGCTGGGTCGACTTTCAGCGGCCCGGCGATTGTCGAGCAACTCGATTCAACCACCGTCATCCCACCAGACGTACGGGTCGAAGTAGACGAGTGGCTCAATATCCGAATTTTCGTCTCGGAGGAATCTAAATGAGTGACAGCCGCGCAGGACTGACCCTCGATCCCGTCACGTTCGAGGTGTTAAAAAATTCCTTCATCACCACCGTGGACCAGATGGCGGAACAGGTGCTCAGGACCTGTTATTCCTTCGTGATCTACAATCGCGATTTCTCTTCAGCGCTGAACGACGCCAATGGCGATTCCATCGCGCAAGGAAATATGGACATTGCTGTTCATGTCGGCACGCTGCACTACACCTGCAAGGACGTCATCCGGGTATTCAAGGGCACGATGAAACCAGGCGATGTCTACATCATCAACGATCCCTATGCTGGCGGCACTCATTTCAACGATGTCCGGCTGATCCGCCCGATATTCGTCGGCGACGAGATTATCGCCTACAGCCAATCCAACGGCCATTGGTCCGATGTCGGCGGCAGTGTGCCGGGCTCGTTCGACGTGATGGCCAAAGAGATGTTCCGCGAGGGCATCCGTATCACCCCGGTGCGCATTATCGACCAGGGCGAATTTCGCGAGGACGTCGCCAATATGATTGCTGCCAACACGCGCGATCCAAGCTCCGTGATCGGCGATATGCACGCCCAGATCGAAGCGACGCGCGTTGCCGAGCGAGAAATCCTCCGCCTAGTCGATAAATACGGCAAAGACACAGTGGTCACCGGCTTCAAGGAAGTACAGGACTATGTCGAGCAGGCCACGCGCCAACGCATCGCTGACTTGCCCGATGGCAGTTGGGAAACTGTGGACTATATCGACCGTGATCCAGCATTGAGCGAGGGCCTGATTCCTATATGTGTGAAACTCACCATCAAGGGCGATGAGGTGATTTACGATTTTACCGGCAGTCACGACTGTATCAGCACGCTCTACAACTCTGCATTCGGCGCTACCTTTTCAGGTGTTGTTGCCGGCATGAAGACCTACTTCCCAGACCTGCCGCTCAATTCCGGCTTCTATCGACCAATCAAGGTTATTGCGCCCAAGGATTCGATCGTCGACGCGCCGTGGCCGGTGGCGGTGACAGGCTTCCTCATGCCGTTCGAAAAAATCATGAATTCGATCTATGAGATCTGGTCAGACATCATCCCCGAGCGCGCCATCGCATGCGCCTTCAATCTCGAATATCTTTTAACCGGCGGGCGTGATACGCGCCATGAAGGCAAACCGATGTTCATGTTTTACGACTGGCTGCCGGGCGGCTGGGGCGGGCGGGCCACCAAGGATGGCTGCAATGTCACCACTGCCTGCTTTGGTACCGGCCTGCAAACCCAACCGATCGAGGGCCAAGAGCGGCTTTCCCCGATTCTTGCCAATGAATTCGAGATTAACTGCGATTCGGGCGGGCCAGGGAAATTCCGGGGCGGCGCCGGCGTGGTCAAGACGAGTACGCTGCGCGAAGCCGAAAACACGGTGCTCTCCTATATCTGCGACCGCGAACGCGCCATTGTCTGGGGCATCAAGGGCGGTCTGCCGTCGATCCCACACGGCCTTTGGGTCAAGCGCGCTGGGACGGAAGAGAAAGAATGGCTCGGCACGATTTTCTCCGATTTCGATATCGAGCCGGGCGATATGTTCAGCCGCCCAACCGCCGGCGGCGGCGGCCTAGGTGACCCACTGGAGCGCGACCCGGCAGCGGTGATGCGCGATGTGGAAGACGATTATGTCTCGCTCGAACGCGCCGAGCTGGATTACGGCGTGGTCTTGAAGGTGATCGACATTGATCTAGCGCACTATGAGGTCGATGCCCGGGCTACCAAGGCCGCGCGGCGCGAGATCGCTAAAACGCGGCGCAGCTGGCTGGCAGAAGACCCTGAGGCGGTGGCCGAGCGCTACCGCAAGGGCGAAATCAACAGCATCGACATGGTGCGGCGCTACGCGGTGATCGTCGATTGGGGCTCGGGAGAACTGATGCCGAAATCGACCGAGCAGTTCCGAGAATCGACCCGAATGCGCACCGCCGACCACTGGAACGATAACATCGCCGAACTCGGCGAAGCGGCAGAGTAACCGCTGCACCGAGTTCGGCCCGGGTGCTAGTTTTAGGTTTTGGCTGCCGCGCCGCCGGCGCGGCGTCCGAACACAGCGCCAGCCGTTAGCCCGGTGCCGCCAGGATAGTTGAAATAAAACAACCCTCCGACCAGTTCGCCCGCCGCATAGAGGCCTGGGATCGGGTCTGTGGCAACATCGAGCACCCGCCCCGCGCCGTCAATATGCAGGCCACCGAAGGTGAAGGTGATGCCGCAAGTAACGCCATAAGCTTGATAGGGCGGTGTATCGAGCGGATTAGCCCAATTCGATTTGGCGACCTCCAGTCCCGCCGTGCCGCGGCTATCCTTGACGTTTGGGTCGAACGGCACGTCCATCTGCACGGCAGCATTGAATTCACCGATCGTCTGCGCCAAGCGCGCGCCATCGACGCCCTCCATCCTGGCGACTAGGTCATCGATACTGTCCGCAGTCACACGGGTGACTTCGCGGATGCGGTATTCGTCGCGCAGCAGATGCGTCACCTTGGCATCGAAAATCTGCCAGGCAAACTGGTTCGGTTGGGCGAGAATCTTGCGACCGTATTTAGCGTAAGTGTAGTTGCGGAAATCGGCACCCTCATCAAGGAAACGCTCGCCCAAAGCATTCACCATGATGCCAAACGGATAGCTGTGCTTTTGAAAGCCATCGCCGACTGCGAGGTCGCCGTAAGGCGGCGCGTTCATGTCCCAGCCGACCGCGTGGCAGCCCGACCAATTGCCGAACGGCTCAGCGCCGACGGCAAGTGCCATCTGGATGCCGTCCCCCATATTGTGGCGCGAGCCGCGAACCTTGGCGAGATCCCAACCCGGGCCTAGATAGCGCGCACGCATTTCTGCGTTGGCTTCAAAGCCTCCGCTAGCCAGCACCACGGCACCGGCGGCAATTTCGAGCGTATCGCCACCGCGCAACGTGGCGCGTACACCCTCTACGCGACCACCGCTCAACATGAGTTCGCGGGCGCGCGCAGCGTAAATTACTCTTACTCCCTTCCGACCCGCGCTATCGAACAGCGCCTGCACCAAGCCGGGCCCGCCGCCCCAGGTTTCGACCGCGAGACCTCCCCAAAACTTGAAACGGTTTGCCACCTTGAACGCCTGACGGCCGTAGCTCGGCTGGAAGCGCACGCCCTGGCGGCGCATCCATTCGAGAGTTGGCAGGCTATGGCGAACGAGGATTTCGAGCAAATCGGGATCGGCGCGGTGCTGCGTGACGCGTGCCATATCGTCGAAATATTCATCGAAAGAATAGCTGCTGAAATCAGTGTTTTTAGCGTCTTCGTCGCCCAGATCAGGAACTAATTTACGAACATCGGCCACGCCGTTATAAACGGTGCGCATGGCACCCGCCGTATAGGCGGAGTTGCCGCCACGCTCGCTTTCGGGCGCTGCCTCCAACACCACCACATTGGCGCCGGCTTCAGCTGCCGCGAGAGCAGCACAAAGAGCGGCATTGCCGGCCCCGACGATGGCGACATCGGTGCTGAGCTTGTCCATATGTTTAACGGTTGGCCAGGTCGACGAGGCAGGCAGCGAGCACCCGCGCGCCGGCGGCAAGATCGGGCGCGCTGGCGCTCTCGGCCTCGTTGTGGCTGAGCCCTTTTTCGCACGGCACAAAGATCATACCCGAGGGGCAAAGCGCGGCGACATGCATGGCGTCATGCCCGGCGCCCGAGACCATATCCATATGCGGCAATTCCAATGCCGTGGCGCTGTCACGCACCAGGTCGATGACGGTGGGGTCAAAAATCACCGGCTCGGAATAGATGATGCGCTCAACCGTGACCTTGCAGCCCCGCGCATGGGCTTCGCACACGCCTTTGATACGCCCACCCATTTCCACGAAAGTCGCCAGATCGGGGTGGCGAAAATCGATAGTAAAGAGGACATGGCTCGGCACAGTACTGGGCGCACCAGGGCTGCATTCGAAGCGCCCGACGGTGAAACGGATAGTGTCACTTTCATCGGCCATCAACGCTTCCAGCGCCGCGACCATCGAGACCGCCGATTTCAGCGCGTCTTTGCGACCCTTCAGCGGCGCGGTTCCGGCATGAGCTTCAACGCCAAGTACTTCCACGCGGTACCAACACAGGCCCTGCACGCCCGAGACCACGCCAATAGTAAGATTATCATTCTCCAGACGTGGCCCTTGCTCGATATGGGCTTCGACATACCCGGCCATCGGAAAGCGCATCGCGCGTTCGGCAATACCCGGTGTCGATTCATGCACCTCTTTGAGCGCATCGGCGAGGACCACGCCCCCGGGGTCTACAGCTTTGAGCGCATCGGCCAGTGGATAGTCACCGGCGAACACAGCGGAGCCCATGGCGCCGGGTTGAAAGCGCCCGCCTTCCTCATTGCTCCATGCGACAACTTCAATTGCGCGGCGCGTCTTGACGCCGGCGCGCTCAATAGCCTCCAGCGCCTCGAAGCCACCGACTACGCCATAGGCGCCGTCGAATTTTCCGCCTTTGGGTTGGCTGTCGAGATGGCTGCCTGTCACTACGGTCGCCTCTTCAGACGAAACACCGGCGCGACGCACATATAGATTGCCAATCTCGTCACTGGAGGCGGCGAAGCCAAACTCGCCAGCCCAGTCTATGAGCAGTTTACGCGCCGCGATATCCTCGGGTGAAAACGCGGCACGGTTAACGCCGCCCGCCGGCGTGGCACCAAAGCGTGCCATATCCATCATGCGGCGCCAGAGGCGGGTTTCGTCAACCGCGCCGGCCGCGGCTAGGGCGTGTTCGTCCAACTTTCTCATGCCTTGCTTAGCTCGGCGAGGCACCGGCGATGCGGCCTGCCAGAACGCTTTGATGCCAACTAATCGCTTTCCATGTTTTGCCGTCGTGATACCAACTCGTGGTGAAACCCATGAAACGCTGGCGGAAGCCGGCATCGACAGGTTTACCGCGGAAGGTCGAAAAGCCGCTGACATGTCCGGTGGTTTTGTTCCAAACCTTGGCCTCGATATCGCGCGGAATCCATTTGAAATGTTCCCACAGCGCCGGGTTACCGGTGACCCCAGCATGGAAGCCGATATGATCGACGAATTCTTCCTTGTTCATGCGCCAGGGAAAATCCTCATCGAGAATTTCCGACCGGGCGTCAAAAAAATTGTAGAAGGTTTTTAGATCGCCCGAGTTGAGGGCATTGGTCCAATTATCGAAAGCATCGCTCAGTCCGACTTTTGTGGCTCTATATGCCATGTCTAGTTCTCCCTATTTGCTGAGTCTAAAGTCGAGAGTAGCGGCGCACAGGCGCCAGGTCCATTAACCAACGTAAGGATGGCGGGCGCACCAATGTTCGGCAATTTCGCGGCGCCGGGCGAACCACACGTCGTCATGCTTATTCACATGATCGAGAAAGCGCATCAACGCGCCGGCACGGCCCGGGCGCCCGATTAGCCGGTTGTGCAGGCCGATCGACATCATCTTGGGATGATCAACGCCCTCAGCATAGAGCGTGTCGAAACTGTCGCGCAAGTACGCGAAGAAATCACCCGCAGTGTAGACACCGCCAGCGGCAAAGCGGAGATCGTTGTTGTTACGACTATAGGGCACCACCAGATGGGGGCGACCATAATCCGTATTCCAATAAGGCAGGTCGTCGCTATAGCCATCCGAATCATAGAGAAAGCCGCCATCCTCGATGATGAGGCGGCGGGTGTGGATGCTGCGCCGGCCGCCGAACCAGCCGACCGGCCGCTCGCCGATAGTGGTGGCGATCGCGTCAATGCATTGCGATATATGGGCGCGCTCGACATCTTCTGACACATCTCGGTAATCGATCCAGCGATAACCGTGCCCAGCCACTTCCCAACCAGCTTCAACCATTGCCGCAGCCGCTTCGGGGGTGCGCTCAAGCGCCATGCCGACGCCATAAACGGTGACCGGCACCTGCGCCTCGGTGAAGATGCGCCATAGCCGCCAGAAGCCGGCGCGGGCGCCATATTCGAACATGGATTCGGCGTTGAGATCGCGCCCGCCGATTACAGGCATAACTTCGACCGGCCCGAGATCGCAAAGATACCGCTCAGACTGGGCGTCGCCATGCAGGATGCTACTCTCCGCACCTTCTTCGTGATTGATGACGCAGGAAATGGCGATGCGCGCGCCGTTCGGCCAATCTGCCTGAGGTGGCGTCGGGCCGAAGCCCATCATGTCGCGTGGGTAATCGCTCGACCTCATGCCGCAATCTCTGCCGGCGGATGATTTGCGATCCAGTGGGCGGCTATATCGCGGCGCCGAGCGATCCACACATCGTCATGCGCCGCGACATGATCCAAAAATCGCGCCAAACCATTGATGCGGCCGGGCCGCCCCACCAAGCGGCAGTGGAGACCAACCGACATCATTTTCGGCACCGTCGCGCCCTCAGCATAGAGCATGTCAAAGGCGTCGCGGATGTATTCAAAGAAATCCTCGCCAGTGAAAATGTCGTTGGTAGAAAAGCGCAGATCATTGTTGTCGAGGCTATATGGCAGGATTAAATGCGGCCGGCCATATTCATGATTCCAATAGGGTAGATCATCGGCATAGGAATCGGAATCGTACAGAAACCCGCCCTCTTCCACGACAAGTCGGCGCGTATTCGGGCTGACGCGCCCGCAATACCAGCCGACCGGGCGTTCGCCAACGGTGTTTTCGATAGCCGAGATGGCACGCTGAATTTGCTCGCGCTCCTCGGCCTCGGGCACATCGCCATAATTGATCCAGCGGTAGGCATGACTGGCGACTTCCCAACCGGCTTCGGCCATCGCTTTCGCACCCAGGGGATTTCGCTCGAGGGCCATGCCGACGCCATAAACGGTTAGCGGAATTTGGCGCAACGTCAGCAGCCGGTGTATACGCCAAAAACCAGCACGCGAGCCATATTCGAACATGGACTCGGTGTTGTAGGCGCGCGCGCCCATGAGCGGTTGGATTTGCGCTGGGCCAATATCGGCGAGGAATTGCTCGGAGCCGACATCGCCGTGCAACACGGTGTTCTCGGCACCCTCTTCATAGTTGAGCACCAGCGACAACGCGAGGCGCGCGCCGCCCGGCCAATCGGCAGCTGGCGGTGTACGACCGTAGCCAAATAGATCTCGTGGGTATTCTAACGTCAATTATTGTGCCTGTTAGGTGTTTGCGTTGGACAGAGTGTCTTGGGGCTCGCCGGTAATTTCAAGTGGCGATGGTCGGGAGGAATAAAATTCCCTGAAGCCAATTGGCAGTTGAAACCGATCGCCCCGCCTGGTGTCCCCGGTCTACTGGCGACAACGCGTGATCGGTAGAACTTCTATGCTGTTTTCGCAAATTTACTGCGGCGTTCCGACTGCCACCTTGCTTCCGCTGATGGACAATTGAGACGGTTTGAATCAATATTGCCGCGACGGTGCGGAAACTGGAATCGGCATAAACCTGAGCCGCAAAAGATTCAACGGGAGAATCGAATGAAAACGCTCATGCGCAACAAACAATGGGCCGAAAAATACCCGGGCCTGAGCACCTCCCCTGTGCCCGCCGAGCCCTGCATTTCTCCGGAATATTACCAGCTCGAACGCGACCGGGTGTTTCGCCGGACTTGGATCAATGTTTGTCAAATTGGCGACATCCCCCAGCCCGGCGATTTCTTCGTCCGTGATCTCGCCGTGTGCAACGCCTCACTCTTAATCATGCGCGGCACAGACGGCGAGGTGCGCAGCTTTCACAACGTCTGTTCACATCGCGGCAATGTCGTGGTGACACGGGAAAAGGGTGCCTGCGGCCCAGGTCTTTTCTGCCCCTTCCACAATTGGCAATATAACGACAAGGGCGAGCTTATCGGCGTGCCCGACGAAGAGAATTTCTTCGATCTCGATAAAAGTCGGAACGGCCTGACCCCTGTGACTACCGATGTGTGGCACGGCTTTGTCTTTGTAAATCTCGATCCCGAACCGGCGGAGAGTCTCAGAGACTATCTTGGCGGCGTCACCGATCAGCTCGATGGCGCTCCGTTTGAGCAGTTGAAACTGTTGCAAACATACAAAGTCGAGGAGCGCACCAATTGGAAGATTGCGCTCGATGCGCAGAACGAAGTCTATCATCTGCCGTTTCAGCACCCGCGCTTGATCGGCCATACATTCCTCCTCAACGAGAAAAAGCACACACGGATTTTGGAAGCTAAACTTTATGAGCGCCACACCCTTTGGAGCTGCGAGTTCGTTCCCGATTACCAGCTTTCGCCGCTAGAATCTCTGCTAGGCAAAATTGATACTGGCGCCGAGGGGGTGCGCATTCCCCAGCTCATCGGCGAGTTTGATTTTTACGTGCTGTTTCCCAATACGGTCATCATCCTGTTCCGTGGCCCCCTGGAAGACGGCGTGGTGACGTATAATTTCTGGCCGCTTGCAGTGGACCGGACAATATGGGAGATCCGCTATTATTTTCCGGAGGCGGAAAGCGTCGGCCGGCGCATCGGCCAGGAGTTCTTCAAATGCCTGATTCGTGATGTGCAGCAGGAAGATTCGGTCGCCCATGAAGCGCTCTATCGCGGGTTGCTCTCGCGGGCTAAGACGCATCTACAATTCCAGGACGAAGAAATCACGATCCGCTATTTTCACAAAGTTTTGGAAGACCATGTTGGCTTCTACGCAAACACCTGAGAGCGCCCCATGACGGCACAATCCTTGCCCGCGCCATTTGCCGGCCTCGAACCATTTATAGACTGGTCTTTGACGCGCGAGCGAGAGCGCACCGAGAAGCGCGAAGCCAGCACGATGGAAGAGGTGCGAGAGTTCTACGACGCCGTGTTTCCGCGCATGGAAGAGATCGTCAAACATCTCGACGCCTTTCCATTCGACGCCTTGCCCGAAAAAGAGTACCGCCTGTATCTCTTGACGCTATCGTTGGTTGAGGTGTCCAACCTGGTGGAGCGCTACAAGCGGCGCGAGGCAATCATTGCCGTCCCGCCGCTGGATTACAGCTCCGTACAGTGACCTAATGAGTGGGCAAGTGAGTGGCAAGGTTGCCCTCGTCACCGGTGGCGGCCTTGGCATCGGACGGGCAGCCGCTATCGCACTCGCCCGCGAAGGGGCGAAGGTTGTTGTTGCAGATGTGGATTCAAAAAGCGGTAACGATACTGTGCACGACATCGAAGCGGCAGGCGGCGAGACGCTGTTCGTCGAAGCAGACGTGTCGCAACCCAAGGCAGTTGAAGCATTGGTGGCGCGTTGCGTCGAGCGGTTCGGGCAGCTCGATTGCGGCGTAAACAATGCCGGCATTCAGGGCGAATTGAACCCAACCGACTTGTGCAGTGAAGAGAATTGGAACCGCACGATCGCGGTTAATTTGACTGGCGTCTGGCTATGCATGAAATATGAAATCGCGCAGATGCGCAAACAGGGTTCAGGCGCAATCGTCAATGTGGCTTCGAATTTCGGCTATGTCGGCTCGCCCGGCATGCCGGCTTATTCCGCAGCCAAACACGGCGTCCTCGGCCTTACCAAGACGGCGGCGTTGGAGTATGCCCCTTCAGGTATTCGCGTGAACGCGGTGTGTCCCGGCCCGGTACAAACCCCCTTGGTCGACAACATGCTCATCGCACAGCCGGAACTGGCGGATCAAATCATGCAATCGATTACCCAGCGTGTGCCGGCAAGGCGAATTGGGAAGCCGGAAGAAATCGGCGAAGCGATCCTCTGGCTGTGCTCCGACGCGTCACCTTTCGCAACAGGCATGGCAATGCCGATAGACGGTGGCTTCATCGCCCAGTGACGCCGCTCAGACAGCCCCCTACCATGTGTCTTCAGGTTGGTGAAAAATTCGCGACCGGTTTTGGGGTGATTTTGGCTTAGCCGTATCTATCTTGGTACTCGTCCCATATCAGGAATGTGCGGAGGAATGGAATTGGTCCTGCGGCGAGCCGTACCAGACACAATCGGACCCGTCGAGGGCGCTTTTCTCACTGATATGTTTCACCAGATTGCCGATGATAGATTGCCGATGATCTGCGCGAAGCTGTTGAGATTGCGCATGTTCTAGCACCAGGTGAGCTAGCCGTTATCTAGAGAGCCGGGCGGGCATCCTTCCATGGACGCGCGCGTTCGAACGCGGCGGCGGCACGAAAGACCCGGATATCGTCCTAGCTGCGGGCGGCAAGTTGCAAACCGATCGGCACGCCCATCCCAGGGCAAAAGCCGTTCGGCACCGAGGTCACCAGGCATTCGCTGACCATGTTGAACGGGAATTACAGATTCCATTCGAGATAGGTCTCGACGAGCTTGCCATTGATTCGGCGATAACACCTTGGCGCGGAATCGGGCCAAAGCTTCGCCAGCGCTCAATTGGCATAAATCCTGCTCGGACACAGTACCACTCCCAGATTCAATGGATTTAAATGCGCTTCTTACATTGCAAAATATGAGTTACCTTGCCGGCCCCCGGCAAGAGGAGCAGGAACTATGGCAGTCGATAAGGACGTGCGTGCGGCGCTGGATACTATTTTCGCCGCCGATTCAGATCTCTACCAAAAGCGCGGGTGGAACCAGCGCAGCGGTTTTGGAGAGCGCCCGGCCATTCTCAACATAGACCTCGCCAATGCCTGGACACGACCAGGCTACCGGTTCTCGTGCAATAATATGGACGATCAGATTATCCCCGGCGTCCAACGCCTCAACGAGTTGGCGCGCGCCAAGCAAGTGCCGATCATCTACACAACCACGGCGTTTTGCAGCCGCTTCGACATGGGCGCCTTTCCGCTCAAAACGCCGTTCGAGGATCTGATGATTGGTACCCCAGCTACCCAAATTGATTCACGCATCGCCCCGGAAGACGGTACCGACACGGTTATCGTAAAAAAACGGCCGAGCGCCTTTGCTGGCACACATTTAGCTGGAATTCTGCGCGCCGGGCGCATCGACACGCTGATCTGCACCGGCGTGACCATGGCGGGTTGCGTGCGGCACACGATAGAGGACGCCCTTGGAGAGGGTTTTCGCAGCATTGTGGTTAAAGAATGTGTCGGCGATCGGGTGCCCGCCGCAGTGGAATGGAATCTGTTCGATCTCGACATGAAATACTGCGATGTCGAGCCATTGGAACGCGTGTTGGGCTACCTAAATTCTCTGGAAACCTTTACGAATCTGTGATCTTCGAGTATCGAACGTCAAGCAATTTATCCTGGCTGAACAAAATAAACCTTCTAATTATCCTCGATATTTGGTTTCGAGTGATGCAAGATGAAGAATATTAATGTGCTGGCTTGTGCGCACTGCGGAAAATGCTGTGGCTCATTTTTTGGGCAGCACCTCGACACATCACCGCCTTGTCTTCGGATTAGGTGTAATGAACGCAACCAATCTACGGGAGGCTTCTGATGCAGTGGTACAATCGCAACAAACAAACAAAGAAACAGAAATTTGACGAGGAAATGAAAGCCACAGGTGGGCTTAATGCTCTCAACCCGACGCGGCGCGGCTTCATGTCGACTGCGGGCTCTGTGGCGATCGGCGCCATGGGCGTAGCCGGCGCCAATACATTGGTCGCGCTCAACAACGGCGCCAAGGCCGATGGCGACCCAATACCGGTCGGCGCCATGCTGCCGATCACCGGCTGGGGCGCGGACGATGCGCGCAACTTCCAATATGGTATCGAGTTGGCCATCGAAGAAATTAATGAATATGGCGGCATCCTGGGCCGTCCGCTCGAATTGCATATCGAAGACACCAAAGAAATCACCGCTGAGACCGTGACATCAGCGGCACGCCGCCTAATTGACCGTCATAATGTTCACGCGATCATTAATGGCTACAATACCACTTCCGTGCGAGCTGAATACGACACGGTCGCGGATGCGGGCATTCCTTACCTGCATGATAATACCCAGTATGGCCATCAAATTGCAGTACGCGACAATCCTGACCGTTATTACTGCATCTTCCAGGACGACCCGTCGGAATACTACTATGGCCCTGGCCTAATCTATTTCCTGGACGAATTGGAGCGCACCGGTAAATGGAAACGCCCGAACAACAAGATCGCGCTCTTCTCGGGCAGCATCGACTATGCGACCACCATCGCCGGCGGCGTCCGCGACACGGCGCCCCAATTCGGTTGGGATCTCGTGATCGATGATATGGTCACGCAGCCGGTTGATGACTGGGGCCCCTCGTTGGTGAAGGCACGGGCAGAAGCACCCGCCCTTATTGCTGCGACACACGGCTTCCCGTCTGATCAGACGGGTCTGGTGACGGGCTTTGCGGAGGCGCCGACGCAGAGCTTGCTCTACGTACAGTATGCTCTGCAGCTCCGGGCCTTCCTCGACATCGTCAAGGAAACCGGAGAAGGCGTGTTCTGCTCGACCACGATCGGCGCGTTGCAGGATGAAATTGGCCTCGCCTTCTACAAGAAGACACGGGATCGTTATGGAGCCGATGCGGCCCCAAGCGTCGCCGGCCAGGTCTATGATTCCTACTTCACTTGGGCTATCGCAGCAGCCCGCGCAGGCGGCACTGGCGTACCCTATGACGGCATCGAGCAAAATAAGAAGGTCTGTCACTTCCTGCGCGAGCAGATTTATCGTGGCGTCGTCGGCACCATCAAATATATGTGGGGCCAGGCCGCTGCACCATATCCGGCGGAGACCAACGATACCTCGCTCGGCATGCCTACATTGGTCATGCAGTGTCAGGATTGGACCAAGGACGTTGTCTTCGTGGCGCCTGAACCTTACGACAGTGCTGAATGGATGAACCCGCCCTGGCTCAAATAGTCAGAGCAAACAGACTAAACAGAAGTCAGCATAACAAGCTGGCCGATGTCTCATGGAGATAAGCAGCCGTTGCTGGCCTGCCAAAATGTTTTTAAATATTTTGGCGGGCTAGCCGCGGTTAACAATTTCGACCTGAATGTCTATCCCGGCGATGTCATCGGAATCGGTGGCCCCAACGGGGCCGGCAAAACCACCTTCCTAGACGTTATTTCAGGAATCAATCCGGCGACTAGTGGCACGATTGTTCTCGACGGACATCCGATCGCCAATAAAAAACCCGACGCGATTTGCCATCTCGGTATCTCCCGGACCTTCCAGTTGAACGCTGGTTTTGAAACCATGTCCGTTCGCGAAAACACTTTGGTTGGTGCCTCTTTCGGGCTCGGCGACAAGGGCTGGTTTCCGCGCATGACCTATTCCCGCTTGATGCACGAACGCGTCGACCGGGCGCTGGAATTGTGCCACCTGCAGGATCGCGCTGACCTGATCGTACGCGACCTGCCAGTTCTCGACCGTAAATTGCTGATGATGGCGGGCGCGCTTGCCACTGAGCCCAAATTACTGCTCATCGATGAGCCGGTAGGCGGTCTCAATCCCCATGAAGTCGACGATGTCATGCTTATCGTCCAAGGCTTGATTGCCGAAGGCGTCACCATAATTCTAATAGAGCATGTCATGCGCTTTTTGCTGCAACTCTCAAAGCGCGTTGTCATCATGCATCACGGCGAAAAAATTTATGAAGGTGATAGCCAAGACCTTCTCAGCGACCGCAAGGTGGTGGAAGTCTATCTCGGCGAGGGGACCGCCGACCGCCTGCAGCATATGATGGATGAGCGGGCGCAAAAACATGGCTGATGCGTTGCTCCGTGTCGACGGCGTGCATGCTGGGTATGAAGGACAAAATGTCCTCCGAGACATTAGTTTTGATGTGCCGGAGGGCGAGTTAATCACTCTCCTTGGGCCGAACGGCCATGGCAAGACAACCGTACTGCGCTGCATCGCTGGCCTGGTCAAGCCAAACAAAGGACAGATCATATTCGACGGCAAGCGTATTGATGGCTTCGAGGCCGAGAGAATCGTCAGCCGCGGAGTTGTTATGATCCCTCAGGGCGACATGCTTTTTCCCGAGATGTCGGTGTATGACAATTTGCGCATGGGCGCCTATCTGAAGGCAGCGAACGCCGCGTTTGAGGAGAATGTTGAAGAAATTTACAGCTTGCTGCCGCGCCTCAAAGAGCGTGCTTCCCAGATGGCACGCACTCTTTCGGGTGGCGAACGGCGTATGCTGGCGATTGGCCGCGGCCTCCTTTCAGGCGGGCGGATACTCATGCTCGACGAGCCCTCGCTCGGCCTAGCGCCGATCGTCATCGACCAAATTTACGACATCATCAGGGACCTCAAGGCGCAGGGCCGGACGATTCTACTGGTCGAGGAAAATGCCAGCCGCATCATTGACCTCGCCGAACGCATTCACCTTGTCGATACCGGCTCTATCGTCTGGAATGGTGGTGGCGAGGAATTACAATCCAACCCACAAGTGCTTGAAACATACCTCGGCGGTTGATGATGAACGCGAGCATCCGACAGGCAGCAAAGCAAAACTGAGCGCATGGATTATTTCGTTCAAATATTGGTGAGTGGTTTGACCTTTAGCGCCTTGTATGCGCTGGCGGCGGTTGGCCTGGTTCTGGTGTGGGGCGCGTTCAATATGCTCAACATGGGGCATGGAATCATCATGACACTCGGCGCCTATTTCGCGCTGATGTGGGCCGAATTATTCGGCATGCCATTGGTGCTGGCAGCGCCATTCGCCATGCTGTGCGGCGGCATCGTCGGCGCCATGGTGTATTTCATCTCCGCCCATTGGATGATCAAGCAACGCGATTTCGAAACCACCATCATTATCGCCACATTCGGTCTCGGCATGGCAATGGAAGCGGGCCTTCTCAAGCTCCTGCGCGAGCTTTTTCATACCTCGCCCTACGCGCAGCCGCTCTCGATGGGCGCCGATTCCTTTCTCGTCGCGACCGTGCCGGTGAGCTATCAGCGTATCATCATCTGGGGCGCCGCCCTGTTCCTGATATTGCTGCTCGGGATGTTCCTCAAGCGCACAAAATTTGGCCGCGCCATCCGTGCCGTGGCGCAAGACCGCGACGCGGCCCGTCTCATGGGCGTGCAGGTGCGCAACGTCTACATCACCGTTCTCGCCCTCGCTAGCGCCCTCGCCGGCGTTTCTGGCATCATGCTTTCCTCGTTCAAGGAAATTCACCCGCTCATGGGTGGTGCATTGATGCTGAAAGCCTTTATCGTGATCGTGCTGGCCGGTCTCGGCAATCTCACAGGCTCGCTCTACGCGGCGCTCCTGATCGGTATGGTGGAAGCCACCGTCAAGGTTCTGGTCGCCGATAAATACGGCTTCACGGCCATCTTAATCTTGGTCATTCTAGCGCTTATCTGGAAGCCGGCCGGCATTTTCGGGCGCTCTACGGTAGCAAGACAATGAACGGGGCAAAGCCGTGAAGTATCGCGATTTCATCATTTTCGGTGTCCTGATAGCGATTGCGATTGCCTATCCCTGGCTCAATCCGCCGCGCTACCTGCTCGCCACGGCGTTGATCCTTTATTGCTACGCCACCGTGGTTAGCCAATGGAACCTGGTGTTCGGCCTGGCCGGAATCTTCTCCCTTGCCCAGGTCGCGATTTTCGCGTTCGGCGCCTATTCCACGGCACTGCTCGGGCGTTATTTGGAGTGGAGTCTGTGGTACGCCTTCCCGGTTGCGGGCATCGGCGGGATTTTACTCAGTGTTCTGATCGGTCTTGCCTGCCTGCGCTTGCGCGGCATTTATGTCGCGTTGCTCACACTAGCCGTCTCGCAGATGTTGTTTGTCCTTATTCAAACGGATTCTGTCTGCAGCCCGCTTAACCAAATCAAGGACCCCAGAAATTGCGTTGCCTTTACCGGCGGCTCGCAAGGGCTGGGTGAATTCGGTTCCTTCGGTTGGCGCGCCGTGCTCGGCGGGCGGAACTGGATGATAGGCGATTATTACTCCATGCTAACTCTCCTCGTTATCGGCCTGATCGTCACCTACCTAATTACGAAAAGTCGCATGGGGCTGGCCTTCCGCGCGCTCCGCGACAATGAGGAATTGGCCCGCTCGCGCGGCATCAGCCAGTATAAATATCAGCTTCTAGTATTTGCCCTTTCGGCTTTCCTGACCTCTGTCGCAGGCGGCTTTTACGCCGCGCATTTCGGCTCCGTCGGTACTAATTTGTTTGCCTTCCCGCTTCTGTTATTCCTCATATCGATGCTGGTGGTCGGCGGCATCGGTCGCTTGTGGGGGCCGCTCCTCGGCGCCGCCCTCCTGATGGCGGCAGACGAGGTGTTCAAGGAGTTCTCGGATTGGCGCAATATCGGCCTCGGCGTGGTGGTACTGCTCTTCATGATCCTCCTGCCTCAAGGGTTTGCCGGTGGCATCGAGAAGGTGCATAAACTGGTGTGCAAATTGTATCGAAACTGGCGCCCGGCCTGATGCCCGGTGCCCCCGGCGCCGATGCCGCCGGTTGGCACAGCTCTTTTCTCCGCAGCGGTTTGACGGCATCATGGCGGCCTTCGTATGGCCAATTGCGCCGGAGAGAATAATGCCCGCCTGGAGCATCCGATTGCGCCGATTCTTCGCGTCGTTTCTTGCCGGCACCCTGCTGGCGGCGAACGGTGCGGCAGCTTTCGATTATAACTACGAGGCGGCCGAGCCGCGTTTTGAGAATGTTTCGCTAGAGGCCGGCGTCGAGCATATCTATGGCGGCTCGTGGGAATATTATACCGGCGGTGGGGTCGCGGCATTCGATTGCGACCGCGACGGCGACGCCGATCTGTTCTTCGCCGGCGGCGCCAATCCGGCACAATTGTTCCGCAACGACAGCAGTAAAGACGGCGGTCTGGCCTTTACCGCGCTCGGCGACGCGGCGCCGCATGATAAGGGCGCTACCGGCGCCTATCCGCTCGATGTCGACGGCGATGGAAATATGGATCTCGTAGTCCTCAGAATCGGGGCCAACCGATTTTACCGTGGCCTCGGCGCGTGCCGCTTCGAAGCAAGCGAGAGCCGCTTCAACTTCGATGGCGGCGCAGAATGGACAACCGCTTTCAGCGCTACCTGGGAAAACGACAACCGCTTTCCGACGTTGGCTTTCGGCAACTATGTCAACCGCCACGCCTGGGCCGCCACCCACACCGCGTTCGGCGTTGACGATCAAAACCGCAAGAGCGGCCTCAATACCTGCCTCGACAATTATTTGCTGCGCCCGGCGGGCCTTCCAGCGCAGCATTTTGCGGCACCGATTACGCTCGCGCCAGGCTTTTGCGCGCTCTCAATTCTGTTTTCTGACTGGGACCGTTCGGGCAGGCGCGATCTCAGAATCAGTAATGACCAATATTACTATTTGCCGCCGGGCGAAGAGCAGCTGTGGCATCTGGCGCCAGAACCCACACTTTACAGCCCTGAGGAGGGCTGGCAGAAGGTCAATATCTGGGGCATGGGAATCGCCAGCCACGACGTAACCGGCGACGGCTACCCGGATTATTTTCTCACCAACATGATGGCCAACAAGCTGGTGACCTTGGGCCACAACCCTTCAGCCGGGCCGCGTTATGTCGACATGGCAGGGTCGGCCGGCGTGATGGCGCCACATCCTTATGCCGGGCGAGATCAGGACAAGGCGTCGACCGCCTGGCACGCTCAGTTCGCTGATCTCAATAACGATGGCTTGGTGGATCTATTCATCGCCAAGGGTAATGTAAATCAGATGGAAGAAGGCGCTATCGAGGACCCTAATAATTTGCTGCTCGGCCAGAAAAATGGCGGCTTTCGCGAAGTAGGGTTACGTGCTGGTGTCGATAATATGGCGCGCAGCCGGGGCGCGGCAATTGTCGACCTTGACCTCGACGGGCAACTCGATATCGTCGTCGTCAACCGCAGTGCTAATGTCGAAATTCTACACAATCGAACCGATGGCAACGGCGGCTGGCTACAGATCGCACTCCGCAAAGACGGCGGCAATCGTAATGCCATCGGCGCCTGGATCGAAGTGCGCGCCGAAGATGAAATGTGGCGCAAGGAGGTCGTCATCGGTGGTGGCCATGCCAGCGGCCAAGCCGGGTGGCATCATTTTGGCCTTGGCGGTGAACGCGATGCCGAAGTCCGCGTGCAATGGCCGGACGGAAGTTGGAGCGGATGGCAGGCCGCCGGCAGCAATCGCTTCCTTACTGTAACACGCGACGGCCCAGCCGTTTTTATCACTTTTGGACGGGACAGTGCCCTATAGAAGGACGCGGGGCTTGCTACCCGGCGCACTCATCAATCGCGGCGGCGTTTTGTGGTTAAACGACCATTCGTTAGTCCCGATTGCGGAGAATTAACCGGACCAAGGCGGCACGCATGGCAGCCACACGCAAGCAGTGCAAAGAACCGCGCGGCGGGAATAATCCCTGCGGGCAGTTATTTTGCTAAACCCGGAAATTCCGTAGTTGCTCTCCCTCGTATGAGCGATAACCCACCCCACTCATATTAGGGTCCATTCCAACACCGCAAGAGCTTGGCACAGGCGCCGAAACATGGGCGACGACCGAGATAGCCAGCTACCTTTTCATCGAGAGCACCGCTCAGATAGGCGTCGAAAGCTATTTGAAATCCAGCGTTTGGGTTGGCGCTATGGGCTAATGTTCGCACTATGGTTGCATTACGCACACTAGCGCCAAAAGGTTAACGAGGCTTCAGTATGGGGGGGCAAACAAACGTCAAGCCGTGCAATCTGTTGACGTGGCTCGCACCCGCCGGATACTCTGCCCGCGGGCAAATCTAAATTCGATATGGGGGAGTAGACCAGATGAAAGCATCCGATCTTTTTGTAAAATGTCTCGAGAAAGAAGGCGTCACACACATCTTCGGAATTCCCGGCGAGGAAAACGCCGATTTCATGATCTCGCTCATGGACAGCAAGATTAAGTTCGTTCTCTGCCGCCACGAGCAGGCAGCGTCGTTCATGGCCGACGCATATGGTCGCCTCACCGGCAAAGCGGGTCTCTGTTTGGGAACACTTGGGCCGGGCGCAACCAATCTCGTGACAGGCGTGGCGGACGCTAATATGGACCGCGCGCCATTGATTTGTCTGATCGGTCAGGCCGATACCGAACGTCTCCATAAAGAAAGCCACCAAAATATGGATTCGATTTCGATGTTCAAGCCGATCACAAAATGGGCACAATCGGTACATCATCCGGACAATATCCCAGAGATCATCCGCAAAGCTTTTAAGGTCGCGGAAATGGAAAAACCGGGTGCTGTTTTAATCGAACTGCCGGAAGATTTAGCTGAAGAACAAACCAAAAATAAACCGATAGCGCCAATAAAATCGCGCCGGCCCGGAGCCGATCACAAATCCGTAAGTCAGGCCGTAGATCTCATCATGAAAGCCAAGAAGCCTCTCATCCTGGCCGGCAACGGTGCCGTACGCAAACGCGCCGCTGAGCAGTTGAAGCGCCTAGCCAACATTAGCGGTATCGGCGTGGTCAACACATTCATGGGTAAGGGCGCCATTCCCCGTACCGACGAGCATTGCCTGTTTACCGTCGGCCTTCAGGGCAAAGACCATATTTTGGTGGCCATGCGCGATGCTGACGTCATCATTTCGGTGGGCTACGATCTGGTCGAATACGCGCCGTCGTTCTGGAATAAGGGGCGTAAAAAGAAAATCGTTCACGTGGACTTCTGGCCGGCCGAGATTGACAAAGATTATGAGGCCAATGTGGATGTCGTTGGTGACGTCGCCGACGGGTTGTGGCAGATAAATGAGGAAATCCTCAAGCGCCGACGCAAAGCCAAGAAGAAAGGTCCACTCAACAAAATTTCAGGCCGCGCGACATTGCGCAAAACTATCCTAAGCGATCTGGAAAAAGAAAAAAACAGCAAGACCTTCCCTATGAAGCCGCAGAAGGTGCTCTATGACGTGCGCCAGGCACTCGGACCGGAAGATATTTTGTTGTCTGATGTTGGCGCCCATAAGATGTGGATATCGCGCTACTACCAGTGTGACACGGCTAACACTTGCCTGATCTCGAACGGCTTTTGCACGATGGGCTTTGCCTTCCCGGGATCGATCGGCGCGAAAATTGCATTGCCCAAGCGTAAGGTGCTTTCGATCAGCGGCGACGCCGGCTTCTTTATGAATGCCCAGGATATTGAGACCGCTGTTCGTTATAAATTGAACGTGGTCGCCATGGTGTGGATGGACGGCGAATACGGCTTGATCAAGTGGAAACAGCAAACGTCCTTCAATGGCAAACATTGCGAACTTGGATTTGGCAATCCGGACCTTGAAATGTGGGCTAACTCTTATGGTTGCTGGGGCAAGACACTGACCAGTGCCGGCGAATTGCCCGGTGCCCTGGAGGAAGCTTTCAAACAGAAAGGTCCAGCCGTCATCGGAGTGCCCATCGATTACTCGGAGAACATGAAGATGTCACGCCGGCTAGGTCAGATTGAATTTCCGATTTAACCGCAGGAATCTCTACCCGGTCCATGCACCATTAATGTCACCTCAGTCATATTGACGGTGCATGGGACCGGGAATAATTAAAAGCAGTTAGGAGTTAACCACTCTCTATTCCGCGACTATCTTATCGGTACCTTGTAGAAAGCTAGTGGAGAGTTTCGACTGAGAGAATTTGGCGCCTGCGAATTACTGGTGCGCGCAATCTCGACGCTGAGCGGCTCTGATTAATCAATTTCTGTTCAAATTAGACTTCGTCAACTTCAATTCGGGGGGAGAGGTTTAAAACTCAAACCAAAGTCCGCGTCTTTGCGACGAGCTCAATCATCCCGATCGGACCGCCGGATACTACCCGGATACTACGTCGAATTCAGGGGCACGTCGATCTGCTCACGCCGCCTTTACCAAACCTACACCGGGCGACCCGGTCGAGAATGTTCTTGATCTGATTGATGCTGCAGACCTGGCAATTTATGGCTCAACCCACACGCAATCCGAATTATAGGCCAAGTTAAATTGGGGCCATTCGACGTGGGAAAAAGAAAAATTGATTCAGATGGCCAATGTCAACTCTCTCGCCATTACCCAGATCATGATAACAACTTTATGTAACCCCTTGAATTAGAGGCGCACCAGCGTTGGCGTGGCGCGTGATAATATGCAAATCAATCTGACTTAAGCAGCTTATGTTCACTAACTTGTTGATAAAATGGTAGTTTTTGTAGCATCTCCAAAAACATTGTTTGATTATTTTCGCGTATTCACCATGCCGGTTGGATCGTCGGGATTTTACCTGCGCGCAATTGCAAAATAGCCATAATTTCTCATTAGAGGGTTGTTTTGCTTCTCAGAATCACGCATCATGCCCTCCCGAAGGATATTGCAGATTATGGGGAGCGTACTGATGCGGCTGGCCACAATAAGTCTCATAGCGGCGTTTGCGATAGCGACGGCGATGTTTGGTTTCGTGCAAAAATCAAGCGCTGAAGGCTATAACCAGGGCCCGAAGGTCTGTGGCGAATGCCATCGCGGCGAATCAGAGGTTTGGCAGGGTACCAAGCACTTCAAATCCTTCAAGACGGTACATAAAACGAAGATGGCCAAAAAAATCGCCAAGGCGACTGGTCAAAAGAGCATGAAACGCAACGAAACCTGCGTGCAATGCCACTACACCGTGACACAAAAGAAAGCCGGTGGTAAATCCAAGCCTTCAGCGGGCCCGTCCTGCGAAAGCTGCCACGGCGCCTCTTCAGACTGGTTCCCTATTCACAATGATTACGGCGGACCAAGTGTTAAAGCGGATCAAGAGACGCCTGAGCATAAGGCCAATCGCATCGCTAGTGCCGCGGCAGCAGGCATGCGCTGGCCGTCCGACAGATACGGCGTAGCCGAAAACTGCATGGAATGCCATGGCCTCGCCAACCCCAACGTAGCCGGCGACAAGCTCGCCATAATGCTCGATATGGGGCACCCGACAGTGGCTGATTGGGAATTGGTGCGTTACAGCCAAGGCAGTGTGCGCCATCGCTTCTATCCGCCCGATATGACGGTAAACGCTGAATTATCAGTGGCGCAAGCGGCAGAGATGTACGTAATCGGTCAGGCCGCCAAGCTGGTTTCGGCGGTCGGTGCAGCCGGGCGCTCGGATTCCGCCAAATATAAGGAGTTTCAAGAAGCACGCGCAACAGCAGCGCGGGAGGCACTGGGCAACGTTGGCGCAGCAGCCAGCCTGTTGGCCAACCCCACCGCTGATGAGGCACGTGCCCTCGTTGCGGCCATCAAGGGACAGGATCTCTCTGGTGAGGTCGGTGGCATGTTGCCCGCAAAAGACAGTTACAAATAGGCACTCTGGGTGAGATCGCGCCCGGAGCACCTGCGTTAATGGAAGACAGAGACTGCCACGCGCTTCTGGCGCGAAAGAGCAGAAAGTGATAATTGATGCGCCGGAAGGGTGCAAAATCTTCCTTCCTGCAGCATTAAACGGTTCGCGGGGAACAGGGAATTGGCCAACGTAGCAATGATTGCCAGGCCCCAGCGGTGGGATGCACCGTTTGGGCCCGAAATGGCGGATGCCGATGTTGAGCGTCTTTTGGCATTGCCTGAATTTGCGTCGATCGACGGAGACGCATTTCCAAAGCACACGCCACTCGACGGCATTCTCAGGAACGATACGCGAATCGTCCGATATCATCCGGGCGATATCGTCGTGCGCGAGGGCGATTACGGCAACTCGGCCTTCCTCGTTGTCAACGGTAATTTGCGGGTGGTCATTTCGCCGGCGCTGCCGCGAAATCTGATCGGACGCCAGCATAGCAAACGTAAGAATTTTGTTCAGGCACTGGGCCAGCTATGGACCAACCGGACCGTGCCAGAAGTGCGAGATACATCTCGCTATGGTGGCCAGTCGGTTCGTGAAGGAGGCACGCAAACCGAAGCGGATGCCCGGGTTTTCCTGCAAGATGTTCCGGCCGTACTTAACAGCCACAATACTGCCCAACTTGGTCCGAGCACGTTGTTTGGCGAATTGGCGGCACTTGGTCGAGTCCCGCGCACGGCCACTATTTTTGCCGAAGAAGAGGCCGAACTACTTGAAATTCGCTGGCAAGGTTTGCGCGAACTACGGAAATATGATCCAGGCTGGCGCCAGACTATTGATCAGCGTTACCGAGAGAACGCGCTCAAAGTGCATTTGAAAAGTTCGCCCTACTTCACCGGCCTGAGCGATGATGAACTCGACGAAGTCGCCGACGCCACCTTGTTCGAAAGCCATGGAAGCTTCGAATGGCATGTTTCCTACAAGCGAATGCGCGACCAGGGCAAGGCCGACAAAGAGCCTATCATTGGCCGACAAGGCGAATATCCCGACGGCCTGCTGATGATCCGCGCAGGATTCGCACGGGTGTCAATAAAAATGGGAAATGGCGAGCGGACGCTGACCTATTTGGGCGCCGGAGATAGTTTCGGCTATGACGAACTGTGGGCATCTCATCTGGGTAAGGACGTGTCGCTACAAACTTCGCTGAAGGCGGTTGGCTATGTCGACTTGCTGCGCGTACCGGCGCCGATTCTGGAGAAGTATGTCTTCAACAAGGGTGGCCATCACGTCGCCAGCCCGTTGCACAACTTGGCTACACGGACTGTAGCATCGGACGCGCCGCTTGAATGGGCCGTTGAGCAACGCTTCGTCAACGGCACGATGGCAATGCTGATCGACCTGGAACGCTGTGTACGCTGCGACGATTGCGTGCGCGCCTGCGCCTCGACACACGGCGGCAATCCACGCTTTATCCGTCACGGGCGCACCTTCGATCATTGGATGGTCGCCAATGCGTGTATGCATTGTGCTGATCCGGTGTGCATGATCGGATGCCCCACGGGTGCCATCCATCGCTCGCTCGAGACCGGCGCCGTAGTGATCAACGACGACACCTGTATCGGCTGCGGCACCTGCGCCAACTCCTGCCCCTACAATAATATCCGGCTCGTCGAAATCCGAGATATAGAGGGTAAAATGGTGCGCGATCCAGATAGCCAAAAGCCGATCATAAAAGCGACGAAATGCGACCTCTGCGAAACTAATCCGGGGGGCCCTGCCTGTGTCCGCGCCTGTCCGCACGATGCACTGAAACGGGTCAATTTCCAGGGCGACGAGACGTTCGGGGCCTCAACATGAACCCGATCGCCATCCGCTATACCTTGCTCTGGGGCATTGCAATTGCCGGCTTGATAGCTTTGGGCGTGTACAGCCGCCTAGCAGACTTGGAACTAGAGCGCTCGGAATTTATCACTGGCTATACGCTGTTTGCCCTAATGATCCTCCTTGCGCTATTCAATGCGCGCAAGAAACTCGCCATGGTGCCGCTTGTACGCTCAGCCTATTGGCTAGCGATCCATGTGGTAGGCGGCGTTGCGGCGGTGGTCCTGTTCTTTATTCATACCGGATCAATCTGGCCGACTGGTGGCTACGAACAGGCGCTCGCCTTGGTATTTTATCTGGTCTCCATTAGTGGAGTTTTGGGCTACCTAATTCAGCGGATAAACCCTAAGCGCCTCGTACAAACGGATTTCGAAATTATTTACGAGCGAATTCCGGCGGAATTGGCAGAGATCCGGGAAAAATCCGAAGAGGAAATCCGCGCCTGCACGGAGGAAACCGGCAGCGACACCCTGGCGCGACATTACACGGAAACGATGAGTTGGTTTTTCCGCCGGCCACGATTTTTCTTTAACAACGCTCTCGGCGGCAATGCTGGCCAGCACTGGTTACGTAATCAATATCGCAGTGTAAACCGCTATTTGAATGATAACGAACGAGCCTATTTGGACAGGTTGAATGATCTGGCGGAGATGAAAGCCAAGATCGACGTCCATTACGCCTGCCAAAGTACGATGAAGTACTGGTTGTTGGTACATTTGCCGTTGGCAGCCGCGGTTCTTGGCCTAATGTTTTGGCACGTAATTGTCGTGAACGTTTACGCGATATGATGAATCCGGAAAAGTTTAAACACGACACCAGTCGTTACGAGCGGCCTACGCAAAATTTCCGTTGCGGGCGCGCCGCAGCTTGGGGCAAGCCATGCGAATTTGGCCCCAACACCACTGGGCAATGCGGCGGAATGAGCGAGTGTCGCCCGGCGCGGGTTGGAGACCGTTGGGAATGCCGGCGTTCGGCTATCTCCGGCGGCCCGTGCGCGAATGGACCCGATCCGAGCGGCGCCTGTTGCCAACAACACCCACCCTGTCGGCCTAAACGCACGATTAGGAGCCTGCGCGGCATTCTTGCCATCAGTGCCTTCAGCCTTGTTGTCGCGGTCATCGCGCTGATGTTGACCTTGGATGACGGGGGTGCAGCACGCAATGAAATCATTCAGGCCGGCGACTTGACCGGCGGACACGCCAACTTCACCTCGGCAGCAGGATGCGCATCCTGCCACACGGCACATGACCAAGACGCCGGCGATTGGTTCCTTGCGGCTTTCCACGAAGAGGATATGACCGCGCAATGCGTCGATTGTCATACCTTCGGTGGCGACCCGCGGGTGAGCCACAACTCACCATTTGCGTCTAAAGAGCAGGCGACGGAATGCGTTATGTGCCACACTGAGCACAAGGGCGAGGATGCTAATATCAAGGTCATGTCAGACGCACAATGCAACGCTTGCCATGAAACTAAAATCGACAGTTTCTCCGCAAACCACCCAGAATTTTCTGACACCTTCCCGCATGATCGCCGTACTTCGGTGCAATTCAATCATTCCTCGCATCTGGGCAAACATTTCACTGACCAGCGATATTTGGAACGCGCGCCTGCGGATTGCACATCTTGCCATGAGGTAGATACGGCGGCACGTGCGGTCGAGCCGGCGGGTTTTGAAAAAACCTGCGCGGCCTGTCACAGCGATACTATCCGTGAACGCGAGTTGGTGGTGCTGCGCCTGCCGGAGTTCGAAGAAAATCTGATTGACCGCGATGCCGTCACCGAAGCCTGCGGACCAACACTGGAGAGCTGGGAATTACTACGCGAGCAGATGGATGCAGTGAACGAAGCCATTGAAGCCGGCGATGAGATGGAAGTGGTCGAACCGGAAGAGGAAGAAGAATACGAAGCAGTCTCGCTCGAGGAGGGCGACCCTATCACCGCTTATCTAATGGGCATGACGGCTGACGACATGGACAGCTATAGCGAACCCATGCAGGAATTCATCTTGCGCCTCGTCGAAGAAGGACCGGCGCCGCTGGCCGAATTGGTTGATGCGAGTGCCGGCGGAAGCGTATCGTCAGCAATGTTATCGGGCCTCAATCCTGAATTGGTCAAGCGCGTGGCCTGCGCCTGGGCTTCCAATCTTGAATATGAGGCACCGGTGGAGAACGCGCTTGGTGGCTGGCACGGTGATGCGCTTGAGCTCCGCTACGCGCCAGTCGGCCATGCTGACAGCGTCGCCCAGGCATGGATATCTTTTGCACTCGCGAGCGATGCTGGAGACGATGACGACAACGCCGAAAATGTTGAAGCGATGCATGAAGCCATTTTGGACCGTAAGGAAGGCGTCGGCGCCTGCACCAAATGCCACGCTATTTCAGAGAACCAAGAGGGCGCGAAAGAAGCCGAATGGCGCTATCGCCCCAGCCAAAGGCCCTACACGTCTTATTCGCACGGCGCCCATATCACCTTACTCAATCCCGAGGGTGTTAATTTGATGGACCCGGAGAACGGCTGCCGTACCTGCCATAAAATTAATCCTGAATCGTCGTACCAGGAGGCATTCGATCAGCGTGATCCCCATTACTTCCAAAGTAACTTTTTTGCGATAAAACAGGAAACGTGCGAGCAGTGTCATAGTGAAGGGCAAGTTCAACAAGACTGCCAACTCTGTCACGTTTATCACGTAGACCCTGGATTTGATTTACGGATGGTAGAAAATGAATAAACAGAAACAGCAAGTTAGCGACCACTGGCGCCTCAGTGTCTTTCTTCTGGCCACTATCAGCCTGCTTGCAGCTTTTACCTGGCAATCACCGGCCAGCGCCGAAGAGCACGAGGACGGCGACGATATGCATGCCGCACTGCTTGATGAAAGTCTCTTCCCCAGTGCTTCTAAATGCAAATCCTGTCATGAGGATATTTACCGCGAATGGGCGTCCTCAAATCACGCTTATGCGTCCATCTCACCAATGTTTCATAAATTTGAGAATGCTATCAATTCGCTTGCGCCGACCATCAATGCGTTCTGCGTGCGCTGCCACATCAGTATCGGAACCACGATGGGCGAGCCGCGCGAAATGCCGATATGGGACCGAGCCCAAGTGTCGCGCGAGGGCGTCACATGTATTACCTGCCATCGCGTGGGTGAGGCCATCGGAAAAGCAAATGGCGAGCGTCGGGTCTCCGAAGGCACGATCTTCCAGCCAGTTTACGGCAATATCGGCGGCGAGGGCGTTGCTGAGGTGGTGGCCGATGCCAGCTCGTGGAAGGTAGCGACGAACGACGAAGAACGCGGCAACCAAATTCATACAGCAGGCATAAAGTTCGACCAGCTTTCACAATCCGAGTTCTGCGTCTCCTGCCATCAGGTTGCGGTTAATTTGGGTATCAAGCTTGAAGTTGTGTGGGAACAATATCGTGATTCGCCCGCCCATAAGAAAGGCGTGAGCTGTCAGGATTGTCATATGAGCTACAATCCCGGTTTACCCGGTGGTTTTAAGCGCGGCCCCGTGGCCGTTGTCGATGGCCGGCCAGTCAATCCCGACCGCATCCGGCATGACCATTCCTTCGCAGGACCCGGCTATCCCATCGCCCATCCCGGCATTTTCCCGCACAATCCGGAAGCTGAGAATTGGACTGTGCAGGAATGGCTGGAATTCAATTGGCGTGAACCTTGGGGCGACGAGGATTGGGAAGACGCATATGAAGAGGCCGTAGACGAAGGAACGCGCGATGAAATCGAGTTTCCCGAAGTTTGGGAGGACCGTTTTGACCGCGAAGAAGCCCGTATCATCGTCGAATATAATCTTGAGCTGATCGAGGAAAAACGCGACCTACGCACGCGTGTGATGGAAAACGGTTCGCACATCGATGGGCCGTTCTTTGACGGGCAACTGCGCGTTGGCAAAGATCTCGATTTCCACTATGTCATCACCAACACAAACGAGGGTCACAACCTGCCGTCCGGCTCGCTTGGCGCGCAGCCGGAACTGTGGCTCAACGTCGCGCTGATAGATCCCGAAGGCAACAATGTTTGGGAATCCGGCTATGTTGACAGTAATGGCGATATGGCAGACCAGCACAGCCTAGATGTGCTCGCCGGAAATCTTCCCTTTGACGATCAATTGGTAAATCTTCAAACCAAGTTCCTGACGACCAACCTCAAAGGAACCGACCGCGAGATGTATCTTCCGGTCAATTTTGATCTTGACCAGCTTCCCTTCCTGCGCCCTGCCTCGCAGCCGACAACGGTAATTAACCATCCGCCGTTTGTACGCATGGAAGGTCGTTCTATCCCACCGCTTGCAAGTCGTGATGCCAATTATTCGGTGCCGGGTTCCCTTGTGACTGAACCCGGAACTTACAAATTAGCAATCCGGATGCGCAGCCGCGCAGAACCGATCTATTTCATGCGGTTTGTTGGAGCCACAACGGAAATGGAGCGGAGCATGAATGAGTGGATGATGGATATTGACGCCTTTACCGTTGAATTCGAAATTGAGGGTTAGCCGTGACTAATAATTCTCACCGTAGATCGTACTTTTGGTCGTGCCCGGCAACTGCCTTCGCTCTGATTGCCGGAGCACTTATTGTAACTAGCTTTCAAAGCTTGACGGCGGCTGAAATCATCACTGATCCGGCTGCCAAAGAGGTGGAGTATGAATCGAGCGTGTTCCGACCCGACCCTGCCTATGAAGATGTTGGCTACGACAGTGAGGCGCAGCTAGAAATCTATGGCGGCAAATCCGCCTTCCCGACGCCACGTCCCCTAATCGAACTGGGGCGAGAAATGTATACGGTTGGGTCATACGAAGAGGCCGGCACCTTTCTGGGAGCACTAAATCCGTCATACAATCAGTTTCTTGTTTACGGCGATTGGCGCGCGGCGATGGCCTTTAACGACAATGGCTTGGCGGAAGTCGGACAGGTGGCAACCCGTCTTAATCTCGAATTCGATTACCGCTTTACCTCGACCGAACGGATTCATTGGTTCATCGGACCGCTTGACGGACAGGGCGAATTTACACGCTGCGAACTTTTTGGCGATGACGCACCCAACAACGACCCTGACCGCGAATGCGAACTGCAGGGTGACCTCAATTTGGATGCTCTATTTTTAGAGGGTGACGGTGGCGCCATCTATTCGGGACTAGCCGGCGAATATTCCTCTATCGATGTACCCTTTGCGGTTGGCCTCATGCCGCTGCTGTTTCAAAACGGAATTTGGCTTGAGGACGCGTTCACCGGCGCCGCAGTAACCATCCCGGCACTCAATAGCCCCTTGCTTGATATCACAAACATGGACTTCACTTTCTTCGCCGGTATCGACAAGGTGTCCAACCCAGGCATTCTCGATAATGACGGGCTAACGGCGGATCACAACGTCAATATCTATGGCGCAGCCACTTTCATCGACGCCTCAGAAGGCTATTGGGAAGCAGGTGTCGCGCACCTTGATGGCGAATCAGGTCTCGACGACCAAAGTTTTACCAATATGACCGTGGCATTTGCGAAGCGTTATCAGGCATGGCTTTCGAACAGTTCTCGGGTCGTCTATTCCTTCGGTCAGGATCGCGACAACAACGCGCAGCAAACGGCTGATGGCGTCATCTTCCTGATTGAGAATTCATTAATTACCCGCAAACCATCGACCTGGGTGCCCTATTTCAATTTCTTTGCCGGATTCGACAGGCCGCAATCTGCCGCGCGTGCAGCTGGTGCAGGAGGTATTCTCGAGAATACTGGCATAAATTTTGAGACCGACGGCCTGACCGGCTTTCCCAAGCTCGACGACACCGGCCACAATGCGGTAGGCGGCGCTATGGGTATGGAATATTTATTCGCTCTCAACCGACAACTCGTGGTCGAGGCTGCGGCTTCCCAGGTGATCGAGGGTGAAAATGAGGCCGGACGAGCGGCCCGGGGCGATGAATATGCGCTTGGCATGCGCTATCAGTACCCGTTGAACGAAGCTTGGATCTTACGCGCTGACGCTATGCATGGCTGGCGCACGGAAGATGAAAATCTGGCCGGCGCGCGCCTTGAAATAAGACGTAAATTCTAGCGGCGCTTAGGGGGGGAGGCCCGAAAGAATGGATATTGCAATTAATATCATTGCCATCGTTGTGTTGGCGGCGTTGTCTATCTTTCTGTTTTTGACGATTGCCGGCAATCTACGGCGCGCGGCGTTCGCCGGTGGCAGCGCCGAAATTCAGGATCGGAGACTCCAGGCTGAGATCGACCGCATCATGGATCAGCGCCGCATTGAGCGCGAATCCAACGAGCTTTCATGGAACGGTTTCCGCAAATTCCAAATCAGCCGCAAGGTTCCAGAAGGCGGCGGCATTTGCTCATTTTATTTCTCACCGCATGACGGCAAGCCCCTGCCGCCCTTCAAACCCGGCCAGTATCTGACATTCGGCCTCGATATACCCGGGCAAAAGAAGCAGGTCATCCGTTGTTACTCCTTGTCGGACAGCCCACATCATCCTGAATATTATCGCTGTTCAATCAAAGCTGTGCCGCCCCCGCGCGATCAGCCGGACGTGCCGCCGGGTCTGTCTTCCAATCATTTCCATAACAATGTGAATGAAAGCGACATTATTGACATAAAGGCGCCAGGTGGTCATTTCTTCATGGACACGTCAAAACAGACTCCGGTAGTCCTGATCGGCGGCGGCATCGGCCTGACACCTGTGCTCAGCATGCTCAATCAGATTGTCGAGAGCGGCTCGAAGCGCGAAACTTGGTTCTTCTACGGTGTCCGCGACAGCAGGGAACAGGTGATGAAGGAACACCTTGAGCAGATTGCGCGCGAGAATGAAAACGTCCGCATGTGCGTGTGTTATTCTAAGCCAGGCGAAAACGACGTCGAGGGTAAGGATTACCAATATGCGGAGCGCGTGAGTGTTGACCTGTTCAAGCGCCTTCTGCCGTCCAGCAATTACGATTTTTATATGTGCGGCCCGCCGCCCATGATGAATACCATCGTGCCCGCATTAGAAGAATGGGGCGTTCCGGAAAAGAATGTGCACTTTGAAGCATTTGGCCCGGCAACGGTGAAAAAGACTAAGACCGAAGCCAATAAGGAAGCGACTCAAGCCTCTTCGGCCAGTGCCGGTGTGCAAATCACATTTGCCAAATCTGGCAAAACGCTCGATTGGAACCCGGAAATAGGGTCAATCTTGGATTTTGCCGAGGAAAATGATATCGACATCGATTTTGGCTGCCGGGCTGGCAATTGTGGCACCTGCATCACTGCGATTAAAGATGGCGAGGTCGATTATCTCAATGAACCCGGCGCAGAGCCAGAAGCTGGATCATGTTTGGCCTGCATCTCCGTTCCCAAGGGCAATTTGTCGATCGACGCTTGATAGCCCGAGGCTAAATTGCAAACAATAACAATGAGGCAACTTTGGCCTTGCGGAGCAATGCCAAAGGGCTGAGATATCTTGCAGAATTATGAACTTGTGATAATTTGAAACTAATTTGAGGGGTTACTGCCGAACGGTTCGCGGTGGTGACTAGAGATAATAAGGCAATATTGCCGATAATGCGGGCGGGCTGTTAACCATGAAAAAACGTGTTTACGTCGTTACGTTTGCCGCTGCGCTTCTAGGAACCACGTCAATTTTTGCAATTCAAGAGCCCGCGGCAGCGCAGTCTCTTCAAGAAGAAATTTCACAATTGCTCAGCAGCCACCCGCAAATCCGGGCGGCGCGGCAAAATGTTGCCTCTACCGAGGAAGGTAAAAACGCTGCGCTCGCGGAATATCTGCCGCGGGTCAGCGCCTTTGGTGACTATGGCTATGAGCGCATTGATAGCCCAGGGCGGAGAACTGGCGAGCCAGATCAAGGCCCTTTCACCACCGGACAGTCGCGCCAAACAAGCCTCACACTTACGCAAACCGTGTTTAACGGCTTTCTCAACGATGCCAACAACGCCAACGCAAACTTGGCCAAACAGTCCGCGGAAATTAGCTTAGAAGAAGCTGAGCAAGCCGTGTTGTTCGAAGGCGTCACTATATACTTGGAAGTCTTGCGCAATATTCGTCTGATTCAGTTAGCGACCGAAAATACAGCTACCATTCAGCGCCTGTTGGAGCTTGAGGATGAGCGCGTGCGCCGCGGCGCCGGCATCACCCTAGACGTTTTAGAATCGAAGAAACGCCTACAAACGGCCAAGGAACGAATCGTCGCGTTCGAAGGTCAGCTCAGAGATTCGCGGAGTCGCTTTAACCAAGTATTCGGGCATGAACCGAGCACCGCTGACATGGTTATGCCAACACCGCCGCTCGGCCTCGTGCCTGAGAATATAGATACTGCGATTGCCTCTGCGTTGGCCGGACATCCAGCGATTCGCAATGCCGACAAACGCGTTGATATCGCTCAAGAGCAGCGCACCATTGCCAAAGCGGCATTTTGGCCAACCGTCGATATTGTTGCGGAATGGTCTTACGAGGACGATCTCGCTTCGACTCGCGGCACCCGGCGAGACTATACAGCCAAAGTGCAGGCGAATTGGGACCTGTTCAACGGGTTCGCCACGCAAGCTGGCGTCGCCCGGGCGTCGCATGATTATTTGTCTAGCATCGATTCGGGAAATTTTGTTAAACGCAAAATCGCTGAAGAGACCCGCCTTGCATGGTCGGGTTTGGATACGGCGCGTCAGCGCGTGACCCTGCTGCAGAACGCGGTCAACATTGCTGCCGAAGTATTCAGCGGGCGGCGTAAATTACGCGAAGCAGGCAAGGAAACTGTTATTAATGTGCTCGACTCTGAAAGCCAGATGTTCGACGCACGCATCCAGTTGGTCGCCGCGCAACATGACGCGCGTATCGCGGTGTACCGGCTGTTGGGCGCAATGGGACAATTGAACCTCGATACCGTTTCGCACCTGGCGTCGATTAAGCCGCAGCAAAAAGTAGTTTCGGCGGCTCTGCTGAAGGATGATAACGCCAACCAAATCATCAAAACGACCGCCACGGCGGCCGGTGATGAAAAGACTGGTAGCGAAGAGATAAATGCGCCAGCGGTGGCGGAGAAGATGGCGGCGCTTGAGCCTGCGGTAAAAACAGAGGCGAGCCAACTCAAAGCGATACAGCAAGCGAAGACAAATACTATCACGCAGCCCGAGCAGACACCCGTTAAAGCCAAAACGATGACCGAGAAGGCTACCGCGATTTCTGATCCGAAACAAACGCCGGCGAAAGCTGCGGCTGGCGAAACAGCCGACAAATCGTCAACGCGCGTCTCTGCGTCGAATTCCTCGATTCTGCAGGTGAGCTATCTGGTGGACGGGGACCGCAATTTTACTCGCGCCTGGCCCTACGAATAAACACGCTTCCCAAGATTCACGCGACCCTTACCTAATGTCGGATAAGAAGTGACACGGCGCGACCTTTGGCGACGTAGTTACTTTTTAATGTGTCCCTAAATTTCGAATGTTCGTAAACGCTCGTCGGTAAAGAACGATGCGCGGTACGGGCACTATTTGCTGGTCGCCACGAACACGCCGTCCCATTCCTCGCCGGGCGGGTTGGCGATATAGTCATCACACCGCCCTTCGTAAAGATCGTATAGAACGTCTAAGCCGTAAGTTTTACCCATTTCACGGCATTCATTCAGGATTCGGGTTTGCGCTTCCCAGTCCTGGGCCTTGTAAGCGTTCAGCATTTCGCCATGGCGTTGGCGAATGGCCTGGAACTCGGGTTTCTGATTTTCGGTCTCATCGCCGAGCACACAATAGATATCAATAGGCACGGTTTTGCCCTTGACCTGAATGCGGTCGAGTTGAATGACAGCGAATTCTTTTACATAGGCATAGGTGTTTTCACCGATGACGATATCGACGCCATAGTTCTTTGACTGCCCTTCAAGACGAGCGCCGAGGTTTACATCGTCGCCCAACACCGAATAATCGAATCGCATGTCGGAGCCCATATTGCCAACGCAAATGACGCCGGTATTAACGCCCGAGCCAATCCTGAGCGGAATATAGGGCCGGTTCTCTTCTTCCGCTTCACGCTTAAGTTCGACATTCATCTTGTCGGATTCGACAAACATGGCCAATGCCGAGCGAACACCATTTACCGCATGCTCCGGATCATCCAGCGGTGCATTCCAGAACGCCATGATGCAATCGCCCATATATTTGTCGATCGTACCTTTGCGTTCGAGAATTACATTGGTCATGGGCGTGAGATAGCGGTTAATGAATTTGGTCAAGCCCTCGGCATCAAACTGCTCGGAAATGGTAGTAAATCCGCGAATGTCGGCAAACAACACCGACATTTCGCGCATCTCGCCGCCTAGCGTCAAACGGCTCGGATCCTCAGCGAGTTGGTTCACCAGATCCGGTGACATATAGCGGCTGAAGGCCCCACGAACCTCGCGTCGCTGGCGTTCCTCTCGCATGTAATTGAGGTATGTGAGCACTACCGAGACGATGAATATAGAGATCGCTGGAAATACCATATCGAGCAGCAGGCCGTGTGAATCATAGACCCACCACGACAGGAACAGCAGAATTGCCACCGTCGCGAGGGCGAGGACAAGCGTCCACAGAGCGCCCAGGAACGGCACCATAATGATCATCAACAGCCCGAACAAAACTACGGCGACGAGTTCGGCACCGAGGGACCAGGGCGGTCGCGCCAGATAGTTCTTATCGAGAATATTTTGCAGCAACTGAGCATGGACTTCGACCCCGGGAATAGCAGCATCGAGCGGCGTCGCCTTAATATCGAGAAGTCCGATGGCGGAAGTACCCAAGAAGGCTAGTTTGCCAGCCAGCTTCTGAGGCTCTACAGTGCCGTTGAGCACATCGAGCGCCGAGATATAAAGGCTTCGGTCATGTTTTCCAAATTTCATCCAAATTTGACCATTTCGATCAGTCGGCACATTGAGACCTTTTAGCTTAACGCCGCTGATTCCGCCGGGGCCATAATCGATCGCCATGGTCGATTGGCGGGTGGCCACACGGTAAAGTTCAAGCGCCAACGTCGGGTACATATTCTGTCCTACGCGCACGACGAGCGGCACTTGGCGAACGATTCCGTCCACCGAGGGCTTAAACGTAAACACACCAATCCCCTGGGCAGAATCTTCGAGCACATCGATATTGCGCACAATGCTGGGGAAGGCCCAGAGAAACGGCTCCGGCTGTAACCCTTTGACACGGCTTCGATTTCTCTTGGCCCACTGAGTTTTTACCGATTTTCTATCCTGTCCCTCTGTAAGCACCCGCTGCTGGGTCGACTGTCCGAGCACTACTGGATAGCCTTTGATAATGCGCGCTAGAGTGTCATCGTTGCTGGGTAGTTTTTTCAGTTTTGCTTTTGTCTTTTTATCCAGACCACGAACGGAGTCGGCCAGCAATCCCGGTGAGGTGCGGTCCGGCTCGGCAAAAACGATGTCATAGGCCACACTGACGACGCCAGCTTTCTTCAGCTTCAGCATCAGTTTTGCGATCAGCGTGCGCGGCCATGGCCATTGTCCAAGTGCCGCCAAACTCTCGTCGTCGAGGTCGATAATGACGACCGGTTGGTTGCTATCCTTGCGCGGGGTAATTTGCTGGAAGCCGTCAAAGACCTTGAAACGCAACAATTGAACTGGCTGGGAATCGGTGGCGCGTAATATGACGAACGCAGCCAAAACGGCTAGAGCGATTACATGCGCCCAGCTGTAATGCCTGATGAACCGCCTCAGAAATCTTAAATTCATGCTGCGGAAACTGAATTTCATGCCGCATCCCCCGCGAATGAGCAATTCACTATAGCAGAATTAACCCAAACAGCACGCATCCAACCACTGCCCTGGGCGCGCGATTCCCATAGTCAAATGAGTATAAACTTTAGTTCAATATCAATGTCTTAAGAGACATCGCCGCATCTCGGATGGCTTCACGTTCTGCGTCACGTAGTGGGATCAAACCTTTGTCGGTCAGGTAGCCATAGGTGCCGCTGGCGTCATCGTCAAGGAATGCGTCTATGAATTCCTTAATCCCAGGAATGACACCTACATGGGCCGCCTTGACGTAGAAGTACATCGAGCGCGACACAGGATACCTGCCGTCAGAGATGGAGTCGAATTCGGGCGTGACACCGTCAATAACACTGCCTTGAATTATATCGCGGTTCTGCTCCAAAAAACTGAACCCGAAAATGCCGAGCGCCAAATGGTTGGCCTGCAATTTTTGCACGATGAGATTGTCGTTCTCACCAGCTTCAACATAGACGCCGTCTTCGCGAATTGAATGGCATAGTGATTTGTAGGCCGCCTTGTCGATTTTCTTCAAACTGGTGATTTCAGCGAATGTCTTGCAGCCACCCTCCATCGCCAATTCTACAAAGGCATCGCGCGTGCCGGAGGTCGGCGGAGGTCCCAATATCTCGATGCGCTCATCCCCCAACTTCGGGTCGATATCAGCCCAAACGCGGTTGGGATTATCGACCAGTTTGCCGTCGAGCGGCACCTGTTTAGCCAGCGCCAACCACAATTGGCGTAGGCTGAGACGCACCGCTGGCGCAGCTTTGGAACTAGCCAAAACGATTCCGTCATAGCCGATCTTGACCTCGATGATATCGCTGACGCCGTTCTGGGCGCAGTTCTCTATTTCTGACGCTTTGATACGGCGAGAGGAATTGGCGATATCGGGATGCGCAACACCAATCCCGGTGCAAAACAGTTTTAGTCCACCGCCAGAGCCAGTACTTTCCACGACCGGTGTCCGGTACTCAGTGACTTGGCCGAACTCCTCCGCCACCGCAGTGGAGAATGGAAACACTGTCGAGGAACCGACGATACGAATCTCGTCGCGACCGGCAGCTGAGGTCGTCGGCGCCGTCCACACGGCTAGCAACACCGCTGGGATATAAAGGAGAAAAACCCGTATTTGCTTTGCTGTCATGGTTTCTACTCGTCGGGAATGTGGCAACAAGGCCAAACTAAATCAGCCATGCGGTCAAAATAAAACCGTTCCTTTGGGTGTTTTAAATAGATTTCATGGCGATCGCGACACATTCCGCCCCAAGCCTTAAACAAAGCCCCGCTCACTACTATTTTTAACATGTTACTCAAATTTAAGTCCTAATCGCTTGAAAGTACTTTCTCGGCCCTCGCCGACCAGACCCGGCACGCCATATTGGCGCGACTCGCGACGGGCCATTTGTCGGTCCGCGAATTAGCAGAGCCTCTAGATATTTCGCTTCCTGCTTTTTCCCCTCATCTGCGCGTACTGAAGAAGATCGGCCTCGTTACCCGCCACAAAGTTGGACCTGTGCAACTCTGCAAACTGGAGACAATTCTGCTTCAGGCGTCGGATTGGATTGAGGTCTATCGGTAGATCTGAGAGAGCCAGTTCGAGCCATTCGCAGCCTGAACGGGCGCACGATAGGTCGAGCATTATTTCATCTCGACTTCGATGAAGATTACGTCATCGGTCCGGCTGGGATTGATAACGTCATGTTCGACTCCCTCCTCGCGGAAATAAGGTTGCCCAAGCACCAACTCTACGGTGCGCTCGCCATCCGGCTCTTTCAGATTGAGGTGGCCGTTGGTCACCGGCACGACAACATAATCCATCTCGTGGCGATGCCAGCCGGTGTGGGTGCCGGGCTTGAACTTCCACTCGGTGACGCGCACACGATCATTGTCGATTAATTGGGTTGGTACCGCATCGCCCATGTCAGTGCTATCGCACATCTCTCTCTCCTCAGTGATATTGGATTTCGTCCGCGCAGGGTCTCAATTTCACCGCAAGCGGTCAATTGCGATTCGGCGGCTGCGCCAGACCGAGACTATGGCGATCGATGGCGACGCTTTTAACCAGCGCAAACACCTCCCTACCCGGCACCAATTCAAGCTCATGCGCAGAGCGTGCGGTAATGCGCGCCCACAGCTTGACGCCAATATCCAGTTGCAGATCTATGGCAGCACCTCCGCTCTCGTGCATTTCGGCGACTCGGCCAGGAAAGACGTTGAGAATACTGAGATCGCTTGGCCGTGTGGTGGCAATGGCAACATCGCGAGCGCGGATTCGTGCCCGAACGGCGGCGCCCACTGCCAGATCGAGGCCGGCAACACGAAACACGCCGCCAGCGAACGCCAACTCGGTCAGGCCAAATTTGTCATGCCCAGAGACCTGGGTTTCGATCAGTGCCCCGGCCTCATGCCGCCCGGTATGCGGACTCAAATCTGGCTGGCTCATGATGTCAACCGCAGAGCCAGTGGCAACCACACCACCATCGGCCAACAGCACCATGTGATTGGCCAGGCGGGTTACTTCCTCGAGCGCATGGCTTACATAGACGATTGGCACGCCGAGTACATTATGCAGGCACTCGATATGGCCCATAATCTCGCTCTTGCGCGCTGCATCGAGCGCCGCCAGGGGCTCGTCCATCAACAGGAGACGTGGTTGGGATAGGAGGGCTCGGCCAATAGCCACACGCTGCTTCTCGCCGCCTGAGAGAGCCGCTGGGCGACGTGCCAGTAGGCCGCCAAGGCCAAGCAGGTCGATGATCTGCGCCGCATCCTGGTAGCGCTCGCCCTTGGGTGCAAAACGACGGCCGTAGAGCAAATTTGCCTTGACGCTGAGGTGGGGAAAAAGACGCCCTTCCTGGAACACATAGCCTACACGGCGACGCTCCGGCCTGACGTTCACCTTTGCTGCGGAATCGAACAGTGTTTGTCCGCCGATGTGAAGGCGACCGCTGTCGGGCCGAAGCAGTCCCGCCATCATGTTGACCAGTGTCGTCTTGCCAGCGCCTGAGCGGCCGAAAAGCGCGGTAATACCGCGATCCTCGATTTCGAACGCAACATCAATTGTGAAATCCCCCAAGCGCTTCTGGAGATCAACCTGCAGCATAGCCCTAAACTTCTAGCCGGGCGCGGACCCGGCGCGCCATCAATTCGGAGGCGAACAACGCCACCATGGCGATGACAATGGATAGAATCATTAAACGCAGCGCACCACCCTCGCCGCCTGGTACCTGGGTCAGACTATAAAGCGCGATAGGAAGAGTGCGGGTTTCGCCGGGAATGTTGGAGACAAATGTGATGGTGGCGCCGAATTCGCCGAAACCACGCGCGAAAGCGAGCATCGCGCCAGTCAAAATGCCGGGTGCCATCAGCGGCAGGCTAACAGTGGTAAAAACCCAAAGCGGCGGCGCGCCCAAGGTGCGGGCGGCGGCTTCGAGCCGTATATCCACGCCTTCCAAGGATAGGCGGATGGCGCGCACCATAAGTGGAAAGGCCATCACTGCCGATGCCACCGCCGCCCCGCGCCAGGTAAAGGCAATGGTTATACTGAACCAATCCCAGAGCCAGGCTCCCATCGCGCCATTCCGCCCCAACAGGAGAAGCAGCAGATAACCGACCACAACCGGCGGTACCACAAGCGGCAGATGGACCAGACCATTCAAAAAGATGTGACCCGGAAATCGTTTACGCGCCAACAGCCAGGCTACCGCGATAGCCGCCGGTAGGCTGATCAAAACCGACCAGAAAGCTACCCTGAGGCTGAGCAGGACCGCTTCGACTTCAAGAGCACTCAATGTGAACATGGCACTCTCATGGCATTACAAAACCGTGGCTGCGGAATAGTGCAGCCATCTCCGGCGTAGCAAGATATTCAAGGAATTGCCGTGCCACAGGATTATTGCGCCTGGCCACCAGAGCAATCGGGTAGCGTATTGGTGTGTGGTGTGCCGGGGCGATTGTGGTAGCAACACGGATTCCATTAAAGGCGCTCGCGTCACTGGCATAAACGATACCAAGCGGCGCCTCGTCACGCGCCACCAAATGGAGCGCCACGCGCACATCGGCGGCACGAATCAGGCGATTTTCTAGTTCCGGCCAAAGACCAAGCGTCTCAAGCGCCTGGCGGGCATAGATACCAGCCGGCACATGGTCTGGATCGCCAAGCGCGAGACGCCGGTCGCCAAGCGCCGCGACGATATCGGTTTCAGCGTCCAAAGCACCGCTTGCGGGGCTATTGGCCGGCACGACGAAAACCAGACTGTTGGCCAGCAAATTGCGCCGCGTGGCGGAGATGATATAGCCGCGTGCGACGAGATAATCCATCCAGGCAGGATTGGCGGACAGATAAATATCGGCCGGTGCGCCATTCTCAATCTGTTTGGCGAGGATCGAAGAACCGGCAAAAACACCGCGCACCCGACCATGCCCAGCGCGCGCAAACTGCTCGGCCGCTTCGGTAAGGACCTCGGTGGTGCTGGCGGCGGCAAATGCAAGCACATCGGCCGCATTTGCCGGGCGCAGCGCCGTCTCGCCGACCGCCAGAGCGAGTGCGGCAAAAGCAACGATTGCACGTAAAACCAATCTACGGATAGGCTTAGAAATCACGATACTCGACTGTCCTCAGGCTTGGCGAAAATTCGCCAGTATACAAATCAGTATTTAAGGATCCGAAGATTTTGCGAGTGCCGCCGCACCCTGCATTCGTCTGAGATATTCCGCCGCCAAGAGCCAGTCCGATCCGCCGTTCGGCCAGCCACGCGCGCAAATCACCGCGTCCACGGAACAATAAATAGCCTAGCCGGAACTCTTGGACGTTGCAACGCACTGCATGTACTGCCATATGCGGGCCATGAATCTACGAAATATCGCGATCATCGCTCATGTTGATCATGGCAAGACCACTCTGGTTGACTCCCTTTTGTTTCAAAGTGGCACATTGCGCGCCAATCAGCGCGTGGCCGAACGCGCCCTCGATTCCGGCGATCTAGAGCGCGAGCGAGGCATCACCATCCTTTCGAAATGTACCTCCGTCGCCTGGCGCGATCTCAGGATCAATATTGTCGATACGCCGGGCCACGCGGATTTTGGCGCCGAGGTGGAGCGCATCCTTTCAATGGTGGATGGTGTGCTGGTACTAGTCGACGCCGCCGATGGGCCGATGCCGCAGACCAAATTCGTGTTAGCCAAGGCGCTCGGGCTCGGCCTGAGGCCAATCGTCGTCATCAACAAGGTCGACCGCTCCGACGCCCGGCCGTGGGCGGCGCATGAGGAAGTATTTGATCTCTTTTCCATGCTCGACGCCGACGAGGCGCAGCTTGATTTTCCTGTGCTGTTCGCCTCGGCAAAAGAGGGCTGGGCGGATTTAGAGCCGGACGGCCCGCGCAAGGACCTCACGGCGCTGTTTGAAACCGTTGTAAACCACGTGCCGCCTCCTGTCGCCAAGCCGGATGCGCCATTTACCATGTTAGTGACGACCCTTGAGGCCGATCCATTCCTCGGGCGAGTCCTCACCGGGCGCATCCATTCCGGCGCGATCCAGCCCAATACGAAAATTCGTGCGCTCAACCGCGGCGGCGAGCTCATCGAAGAAACCCGTGTCACCAAATTGCTCGCCTTTCGAGGCCTCAAACGGACCGCAGTCGAGGAGGCTACTGCCGGCGATATCGTCGCCGTAGCAGGCTTTGAGCGCGCCACTGTGGCGGATACTCTCACCGACCCCTCCGTGAACGAAGCAATGCCGTCGGAAGCGGTTGACCCGCCGACCCTGGCGGTAAGTTTCCTTACCAATGATTCACCTTTGGCGGGCCTCGAAGGCAACCGCCTGACCTCGCGTGAAATCCGCAATCGGCTCATGCGCGAAGCAGAAAGTAACATTTCAATCCGGGTGAGCGAAGGCGAAGGCGCAGATTCCTTTGAAGTCGCTGGGCGGGGTGAACTACAACTGGGCGTGCTGATTGAAACCATGCGCCGTGAAGGCTTTGAGATGTGCATCGGCAGACCGCGTGTTCTGCAACGCACTGACCCACAAAGCGGCGCGATTTTGGAGCCTATCGAAGAAGTGCAGATTGATGTGGACGAGCAATTCGTCGGCGCCGTGGTCGAAGGCGTCAGCGTGCGGCGCGGCGAACTGATGGATATGCGCCCGTCCGGCGGCGGACGTACCCGCCTGATATTCCATGCACCGTCGCGAGGATTGATCGGCTATAACGGCGAGCTGTTGACCTCGACCCATGGCAGTGCCGTGATGAACCGCATCTATCATTCCTATGCACCGCACAAAGGGGAAATTTCGGGCCGTCGCACCGGTGTGTTGATTTCCAACGCACAAGGAAAATCAGTGGCCTTCGCGCTGTGGAATTTGGAAGAACGCGGCCCCATGTTTATTGGCGCCGGAGAGCCGGTTTATAGTGGCATGGTGATCGGCCAGCATACGCGTGGCAATGACTTGATCGTCAATCCCCTGAAGGCCAAACAATTGACCAATATCCGCGCCTCAGGCACGGACGAGGCGGTACGCTTGGTCACGCCGCGCCGCATGTCATTGGAGCAAGCTATCGCCTATATCAATATCGATGAATTGGTCGAGGTAACGCCTATATCGGTGCGCATCCGCAAGCGTCTGCTCGATCCCCACGCGCGCAAGAAAGCCGCGCGCGCCGACGCCGTCGACTAAAGCGAACGCAAAAAAGCGATCAAATCACGGCGATTCGCCGCCGCCATATTTCGGAAGGCTTCCTGGGCCGCCGCCGCCTCGCCTCCATGCCAGAGGATGGCCTCGGCGATGCCGCGGGCGCGGCCGTCATGCAGTAGAAACTCATGTCCATTCACCGCCTTGAGCGAGCCCAGGCCCCACAGGGGCGGCGTGCGCCATTCCCGCCCGTCCGCCTCGAAATCGGGGCGTCCGTCGGCAAGACCCTCTCCCATATCATGCAACAACAAATCGCTATAGGGCGTGATGTCGCGCTCCGAAAGCGCCTGGACGTCGTTCTTGCCCGTGCGGGCGGTCGGCGTATGACAAGCAGCGCATCCCGCCGTCGTGAACAGCTTATCACCGCGCCGCGCGGCGAGATCAACCCGCTCCTGCCTGACCGGTGGCGCAAGATACCTCAAATATGCGGTGAGCGCCGCTAACCTTTCGTCGCTGAGTTCCGGGTTATCAGTGGCCGCTGAGGCTGCCAGACAGGCGCGCTGTGGTGGCGGGCAAGTTGGCCCGGGGTACAATGTGGAGGTAAGCCCCATGTCGCTGAACGCAGCAGCGGCGGCCTGTTGCTGCAAACCGACCTGACTAGCCTTCCACCCGAAGCGTCCGAGGCGATGACTGCCGCTCAGCGGGTCCCAGACATAATTGGGCCGCCCTGAGATGCCGTCGCCGTCCGAGTCTTTAGCGTCGGCCAGCGCGAGAATATCTCGCTCCGGAATTGCCTCCAGCAAGCCGTCACCAGGCAGTGCCGAAGCGACACGCGGCGAGTGCATAGCCCGATCCCCCAATTGAAGGAAAGCCATGCGAAAAAATACATAAACTGGGCGGCGCAGCTGATAGGGCGTACCATCACTAAATTGCCCAGGTTCTGGGTTGTATTCAACGAACAGTCGGCCTTCCGGTGGCACGCCGGCAATAGACCGGCCCTGCAACTGGTCACCGTATGCCGGATGCGGGCGGGGTGCGCCATGCTCGTCGGTTCCGGGATTGCTGATGCGAATAAGAAGAGAACTCAGCATCTCGCCCTGACGCAGCGGCGGACGGCCACGACCTGCCCGCACATGGCAGTCGGCACAAGCAGGCGCGTCAAACGTGGGCCCGAGTCCGGTAAATGTCGAATTGCCTTCGTTATTCTCGCCTCCTTTTTCGTTTTGACCATCCTCGGCCGTGGCAAGCCAACGTTGGCGGAAAATCGCCGCACCATAATAAAAATGTGCCTGCTGGTCAGCGTTCAGCCCGGTGAGCGGAAGACTGAAGCTCGCGCGCGGGCCAGCTGAATCAATGACGTCGCCGGAATCGGCAATGACCGCGTGCTGCCCCATCCACGACCACACCAGGGCGAGCAGTGCCAACATCCCTGCCGATGCCCGGAAACGTCGCAGAACGCTGTTTTTGTTAAACCTTACCGCCATCAACATATGTTAAGTTTCGCTGCTTGAATGGGGGTCACGCAAGTAGATCATAGGCCGTGCTGACCGCCTTAGACGCCTCCGAAAGTACGGTGCGGCCAGGCGGGCCAAGCCCTAAAGCTAAAAGACCGCGATACCGAGGCGGCAACCTCAACGATGTCCAATTTATATAGCCTAAGGGGCCGCGACCTGCCCGAACCCGACGAACGGTTTTTCGGCCCTCCCCTAGGTTGAGAACGAAGAATTACCACTTCTCCATTGCCAATACGGCACTCTCGGGCTAACCCATTCCGAATAGAATTATCAAGCTTTCGATGGAGGACAGCATGAGTATTCGGGTCGGCATTAATGGATTTGGCCGCATTGGCCGCAATATCTTGCGTGCCATTCACGAATCGGGGCGAAACGACATCACCGTCGTTGCGCTGAATGATTTGGGGCCGGTCGAAACCAATGCCCATTTGCTCAAATATGATTCGGTGCATGGCCGCTTTCCGGGTGATATTTCGGTGCAGGGCAATATGCTTGATATCGGCTCAGGACCAATCCAAGTGCTGTCCGAGCGCGATCCGGCCAAGCTGCCATGGGGCGACCTTGGCATCGATGTGGCGCTCGAATGCACTGGAATTTTCTCAAAACGCGAGCATGCAGCCAAGCATCTAGAAGCCGGTGCCCGAAAGGTGCTCATCTCAGCGCCGGGACAAGATGCGGACCTGACGGTGGTATACGGGGTCAACCACAAAAAACTAACGGCGGCGCATGAGGTGGTTTCGAACGCCTCCTGCACGACAAATTGCTTGGCACCGGTCGCTAGCGTACTAAACGAGACCTTCGGTATTGAGCATGGTTTTATGACCACCGTACATGCCTATACGCTAGATCAGTCAATCCTCGACACGCTGCACAAAGATCTCAGGCGCGCACGCGGAGCCGGAACCTCAATGATCCCGACCTCTACGGGCGCTGCGCGAGCTGTTGGACTCGTTCTGCCAGAGTTACAGGGCAAGCTCGACGGCACGGCGATCCGCGTGCCAACGGCCAATGTCTCGATGATCGACCTGACCGTGGTCACCAAGCGGGTGGCATCGGCGGCGGACATCAATGCCGCCATGAAAGCTAACGCCAACGGCGCACTGGCGGGCGTTCTCGGCTACACCGAGGAGCCACTGGTGTCAGCCGATTTCAACCATAATCCAGCCTCATCAACCTTCGATTCAAGCGGCACCACGGTGATCGACGGCACATTCTGCCGCGTCCTTTCCTGGTACGACAATGAATGGGGCTTTTCCAACCGTATGGGCGATGTCGCGGCTGTGCTGGGTGGGCTCTGACCGCGCCTGGTGGCCATGCGCAGCTTTCGCACGCTTGATGATATCTGGGTAAGCGGAAAGCGAGTTCTCGTCCGCGTCGATCTCAACGTGCCGTTCTCAGAAGGCAAGGTCAGTGATACCAGCCGCATCGAGAGCATCGCCCCGACCCTGCTTGAGCTCGCTAACAAAGGCGCCCGAGTAATCGCCCTTAGCCATTTTGGCCGCCCTAAAGGCCGCGTGACACCCGCCATGTCACTCAAACCGGTGGTGCCCCATTTAAGCACCGCCTTGGGCGGGTGTGAAATCGCCTTTGGCGCCGATTGCATAGGCGCCGAGGCTCGACGTGTAGTAGATAGCTTGAATGCAGGCGATTTCGCGCTCCTTGAGAACACCCGCTTCCACGCCGGCGAAGAGAGAAACGATGGCGCCTTTGCTGCCGCCCTGGCAGAACTTGGCGAGCTATACGTCAATGATGCGTTTTCGGCGTCGCACCGAGCCCATGCCTCGACTACCGGCCTGGCCCTGCTCCTGCCGGCAGCCGCAGGGCGGCTGATGGCGGGCGAACTGGCGGCGCTGGAAAGCGTTTTGTTGACGCCTGAGCGTCCGGTCATGGCCGTTGTCGGTGGCGCCAAGGTTTCAACCAAAATAGACCTTTTGACCAATCTGGTAGAGCGCGTCGATGTGCTGGCCATCGGCGGCGCTATGGCCAACACATTCCTCCACGCTGATGGCATCAATATCGGTGCATCGCTGGCGGAGAAGGATTTGCGCGCCACCGTGGATACCATCAGCGCTAAGGCCAAGGAAACCGGCTGCCGTCTGTTGCTACCGAGTGATGGCGTAGTAGCGCGTGAATTCGTCAGCGGCGCGGACAGTAAAATTTATACCATCGACGCGATTCCCGAAGACGGCATGATTCTCGACCTTGGGCCAGGCACGGTCGCGGAGATCAAGAAAGCGATTCAAGGGGCGCAAACTCTGGTGTGGAACGGCCCGCTCGGCGCCTTCGAGATACCACCGTTCGACGCCGCCACGAGCACCACCGCGCGCACCGCCGCAGAGGCAACAAAGGCAGGCGGGCTATTGTCGGTTGCCGGTGGCGGCGATACGGTCGCAGCGCTCCACAATGCCGGCGTGACAGCGGACTTTAGCTATGTCTCGATGGCCGGCGGGGCCTTTTTCGAGTGGCTAGAGGGTAAAACTTTGCCCGGGGTCGAGGCGTTAAAAGATTAGTATTAAATCCGCCGATAGGCTCGTCATTCTCGTTCACACGCTCAGTCATGCCGAAGCAGCGCTTAGCACGGCCGAAGCACATGGCTTGGCGGTAACGTTGCGCTCAGCGCCAGGTGCAGCGCGCTATGCCGGCCTTACGTTCCTGAAGGCGCTGTTTGACGGCGCCGCCCAAGCCTGCCCCGAGGCGCATCATTCAGTTATTCTCGATTGCGGTAGCGACGCTGCCCTGGCGCACCGGGCGATGGTCATGGGGTTCCGCCGTATCGCTTTTACCGGACCGGGTGCGATGCGCGATAAATTGGCACAAATCGCTGCCAAATGCGGCGCCAAGCTGGCGCCGACGCGCGCTCCGGCAGATACCCTTGATCTGCTCGATTCGCATGACCCGGCGGGCAGTTGTGCAGCATATCTGGAATTGCGTAAAACGCGGAAAACGGGCAAAAACAGCACTTTGCAGCAGGGCAATTGAAATGGTTTCTCGCTTGCGTTAATCAATTCTTATAGGAGCAACAAAGCGGGATCGGCGGAAATGAAAGTTACACAACGCGTTCGCAAGATCCTCAACAATTACGAGAGCGACAATCCCGGCACCAAGACAAATTTGGCACGCATCCTGATGCAAGGCCGCCTTGGCGGCACCGGGAAATTGGTGATCCTGCCGGTGGACCAGGGCTTTGAACATGGTCCGGCGCGAAGCTTCGCACCCAACCCCGAATCTTATGACCCGCATTACCATTGGCGCCTCGCCATCGATGCAGGGCTGAACGCTTTTGCCAGCCCGCTCGGCATGATCGAGGCTGGCGCCGACAGCTTCGCCGGCGCCATACCGACTATCCTCAAGGTAAATAGCGCAAATTCTCATGCTATCAGCAAGGATCAGGCGGTAACGGCCTCGGTGGAGGATGCGCTGCGTTTGGGCTGCGCCGCGATCGGCTTCACTATCTATCCAGGCTCCGAAGAACAATTTGAGATGATCGAGGAACTGCGCGAATTGGCGTTGAAAGCTAAGGCGCACGGTCTGGCCGTGGTGGTATGGTCCTATCCGCGCGGCGGTAAACTCTCCAAGGAAGGCGAGACGGCGTTCGATGTCACCGCCTATGCGGCGCATATGGCGGCGCTCCTTGGCGCACATATCATCAAAGTCAAACCTCCGGCGGCGCATGTTGAACAATCTGAGGCGGCCAAGGTTTATCAGGCCGAGGGTATCGACAGCACCAGCTTGTCGGCACGAGTCGCCCATATTATCCATTCGTCGTTCGCTGGCCGGCGCATCGTCGTCTTTTCAGGTGGCGCGACCAAGAGCCTTGACGGGCTGTATAAGGAAATCCGCGCCATCCGTGACGGCGGTGGATTTGGCTCGATTATCGGCCGCAACACGTTTCAGCGCCCCCGCGCCGAAGCTCTGGCGATGCTGGATACCATTATCAAGATTTATCAAAACAAAGCCTGATAAGCCGTGCGCCGTAATTGATTGCGCCCTGCCGATGCCGAGCATATGCCGCCTTTATCTCATCACCCCGCCGCAATTCGAAGTGGCTGTGTTTACTGATAGTTTGGCAGCGGCGCTAGATGGTGGCGATGTGGCCTGCGTGCAACTCCGCTTAAAAGACACAGATAATGATACCATACGCGAAGCCATAGAAAAATTGATGCCAGTGTGCCACGCCAGCGACGTAGCGTTTGTCGTCAATGACCGGCCAGACCTCGCAGCCGAGTGTGGCGCTGACGGGGCACATATCGGCGCCGATGACGGCAAATTTGGTAACGCCCGGCGCCTGCTGGGCGATGCTGCCATCCTCGGTGTCAGTTGTTACAATTCGCGCCATGCCGCCATCGAGGCCGGTGAAGCAGGCGCTGACTACGTGGCCTTCGGCGCGTTTTACCAGACCCAAAGCAAAATGCCGCGATCGCGTGCGACCCCGGAAATTTTGGAATGGTGGCATCAGCTAAGTATCGTGCAAAGTGTTGCCATCGGCGGCATCACAGCTGAAAATTGTGCGCCGTTGGTACGGGCGGGCGCGGATTTTCTGGCCGTCATCGCCGCCGTGTGGGATCATCCGGATGGGCCGGGCGCCGGAGTGAAGGCAATCAACGACGCCATTGCGGAAGTGGCCGCCGCTTGATATAGCAGCCCGCCACGAGGCTCCCTGAATAATGTAATTTGAGACGTTGTTATGAGAATCAACGGCAATGCAATCCGTCCCGGCATGGTGATCGAACACCAGAAGCGGCTATGGATCGCAACCAAAATCCAGCATACCCAGCCGGGTAAGGGCGGCGCATATCTTCAGGTTGAACTCAAGGATTTACTGTCCGGCAGCAAACTCAATGAACGCTTCCGGGCTTCCGAGAATGTCGAGCGCGTGCGCTTGGATCAGAAAGTGCACCAGTTCCTCTTTGCCGAGGGCGATATGCTGACATTCATGGATATAGAAAGCTTCGAGCAGATTTCCCTGCCGAGCGACATTGTCGGCGAGCCAGTGATCTTCCTCCAGGACGGCATGGAGGTGACGGTCGAATCGCACGAGGGCACGGTAATCGGTATCGAACTACCTGAAACGGCGGTGCAAGTGGTCACGGAGACGGAGCCGGTGGTCAAGGGACAGACAGCGGCGGCGTCCTATAAGCCGGCGCTCCTCGACAACGGCGTGCGGACCATGGTGCCGGCCCATATCCACGAAGGCGACCGGGTAGTGCTAAACACGGGCGACGGCAGCTATGTCGAACGTGCACGCGACTGACGCCCGAAGATAAAGCTCCCTTGTCCCGCCGCTCCCCGCTGATTACCGTCATGGCCAACGCCGCCTATAAGGCGGCACGTGGATTGTGCCGGGATTTTGGTGAAGTCGAACACCTCCAAGTTTCACGTAAGGGGCCGGCTGATTTTGTGTCGTCAGCAGACCATAAGGCGGAAGAGGTGCTGGTCGAGGATCTTCGCCGGGCGCGCCCCAAATTTGGGTTTCTCCTCGAAGAAGGTGGTGAAATAGCAGGTGACGATAGCTCTAACCGCTGGATAATCGACCCACTTGACGGCACCACGAATTTTCTCCACGGCATACCACATTTCGCCATTTCCATAGGCCTAGAGCGCGACAGCAAGATGTTTGCTGGCGTGATCTACGACCCGTTGCGCGATGAATTGTTCTGGGCCGAATCTGGTAGTGGCGCATTTGTGAACTCGACCCGGCTCCGTGTCTCAGCGCGCCCGCGCCTAGATGAAGCGCTCATCGCCACGGGAATGCCCTTCAAGGGCCGCGCCAGCCACCCCGAATATTCGGAGATGCTCGACCGCATGTCGGCGGAGACCGTCGGTGTGCGGCGCTTAGGCTCGGCAGCCCTTGATTTGGCCTATGTTGCAGCCGGGCGTTTTGACGGATTCTGGGAGTTCGCGCTGTCGCCCTGGGACATCGCCGCCGGATTGGCGATACTGCGCGAAGCGGGCGGTATCGTCAGCGAAGTGAACGGCGGCGATGCGATGATGAAATCAGGCGATATCCTTGCCAGCAATGGACATTTACACGAGGATTTGCGGACCCTATTGGCAAGTGCGGGAACCCGCGCGGAAAAATAGAGTTCGAATCTTAACAACGACGACCCTGTTGTCGCCACCGAACCCCTATATTAGTGTATGCGTGCAAAAAATTGGGAGAGTAGTTATCTATATCCCCCCCATATTTTTCGGGAAAGTCTCCGCCGCATTTGTGGCAAATCGCTCTTATCTCATTTTTCCCGCATTGGCGCTGCCCTTACTCTGGCTCTCTGCCGTAAACTCTGCATCTGCACAGGACACCCTTTATATCGGCGGTAGTGGCCAAACTGGCATGGAAATTGACCTCGGCGCACTTGACCAAATTTCAGGACCACTGAGCGCGAGCAAGAGCCTACGCCATCCGGGCTTAGACGGTGGCGGCTTTGCGCCCATCACGCTGCGCCCGCCGGGCAATTCGCCCAGCACCATCAGCGCGCGCGCTACGCCGCTGGCACCAGAGTCTAAACCGGACAAGATAACAACCAATGCGGAAACCCTCACCACAGACGCCCCTGCCAGGAAGGCTGTGGTGACCCAGAAACTAGTAGCGCCAGAGCCGACGCCGGAGCCAGTGCCCGCAAAAGCGGCACAGGAAATGACGCCAGAAAATATGGTAAACAAAGAGCGTGCCGCGGCGAGCAAACACAAAAAGGGTTCTGAACCCAGCGCCAGTTTCCCCGACGAGACTGCACTGCTTGACCTCGATCCGGCCAAGGAGGTGATGAGTTCTTTGGTACCATCACTGCCGGGCGAAACCATGAAAATTGAATTTGGTGAAGGTGAATCGGTGCTGCCCCAAACTGCACAAGCACCACTCTCCGGCCTTGCCGCGTTGCTGGGTCAGGATGAAACGCTGCGTCTGCAACTCAAGGCCTATGCCAGCGGCAGCGGCGATTCGGCCTCGCAGGCACGCCGATTGTCGTTGTCCCGCGCCCTTGCCGTGCGTTCGGAATTGATAGAGCAAGGCGTGCGCAGTACCCGCATTGATGTCCGGGCGCTCGGCAACAAATCCGAAAACGGGACAAGCGACCGGGTGGATATCATTCTGGTCCAGCATTAGCCCGATGAACGCTCAGACAACTCCTCGGTGGCTGTGATGAACGCCTTGCGTCCGTTTTTGATTCGTATGAGCGCCTTTTTAGCGATCGTCATCGCTATTTGCGCAGCACTGTTCTCAACGCTACTTGACGCCTTTCTCGCCAACCCGGCCTTGAACGGCGTAATTCTCGGTGGGCTGGTGATCGGCATTGTGTTCGCCTTCCGGCAGGTCTTACGGCTGGCGCCTGAGACCGCTTGGCTCAACACCGCCCGCACCAATCAACCTGGCCTTTCGGTGCAGCGCGCACCGCGCATGTTGGCACCGCTCGCTACCATGATCGCAGAACGCCACGGGCGGGTATCGCTCTCCGCTGTTTCCATGCGCAGTGTGCTGGATGGCATCGGCTCGCGCCTCGATGAGAGCCATGAATTGGCACGCTACTTAATCGGCCTCTTAATCTTTCTCGGCTTACTCGGCACGTTTTGGGGCCTCTTGCAAACCGTAACTTCGGTGGGGGATGTAATCGGCGGGCTTTCGGTTGGCGGCGACGATTTGGGTTCGGCCTTCGATGATCTCAAGGGCGGGCTCGAAGCGCCGCTTGCTGGCATGGGAACAGCCTTCAGTTCCTCACTCTTCGGCCTCGCCGGCTCGTTGGTGCTTGGCTTCCTCGAATTGCAAGCATCGCAAGCACAAAACCGGTTCTACAATGATTTGGAAGACTGGCTGTCATCGTACACTCGACTCACCGGCGGCACGTTGTCGGTCGAAGGTGGAGAACAATCGGTACCAGCCTATGTGAGTGCGCTTCTGGAGCGTACAGCGGACAGCCTCGATGACCTACAGCGCACTTTGGTTCGCGGCGAGGACAATCGCTCCTCCTCGAGCGCCAATATTCTGGCGCTCACCGAGCGTCTGGCGACCCTCACCGATCAAATGCGGGCCGAACAGGACCTTATGGTCAAGCTGGTAGAAAACCAGATGGAAATGCGCCCAGTGTTGGAGCGCTTGGCTGAGACAGGCCGCCAACCGATCGCTCTCGACGATGCTAGCCGCTCGCATTTGCGCAATCTCGATGTCTATGTCGGGCGGTTGCTTGAAGAAATGGTATCGGGGCGCGAGCAAAGCGTGAATGAACTCAGAAGCGAATTCAAACTTCTGGCCCGCACGATTGCCGCCGTTGCCGAAAACGAACGGCGCGACGGGCGCAGCTGACGCGGTTCAACCGCGATGTCTCACGCCTCCCGTTCTCGCCGCCGCCAAGGGGTTTCCCCAGCCATCTGGCCTGGCTTCGTCGATGTTCTCTCGACATTACTACTGGTCATGATCTTTCTGCTCGTCGTTTATATGTTGGCACAATATTTCCTTCAGCGCTCGGTTTCGGAAAAAAGTGAAGCGCTGAGCGAGCTTGACCACCAGGTCGCAGAGTTAGCGGATTTGCTGTCGCTCGAGCGCCAGTCGAATAGCGATTTGCGCACCAATATTTCACAACTTTCTACCGAGCTACAAAGCTCCCTCGCCGAACGAGATGCCTTAAGTCTGGGGCTAACCCGATCCGAAGACGAGACTAATACCTTGCGTCTGCGTTTGCGCGATATGACGGCGGAGGCGCAGACGGCGCTCAGCGATGCGACCGAAGCCGACCGCAACGCCGCAGCAGCGCAACTGCGCGCCGAAGCAGGAGAAGAAAGAATCCGCGTAATGCTGAGCGACGTCGAGCAATTGCGTCGCGATATCGCTGCGCTACAGACTGTTCGCGGCGATTTAGAAGAAGAAGTCATTCAACTTGCAGCCGCGCTAAAAAGCCGCGAAGACGAAGCCAGCCAGCTTGAAGCCACATTGGAGCGCAGTGAAAATGAAGCCAAGCTTCTCGGCGCCACAGTGGAGCGCGGTGAAATCGAATCCAGCCGGCTTGCCGCCCTTCTGCGCGACAGCGAGGACGAAACCAGCCGGCTTGCCACGATCGTGGAAGATAGCGAACGCGAGAAAGCGCGTCTCGATCAGGCGTTCAGCGCCGCACGCGACCGCTCAAGTGAGTTGATGACGAAGCTGTCCGATGAGAGCGAACGCACTGCCCTCGCCCAGAAAGAGCTGAGTGACCGCGACGTCAGGTTAAGCGAATTGCAGGATCTTTATCTACTGTCCGAGAATCAACTGGTGCAAGCACGCGACTTAACAGCGCGGCAATCCGACAAAATTGGCGTTCTCAACCGGCAAATCCTGGTGTTACGGGCGCAACTGGCGCGCATTGAGAAAGCGTTAGATACGTCGGAAGCCAAGTCAGAAGAGCAGAATGTGGTGATCGCTGATCTCGGCCGGCGCCTTAACCTTGCCCTCGCCGCAAAGATTGAAGAGTTGGCCGAATACCGTTCGGAATTCTTTGGCCGCTTGCGCCAGGTTCTTGCCGGCCGTAAGGGCTTCACCATCATTGGCGATCGCTTTGTTTTTCAGTCAGAGGTGCTGTTCAGCTCGGGCTCGGCAGAGCTCGGCAGTAGCGGAAAGGCGGGGCTGAATACCTTCGCCAACGTGCTGAAAGACGTGATGATGCGCATTCCCGAAGACCTGCCCTGGATTTTACAGGTCGACGGGCATACGGACCGTATTCCCATTCAAACCCCGCGCTTCCCGTCCAATTGGGAACTATCGGCAGGACGCGCTATTGAAGTCGTGAATTATCTGGTGACCCAGGGCATACCGCCAGAGCGGCTGAGTGCCACCGGCTACGGCCAGTTTCAACCGCTTGACACACATGACGATGAGATTGCTCACCGGCGCAACCGGCGAATTGAGCTTAAGCTGACTCGGCGCTGAGCGGTGTTTCGGTAACGTCTGTTACCGTGCTGTCGAATTGGAGTGACGCCAAGCGGGCATAGAGGCCGTCTTCCGCGACCAGTGCGTCATGGGTTCCTTCAGCGACGACGCAGCCCTCTTGCATCACCACAATACGGTCAGCCTTTTGCACGGTGGCGAGGCGATGCGCGATGACGATGGTGGTGCGCCCCTCCATCAATGTGTCCAACGCTTTTTGCACGGCGCGTTCGCTCTCGGCATCGAGCGCGCTTGTGGCCTCGTCGAGCAGGAGAATTACCGGGTTGCGCAAGATCGCCCGGGCGATGGCGAGGCGCTGCTTTTGGCCGCCGGAGAGCCGCAAGCCCTTTTCGCCAAGGAAGGTGGCGAAGCCTTCAGGCAGGGCGTCCAGAAACTCTTCTGCGCCAGCCGCCCGCGCTGCCGCGCGCACTTCTTCATTGCTCGCGCCAGGGCGGCCAAAGCGAATATTTTCCCAAGCATTGGTGGCAAATATCGCCGGATCCTGCGGCACAAGACCGAACCGGGCACGCGCTTCCTCGGGCTGGACCTCGCGCAGATCCATCCCGTCGACAGAAACCATCCCCTGGCTGGGATTATAAAACCGCAGCAACAAATTAAAAACGCTGGTCTTGCCGGCTCCAGACGGCCCGACTAGGGCAACCCGCTCGCCGGGTCTGACGTTCAGCGTATAGTTGATCAGCGCTGGCTCATCGGGTCGCGAGGGATAACTAAGGGTCACATTCTCCAGGGCGATAGCGCCCTCGGGCGGTTTGGGTAATCGTTTGGGGGTTTCCGGCGCACTAATATCTCTTTCCTGGCGCAATAATTCCACCAACCGCTCGGCTGCGCCAGCGGCATGTTGAAGATCCCCGTAAACTTCGCTCAGCGATCCGACGGACCCAGCGACGACAACGGCGTAAAACAAAAAGGATGCCAATTCACCACCACTCAATCTCCCATCAAGTACATCATGGCCGCCCAGCCAGAGCACCGCCGAGATGCCGGTAAAGACAAACAAAATGACGAAGGCTGTGAGATAGGCTCGCGCCCGCACGCGCCCGAGCGCCGTCTGAAAAGCACTCTCAACTTTGACCCCAAAGCTGGTCTGTGTGTTGTCTTCTTGGCCGAATGCCTGGACTGTGTGAATGGCATTGAGCGACTCTTCCACCTGGCCGCCAAGATCGGCGATGCGGTCTTGGCTAAGACGCGAACGCTGGCGCACCCGTCGGCCGAGAATAATAATTGGCACTACCACCACAGGCACAAGAATGAATACCAGACCTGTCAATCGCGGGCTGGTGATGAATAGCATCACTATACCCCCGGTGAGCAGAAGAAGATTGCGCAGGGCCGAAGACGCCTGGCTGCCGATCACGGTTTGCAACAAAGTGGTATCGGTGGTGATACGCGATAGCAGCTCGCCAGTCTTGTTAATCTCAAAAAAGGCCGGGCTGAGCCGGAGAATTCTAGTGAAAATCGCTAGGCGGATATCGGCTACCACACGCTCACCCAACCAGGAGACAAGATAAAATCTTGAAAATGTGCTGGCAGCCAGTAGGACAACCATACCGATCAGGTAAATAAGCGCATTATTTAGAAGATCAATATTCTTTAGGAGATCGATATTGTTGCCGCCCAGCCCCTGATCAATGAGTAGCCGCAACCCGACACCCATCGCCAGGACCGCCGCAGCGGAGACGGTGAGCGCGACAAGGGCGCCGAATACGACCGAGCGATACGGCCGTATAAATTGCAATAGCGGGCGTATCTGCTTGAGGTCTTTGCCCTTTTTCCTATCGCTCTGGGATGCGCGGCGGCCGCGGGTAGGGCCAAACATGGTCATACGACGAACCCTTGGCGGAGAAATCTATTGCCGCCAGTCGGTTGGCGTGCCGTCTTCAAATATTGCAATTTCCAATACGCCATCACGTGTTCATACCGCCATACGATGCCGGTTACGGTATATCAGCCATCACCAGAACGGCCAACAAAAACAGATGCTTGCCCGCAACCAATACCCGAGAGCAACGACAACCAACTATGGTATGGGCTTGCCAGAAACCCGGCGTGGATATATATATGCCCCCCAGCGAGCGGATAGAGTCGATGAAAAAAGAAACCCATCCCGATTATCACGAAATCAACGTGGTGCGCACCGACGGAAGCACTTTTAAGACCCGATCGACCTGGGGCAAGGAAGGCGACACCATGACCCTCGACGTCGATCCGTTGTCGCATCCAGTGTGGACGGGTGGCCACCAGCGACTGGTTGATACCGCTGGACAGGTATCGCGATTCAACAAGCGGTTTGGGGACTTCGGCATCAAGTAGCGCTGAAGGCAGAACAATCCCGCTTACGCCTGACTAGGCGAATTTTACTTCTCCCTGACTGGCCAAGCCGCCCTCATGATTTGCTGCCCAGACGGCCGCGCTTGAACCATCATCTGCAGGTGCGCCGCCTAGCACCATTGCATGGTCGACGAACAACGGCGACATGGCGCGGAACGAAAATTCCTTAATCTCAGCATCGGGGCGGCTACGCCGGCAGAGATCCACCATCAGCGTCGCAATCAGCGGACCATGCACGACGAGGCCAGGATAACCCTCTACCTCGGTGCAATATGGCTGGTCGTAATGAATGCGATGCGGATTGGAGGTGAGCGCCGAATAGCGGAACAGAAGGACCGGGTCGGGGATAAGATTACGCCGCCAAGCGGGGCCGGTCGGCGCTGGACGCGGCCGTGGCATAGCGCTCCGTTTCGGCGCCTCGGTATAGACGATGTTCTGCTCTTCTTCGATAGCCACCTCATCGGCTGCATTTAAGACCGTATGGCGCAGATTAACGAACACAAGCCGGCCGCTCTTGCCATTTTTTTCGGTGATGCTAGTGATCTTGGAGCGCTTCACCGCTCTTTCGCCGAGACGGAGCGGTGCGTTAAAACGAATTTGGCTGGCCGCCCACATGCGGCGCGGCAAAGGCACAGGTGGCATCAGAGTACCGCGCTCCGGCAACCCGTCGGCTCCCAGTTCAGACTGCACAGTGGAATCGCGAAAGAACATCCAGTGCCAACAGGGCGGCAGCGGGTCGCCATCCTTGGGCGGCGGGTCATCGCGATCGAGTGCGGCGCTCATGCCTGCCGGCAAGGCGCTATCAATGCGCTCGTGCTGCTCCCGCGTAGTGTCGATCCAGGCGTCAAAATTAGGATCAGATTGCGCGTTCACCCTATGCTCCCTTATCAATTAAATGGCGTCCGCAAATTCCGCACGAACTTCTTCCGTATGCTCGCCCAACGCCGGTACTGGGCCAAACGCGGCGCTATCGTTTGTAAATTGCGCTGGCGGCGCGACCAATTTCACCGCGCCACTTGCGGTCGCTACCGAAACATGGCGCAGCTGCGGATGCACCGCCAAGTCGTTCACTTGGTTAAAACGGCCAAAGGCGATGCCAGCTTGGCGCAGTAATTCGGATAGTGATTCCATATCATGTAAAGCGAATGCACTGGCAATCAAGTCATCCATCTCGACCCGGTTAGCAACGCGGAGAGCGTTCTCACGAAAACGTGAATCCTCCGTCAACGCAGAATTTCCAAGGACGGCAGCACAGAAATGCGCCCATTCTCGGTTGTTTTGAACAGCAATAATAATATGCCCGTTGGTGCCAACGGGATAGGCGCCATAAGGCGCAATCATCGCGTGGCTGAGGCCGCTCCGGGCCGGCGCCCCGGCGCCGTGCAGATGGTGCAAGAGTGGCACATTCATCCAATCCGCCATCCCGTCGAACAGCGAGATCGAGATGCCGTCGCCGACACCACTCTGGCTGCGCGCATAAAGCGCTTCAAGTATGGCGCCATAGGCGTTGAGTCCAGCGCCAATATCGCAGGCCGAAACGCCAACACGTGCTGGCGATTCCAGAGTGCCAGTTACCGCAGCGATACCGGCCTCGCACTGCACCAAGAAATCATAAGCCTTCATGTCGCGGTAAGGGCCGCTCTCGCCATAACCGCTGATGTCGCAGGTGATTAGGCCGGGGTGTTTAGCGCGCAATTCAGTGGAGGCAAAGCCGGCGCGCGCTGCAGCGCCGGGCGCCAAATTCTGCACGAAGATATCGGCACGGGCGATCAATGCACGCAAAACAGCAGCATCACCCGGTTGCTTGAAATCCAGTACCACCGATTGCTTGCCGCGGTTTAGCCACACGAACCAGGAGCATTCGCCGTGGACATGGTGGTCATAGGCGCGGGCGAAATCGCCTTCCGGGCGCTCTATCTTGATCACTCGCGCGCCGGCATCAGCGAGGCGCGACGTGGCGAACGGCGCCGCCACGGCCTGTTCGACCGAGACAACAAGCACGTCCTTCAAACGGTCAGCCATTGCAAAAACTTAATAGGAACGCGGCATGCCGAGCACATGCTGCCCGAGAAAGGCGAGTATCAGATTAGTCGAGATCGGCGCGGTGCGGTAGAGCCGCGTCTCGCGGAACTTGCGCTCAATGTCATATTCCTCAGCATAGGCAAAGCCACCAAAGGTTTGCATACAGACATCCGCCGCCTCCCAAGAGGCTTCCGAGGCCAACAGCTTGGACATATTGGCTTCGGCACCGCACGGCAAACCGGCGTCAAATAAAGCGGCAGCCTTGCACGTCATTAAATCGGCGGCTTGGGCGTTGGCGTAAGCCTTGGCGATGGGGAATTGAATGCCCTGGTTGGCGCCAATCGGGCGATCGAATACTTCCCGTTCAGAGGCATAGACGCTAGCTTTCTCGATGAACCAGCGCGCATCACCCAAGCACTCGCCAGAGATCAAAATACGCTCCGCATTCATACCGTCGAGTATATATTTGAAGCCCTTGCCTTCTTCACCGATCAGGCTGCTTGCTGGGATCTCCAGATTGTCGAAAAATAGCTCATTGGTCGAATGATTAACCATAGTGCGGATCGGACGGATTTCGAGGCCATTGCCAACCGCCTTGTCGAGTTCGACAAGAAACACCGAGAGACCATCAGAGCGTTTTTTGCATGCCTCCTTGGGCGTGGTGCGCGCCAGCAGCAGCAGCAAATCGGATTGCAGTGCGCGCGATATCCACACCTTCTGGCCATTCACGATATAGGCGTCATTGCCCTTCTTCTCAGCCGTGGTGCGAAGCTGGGTGGTATCGGACCCGGTACCGGGCTCGGTGACGCCGAAGGCCTGAAGGCGCAGTTCACCGCTTGCCACCTTGGGCAAATATTTTTGTTTTTGCTCTGCCGAGCCGTGTCTGAGCACCGTGCCCATAGTGTACATCTGGGCATGGCTGGCACCGCCATTGCAGCCAGTAGAGTGAATCTCTTCCAAAATCGCCGCGCCGGCGCCGACGCCGAGGCCGCTGCCGCCATATTCTTCCGGGATCATGGCAGCGAGAAAGCCGGATTCGGTTAATTCTTGAACGAACTCAACTGGGTATTCACGCGCTCTGTCTTTGGCACGCCAATATTCTCCAGGATATTTGGCGCAGAGCGCCCGCACCGGCTCGCGCAGTTCCTCATAATTATGTGTGAGATCGATAACCGCTTTGGATGTCTGAGTCATTTCTTCGTGGCTTTCATTCGACGGTCACCGACTTCGCCAGATTACGGGGCTGATCGACATCGGTGCCTTTGTTGACGGCCACATGATAGGCCAACAGTTGTACTGGGATTGTATATAGAATGGGCGCTACAAAGCTGTCCACTTGGGGCAGTTCGATGGACGCGCGCGCCATGTCACCAAGCTTCGCGATACCCCGAGCATCGCTGAGGAACACTACCTGCGCACCACGCGCAACGACCTCCTGCAGGTTGGAGGCTGTCTTATCAAACAGTGCGTCCGGCGGTGCGACGACGATTACTGGCACGTCTTTGTCTATGAGCGCGATGGGGCCGTGCTTGAGCTCGCCGGCGGCAAACCCCTCGGCATGGATATAGGATATTTCCTTGAGCTTTAGCGCGCCTTCCATCGCCACCGGATAGCACGACCCACGCCCGATATAGAGTACCGTTGTGGCGTTGGTGAGTGACACGGCTAGGCCGCGAATGCGCTCATCATGCGCCAAGACATCAGCGGCACGCGCCGGTACCTCGGCGAGCGCATGGCTAAGTTCGACTTCACGCGCAGCGCTCAATGTGCCTTTGGCCCGCGCCAGCGCAAGGGTTAAACAGGCGAGCGTCACCAATTGGGTGGTAAACGCCTTGGTTGACGCGACGCCAATTTCCGGCCCGGCGCGGGTAGGCAGAACAATATCGGCTTCGCGCGCCATGGTACTCTCGGGCACGTTCACCACAGCGATAATATTCTGCCCATTTTCCTTTGCAAAGCGCAGTGCGGCCAGGGTGTCAGCGGTTTCGCCCGATTGCGAAATGAACAACGCTACACCGCCTTCAGCGAGCGGCGGCATGCGGTAGCGGAATTCGGAAGACACATCTATTTCGACCGGCACGCCAGCCAGGCTTTCGACCCAATAGCGCGCCACGAGGCCCGCATAATAGGAAGTGCCGCAGGCGATGATCGACACCCGTGACACATCCTTGAGAGCAAACGGCAGATCCGGCAGGCTGATGGCGCCGGTCGTCGGGTTGACATAGCTGGTGAGGGTATCGCCGATAACGGCGGGCTGCTCGTGAATTTCCTTATGCATAAAGTGGCGGTAATTTTCTTTACTAATCACCTCGCCATCATGGTCACTCACTTGAATTTCCCGTTCGACGATACGGTCCTCTGCATCACGCACGGTCGCGCCGCCATGTTCGAGAACTACCCAATCGCCTTCTTCGAGATAGCTGACGCGGCGCGTAAAGGGCGCCAAAGCCATAGCATCGGACGCGAGGAACATTTCGCCGTCACCGTACCCGATAGCCAAAGGGGCGCCCCGCCGGGCGCCGATCAGGACGTCATGCTCACCGGCAAAGATGATGCCGAGCGCGAACGCGCCTTCCAGGCGTTTCAAGGCACGCGCTGTCGCTTCAGCCGGAGTCAGGCCCTGTTTGTGATAATAATGAATGAGCTGCGGCACCACTTCGGTGTCGGTATCGGTAGCAAATTCATGGCCTGCGACAGCGAGCTCGTCGCGCAGGGTTTGGAAATTTTCGATGATGCCGTTATGCACCACAGCGACACGCTCGGTCGCATGCGGATGAGCATTGCTTTCGCTGGCCACGCCGTGGGTGGCCCAGCGCGTATGGCCAATGCCAAGGGTGCCGCGAACCGGCCGCGCTGCCACCAGCTGCTCAAGCTCGGCCAGCTTACCTTCGGCACGCCGCAAATCGAAGCCGCCATTCACCAGGGTTGCGAGGCCAGCCGAATCATAGCCGCGATATTCGAGTCGCCGCAGGCCTTCAATGATTCTGGGCGCCGCATCGGCTGCGCCTATTACGGCAACAATTCCGCACACGTTGTCTCGCTAGCCTTTCGCTTGCCCGCTGTTGTTGTCGCGCCTGCTATTTTTATCCCGACGCCGCGCCGCCGCGCCGGGGCGCTCGCTCTGCTCGCTGCGCGCCGCGGCGATAGCATCCGCCGCGACATCACGGGTAATAACGCTGCCTGCCGCGACCACCGCGCCGTCGCCGATCACCACTGGCGCCACCAGGGCGGAATTGGAGCCGATAAAAGCGCCTACCCCAATATCGCTCAACTCCTTGGTGAAGCCATCATAATTACAGGTAATCGTGCCCGCGCCGATATTTGCGCCAGCGCCGACGCGGGCATCGCCGATATAGCTCAAATGATTGATTTTAGCATCCTTTTCGACTCGCGCTTGCTTCACTTCGACAAAATTACCGATATGCGCGCCATCACCGATCGACGCACCCGGGCGAAGCCGCGCATAGGGCCCGATAATAGCTCCGGTGCCAACCACCGCCCCTTCAAGATGGCAAAAGGCGCGGATCTCGACACCGTCGGCGACGCGAACTCCGGGGCCGAATACTGTGTTGGGGCCAATTGTGACATCTTCGCCCAATATCGTATCGCAGCTGAACCAAGTGGTCGCCGGATCAACGAGCGTAGCGCCGTTCTTCATCGCCGCCTGACGCAGGCGCGTTTGCAGTACCGCCTCGGCCTCGGCAAGCTGGGAACGGTCGTTAATTCCGATGACTTCGTCCGGTGCGGCCATGGTGTAGACACAGCCAAGACCATGTGCATGCGCACCGGCGACGATATCGGTAAGGTAATATTCGCCTTTGGCGTTGTCGTTGCCCAGCCCGTCGAGGAGGGCAAAGAGATGCGCGCCATCGACCGCCATGATGCCAGAATTGCACAGGCTGATTGCAGCGTCGGCGTCGTCAGCATCGTGAGTTTCAACGATACGCTCCAACCCGCCCTTCGGCCCAAGAACGAGACGCCCATAGGCGGCGCTGTCATCAGGCTCAAAAGCCAACACGGCAAGCGCTGCGCCACCGCGCCGCGCCGCCAACAGAGCGCGTAACGTCTCTGCAGTGATCAACGGCACATCGCCGTACAACACCAGCACGTCCCCGGTAAATCCGTCCAGGGCCGGTTTCGTCATCTGCACAGCATGGCCGCTACCGAGGCGTTCCTGCTGAATAACGATTTCGGCTATCGGCACAACAGCCCGCAAAGAGTTTGAGATCTCATCCATATCCGGCCCGAGCACTATCACCAGGTGCTCCGGCGACAGCGTACGTGCCGTGGCTAGAACGTGATGCAGCATAGGCTGCCCGGCAACCGCATGCAGCACTTTCGGTCGACGCGACTTCATGCGTGTGCCCTTACCAGCAGCCAGGATGACGATCGCGGTCTCAGTCATGTTTCGGGTAGGTGCCATATGCTATAATTAATTTGTCGACGCTATGATCCGCCGATTCGTGCCCATTTGCCAGTCCGCATTGGTGCATTATCTTGTTATGGGAAGGAATTACGGCAAAAATGCGGAAACAATGGGATGCGGTACTGTTCGATTTTGACGGCACGCTAGTCGATTCGGCGCCGGATATCATCGCCGCGCTCAACCGCCTGCTGGGCGAGTTGGGCCACGAGCATGTGGATTACCATGCCTTCCGTACACGCGCCGGCGATGGCGCCAGGAACCTGCTCAAACAAGTGCTGACCGGGCGCGGCGCAAGCTATACCGATGCAGAGTTACCCAGGCTGGTCGAGCGCCTGTTGGATCATTATTACGAAACCATGACCGACAACACCCGGCCCTATCCTGCGGTTCCCGATATCCTGTCCGAAATTTATCAATCCGGAATGGCGCTCGCGGTCTGTACCAACCGGACCCAAGCAACGACGGAACAACTTCTTAGCCATTTCGGTCTTGCGCAGATGTTTGACGCAGTACTCTGCGCCGATAACGTCACCGCCAAAAAGCCGGATGCCCGACATTTGCTGGAGGCCATGCAGTGCCTCGGTGCCGCGCCCGAACGCACCATCATGGTCGGGGATACGGCAACTGACGTGGCGGCGGCTCGCAATGCCGGTATCAAAGTAGTCGCGGTATCGTACGGCTATAGCGTCCGCCCCGCTACCGATCTCGGGGCCGACGCTATACTCGCTGACTTCGCCAAGCTCCCGACCCTCTTGGCCGGGTTGAATTAATTTCCTTACGACATCAACGACAGGAGCCAGACGCTTGACAGCGCCGCAGTCGACAGCCTTATATCGCCCCGAGTGGGCGCTTAGCTCAGTGGGAGAGCACCGTCTTCACACGGCGGGGGTCACTGGTTCAAATCCAGTAGCGCCCACCACAATTTTAGCAGGTTACTGGAATGTGGCTGTCACCAACTAGAACAGCTTATCCGGATTTTCAATTCGATTATGAAGGTACAAAATGACCAAAAACATCCGGGAACTAGCCGATCGATTTTACGGAATCGTAAATGGTGACGAAGGCGATTTTTCCGAAATTTTTTCAACCGATTTTGTATTCAGTATTATGCCGGGGTTCCCTTATGGCGGCGACTATCACGGCCTGGATGAAACTAATGCCTTCTTCGAAAAACTAGGTAACCATTTTGATTACTGGGAAGTACATACGGAGCGGTTTATCTCGGTTGATGATAATAACCTATTAGTAACTGCCAAATACAAAACCAAGGCGACGGAAACCGGCAAAGACGTGCTGATGGAGACCGTACACCTGTGGACCGCAAATGACGGTAAATTGACCAGCTACAAGCATTATTGCGACACCGCGATTCTCGCCGCTGCCATGGACAACAAGGTACCCGTCTGCGTGTAGGCAATACGCATTTCTCGCCAATATAGATAGGTTAATTCTAGCCTATCATTTATTTTAGTTTGAACTCTATATTAATACTAGCTAGAGAATATGTAATTTTTTACAAATATAAAATGGTACATTTTTATGAAAATAGGTGTATTCATCAACACTCAATTTCACTCAAACGTTCCTCTTGGTCCAAAAATAAATGACCTACTGACTCAAGTATTAACAGCTCGAGACTCTGGAATATATTCTATATGGTTCGGTCAGCATTTAGTTACCGGACCTTTACAAATGTTTCAAATTACACCTCTGTTAGCTCGTATTATTCCCGAGACAAAAGGAATGAAGATTGGAAGTAGCGTTGCTCTTTTATCGATCCAGAATCCAATACAGTTTTCGGAAGAGATGGCCACTTTAGATTGGTTATCAGACGGAAATATTATTTGTGGAGCTGGAATTGGCTATCGTCCTCAGGAGTTTGAAGCGGCAGGTATTCCGATGAAAGTTCGCGGAAAGAGATTTGAGGAAGCATTAAAAATCGTCCGGCAATGCTGGTTTGAAGAAGAAGTGAATTTTGCAGGTGAATATTTCAACATTAAACATCAAATCCCTAGCATAAAACCGAAGCAGAAGAATGGCCCGCCAATATGGATAGCAGGGGAAGCGAAAAACGCAATACGACGGGCTGCTTTAATGGGTGATGCCTGGCTTCCACTGCCAGTACCAAACAGAGATGCACTTTGCAAAGATCTAAAATTTTATAGAAACGAGAGATCCCAAGCAGGCTGTAACGCCGCAAAAGAGCAACCCTTGATGCGGGAAGTTTACATCGGTAAGAATTTTGATAGCGCTTTTGACGAATGCCAATATGCGCTTAACGATAAATATGAATCGTATTCAAAGTGGGGTCAAAGCGAAAGTTCTGAGTCCAGGGAATATTTTAATAGAGATTTTCGTAACTTTGCAGAAAATCGTTTTATTATCGGAGATCGAAGCTCAGTTCTAGATGAAATACAACAATATAGGGATGAACTCAACATAGACCACCTTATTTGTCGTGTTGAATGGCCTGGATTAGAAAATGACAAAGTAATTCAAACAATAAAATTACTAGGAGAATGTGCTAAATTCTTATAATTATATAGCGGCACGGTCAGATGCTAACTGTGGCCGGCTAGCGCAATATTTTGGTGCTTGAGCGGGCTTTTTAGACCATTCTTATTTGCGTCCTTGCCCGAAGTTTTCGCCATCCTCTGACAAAAACTCGAGCTCTCTCGGCGTCGTGCTTCTACCCAGCACCTCATTTCGGTGAGGAAAGCGGCCGAATCGGGCAACAATATCGTGGTGGCGGCTCCAACCTTTGATGGCACGTCTAATGTAGGGTCGCCAGACTTCGTCCGCCGCATGCTCCAGTTCATGAAGCAGGGTTAAACCTCTAGCCTGTTGCTGGATGTCCTCAGCATGGTGAAACGGATGGTAGAGCCAGATCCGCTCGACAGGGTGAAGCTCATGATCCAATTTTCGATCGATTGTTTTTTCTACAATCCTAAATGCAGCCAGATCACCGATATAGGCATCCGGCGTGTTGCGATAGAGATTTCGGGTGAACTGATCGAGCAAGATTACCAGAGCCAGCGAACCAGTCGCTGTGCTATCCCATTCGTTGAAGTCGCCGGCGCAAGCGCGGGGTAGCAGCTCCCCAAAATGGGTGCGAATCTCTTCGTCAACCGCCTCCCCTCCACGGTACCACCAATCCAGCCGCGCAAGTGCGGCCTCGGGCCCATCAACGCTTGGCCCAAGCCAGAAAGCAACGATGTCGGAGGCTAAGCTACCAGTCAAAGACAATACCAGACACAATTCATTTTGCCGCCTAACGGCTGCCGCCAATCGGAGAAAAAGGCGCTGGGATCAGTATTTTGCTTTCCTGTGAAGCAATCATGGGGACTATCATTTGGATATAGGCTCGCCAGCCCAAGTCCTCAAATAATTTTCTGCGTCTTTTGGTCCGTTCGTCCAGAGAATCATAGCCCCACATATGGACGATCTGGTTGAGCGGCCCAATATCGGTAAAGAAGTAACCGACCAAATTGCCCAGAATTGGGCGCTGTATTTCTAGTCCTTCTTTTTCATAAGTATCCAAATATTTTAGATGCTGGCCCGGATGAAGGGTGTAGGTACGCTGTTCAACAATCATGATTCTTCTCCCTTGTTAAAACCATCGGATCGATACGTCGGGTGTCCCACACCTTCACACTTTTCGGCGCCATACTAGCGGCAACCACTTCGGGCCGCTGCAAATTCTGAAGCGCGCTGCCGAAATTGTCATGCACTGGTATCTGGCTATGGCCTCGCTCAGCTTGCCAAGCGCTGTCAATGCAGGGGCGATATCGGTATACACCGCCATCATATTAGACCTGAGTTCGACTACCTTGCCGATGAGGCCGGCTGCGGCTTTGTTTCTGCCCAGTCGGTGGTTTATCACACCGAGCAGATGCTATGTGACCAAGCTAGTGAGATCTTTCTATAAAATTTTCCAGCAGATGTGTACCACCTCGGACAGACAGCAGACCCTAAAGTAAGGGACGGCTAGTTCGATAGCTGGCGGTTGTTACCGTCCGGACATGTTGTTTTCTCCCATCGGACCATGGCAACGTAGCCTTGATCACCCTAACACCGCTCTTTGATGCGCCATTTTTTCTCTTTCAAGCTATAGCCACTGATGTCCCCCTATAGCGGCACAGGCCGGCGGTTAAAATAAACTGGCCCTTTTCATTCTCCGCAAAGCTAATCTTATTTAACTTAAATTAAATGTGGAATTTAATTTTTAACATGACAAAAGGTTGTATAATTGTTATAAATCAAAAAAATTACTTTTATTTTATTTTACATACTTTTATTGTGTATTAATTACAAGGTGAAAACAGGCGCGAATGCGGCATTACCCAGCATTCTTCGATATCGAAGGACGACCCTGCCTTGTAGTTGGCGGTGGAGCCGCCGCTTTGACCAAAATCCAACTGCTGCGCCGCGCCGGCGCGGATATTACGCTGATAGCGCCGCGTATTGATGCCCATCTGCGCACTTTTGGCGATCTCAGCGGGGTCACCCTGAAAATGAGCGAATTCCGCGCTGAGGATGTCATCGGCTGCGCCCTCGTTCATGCCGCTAGCGGCGAACCAGAGCTTGACCAAGCGGTGGCCCGCGCTGCCAAGGCGCGAAACATACCGGTCAACGTGGTTGACCATGCGGCCCTCTCGAGTTTTATCATGCCCGCAATCGTCGACCGTGGCCTGGTGGTGGTGGCCATTTCATCGGGCGGCGCATCGCCGGTGCTGGCACGCCGCGTACGGGCTGAAATCGAGACGCTGTTACCACCCGGTCTCGGCCGACTAGCACGCTTCGCCCACTCGTTCCGCTCGGCCGTGAAGGCGACCTTCACTGATTTTGAAACCAAGCTCCGCTTCTGGGAAAATTTTTTCGACGGGCACCTTGCCGAATCCGTTCTCGCTGGTGAAGAACACCAAGCACGCAGCGACATGTTGGGGTTGGTAAATCGCACCCAGCTGCCGCCGACCGGCGAGATACAGGACATCACGGTCGATCCCGCCCAAGCCGATTTACTGACGCTCCGTGAAGTCCGGCGCATCAGCCGCGCAGACCTTATCATACACGACGCAGCTATTAGCAGCGCCATTCTCGACCACGCGCGGCGCGATGCGGTCCGCTTCCAAGCGAGCTGCAACGCCGACCAAGCCACAAGTCTGGGTTTGGCGGAGTGTCGTGCCGGCAAGCGGGTCGTGCGCTTGGTCGCGCGAACGCAAAAGCAACATGCCAGCTTCGGCGCCTCTTAAAAGGAGTGGAAGGATGAAACTGGATATTGTCAGCGCCAACCGTCTCACTGACGGTCACGTGGTCTATCTTACCCGCGACGGCGACTGGTCGAAAAGCATCGTCGACGGACGTACGGCGGCGACTGAAAAAGAGAGCTCAACACTGCTCGCCGATGCCGAGCGCGCAGTGGTCGCTGGAATTATAGTCTCGCCCTATCTCGTCTCGATTGCCGACGACGGTGGCACCTTTTCACCCCTGCATTTTCGTGAACGTATCCGCTTGTTTGGACCCAAAACTGACCGCGCTACGAACCACTCAACGGGCCGGGTGGCATAAACATGTATCGATACGATGAATTCGATCATGCCTTCGTGCGTCAGCGCGTTGCGCAGTTCCGCGACCAAGTAGCGCGTCGGCTCAATGGCAAATTGAGCGAGGATGAATTCAAACCTCTCCGGCTGATGAACGGGCTCTACCTGCAGCTTCACGCCTATATGCTGCGCGTCGCCATTCCCTATGGCACGCTTTCGTCTCACCAAATGCGCCGCCTCGCATACATTGCGCGGCGCTACGACAAAGGCTTTGGCCACATCACGACGCGTCAGAATATCCAATTTAATTGGATTCAGCTCACCCAGGCACCCGACCTACTGGCGGAGCTAGCAGAGGTTGAGATGCACGCCATCCAAACCAGCGGGAACTGCATCCGCAATGTTACCGCCGATCATTTTGCAGGCGCCGCGGCAGATGAGATTGAGGACCCGCGCGTGTGGTGCGAGATCATCCGCCAATGGTCCACCTTGCATCCCGAATTTTCATTCTTGCCGCGCAAGTTCAAAATCGCGGTCAGCGGTGGCGCAAACGATCGGGCGGCTCTCCGCGTCCACGATATCGGCCTTCAGATCAGCCGCAACGATGCCGGCGAAATTGGCTTTGAAGTGATGATCGGCGGAGGCCAAGGGCGCACACCGATGCTTGCCAAAACCATCCGTGAATTCCTGCCTAAAGCGGAACTCCTGCCCTATTTAGAATCAATTCTGCGCGTCTACAATCAATTGGGTCGGCGCGACAATATTTACAAAGCGCGAATCAAAATTTTGGTGCATGAAATAGGGTCCGAGAAATTGGCCGAATTGGTCGAGGCCGAGTGGTGCCAGGTGCGCGAGGGATTTATCGGACTTCCGCAAGACGAGGTGGCGCGCATTGGCCGCTATTTCGCGCAACCGCCATTTGATCCTGTGGCCACTAGCGGCTCCGACTTGGATAAGGCGCGACACGCCGATAGCGCGTTTGATCACTGGCTGGAGCAGAATGTTGATGCCCATAAGCAGCCAGGCTACGCGATTGCTACCATCTCGCTCAAGCCCAAAGGCGGGGTGCCAGGCGATATCGACGCCGAACAGATGGAAGCAGTGGCTGATCTCGCCGAGCGTTTCAGCTGCGACGAACTGCGCGCAACGCACCAACAAAATCTCGTCCTACCGCATGTACGAAAGCGTGATCTTTATACGCTTTGGCAAGGCTTGAAAGCGCAGGGCCTGGCGACCGCCAACCGTGGCCTGATCGGCGATATCATCGCCTGCCCAGGGATGGATTATTGTAGCCTCGCGACAGCACGTTCGATCCCGGTCGCCCAAGCGATCAGCACACGCTTTCAGGATTTAGCTCGGCAGAAGGATATCGGCGATCTCCGGCTCAATATTTCTGGCTGCATCAACGCCTGCGGCCACCATCATGTCGGCCATATCGGCATTCTTGGGCTAGAGAAGAAGGGCGTGGAAAATTACCAAATAACCCTTGGTGGACGGGCCGATGGCAAAGCGGCAATCGGCGCAATCATAGGGCCTGCATTTTCTGCCGATGACATCGTAGGTGCGGTTGAAAGGGTAGTAGATACCTATCTCGACCTGCGCCAAAACGACGAACTGTTTGTCGACGCTTATGCCCGTCTCGGCTGCGAACCATTCAAAGAGCGTCTGTATGCCGCTCATTAAAAATGGTGCTATCGCTGAGGACGTCTGGCAGTTCGCTACTGACAACGAAAAGCTAGCCGAGCAAGGACCGGTGGCTGTAACACTGGCTCGTTGGCGGCGCGATAAAGCGCTTTTGCGGGCACGCAGCGAGCCGCTCGGCCTGCTGATGCTGAGCGGCGAACGGGTCGATGATATCGTGGCGGATCTCAAAGAATTCGAGCTGATCGCCCTCGATTTTCCTACTTTTCGCGACGGGCGACCCTACAGCGCAGCGCGGCTGTTACGCGAGCGGTACGGCTTTGCTGGGGAACTCCGCGCCATGGGCGATGTCTCGCGCGATCAATTCCTGTTCATGTATCGCTGTGGCTTCAATGCTTTCCAGGTAACAAACGGTGAAACTTTGGAAGCGTGGTTACGCGCAGTCTCGGAAATTTCAATCTGGTATCAGCCTACCAATGACCCGCGTGCCGCGCTCAGCGTGCTGCGCCATCGCCAAACGGCGGCGGAATAGGTAGCGATGATATGAACGAATTTGTTGAGCTAAAGCGGCCTAATGCGGCACGGCTCACTAGCACTGCGGCGCGCGCCGAGGTGCTGCGCGAACGCTACGGCGAACTTGAGGGTGAAGCGCTGCTTCGTGTCATGCTTGAATCGGAATATCAGGGTCGAATCGCTTTGGTTTCGTCGTTTGGCGCCGAAGCGGCGGTTCTGCTCAATATGGTCGCGCACGTCGATCCTGCAACGCCGGTGCTCTTCATCGATACCGGCAAGCTTTTTCATCAGACCCTGACTTACCGCAACATATTGGTGCAACGCCTTGGACTCACCGATGTACGCAGCATCGCGCCGACCCCCTTCGACCTTGCTGGGCACGATCCAGACGCCACACTCTGGCAAAACAATCTAAATCTCTGTTGCTATTTGCGTAAAGTCCTACCGCTTGAGCGCGCACTTGCTAAATTTGATGCCTGGATCACGGGGCGCAAGCGTGAGCAAAGTGGCGAACGTAGCGGACTACAAACCATTGAGGCGGTTGATGGCCGCATCCGCTTTAACCCGCTCGCTTATTGGAGCCAGAAGAATATCGACAATGCTTTCCGTGAGTTCGGCCTACCACGCCATCCGCTGAATGAAGCGGGCTACGCCTCGATTGGTTGCGCGCCCTGTACCGAGCCTACCAAAGCCAACGAGAACGCCCGCGCCGGGCGCTGGAACGGCAGTACCAAAAGCGAATGCGGTATCCATCACCCACGCTGGGCATAACCCTCTGACCGGCACCGCCCGCCGCCAATTTGCGTTATATTCGTTGAAACATCGGGAGGTTATAATTTTCATTCTGCTTAAACAGTTTCCGACATAGGCTCCACCAACGATTAGAAGCTCGGCTTCGAACCGGGCGGCGAGCTTCCAAGCCACCCGTTGCGCAACCCCACCATCTGCAAGGCAGGATCAGAAATCCGAGGATTTGTTTAACTTGCCAATATATCGTTGAGGGCATCGTTTTGGAACTTGACGTCATCAGCGTTGAGAGCACTCGATGCGAAATGCCCGTATATCGATTCGAAGACCCGTAATTCAGCGTTCGGCATTTTACTTACTTCATATTCATTATCTTCGGGTGGAAAATAGAGATCGGTCCGCCCAGGCATGACGATCGCCTTGCAAGTGATGGCAGCGAGCGCCTTATCAAAATCGCCGCCGAACACTTCATTCTCGCTGATATCAGCATATTGCCAAGTCCACAGGAGAGCGAGCAGGTTGTTGGCATCTTTATGGATAAAGAAGCCCTCCCAAAATGCGATAAGAAAATCTTCGAGTGACGAAAATCCAAGTTTGAGATATTCCTCGACCCGATAAAAGGCCTGCGAGAAACCCCAACCGGCATAGACCCTCGCCATGGCGCGGAGGCCAGTAATCGGCGGTGAATCGTACCAGCCATGTTGCCACGCTTCATCCGCGGTCAGCGCCGCCTTGACGCCTTCGAGAAAGACGAAATTGTGGCGCGAGCATTTGGCTGAGCCACAGGTCGGCATGATATTCTCCACCATATCGGGATAAAGGCAGCCCCACTGGTAGGTTTGTGCAGCGCCCATCGACCAACCCGTCACCAATTTGATATTCTCGATTCCGAAGGTTTCAGTCACCATGCGGTGCTGCAGACGGACATTGTCGTACATCGTGCAGTTAGGAAACCGCGCTTTATCATAAGGCGCCGGCATGTTGCTCGGCGAAGATGACAGGCCGTTGCCCAATAGGTTGGGTACGATGACAAAGTATTTTTCGGGATTGAGTGGCATGTCCGGGCCAATCGACCATTCCACATCATTGTGGTTCCCCGAATACCAGGTTGGCTGAATGATGACATTGTCTTTTGCCGCGTTCAGGCTTCCATAGGTCTTGTAGGCTAATTTGGTATCCCGCAATGTGGCGCCACTTTGCAGATGCACCTCACCCGCTTCAAAGACTTCATAATCGCTCATGTCACGCTCCCCTATTTGCCCGCCACACAATTTGCCGCGCGTTTAGACTTCAATTTGAAACAGCGTGTCCGCTATTTCAACGCCCAAGGGGCAATGCTCTCCTGGGGAACCTCTTCATGGTCAGCCCGGTGCTGTCGGTAAGGTCTTGACTTGGTTCATGTATCAGGGCGGAACTATCGTGATGAACAGAGACCGGCATGATGCTTTGGGCAAGATGCTGCGCGCGGTGGACAAAGATATGCGTGAGACCGCCGCCCTGACCGGCCGGCGCGTGATTTCTCCAGCGGTACGGAATGCGCTCCGCGCCGTTCCCCGACACGAATTCGTCCGCCGAGTCGATGCCGAGGAGGCATATGAAAATAGACCGCTTCCGATCGGCTACAGGCAAACCATATCGCAGCCATACATCGTCGCGCTGATGACCGAATTATTGGATTTGCCAATAAATTCAAAATCCACGGCACGGCTCCTCGAAATTGGCGCCGGCTCCGGTTACCAAAGCGCCATATTGAGCGAACTGACACGTGAAGTCTTCGCAATTGAGATCGTCCCTGGATTGGCGCAGGCAGCTGAGACGCGACTCATGCGCCTGGGCTATAGAAATATTACGCTTAAAACTGGCGGCGGCGCGTTAGGCTGGCCCGAGCATGCGCCCTTCGATGGTATCATCGCCGCCGCAGCCGCGCCGGCGATGATACCTGCTCTAGTTCAGCAGCTCAAAACGGGCGCCAAGATGGTAATTCCCCTCGGCCCCGCCAGCGAGAAGCAAGACCTGACGGTGATTGCCCGCACAAACGTCGGAAAAATAATTGAAAATAGGATATTGCCGGTGGCTTTTGTGCCCTTCACGGGAGCAAGTTCTAATTATAAGTAATTGTAATAAAACATTAAACGAGTTCTTGGCAATGTCTGAATGTATGCGCGCCGCCGAAGTGGCAAAATTGTTGGGCGTTACCGAAAGGCGCGTCTACCAAATGATGGCGAGTGGACAACTAGATTATCAAGGTCGCAGACCAAGGCGGATCAGTAGGGAGAGCTTCAACCTATATTTAGAAAATCGTTGGCCTCGGCTGCTTGGTTTCATCGCCGCTAGAGGATGACGCCTTTTAAGCCTTAGCCCCGACTCCCTTTTGGCCTCAAATTCAATTAGACTTTCCGCATGGAAAAAGTTAGCTGCAACCCTAGCCGTCGTCGGAGCGCTTCTGTTTAGCGCTTGATCACGTCGACATAGCCGGGGTCTAGTAAATTCTGTCGCTAGAAAGATTTTGCGATCGCGCGTGACCGGCAGATGATCGGCCAGGAAGAACCCGTTGATCTTTCAGCGCGACACAGCGTCCCGATTGGCGTTACGATTAACCATGCGCCTCATAGCCACCATACTCACCGTCGGTAAAAGATATATTGTTTTTGTAATAAAAAATGTGCTGGAAAGGAATCAATGATGAATGATCAAAATCCAGAGATTGGACCCATGAGCAAAGCAGAAATGGAAGCATTTCTCGCTGGCGGTGAAATTTGTCGCGTTGGCTGCCTTGATCCCGACGGTTACCCACACTTGGTACCCGTCTGGTATCACTATCAGGATGGAGGATTTTACTTGGTTGGCCGCGAGAAGTCACTTTGGGCCGCCTGCATGTCGCGTGACCCGAAAGCGACTCTTTGTGTCGACACGCTACCAGTAGTGCGTAAAGTATTAGTTCGCGGCGATGCTGAGGTCTTGGAGCCTCCCAATGTCGGTGGTCGATGGGTCGAGATCGCCCGCGACATGGCGTACCGCTACCTCGGCAAGGATGGCCCTAAATATCTTGAACCAACAATGAACGAACCACGCTGGCTTATCTTTTTGCGTCCGCACGAGATCAAGACTTGGCAGGGAAACTATACGAAGCTCCAATAGGGAACAAAGCGCTGGACTTATTGGCGTTACGATTAACCATGCGCCGCATAGCCGCCACACTCTCCGTCATCGCGCTTCTCTTTAGCGCTGGAGCAACCCTTGCAGACGATACAGATGAAGCTAACAGGTTGTACATCGAGGCGGCCAAACTTATAAAATTGGCTGAAAACATCGAAGGGTTCGGAGAGAAAGCAGAAGTTCTGGAAGAAGCCCTCAGTTTGCTCAATAAGATTGTTGATGACCATCCGTCGACTAATTTGGCGGTCAAACTGCTCAACGGGCAGGATACTGAAGGTATTTCGCTGGAGGTTCTTAGCATGGCAGCTGAGAGAGCACTCATCCTGTATTTTGAAGGCGGAAGCACTCCTGAGAATTATGTCGAACAATTTATGCGTATCTTTGAAGTCCTAGGGGTGCCAATCAACCGTAGAAATTGGTGAAGGGCTTTCGCGGCCTTGGCGGAAGAGTAACTAACGGCGCACCATCCGTACCGCCCTCTCAAATGACTTCCTAAAGTTTTACACCATCCGCCTATGCACACCTTGGTCGCGTCTTCAAAGAACCGCAGCCGCTCAGGTCTCCGCAGCAGTGGCACCACCTATTACAGCACCTCTAGCTACATTCGCTGTACATTCGTCAACAAGCCAGCAACCTGATACTTGGCCCCACGTACTAGCAACATCCAACACAGTCACATATCAGTGGTGTGCCCTTGGACAGTTCCATCTCAGCAAGTTGTGCCTCGACAGCGACCATACGGATAGTCTCAGCGGTTAGGGCGGTCATTCAATATGATGATCTTATTCGCGCTGACATTGTTTACTTCGAGACACCAAACGATGGGACAGTATTCTCAGTTGGATCTATTACCTACTGTGGGTCTTTATCTTACAACAAATGCAAAAATAATATCTCTAGAATGACGGCTAACGTAATAAATAGATTTTTAAGAGTTTAACGTAAGGCTCTTCTATTACTATGATCCAATAGTGCGGATCATCATTTACATATAATTATCTCTATTTATTATCCGTATATACATCTCACGCGCGCATCAAGACGTTTCGCAAGAACACGCAATCGAGTGCCAATTAAACTTTATATTTTAGGCTGGTCTAGGAAGATTCGAATTAATCAGGTTTCCGCAGGAACAGTAAATAATAATATTATTATTGATTTATCATGGCATTATTTTTGAATACCTTGTTCCACAAATATTCTATGAAACCTTGGATGCCTTGCGGATAAAACATAGAAAAAATCACAATCAAAAATCCGAATATAAGTTCGCGAAATTCAATGATATCTCGTAATGGCTCTTGCAAAGCAATAAGCCCTCCGACTCCTAAAATTGGGCCCCAAATTCGTCCCAAACCACCCACAATCATCATTGCCAGTAGAAGCAACATCAAAGTCAGATTTAAAATAGTTGCCCCAGTGGCGCCATAATGTGCCGCATAAAATCCACCGGCCATTCCCGTAAATAATGAAGAGGAAGAAAAAATAAGCATTTGATATTTAAATTTACTCATACCACGACTGACAGCGTAGAGATTATTATCACGCAGAGCCCTGAACGCTACACCAATAGGACTACGAACTATGAAAATTGAGAACCCTACTGCCATAGTTAGGATGGCCAATCCGATATAATAATCTCCCTTAATCCAATCTTTTCTGCCCAGCCAATCACGCATTCCGAGATCACCATACTTGGTTAAGGACATGGTGCCACCAGTAAAATATTCGCATCCGCCCGTTTTCATCGGTCTAAAACATGCCGTGTCGGTCTGAATTAATACCTGCATCACGGCAACAATTGCCAGAGTCAATAGAGCGGTGTACACACCACTTACACGGAGACAAGCAGCGCCAATTATAAGGCTCGCAATCACAGCGAAAATTATTCCGACAGGCCATGATGCCCAAAGTGACCAATCTGCATATTTAGCCAACCATGCTGTCGTATACGCTCCCATGCCAAATATTGCCATTTGGCCGAGCGAAAAAATTCCGCCTATGCCCATGACCAAATTCCATTGGCTGACTATGGTCGCATAAATGAAAAATACAATTAGTAGACGAAAATAATAAACTTTCATGCCGAGCCATGGCAGCAAACACAGAATAGCCAATAAAGCCAATCCAATTAAAATGTCTCGGCTCCAGGGTTTTTTAAAAAATGAATTCATATTCTAGCGACTTCTCTACTGCCAAACACGCCGTAGGGGCGCCAGAGAAGAGCTAAGATTACAACGATTAACAGAACAGGATAACCATACCTTGCACCTAAGCCTAATTGCACACCTGCTTCCACCAAACCCAAAATGAGCGCCATATAAAGGGCGCCCGGCACACTGCCCAATCCTCCCACCACACAAATTATAAAAGCCTTCATCATTGGGTCATAACCCATATACGGCGCCAGGCTCGCTATAGAACTAATCATGACGCCTGAAATTGCTGCGACGACACCGCCAATGGCTAACACTTGCGCAAATACGCGTCCGACTGGAACGCCATTCAGTTGAGCTGCATCTCTATTCTGCGCGGTAGCCCGTATTGCCCTTCCGGCTCTTGTCCTGTTTAGCACCAAAGTTAATGCAATTATTAGGGCAGCAACAACACCCATAATTATAAAGTTTTGGTAAGGTATGAAAACGTCGCTTACAAAAACATTTGTACCCTCGGGAAGTTCTACAGTAACGCCTTCTTGACGATCTATTCCAAAAGGTTGTCTCTCAGGATAACTCCCATATATTGTTCTAATTACATTTTCCAACATCCATGAAAGACCAAGTGTGGCGATGATCACATTTGTTTGAAACACTGAGCTTTTATACATCCATTTTACAATAACGAAGTATATTAATAACCCTATAACCGCACTAACTATACAAGCTACAGGAAGGCCAACCCAGTTCGGTAAACCTAAATGCATGACAGTGCTGAATGACATATAACCGCCAACTGTTAGCATAATGCCGTGGGCCATGTTTAACATGCCAAGAGCGCCCCAAACTAGGGAAAGCCCGACCGCGCTTGCGGCATAAATCGACCCCATTAGAAGGCCGCTTACCAATACCTGGAGTACTGCATCCATAATCTTAGCTGCCGAGATAAGTTTTTAACAAATCGCGATTTTGAATAAGTTCGCTAGGAGTTCCATTCCACACAAAATTTCCAGTATCTAACAAATAAATATTAGACGCTAGATCAGTCACTCGTGTTACGTTTTCCTCAACAATCAAAATTGTTCGACCTTCGGACATGAGAAGATTGATAACCTTGTAGATTTGGTCAATAACGATCGGCGCTAGTCCTAAGGACGGCTCGTCAATTATGATTACTCGACCATCCGTCATCAGACCGCGGCCTATTCCTAGCATTCGACGCTCGCCACCAGATAAACTATTTGCGTGTTGATTTTGCCTTTCGTGCAAACGTGGAAAAAGTTCATAAACTTTTTGCAAGCGTTTATTTGACTGGCTCGAATTGTTCTCTATGTATGAACCCATCAGAAGATTGTCGCGCACTGTCATTTGTGGATAGACCATGTCTCCTTGGGGTACGTGCACCAATCCTTTTGAAACAATCTTATCTACACGTTCGCTGGTAATTTCCTCCCCAGAAAATGTGATTGATCCACTAAAGATCCTGACAAGACCGGAAATAGATTTCATTAATGTTGTTTTCCCATGTCCATTAGGGCCAACAATTGCACACAGTGAACCCTCTTTAACAGTCATAGATAAATCATGAATTACCCGTGTTTCGCCGTAACCAGAGGTTAAATTATTAATTTCGATAATCGGCTCACTCATTGCTGCCGGTCCCTAAAGCGTCAGAAATTAATTCTGAGGCACCTTCCCCTAGGTAAACATCAACAACGGTTTTGTCAGAGGCTAGATCTCCAGGCTCTCCCTCATAAATATTTTGTCCGTGATGCATGATAATAACACGGTCAGACAAAGAAACTAAAAATCTCATTACGTGTTCAATCATCAATATCGTTACACCGGATTTGCTTACCTTCCTAACAATTTCCATTATGTCTTCGACTTCATTTGTATTAAGTCCACCAACAGGCTCATCCATCATTAAAATTTCAGGATTCGTAGATAAAGCACCGGCTATCATGAGTAATTTTCTATTGTATACGGATAGCGTGTCTACCGGCATGTCAGACTCGTCTGCCAATCCGACTAAGTCCAATGCCCAGTCTGCTCGTTCTATCGAATCTTTACTGAATCTAATTCCTGGAAAAATTTGATTCGAATGTCCAAAATATGAGCTTGCTAAAGTGTTTTCCCGTACTGTCAAAGTCTCAAAAGCAGCGTTAAGTTGGAATGTTCTTGCTATGCCCACATGACAGCGCTTATGCGGCGGGGATTTCGTGATTTCATTTCCATTAAAATATATTCTTCCTTTTTCTGATGCAGTTAAGCCAGAAATCACATCGAATAATGTTGTCTTCCCAGCTCCATTTGGTCCGCCTATGCCCAGAATATCGCCGGGATAGAGGTCAAAAGAAATATCGTCAACTGCCTTTACAGCCCCAAAATATCGAAAAAGGGACTCACAACGCAACAATGGCGTACCAACGCCTTTGTGCGTTTGCTTATTCATTGTTTGAGTGGAGTAATCTAGCTTGACCAAGAGGACGGAGGGGAATCGATTGATTCCCCTCCTTTAAATTCCTCAGGTGAACCAAGGCGGTGTTTGAAATTTTTGGATTGTGTAGGGATCCGGTGAAATTAGTACCGGAGGCTTTGTGTGATCGGGTATTTGCAGGAAGAGATGCGGCATACCAAGAGAAGGATCATTTTCGCAACCTTCCGGATCTGTTGGATATGGCACAGCTGCCTGATATTCAGGGTAGAACCTGCAGGTTCCATTAATACCCCGATATATTAGTGAGCGCAAACGATCTGCAACCTTGGTATTTTGATCAAAATCGCCCGGCTCGCCACTGCCACCGGCCAATGACGCTGCGATTGCCCACAGGTAGCACCCATCATACGTTTGTGAGCCAACCATAGGTGTTGAATTTTCGCCAAACTTGGCTCTGTATTTGTTTTGGAACGCCATGCCCATCTTATCTTGCAATGCACCAATTACTGTCGCGTAAATGGTACCGTTCACGGCTGGCCCACCAATTTCTCTGAAGGCTGCCAACGAAGCGCCGTATTGGAAGTACACGATGCTATTTGTTGGATTTGGAGCAAACTGCAGCATAAATTGAGCTTGGTCCTGCGGTAGCCAGTGCGTACAAATAATAACTGCAGGATCAATTTCCCGAACTTTAGCCATAACCGGGCTCCAGTCGGTAACCGGGAAAGACACAGTTTCAAAGAGAGAATTCTCAAAACCCGCCTCAGGCAATGTATCGCGAGCGCCTTCAGCTATTCGCACGCTGTAACGCTGCGCAATTGTGATAATTGCCACTCTATTATTGGGGCGCGTCCAGAGATTTTCACTCTCAAGTCCATTTACAAACCGAACAACACCAGGTCCGTACCAGGTCTCGACCGGATCGTTCTGAAATACTGAGAAGTATTTTTCAGGATCAGACGAGATCACATCATGTTGCGACTGATCGGTGTTGTTATGCAGGTACAGGATGCCGGAGTCGGCGATGACATCATATTCAGCGGTAGCTACACTTGCGTTATAGCCATTGATGATTGCATGAACACCCTTGCTATCAATCAAACGCTGAAACGCTGGTATAACCTGATCTGGGCCCTGATCCGTAGTATCTTCAAAATACGGCTCCAGAGGCCGACCAAGGACACCGCCCATCGCGTTAATTTCTTCAATTGCCATGTTAAGGCCGTTACGGAATTCGTTTCCGTCAGCTGCCCCCCAACCAGTGTATCCGGCTCCCTGGCCAATCGGTATTGGATCTCCGTCCGCTGCCTTTACACCCTTGGCGAAATTCATGTTGGCAATCATGCCTGCGCCAACAGCAGCAGTTCCCACGCCGCCTAGAGCCGCGGTTTTCAGGATGTCCCTGCGGGTATTGCCAACCTTCTCTTTCTGGACGTCAGTCACTGACTTTTTTGAAAATATATGCATCCCTTGCCTCCCCGATGTTGCGTTTCAAATCGATCACAAATTTACGACTTCTCGAGGCCAACACGATTTGTTCGTCGTGTTGATGACAATCTGCTCCCCCAACAGTTGTAATTAATGTGACCGAATGGTGTGAGCGAAAGCCAGTTTAACTAGTCCGGAGGATATTGCAAATCGAGGAATGAAGTGTTCACAAGGGTTCAACAGCTTGATTGAATACTCCATGCCTGAGTCGACACTAGAGCACATGGTTATTGAGCATTCAGACAGTTTTGATGATGAAGTAGTTGAGTCTGCCTTACAGAGACTGTGTGCTCGCTCATGAGTGAGTATAAAATCCTCAAACTCTCCAGCCCTGATAAGGGCACCCTCTACGTCATCCAAAAGTGGGTTCATCAAGAGAAGAACCTCTACGGTGAGCGACTAGAGCAAGCAGGTGGGGTTCAGACATTGAGAGGTGGTAGGATAGACGTTGGGCATGATAGAAAGATGAAACACCCAGATTCCAGAAATCGAATTATCCTTTAGAAACAAGAGGATGAATTTATTTTTCCTTTTTAGATTTTGCCCTTGTAACTTCAAAAAGACCCCAAAAGTATTTGTAAATCATTGATATTACAGGTAGATTTAAGATGGAACGATTGAATGGGAATGATCTCCAAGAGAAAATATCGTTATATATCAATGGTTTGTAGTTTCACGGCAACTTCAAAAACACTTCAAAGCGCCGATTTCCATCTAGCTTAGAGCGTTGAAAACAAAGAAGAACAAGAGACGTCTCTAACAACTAAGTTCTAAAACCAGGAACGATAGAAAAGAATGATGCCCACGGGGCAAACGATGTCCGTGTGATGGACAACAGACAGGCTGTGTTCAAATTGTGTTACGAAGTGGGTGACTCAAATTCCACAAGCAAACCTAATATAATTAACCGCATCTCGAAGCCTTCATCCATCTAAGGTAGACTCTAGCTACCTTACCGAACTGTAGAAAACGGTGACTACCGTCGCGCGCTACTCGCCGCTACGCTGTTCTCGTCATTCAGAGTCGAAGACTTGACCTGTGTCAAAATTAGAACTCTGGGTCTTTCTCATAACCCTTCAGTTTGCTAACATCACCAGTCCAGTGCAACGTCCCAGGTGTCCAACATTGAGAATCGGGGTTTACCATGGTTGGGTCATTCAATGTTCCAGCATGAACCACAACATGTTCAGGGTAGCCGGTTGAAAATTCGGTTATGTGGGAACCACATTTATCACAAAAGGTTCTTGTCATTATATTACCAGCATCTGTTTCCTTATCGAATGATTTAAGCTCACCAGATATATTAACTTGTTGTTTTAAGAAAAATAGAGCTGTTGCAAATGCACTACCGGTATGCTTTTGGCAATCTCGACAGTGGCAAACAACAGTCGAAACTGGTTCTGAATCGCAGGTGTAGTGAACTGCGCCACACATGCAGCAACCATCAAAAGTATTGTCCATAATTACCTCAACAAAAGGACGGTTCCATCGAAAGATATCTTCCTAGGGTAGAGAGACATCTTAAGACGCTATCACAAATTATCTAAAACTGGAACGGTTTTGTCGATTTGTGTTAAGGCGTATACGATTTAGTTATTTTTCGAAAGTTTCTGACAGCTCTGTTAAATGGGGGATGAAAATGTCAGCTGTGGATAGTGGGTACTATTTACTAGACGACTTACAATTGGACCCAGCAATTATTGAAAACGTAAGGGGTAAATTGAGGGGCGAAGCTTTGCTGCCTTCGGATTCTGGATATGAAAAAGCCCGTACGATATGGAACGCAATGATAAATCACAGACCCGGAATGATCATACGATGCGCTGGTGTGTCTGATGTCGTTGAGGCGGTGAATTTCGCTAGAACCCACAAAATTCTCATATCCGTCAAGGGTGGGGGGCACAATGTATCCGGCAACGCCGTATGCCAAGGAGGATTGATGATCGACTTGTCCCCCATGAAAAGTGTTTATGTTAATCCAGAAGCGCAAACTGCCCGGGTTGAGGGGGGGGCCACTTGGAAAGACTATGATCGCGAGACGCAGGTGTTTGGTCTAGCTAGTACAGGAGGTGCAGTTTCCCGTACGGGCGTTGCGGGCCTTACACTTGGAGGTGGGTGGGGTTGGCTTGCTGGAAAGTATGGACTGGCGTGCGATAACCTTATTTCCATTGATGTTGTGACGTCCGATGGAAAGGTAGTGACAGCCAGCACAAGGCAAAATAGTGACCTCTTCTGGGGAGTGCGGGGCGGTGGCGGAAATTTTGGCATTGCAACATCATTTGAGTTTGCAATCCATCCCGTTAGAGAGATTCTTGCAGGAACCCTATTCTTTACTTTAGACGAAGCTCGGGAAGTCCTTGTTTTTTACGATAATTTTACACGGTCATGCCCCGATGAACTGGTATCCCTTATAGCTTTTCTGAATGTTGATGGGAAAATACTAGTCGGTGTTACAGTCTGTTATTGTGGGGACCCTAAAATAGGAGAAGAGTTTCTACTTCCGCTTAAAGAATTTAAATCTCCGATTATTAGCACAATACAAAAGACTTCATATGTAGATTTTCAACAATCAGTTGATGACGTATTTGCAGAGGGCTATCAAAATTATTGGAAATCAAGCTTTATGAAAGGCCTAGATATTCCTGAAATAGATATGATACTTAGATTTGTGTCACAGATCCCAACACAAGAATCTGTAGTATTAATTGAACAGGTCGGTAATGGCGTTCGCCGCGTGGAAGCCAATGAAATGGCCTTTAACCATCGGGATGCACGCTACAGCCTTCTTGTTTGCGGGATGTCACCAAATCAAGACGATAAGTATAAAATTTCTTCTTGGGCACAAACATTTTGGCGATCTATGGAGCCTTTTACAACAGATTCTGTGTACATGAATTATTTAGGGGAATTGGAGGATGAGGGTGAGGATCGAGTAAAGTCATCGTATGGAATCAACAAATATGAAAAACTTGTAAGCCTAAAAAATAAATTTGATTCATCAAATATGTTTTGCTTAAACCAAAATATAAAACCAGTAAAAAAATTACTATAATATGTTAAATTGTGTTTTTGTCTTCGACCGTCACGCGATGCGTTTCCTGTTTTCATAATGTTAAGTAATTTTATAAGGAAACTTGTCCGCGTTACTCAAATATTAGGAATGATATTATCAGCGAACCTTTTAATATCACTAAGTGCCTCAGCCTGAGGTGGGCCTCCAGGCTGTCCCATTCTCTGCATTAAATAATCTGGACCTAGGTGGACGATGCTGGATAGTACAATAGTGCCCTTCACGGGAACCAATCGTTGACAGGCCTGGACCCGGTCGAAACACTTGAATTTTCCATCACAGCTCTCCCGGAAACAATGATGCCGCCTGAAATCCACCACAGCGCCTGCCCACATGACTGCCCCTCCACATGTGCTCTGGAAGTGGAAAAGCTCGATAAATTCACCATCGGACGCATCCGCGGTGCACGCGATAACAGCTATACCGCCGGGACCATTTGCGCCAAGGTCGCGCGCTATGCCGAGCGCCTGCATCATCCCGGCCGCTTGATGCAGCCGTTGCAGCGCACCAGCACCAAGGGCGACGGCGAATTCCGCCAGATATCTTGGGAAGCGGCGCTCGATGAGGTCGGTGACGCCTTTTTGCGCGCCGAACAGCGTTATGGCGCGGAAACGGTGTGGCCGTATTATTTTGCCGGCACCATGGGACTTTTGATGCGTGATGGCATTAACCGCCTACGCAACGCTAAGGGCTATTCGCTGTTCCACACCACCATCTGCGTCAACATGGCATGGCTCGGATTCGAAGCTGGCGCCGGCAAACTCCAAGGCGTCGATCCACGCGAGATGGCTAAATCCGACCTGGTGATCATATGGGGCACCAATGCGGCGGCAACGCAGGTCAACGTCATGCACCACGCCATCCAAGCGCGTAAACAACGCGGCGCAAAAATCGTCGTTATCGACCCCTATCGCAATGCGACTGCGCGCCAAGCGGATATGCATCTTTGTGTTCGCCCGGGCAGCGACGGCGCACTTGCCTGCGCGGTGATGCATGTGTTGTTCCGCGACGGTAATGCGGATTGGGATTACATGACGCGCTATGCCGACGCACCGCATGAGTTGGAAGCGCATCTAAAAACCCGAGACCCCGCATGGGCGGCAGCGATTACCGGGCTTTCAGTGGAAGAGATTGAGACCTTCGCTAAAATGGTCGGCGAGACCAAACGCACCTATTTTCGCCTCGGTTTTGGTTTTACACGTAGCCGAAACGGGCCAGTTAACATGCATGCCGCACTGTCGATCCCCACGGTTAGCGGCGCTTGGCAATATGAGGGCGGCGGCGCTTTCAAGAATAATGAAGGCATTTATCCATGGGACAAAACGCTGATCGAAGGGCAGGATGTCAAAGACCCCTCGGTTCGTATGCTCGATCAATCTCGGATCGGCGCAATCTTGCAGGGCGACAAACGCGATCTCGGCGACGGCCCACCGGTAACTGCGCTTTTGATACAAAATACTAACCCTATGATGGTAGCCCCCGACCTCAACAAGGTCCATGCCGGCTTCGCGCGTGATGATTTATTCACCTGCGTGCACGAGCAATTGCTTACTGAGACTGCCAAGACGGCCGATATTGTTCTCCCGGCAACAGCATTCTTAGAGCATGCTGATCTCTACCAGGGCGGCGGTCATCCGCATATTCAATTGGGTCAGAAGATCGTCGAACCGCCTGGTGAGGCGCGCGACAACCATTATGTCATTTGCGAAATCGCTAAACGCGTCGGCGCTGAGCACCCGGGATTTACAATGGCAGTCGACGAGGTATTAGCAGAAACGCTCCGTGCCTCAGGTTTTCCTGACCTCGCTACGCTCGAAGACATGCGCTGGATCGATTGCCGGCCCAAATATGAAGAAGCGCATTATCAGAATGGTTTTGCCCATGCCGACGGCAAGTTCCACTTTCGCCCCAATTGGGCGGAATTCGCCCCTATCGCCGGAACCACGGCCGGTTGCTCCCATGGCAAGGCTGATGCCACAGGAATGCCCGAATTTCCTGACCATTGGGCGGTGATCGAAGAAGCCAGCGCTGAGTTACCGTTTCGTCTTATCACCGCGCCGGCGCGCAATTTTCTCAATTCTTCGTTTACCGAGACGCCGACCTCACGCCAGCGCGAGCGCCGGCCAAGCGTGCTCCTTCACCCCAAGGATGCCGCCAAGCTCGGCATCCAAGACGGCCAACGCGTGCGCCTCTCCAATGAGCGCGGCAAGGTTGTCCTCGCCGCCGAACTGTTTTCAGGGTTGCAGCAAGGGGTTTTAGTGGTTGAAAGCATTTGGCCGAATGACGCCTTCGAGGGCGGTATCGGCATCAATGCGCTGACTGGCGCCGATCCTATAAAGCCGATTGGCGGCGCCGCGTTTCACGACAATGCGGTAAGCCTCACCCCTACCGGCGGCGAATGAGCGGAGCAACACCGGCAGCGCCAGTCCGTCATATTGGGCCGCTCGCACTGTTCATACTTGTCCTTGCCGGGTTGATCTATAGCCTCCTTTTTCCATTTAACCGGATTGCCACAGAAAATGGCGTACCGCCACTCGGCTATGTAGTGTGGGTATCGCTCGGCGGAGGCGTGCTAATGCTGATCGCCTGCGTTTTTACTGGAAAAATGCCTCGCTTGAGACGCCGCCATGTCGTGACTTATATCGTTGGCGGCGCGCTTAGCATCGCGGCGCCGATGACCCTGCTTGCCCTTGCCGCCCCAAGGCTGCCGTCAAGCGTCATCACCATGATTGTCGTTCTGGCACCGATTCTCAGTTTCGTGTTTGCCCTGCCGGTCAAGCTTGAGCGCTTCCGCTGGCTCAGCCTGGCGGGACTGCTTTTTGCTCTAGCCGGTGTGTTGCTAATTCTGCTGCCCGAAGCAAGTTTGCCTGAGCCCGGTATGGTGGGTTGGGTTCTTCTCACCCTGCTTGCCCCGGTCCTGTTCGCGCTCTTTAACATCTTTATAGATCTCTACGCACCGCCGCAGGAAGGCGGGCTACAACTCGGCACCGGCATATTGTTGGCGGCCGGGTTGATGATGCTGCCGGTCACCGCCATCACCGGCGAATTTCATTTTTTCCCCGGGCCGAGTACAGAGGGCGACCTCGCTGTCCTCTACGCCACCTTGATCAATGCCGTTCGCTGGTGGTTGATGTTCATCATCATTCGCATGGCGGGCGCTATATTCGTCTCGCAAACTGCCTACATAATCGTTCTCGGCGGGTTTGGCTGGCAGGCACTATTTTTTGGCGGCGCGGTAAGCGGCTATATATGGTCCGCTGCCGGACTTCTCCTGCTCGGACTCGCCATCAACACCCTCTCCAAGATGCGCCAGCAACGCGCTGACCGACCGCGCTATAGGAACTCAATATAGTTTTTACGTTCAGTCTCGGGCACGGCGCGGCGGTAGGTGTCATATTCATAGCGTTTAACAGCGCTGAAGTTGCGGCAAAATTCCTCGCCCAATGCTTCTTTCGCCCAAGTTGAGGCACCGAAAGCGTCGAGTGCATCGCCCCAGTCGTCCGGTAGGCGGAGAACTTCCTGCTCGTCGAGATCGCCACTAGCCGCCGGGCCCGGGTCGGTGCCCTTCTCGATCCCGTCCAATCCAGCAGCGAGATAAGCGGCCATCGCCAAATGGACGTTAATATCGCCGCCACAAACGCGCAGTTCGGCGCGTGTCGATTCTTCCGCTTCGTTAAGGACGCGCACCGCCGCAGTCCGGTTGTCGACGGCCCACACAAGAGAAATCGGCGCGAAATTAGCTGGTACTAGGCGCCGGTAGGAATTTGAATTGGGAAAAAAAATGGCGGTCAATTCGGGCATGTGAGCAAGCACGCCACCGATGAAATGGCGGCAGGTGTCGCTGATACGATCGGGTGCGTCGGGTGCAGCGAAAGCATTCTTGCCATCCTTGTCAGTGAGCGACAGATGAATATGACAGGAGTTCCCGGTAGCGCCATCGAACGGCTTGGCCATGAAAGTTATACGTCGGCCAATATTGATCGCCGCCTCTTTCATGGTAGAGCGAAACAGATGCCCGCAATCGGCCATGCGACGGATTTCCTGATAGCGCACGGTTACTTCATACTGACCGGGACCATATTCGTAATGGCTATTCTCCAACTGAACATGCGCCGATGCCGCTTCCAGAAAAGCCAGTTCTTCGGCCAAAAACTCGGTGCGCTTTTGCATCGAATAGCATTGCAGGCCTTCATCGATAAGCTCGTGATTTCCATCCAGCAGGTAAAACTCGAACTCTGGCGCGGCATAAACACTAAACCCCATACCCGCCGCCCGCTCGGCGACGCGGCCGAGAACGTTACGCGGGCAGCCAGCAATCGGCGTCCCGTCGGGCCAGACAACTGTGCCCATGACCTGCGCCGCGCCACCTTCATGGCGCAGCAGGCGCAGGGTTGAAAGATCCGGTTTGACGAAAAAATCGCCATAGCCAATGGTTTCGGCGTAGTCGGTTCCCGGCACCACATCGGCGTTCATCGAAAACGCAAAGATCGCGGCGCAAAAGGCAACGCCGTGATGCATGGAATGTTCAAACTGGGCCAACGAAACCGCCTTGCCCCGCGCCACACCGCCAAAGTCCATGCATTCAACCCGGATGCGCTCAATACCATGACCGCGCAGCCAGGCCAAAACTTCACCCTTGCCGCCGTTGAATAGAATTGGCCATTCCTCTCCCGCTGACATGGCTCAGCCTTTCCAGTTTATTATTTTAGTGGGCGGAAGATAGCGTAACAGGCCACGATGCGTCGAGACCGCGTTGTCGCAGGTTGCAGCCGCAGATAGGGTGTCGCGCAGCAATAAACAAAACTTAATATGGCGGAAGGATACCCAAATTGACGGCTAAAGAACCGTTCCCCGTGCGCATGGAAAGCCGGGTAGGCGCCCTTTCGCTGACGTTGATGTTGATCGGCGGAATTGTCGGGCCGCTGCGCTTCGTGCTCAACAAGTTCGCAGTGGATGGCGGGGTACCACCCTTTGCCTTCGCATTTTGGCCAATGCTGTTTGCCGGAATTCTGTTGCTCGTAATAGCGATTCTACGCGGCGAGACGCCTAGCCTAAAATATGCCTATGTCCGCGCCTATTTGACTATCGGAATATTAATCTTAGGCGCGCCGATGGCAGTGTTGACATTTCTTGCCGATAAATTGCCGCAAGGATTGATCAGCATGGTCGTCATCCTGTCGCCTGCGCTCACCTATCTATTTGCCATCCTGCTTGGTATCGACCGTCTGAAGCTGCTTAGTGTTGTCGGCTTAGCGGTCGCCCTTGGCGGCATTCTGTTAATCGTGCTGACCGATATGAGCCTGCCAGAGCCTGATATGGTGTGGTGGCTACTACTCGCTCTGCTAGCCCCGGTGCTGCTCGGGCTTGGTAATGTTATGACCGCATTGGTGCGCCCGCCAATGATGCCTCCAACGGTGCTCGCCGCTGGTATGTTGCTGACCGCAGCGGCCATGCTCGCCCCGCTCATGGCGGCAAGCGGACAGTTATATTTGTTCAACGGCGCAGCCCCGGGGGTGAATTGGAACTTCCTCTACGCAACCCTGTTAAACTCGATTTTCTATGTCGTCTTCCTTGAAATTGTCCGTATTTCGGGCCCAGTATTCTTTTCACAAATGAATTATTTGTCTGTCGCCGCCGGCTTCGGTTGGGGAATGGTTCTATTTGGCGAACGGTATAGCCTTTATGTATGGGGTGGCACGGCACTGATGGCGATGAGCGTGTTGCTGCTCACCTTGAGCGAACGGTCTAGAACCAGAGCAGAAAAATAAACGCAACGCGGTCTAATTTAGTGAGCACATGATCTCGGCCATCAAGCAAATTGATTAGCCGGCGCTTCTTAGCTGTAGGGGGCACCTACTAATATCGTAGCAATACCAACTTGAACAATCGCAGTGCTCGCCAGTAGAAAAATTGCGGGGTCATCAATTTAACTAAATCGAATAGATTACTCATATGGAACGCGCAACAACCTCTTCCTTGAAGCCCGACCCGATGCCGCCCTTTTGAATGACATTGGATTACTGGCTGCAAAACTGCTGAAAAGTGGGCTGCCTCCACTTGCCGGTTGGGGCACTTTGAGGCGAAGCTTCTGGCGACCAGCGCAAACAATTTAGGAATGTAATAATGTAAGGGTAGAATATTGTATTAGCCCTTCACGACGCACAGGAAGCATTGCGATGAAGCCAGCACAATTTTTGTACCGTGACCCCACGACGGTCGCGGAGGCGTTGGGCCTTCTCGCCGAGTACGGGGAAGACGCCCGGCTTCTTGCAGGCGGTCAGAGCCTTGTACCGCTCCTGAATTTTCGCCTGGTGCAACCGACTGTGATCATTGATCTGAATGGAATTGATGGGCTTGGTAATATCCAAGTTGCCGACGACTCGTTCAGTATCGGTTCAATGGCACGTCAAGCAGCAGTGGAGAAGCATCAAGATATCATACGGGGCTGGCCACTCTTGGTCGACGCCTTGCACCACGTCGCACATCCACCAATCCGTAATCGCGGAACCATCGGCGGCAGCCTTGCTCATAACGATCCTGCCGCGGAGCTACCCGCGGTCATGATCGTACTCGGAGCCTGCATGATCCTGCAAAGCGCGACGGCACAACGGACAGTACCGGCGGAAGAATTTTTTGTCAGCCCGCTGGAGACCCTATTAGCGCCGGATGAGCTCCTGATCGCGATTGAAGCGCCGGCGCAAGACCCCTCCGCCGGATGGGGCTTCGCGGAGATTTCCCGCCGACATGGCGATTTCGCGCTGGCGGCGGCTGCAGTGCAACAGATACCAGGAGGCGCAGCGCACACACCTGGAGCACGCATCGTTGTCACTGGGGTGGCGGAGCGCCCTCTGCGTCTAACCGAGGCAGAAAATATACTGTGCGAAGGCGCGTGGAACGCAGCACGGGAAAAGGCCATCCGTGCAGCGGTGGAAACGGCGGTCGAGCCCTTTGAGGACCTTCATGCCCCAGAGTGGTATCGCCAGCAGGCCGCGGGCGTGATGGTGGCGCGGGCGTGCCAAGACGCCGTGACGAGAGGCGCGGACCCGTCAACGCACCGTGATAAACGGCCAGGAGCCGTCGTATGACCGAAGAGCGTCGCACGGTCAGTACTATCATCAATGGTAAACCTTTCGAGCGCGAGATCAGCGTTCGCCTCCTCGCGTCGGACTTTATCCGCCATGAAGCCGAACTAACTGGGACCCATGTGGGATGCGAGCATGGTGTTTGCGGCGCCTGCACGATACTTCTGGATAGTGCGCCGGTGCGCTCGTGCCTGCTGCTTGCGGTACAGCTTTCCAGCCATAATGTGGAAACGGTAGAGGGACTTGGGAGTACGCAAAATCTGCATCCGTTGCAGCAAAGTTTTTGGGAAAAGCACGGGCTTCAATGCGGCTACTGTACGCCTGGCATTCTAATGACCATGAAAGCCTTCCTTGCAGAAAACCCTAACCCGAACGCCGCGGAAATCCGTGCCGCTTTGGCGGGTCATCTATGTCGCTGTACCGGATACCAACAGATCGTCGAGTCGGTTCTGGAAGCAGCCCGACGTATGGCGAAACTCCCTGACGGAAAGGCATAAGACCATGGCGACACGGTTTGTCGGGGAGCGCGTAAAGCGCCGCGAAGATCTGAGCCTGCTCACCGGACAGGCTACCTTCATCGATGACATTGTGCTTCCAGGGATGGTGCACGGAGCAGTGCTTAGAAGCCCGCACGCCAGCGCCCGCATCAACTCGATTCAGACGGCGGCCGCGTTGGCGCTAGCAGGCGTGCATTCGGTACTGACCGCTGAGCAACTCGGCCGCGCCAATAGTGATATGCCTTTGCTCAATGACGATCCGGGCTTTATCTATCCACGGACACACCGGGCGTTGGCGGCAGGCGAGGTGCGTTTCGTGGGTGAAGCGGTAGCTTTCGTGGTCGCTGAGACACGCTACGTCTGCGAAGACGCGCTGGCCTTAATTGAGGTAGATTACGAAGTCCGCGAGCCTGCGGTAGATGTAGTCGCCGCTGCCGCCACGGGCGCGCCACTTGTTCATGACGATACCCAATCCAATATCGCCTGTCGCACCATGAACGAGAGTGGCAATACGGCACGTGCGTTTAAAGACGCGGAAGTGATCATCCGAGAGGTGTTGCGGCCGGAGCGCGGCGCCGCACAGCCAATCGAAACGCGCGGTGTAGTCGCCGATTATGAGGTCAAAACGGGGCGCTTGACGGTCTGGGACGCGACCCAAGTGCCGGTCGGCGCGCGCGCGGTGCTAGCGGAAAAACTGGCCATGCCCGAATCCCAGATAACCGTAATCACCCCGGATGTTGGGGGCGGCTTCGGCGTGAAGATCATGCTGGTTTACCCCGAGGAACTTCTGATTCCCTTCGCTTCGCGCATGCTCGGGCGACCGGTGAAATGGATTGAGGATCGTCAGGAACATTTCTTGGGTTCCAACCACGAGCGCCTGATGGTGCATGAGGTGGCTCTCGCGGCGAACCGTGATGGTCGCCTGCTCGGCCTCAGCGATACCTTTTACTACGACTCAGGCGCCTATTGCCCTTATGGCCCAATCAATGCGATCTGCTGTCAAGGTATTTTGCCCGGGCCTTACAAGATCCCCAATCTTCGTACAGAATATCTCGCCGTCTATACCAACACACCGATCGTCAGCCCCTATCGTGGTGCCGGTCAGCCACACGGTGCATTCGTCATGGAAACCATGATGAACCGTCTGGCGCAGGAGATTGAGATGGACCCCGTGGAGGTACGCCGCCGTAATTTGGTGAGCCCGGCGGATTGCCCCTATGACGCCGGTACCTTCTTTCAGAACAACACGCCATTCATCCACCAGGATTGTGATTATCCGGCCGAACTGGAAAAGCTCCTCGAGGAGCTTGATTATGACGCTGTGCTCCGAACGCTGCCCGGACTTAGGGAAATAGGAGTGTATCGCGGCATCGCCGTCGCGTTCTATGTGGAGGGCACCGGTATCGCGCCCTATGAAGGTGTAGAAGTGCAAGTGGAACCTACCGGTTTCGTGCATGTCGCTACGGGGTACCCCGCACAAGGGCAAGGTCATCATACCGCGCTGGCGCAAGTAGTTGCTCAAGTGCTCTCCGTGGACCTTGAGCAGGTAAGAGTGCAAAGTGGGCGTACCGATGCCTTCTCCTGGGGCGTCGGCACTTTGGCAAGCCGTTCCGCGGTGATCGGCGGCACTGCAGCGTTCCGGGCCTCCGCGCGGGTAAGAAAGAAGGCACTGGAACTGGCGGCCACACAACTGGAAGCGGCGGTTGACGACCTAGAGCTTGTCTCTGGTTGCGTACAAGTGAAAGGAGTACCCGGGCATTCGATTTCCCTCGGCGAGCTCGCAGCGCAGTCAAACCCGATAAATTCTCTGAAGCCAGGCGCGGAACCCGGCTTGCGGGCCATCGAATATCACCGGCCCGAAGGCGGGGAATTTGCAAGCGGTATTCATGGTGCGATTGTAGATATTGATATCGAGACAGGCGTTCCTACAATCCAGAAATATATTGTCGTTCATGATTGCGGAAATATGATCAACCCCACCATCGTCGAGGGACAGGTTTTAGGCGGTACCGCACAGGGCATCGGCGGTGCATTCTACGAAAAACTGGTTTTTAACGAACAGGGCCAATTGCTGACGACTACGTTTGTTGACTATCTCATACCGACTGCTATGGAAATTCCTGAAATTGAAATTCATCATTTGGACAGACCTTCGATCCGCAATCCGCTTGGCGTCAAAGGCGTAGGAGAGGGCGGTGCCATCGGCGCACCCGCAGTATGTGCTGCAGCCGTGGAGTCGGCGCTGCAACCGTTCGGTGTCCGCTGTAATGCCGTTCCGCTGAATCCAAGCGATATTCTCTCAATGATCAACCATGCAAAGATAGGGTGACATGCCGAATTATATTTTGGCCATAGACGTTGGCGGCACTTTCACCGACGTGATCTGTTTTAACGCCAAGACGGGCGCGGCGGAAATTGCCAAGGCGCCATCGACGCCGCCCGATTTCATCGACGGCATGATAAACGGCATCACAGCGCTCAGCATTAAGCCTGCAGAAATTAGCCTCATTAAGATCGGGACTACCATTGCCACCAACACTATAATCATGCGCACAGGCGCGCGCACGGCATTGTTAACGACAGCGGGCTTTACCGATATTCTACACGCGGCGCGGGCCGCCCGTCCGACGCTCTACGATTCCGATTGGGACCCCGCGCCGGCTCTTGTATCTCGACGCGACACGCACACCGTTCGGCAGCGCACGACATATGAGGGTGATGAGATAGAAACGCTTGATGAGGCGGGACTGCGCGCGATTGCCATTAAGTTACGCGATCAGGGCGTAAGGGCTGTCGCCATTAGCTTTCTGCATAGCTATATCAACGGCAGCCATGAGCGCCAGGCGCGGGACATTCTCTTGGAGGAAATCCCAGATGCCTATATGAGCCTCTCATCCGATATCCTGCCAGAAATACGGGAGTTTGAACGCACCAGCACAACGGTCGCGAATGCCTATTTAGGGCCGGTCCTCGACCGCTATCTTTCAGCTTTGGCCGAGCGTCTTGAGGCCTTTGGATATGGCGGTCCCCTGCTGATAATGCATTCTGGCGGCGGCGTAATGTCGGTCGAAGCGGCGCGAGAAATTCCGGCGCGGATCTGTCAATCCGGGCCGGCGGCCGGCGTCATGGCCGGCGCAAATCTTGGACAGATCACAGGCCGGCCGAATGTTATCAACCTGGATGTTGGCGGCACCAGCGCTGATGTATCTCTGGCCCGTGGTGGACGTCCGTTGATTCGGGCGGAGTGGAATGTCGATTTTAATATCGTCATTAATTTTCCCTCGGTGGATGTGGCGACCATCGGCGCAGGAGGCGGCTCCATAGCGCGGGTGGATGCGGGCGGTGTGCTGAAAGTCGGACCCGAAAGTGCTGGCGCCCGTCCGGGACCTGCGTGCTACGGCCATGGCGGTGAAGCGCCAACCGTTACCGATGCGAATCTCGTGCTCGGGCGGCTTAGCGGCGACACCAAGCTGGCGGGTCAGGTTGCCCTCCGTTCCGATCTTGCAGAGCAGGCCATAGCAAGCATAAGTGAGCCTATGAACTGCCCGCTCGAGCAAGCGGCAGCGGGGATTCTGCAAATAATGCGTGCTAACATGGCTGGTGCGATTCGCCTAATGTCAGTCCGGCGAGGGCATGATCCTAGGACGTTTGCCTTGGCGGCGTTTGGTGGCGCCGGCCCACTACATGCGTTAGAACTTGCCGTGGAGCTTGGCATTCCCGAAGTTATTATTCCCTATGTGCCTGGACTAGGTTCGGCCCTCGGCGTGCTCTCGGTGGAGGTGCGACACGATTTTGTGCAATCCATCTTCGCAACCAATACACGCTTCAACATCACGGAAATAAATGCTGCCTTTAGCGATCTGGAGGCCCGCGCCCGGGCTCGCCTCGCGGAGGAGGGCGTGCCAGATGCACTCTTGGCAATACACCGCCAGCTTGATGTGCGCTATTACGGCCAAGTCTCCGGCGGGCTTACTCTCGATGCAGGCCAAGGAGTACTCTCTGAAGCTGATGTCAGCGCCATATTTGATTCTTTTCATGTCCGGCACACGGAAGAATATGGCTATACACTTCCGAGTGATCTTGCCGAGTTGGAAATTGTCAACGCCCGAGTTACCGCTGAAGGGCAGCAGAGAGCACCCGCGGCTCCGTTATTTCTGGGTAAGAGTGCGGACAAGGTGAATCCGAGTGGCGCAAGGCAAGTCTATTTCGACGACTGGACCGAGACAGCCGTCTACCAAAGGGCAGAGTTACCGACCGGCTGCATCATCGCAGGGCCTGCCGTGATCGAACAACTCGATAGCACGACGCTACTTATTCCAGGCTCCAGCGCCACAGTGGATAAGCGACGCAATCTTATTTGTAGCGTAGGATAGAACCATGAAACTGAATCCGATTACTTTTGAAGTACTGCGCAATGCCCTTAGCGCCATGTGCGATGAGGGCAGCGAGATGATCGCCCGCTTGGCCTATGCGCCAACAATTAGCGAGGGGCACGACCATTCTTGCGCTCTGTTGACCGCCGAGGGCCGCCTGGTGGCCCATGGCGACCGCGATCAGGCGCCGCATATCGGCTCTTTTGAACCGTCCGTTCGGGTGGTACGGGAATGGACCGAGGACAAATTCGAGCCCGGTGACGTCTATATCTTCAACGACCCCTATTCAGGCGGCATTCATACCAACGACGTAAAGCTCATCCGGCCTATTTTCCATGGCGGCCGCGTTATCGCTTTTAATTCAAGCACAGGACACTGGCCCGATGTGGGCGGTGCCCTGCCAGGCAGCTTTAACCCGCGCGCCACCGACTGTTATTCAGAGGGGCTGCGTATACCGCCCATGCTGCTGTTCAGAGGCGATAAGCTCGACCGCACGGTGATTACCCTGATCGAATACAATATGCGCACGGGTAGGGAGCGGATAGCAGATATCTACGCTCAGCACCGGGCAGGACTATTGATCGAGGAACGCCTCTGTGAGCTCTATGATCGCCACGGCGATGAAACCATTGAAACCCTATTTATCGACGTTTTCGACTATACTGAGGAGATGTTCCGCAAGCAGGTAGCGGAACTGCCTGACGGTGAATTCGAGTTTGAAGATTTCTCGGATATGGACGCCATGCACCCCGACACCCCCCGTATCCGGGTGCACTGTCGGATGCGCATCAGCGGTGGTCAGGTAACTTTGGACTATAGAGGAAGCGATCCAGCTCCAGTTGGCCCGTTCGGATTTCCCCGCGCATCGCTGGAGACAGCCGTCTACGATGGGACGCTCCACTGCTTCCCTCAGCTTGCGCCATTGAATCATGGCCTGGCCCGCTCAGTCGAGATTCTTTCGACGCCGGGAAGTTGTGTACATATCGAGGAGCCGACGCCCGCATCCGGCTACGCTTCCGGTGCCTATGAAAAGGTCGCGGCCGTAACAATGGCCTGCTGGGCGAATGCCTTTTCCACCGTCAATCCACACCGTATGTACGCGGCCGGCATTAATCTTGCGAACCTTTGTATCGGCGGCATCCATCCGAAGACAGGTAAGCAATTCGTCAATTATCTGTGGAATGAGGGCGGACAGGGCGCACGCAGCTACAAAGACGGTAATCCCTTTCAGATGATGATTTTTATCGGCGGCGCGACCAACCAGCCTATTGAGATATTGGAACGTTTATATCCGCTTCTCTACACCAATTGCGTTGGTGTCGTCGATTCCTGCGGCGACGGAAAATTCCGCGGCGGCGTAGGTATTGACCGGAGCTTCAAGGTTCTCGGAGCGTTGACCTTGACCATGCATGGCGACCGGGCCGAAGTCACGCCATTCGGCCTGGCTGGTGGAACCAACGGCGGCGCGAATATCCTGCGCTTGCGGCGCGCAGCAAATCCCGAGATAGAGGAAGATCTCGGCATGCACGCCGTGGGCATCCGTTTGGAGCCCGGCGATCATATGATCTACCGCTCAAATGGCGGGGGTGGATTTGGCAATCCGTTGGACCGGGATCCGGAGCGCGTGTCGGCTGATGTCGAGTTAGGTTGGATCACCAGCGAAAAGGCAAGTGCGGTCTATGGTGTCGTTCTGTGTACAAATGAATTAGAGAAAAATCGCTACATCATTGATTGGAATGCGACAACCGTGATGCGGGAACAACGTGCAAATGAGACGCGTGTCCGGGGCTACGGACCCGGTGAAGTACACCCACTTGGAGAAATTATTCAGGTGGCAGAGGCGGCACTTGCTGCGGAATAGTGCACTGCCAGAAGTTGCTGCCTATTGAGCTAACAGACTTCCAACCACCGATCTGATCAATCATATCCATTGGGCACTCTACAGCCCTTAGACGCGCCGGGTTCCTTAAATTATGGGCCGGTGGTGCAGTTTTTAGACTGAATCGCTGTCATAGCCATAGGTGCGCGCGACCATTTGTTCCGAATGTTCGCCGGCCTTGATAGCGTGATATTTCCACGGATTGTCGGAGCTCACGCAGCCCGGCAAACCTTCTACCAGAACGTCATAATCGACACCGACAAACTGAACCAGTGAATAGCGTGGCTCCTGGGTGGTGTTAATCACTCGATGCGCGGTTGAGACAAAATAATCATTCGTCCATTGCTGCATGAGATCGCCGAGGTTAACGGCGAATGTGCCCGGGACTGCCGGCAGCTCCAGCCAGTCGCCACCCAGGGTCAGCATTTGCAGGCCGGGCACGCCGTTCTGCCAAACAGTGGAGAAACATTCATAATCGGTATGCGCGCCAAGGCCTATATGGGCGATATCAAAATCCTCATCTTGCGGAGGGTAGTAGCAAACTCGGGTACGTGACAAAGGCTTGGTAAATTTTTCGGTAAAATAGCCAGGAGGCACATCAAGCGCCAACTCGAACGCGCGGAAGATCGAACGGCCAAGCTCGATCTGGCAATCGTAATAGGTGCCGAGCGCCCAACGGAAATCCGGCGGGTTTTGTGGCCAGTTATTGGGGCCGTAAAAGCGCAGCCCGCGCAAATAATCGGGATCGTCCTCGGGCAAATCCTCGGCCATTTCAATCGCCTCGGAGATATCACTACCCTTCATGCTATGGTCGGCTTGAATTCCGTTCAGCGGGACATAGCCGCGGTGATTGGGCCAGTCGAGATAATAATTTTTCATCTTCTCTTCGAGTGGCAGGGCAAAAAAGCCCTGCATCGCCGCATAAGCGCGGTTGATCACTGACTGGGGAAATCGATGGTTGGTCAGATAGAAAAAACCTGGTCCGGTGCAGGCGTCACGAAATTCTTGCGCCAATCTTTGGTGATCAGCCTTGCTGCTGCCATAGATCGAGCCGAAATCAATTATTGGCACTTCATCTGGCTTGAGACGGATGATCTCGCGCTTGTGCAAACCTTCGCGAAGCTGAAATGGCGTGTTCAGCGTGACCGTTTCCATATGCAAACTCCCAACTAGGGCAAAACCTTCCTGCGGCGGAATTCTGCGAAAAGGTCAAGGAACATTCTTTCCGTATCGATCATTTCAGTAAAGCCCCGGTCGATGCGCTTGGCATCCGACATCAGCACGTCCCACGACGTATCCATATTGAAATCAAAATAGGGCCAGCCCGCGGTTTGCTCATAAGGCAGTTTGACCAGACCGTGCTTCTCGACGATACGATCCCAGACCAGTCCTTTGTCAGGCATGACTTCGGCCGATATGATGCGCTGCGCCATGCCGACTTCCATACCAAACGCCTGTGCCCAATCTGACCAGACGTTGGCGTAGCGGAATCCATCGCCATTGGTGATGTTGAAAATCTCATTGGCAGCATTGGGTGCGGTCGCACTCCACAACGTCATACGCGCAAGTAGGCCCGAATCCGTGACTTGGTTGATCGCATCAAAGCCGCGTAAATCACCAGGATATTTGAGCGGCATACCAAGTTCTTTCGAGATCGCGGCATAGGTGCCGAAGCACATAATCAAATTCATCGGATTGCCGACCGCGAAACCGCATACCGCCTCTGGCCTGAGCACCGCCCAACTCCAGTCTTTGCCCCGTTGAAACTCAATCAGGAAATCTTCCTGCTCGTAATAAAAATTGGGTGGCATGTGGCGCGAATCGGATTCCTTGGCTGGTGTCTTAAACGGCCCCAATTGACGTCCATAGGCCTTGCTACCTTCCTGCAGCACGACCCGTTGCAACTGCCTAGAGACCGACGACATCACGGTTACCGGATTAGCCACCAGGGCCCGATTCTGTGCCGTGTTTGTAGCGTCGATGCCGCCATAAAGGGCGCAGCAGAACAAATGTGTGACATCGTCAAGATGTGCGAGCTTGACTTCGGCCGCCGCCACATCCAAGAGATCGCAGGAGATAAAGTCGGCCTTTGCCGCCATTTCTGCATCTGGCGCGCGGCGGCTGACCGCGACGATATCCCAATCATCAAGCTCCGCCATATGATTGATGAGATTACGCCCAATGACACCAAGACCGCCGATTACCAGCGCTTTTTTACGCGCCATACGTCCTCGTTTCCTTACTAAAAACTTGTCTGCGGTTAACGGCCGAGGCCAAGATCGGCGCGGAATGCTTCCGCCTCACCTTTTGCTTCCGCCGCGGCACCGTCGGCATTCGGCAGCGCCGCGCAATAAGCGTCAATAGCAGCGTCACCGAGCGGTGCCCATTTGGCCACCCATTCACCGAGGACATCCTTGTTGCCGTCGGTTTCAAGGGCGAAGCCAATCAGCGTTTTGGTCCAACGGCGCGATCGCGCATTGTCAGTTTGATGCGCATCCGTCAACTGCTGCAGCAGGCCATCGCCCTCGCGCCGCGCGACATTACCGAGTTGGCAGACAAAAGCCTCATCGATGGCCGGCTTGGCGACCAGATTGAGTGCGGTGAAATGCTCACCCCAATCATAGGCAACCAGCGTTCGCTCCATCAGTTCACGGAAGCCCTGCCAGGCAGCATTTCCTTGCCAATGGCCAAGTTCCCCATCGACGAATCCAGCATCGGGCGCGGCCAAGGAGAGTTCCTTAGTCCGGTAAGCTATGCGCGAAACCCAGCGCAATTGATCGGCAGATTGAAGCATGGCGCAATTAACGATAGTGCTGGCAGGCGCCATTTGCACAAGATAGGCTGAGCCCATCTGCGCGGCATGAAGCAGATAGCGACCCGGTGTATAGAGCTCTGCAAGCTGCTGGATCCAGGCGGCGCTTAGACCACCGTCATGGTCATTGGCATTATGTTCGTCCAATAATCCGTCAACATAGGTTTCCTGGCCGTCCTGCATGATGTTGTAGGTGCGGTAAACCATTTCGTCAGGGTCGCGAAAGGCATTCCAGTCGGCATGTTTAAGCGGTGAGGCCTCGCGGTATTTCAAATACCACTGGTTCATATGCACGCCAGGCGCCAGCGACCACGGTACCTCGTCATCGGTACTCCACAGGAGATTGGTCGAGACAATCTCGTATTCACTCGGCCGGCGGCGTTGGCCGGCGAGATGGCTCCAGGTTTTGAGCGGCTTGAGATCAGAAGATTCAGTCATAGTCTGTCGCTTTCAAATATTCCTAAGCGTCACAGCTCTTTCTCGAGATAGAACCGCATGTAGGTGTCGGTAGTTTCGATACGGCCAGCGAAAGATGTGAGATTTATCTCAACTTCGGGCATGGTAATCGGGCGGCCGAGCATTTCAGACAAGGTTTCCTGGCGGATGAAACACTCGCCTTCCGTCTCAACACGCACATAGGCGATTCGGTTTTCAATGACAAATTCCCTGTCGGGGTTGTCAATCTGCACCGCCTCGACTACGGCGTCGGCAACTTCTCCAGCGCGCAACACGGGGCCGACTGAATTTTGCCGCCCTTCCTCTGATTTAGTCATAGCCGCTTCCCATTTCCACTGCGCTCAGGCATGAGCAAACTTTGCTTTGATCCCGACGACATCGACCAGAACATCCTCGCCTTCGATTTTGACCGGATATTTGGCCAACTCCGCGTGATCAGGATTGATGCCCTTGCCGCTCACCACATCAAATTGCCAAAGATGCATGCAGCAGGTCAGCTCATTGCCTTCCAGCTCGCCTTCAACCAAATCGACTTCTTGATGTGGGCAGATTGCCTGCACAGCATGGACTTCCCCGCCCAGGGTGTGAATTAACAGGATTTCCGTGCCATCGACCTCGAAAGTCTCCATCTCGCCCTGCCACACATCGGCAAGCGCACAAACTTTGCTAAATGCCATGTTACGCCGCGTCCGAATCAGTGAAATAGATATCGATACACTCAAAATGTTTTAAGCCGGCCTCTGCGACAGTCATATCGCGCGGCCAAGGCTCTGCATCATCGGCATCCGTGGTCGGGCGGATACGGAGAATTTTGCCGGGCTGGTCGGCAACATGGAGACCGATCGAATGGTGCGCGCAGGACGCTGCGAGCGCATCGATAGTTTGTGCCGGCTCGGCCTCAACTACCTTAACGTGACAATCAAATTGAAAACGGGAGAGAATCGGAAAAGCTGACACTTGCAGTCCCTCCCTATTCCGCCGCCTGGGCGCGGTAGCCATCAATCCAGCTATAATCGTGGCCATCCCGGCCGCCCTCGCTCACCACACCGATCCCCATATAAGTGAGAACATTATCCAACGTAGGCGGATTGATCTCGCCAGAATACATGCGATCGACGATGCTCTCGTGATGCTTGTAACGCTCCGGATCGGTGGTGAAGATCCAGCGGCACGGCTCGGTGCAAAAATTATAGCGCCGGCCTTCATGTTCGTGCTGTACGACTCGCGCCTTCCACGTCGGGCCAGGCCGGTTGGATATGGGTATCTGGCACATATTGCAAATAATTGGGATGCATTCAGGATGGGTCTTTTCTTCCCGTCCGTTCAGCAGATTGTCGGTGATGACATCCCAATAGGTGCCAAAGCTGTCATTCCAGCCCGGATATTTCTCTTCCAGCCATTCCCTTTCGCGTGGGCCAACAGCGCCCGGCGGATTCCACCAAACTGTTGGGCGCCAAGACCAAATACCACCCTGCTGGCAATGGTGGTGATTTTCGATGTCGTCCTTCAGCAGATCCCAGTACCACGGCGTCTCCAGGCCAAGTTCGCGCACCTGTCGGTCATATTGGCGGATAATCCATTCATGCATGAATTCCTTGAACGACAAGTGGCGCTGTTCGAGCGGAATGTAGTAGTCCATCGGAATCCCGACGGTGATGGCAAACAGACGCCACATACGCCAAAACGCGACATCCACAGCTTGCTGGGCTTCCGCCTTGCGGCCATTTTTGATCATGATCTCGATCGCCGGCGAGCCAAGCTGCGCGTGGCGCGCCTCATCCGACTGGATGCTAGTGATCATATTGGAGAAAGTGAAATCGCCCATATTAGCCGCATCTGTCGAGAGGCCGACCATCTGCAAATTTGTCAATCCGGTCTCGAAGGCAAAAGACACCATGATCGCGCCGGTTATTGCGTCGCGGCACATCATTACATCATCCATCGCATGGCGGCCGCCGAGAATCGCCCAGTTCTTCGTATGTGCGGCCTCATGCGCCCAATCATATTGGCGGTCACGTGACAATAATTCGTGCGGAAAATAAAGTTGCAGCTGGGAGTGGCGCAACTCGTCGAGCATGCCGTAAGTGGCCATATTGCGCATCGACGGCGACGGACCGAATCGTACCATGCGCGCCTGGAACTGACTGGCCTGATATTCGGTCAATGCAACAGCGCCGTAATGCAGCTTGAGAACGCTGGCCCAGCCCTCATCTAGTCCGTCGTGAAATTTGGAGCGCGACAGCGCCGCTTTCACCGAATAGGCGGAAGAATCTTTTTCGCGCTGAACCTTAACATATTCCCGGTATGATACCTTGTAGGGCTCGTCAAAGGTCTCCCATTCCGCTTGTGGAATCTCATACGGATCACTGAGTTCAGAAGGAAATAATTCTTCGCGCGGAACAAATCCCGGCGACCAATTTGTATCGCGGGCAATATCGTACCAATCCGAACGGTCTAGCAAAGCCATTTGTTCCTCCTAGGGCAATCATGTTGTGGCCGATATTATTCTCAGACTCCAAAAAAGCCAGCGTGATGTGCGCCTTCGACTTGACGTCGCGAGGGATAAACCCGTAGACCTTGAAGGGATGATGAAACGCGGGAGATAGAGCCATGATGACAGGCAACATCAAAATCCTCTTTGACGGGCCGGAAGACTCGGAACTGACTGTCGTTCTGGCGCATGGCGCCGGCGTGGGGATGAACGCGCCATTCATGTCTGTGTTCGCCGAAGGTATCGCCAGTGCCGGCCATCGGGTGGCGCGGTTTGAATTCCCTTATATGCAACGACAGCGAGCAGAAGGTAAACGCTTTCCGCCCAACCCCGCAGCTGTGTTGATAGAGCGCTATCTGGCCGTTGTTGGGGCACTGGGCGGTGGTTCGGGACTGGTGATTGGCGGCAAATCGCTCGGCTGCCGCATCGCCACGCTGATCGCTAATCAAGTGGGGGCAAGAGGCGTCGTCTGCCTGGGCTATCCGTTTCATCCCCCGGGGAAACCCGATAATGTTCGCATTGAATATTTGCAAAACATCACGGCGCCTACCTTGATTCTACAGGGTGCCGAAGACCCGTTCGGCTCACCTGACGAGGTCGCAGGCTACGGCCTGCCCGACAGCGTGAAAATTACCTGGCTGGACGGCGGCGACCACCATCTGGCGACGCCGGACGATTCGGAGACCAGCGACGAACAGAATTGGGCCGATGGTGCCGATGCGATTGCGGAGTTCGTCGCCAGTTTGTCGTCAAGCGCGCAAACCGATCCTGCATAGTTACAGTTTCCGTCCTAACGTCTTCGCGGCTTGACTGGTGGCGGGGGCTTCGCTATTCACGCTGTGGGTGGAATAAATTTGAATGTCACTGGGCGCAATGCCCGGTGAGGGAAGGAACCTGACTATGCCTTGGGATTTGGCGCTGCCGCTTTTGGTCTGCTTTGTAACGCTGTTGCTGTTTATCGGCATCTATTATTCGGCGAAAGTACTGATTACCGACCCCCGCGGCAGCGAAGAAGGCGAATAGTAACTGTTTCACCGAATTTGATAGTCTATCTCCGGCATCACCGCTGGAAACATCATGAATATCGATGTGGGCTCGACTCTGCTCGGCAATTTCAATTATCCGACTGCGATCCGCTTCGGAAACGGACGGATCGAGGAACTGCCTGACGCGTGTGCCAAGCTCGGCATTTCCCGTCCACTTCTGATCACCGACCCCGGCCTGGCCAAAACCGACATGGTGCAGAACGCCATGACGCTCTGTATGGGGTCTGGGCTGCCGGCGTTGTCGTTCTCGGAACTGGCGTCCAATCCGGTCGGCGCTAACGTGGCCGATGCGGTCACCGCCTATCGTATTGGCAATCATGACGGCGTCATCGGCTTTGGCGGCGGCAGCGCCATGGACGTCGCCAAGGCGACCGCGCTGATGGTCGGACAATGCCGCCCTATTTGGGACTTCGAGGACCGCGAGGATTGGTATCTGCGCGCCGACGCCGATGCAATCGCCCCGGTGGTTGCGGTGCCAACGACAGCTGGCACGGGTTCAGAAGTAGGGCGGGTGGCTGTCATCACCGACGAGAGCGCGCGCTGCAAGAAACTGATCTTCCATCCCAAGCTAATGCCCGGGGCCGTGATCCTCGACCCGGCCTTAACCCTTAGCTTGCCTGCAAATCTAACCGCGGCGACCGGAATGGACGCGCTAGCACATAATCTCGAAGCCTATTGTGCACGTGGCTTTCACCCGCTGGCGGATGGTATTGCGCTCGAAGGTATGCGGCTAATCCGCGACTGGTTGCCCGCCGCGGTAAGCGATGGGTCGGACATCTGCGCCCGCTCCCATATGCTTGTCGCTTCCACCATGGGGGCGACCGCTTTTCAAAAGGGTCTCGGCGCGATTCACGCGCTCAGCCATCCCGTAGGTGCGCTTCATAATGCCCATCACGGCCTCACCAATGCTGTGTTCATGCCCTATGTGCTGGCATTTAACCGCGAAGTGATCGACGAGCGGATGGTGCGCCTCGCGCGCTATCTGGCCTTGCCCGGGGAAGGCGTAGACGCCGTGATAGAATGGGTTTTAGCGCTGCGCAGCGAGATCGGAATACCGCACAGCCTCGCCGATCTCGGGGTCGTGGAGAACGGTGTGGCGGACTTGGTGGCATTGGCCGAGATCGACCAGGCGCGCGCCGGTAATCCGCGCGATCTCACCAAGCGAGACCTGACTCAACTGTTTGTGGATGCTATTCATGGTGATGTGACGGCGCGTTAAAGCGCCAGATTGTCGATTAAGCGGGTCCGACCGAGCTGCACCGCAGCCAGCAAGCGTCCGCCCGTTTTGGCCTCCAATAACGGAGCAAGGCTCTCGCCGTCACACAGCGCAAGATAATCGATGCCATCGAAGCCGGCTTCACGCAAGGCGATCATACCGCGTTCAATCTCAGCGATGACGTCACCGCTGGCCCTCAGCCTTTCGGCCATGTTTTGCAGAATTTCATAGAGGCGCGCAGCGGTTGGTCGCTCCATGGGTGAGAGATAATCGTTGCGCGATGAACAGGCCAAGCCGTCCGCCTCGCGTACCGTTGGAATGGTAAGAATGTCGCTCGGGATATCGAGGTCGCGCACCATACGGCGCACCACTTGGAGCTGTTGGTAATCCTTCTCACCGAAAACGGTGACGTCGGGCAAACATTGCAGCAGCAGCTTGCAGACAACAGTAGCGACGCCAGTAAAAAACTGGGGCCGCGCCGCGCTCTCCAACCCCACACCGGGGCCGGCCACATTGACGGTAGTACCGAAGCCCGCAGTATACATTTCACCGGCCGTCGGCATAAACACTAGATCGACGCCGGCATCTGACAATTTGCGCAAGTCTTCCTCGTCGTTGCGTGGATATGCGGCTAGATCTTCCGTTGGCGCGAATTGTATTGGGTTGATAAAGATGCTGACGACAGTACGCGCCGCCGCCTCACCAGCGGCTGCGACCAGCGCCATATGCCCACTATGAAGTGCGCCCATGGTCGGCACCAGGGCAACGCGATGTCCGTCTTGGTGAAATCCGGCGACCGCCGCGCGCAAATTGTCGACGCTACGCACAATGGCTGGAGAGATCTTGTCGCGTGCTCCTGAGGCGGCTCTTGATTTGGCGCCTGGCATAAACGTCGGGCGCGGCGTCAGGTGCCGCGCCGCCCCTTGGCGTCGGGTGTGACAATCGCTTTGGATGACACCGCTGCCAGGCGTGGCTTAGAAATGCTCCTCTTGGTTGGCGGGCTGAAGCAATGCTCAGCTGCCGGGAAGCGCCGGGCACGTACGTCCTCGGCATATTGTCCGACCGCCTTGCGCAGCTCCTCACCAAGTTCCGCATAACGCTTGGCAAAGCGTGGCGTGAAGTCACCGCCGAGACCCACGATGTCCTCAGTCACCAGAATTTGCCCGTCGCACGCCGGCGAAGCGCCAATTCCGATCGTGGGCACTTTTAGCTCTTCCGTCAAAGAGCGCGCCAGCCCTTCTACCGTATTTTCGATGACGATAGCGAACGCGCCAGAATCGGCGATCGCGCTGGCGTCGGCACGAATGCGCCGGGCGCCATCGTCAGTTTTGCCCTGGACGCGAAAACCGCCAGCGGCATTAACCGATTGTGGCATCAAACCGATATGGCCCAGAACGGGTACACCGCGCTCGGTGAGAAAACGCACGGTTTCGGCCATCTCCACACCACCTTCGAGCTTGACCCCGCTACAGCCGGTCTCGGCCATCACCCGGGCTGCCCCGCGGAACGCCAATTCTGGAGATTCTTGATAGTAACCGAACGGCAGATCGACGATCACACAAGCATGCTCGGTGGAACGCACCACGGCAGCGCCATGCGCTACCATCATATCGAGGGTAACCCCAACTGTGGTATCCATGCCGTAGAGCACCATGCCGAGTGAATCGCCGACCAAAATCATGTCAACGTCTGCATCCAGTGTTCGCGCCATCGGCGCGCTATAGGCGGTCAAGCTGACTATTGGGCGGTCGCCCTTCATGGCGGCGAGATCACGTACATTCAATCGGCGCTTTTGGGATTGTGCTGACATCGGAATCCTCTCCTATTGGAACGGTCCGCAATATCGCAACGCAAAATCAATTGCGGTGAACATTTTTGGCAAAATTCAGCCGTATGTCCACTTAAATATTGCGGCGCAACATAAAATTATCGCGGGCGCGAATTCATACCAGATTGCGTTCCGGCAGATAACGGCCATTTTCGTAGCGCATCAAGCCCTCCTCAAGCAGGTGATGCCGCACCGGCCCGAGATCCTTCGCCGGCTCCAGATTTCGCTCGGCCACATAGGTGTTGTTCTCAGAGTCATCCACCAGCACATGGTACCACGGCTGGTCTTTGGGCGGTCGCGAGCGGGCCATGTGCTCGTACCACTCGTCGCCGCCTTGAAAATCGGCATCGACGTCCAGGACGACGCCACGATAACCGAACAACCGGTGATGCACGATTTGCCCTATTTCGAATAAGGCCGTCGACATCGTGGCACTTCCGGCGCGCATGACCCGGGTCAGCAGAAGCTCGCCTGAGCAACGCCCAGATCGCCGAAATCTGCTACCACAGTATCGCCAGGCTTAACAGTAATGACATCCGCTGCACTGCCCGTGGTAACGATTTGCCCCGCCTCCAGCCCTAAGCCGCGACCAGATAGTTCGTTGGCCAGCCAGACCAACACATTGCGCGGGTCGCCGAGAACATTGGCGCCTGATCCTTCGTCAACCGCTTCGCCATTTACCTTTACCGTAACGGTGTGGCGCGATAGGTCCAGCTCACGCCAATCGGCGGCGGGCGGGCCAAGCACCAGAAGTGCGGCGACCGCATTGTCGGCGGCCAGTTGCGGCATTCCGGCTTCACGCCAATTTTTGTATCTTGAATCCGGAATCTCGATGGCGGGGTGCAAATTTTCGACCGCAGCCATCACCTCATCCCGTGAATAAGTGCCGTCTCGCGCCGGCAAATCCTTCTTCAAGGTAAAATCGAATTCCGCCTCAATGATATGAAGGCGAACCGCACCCGCCGCGATTTCGGCCGGACTTTCCAGAACGGAGGGCGCAAATACCCGCCCAAAAAATGGTGCGTCGACATCAAAGATACGCTGCGCCACTTCATTGGTTGCGCCTATCTTGTAGCCGGCTACCGGAACGTCATGCACAGCAGCAAGCGCCGCCTGAATACGGTAGCCTTCATCCAGATTCTGCGGTCGGCAGCCATGAGGCAATCCGGGAATTGGCTGTTGATCACGCCATGCTGCGTGGAGCAGACGGGCAGCTTCTTGAGTTTTCGAATCATCCATATCCTATCTATCCCACGTTTGCGCCCGCATGCAAGCTGCGTGCGGGCGATTAAACATCGCTGTCTTGATCTTCTGAAAGCGGCTCAATACAGCCAGGATCATCATTGCGGACGTTGTTGACATGCTTGCTGACCGCATGGAATTCAACGTCGTCATTGGGCGCCGGGCGCAATAGGGCCTGCGCGTCGTTGGCCACGAGATCGGGCGATAGCCAGTATTCGAAATCTACCGGGTCGAGAATGACCGGCATGCGGGCATGCAACGGTGCCAGTTTGCTGTTGGCTTCCGTGGTAATGATGGTAAAGCTCTCGAATGGTTCACCGTAACCCTTTTCCCAACGCTCCCAAAGACCGGCAAAAGCGAGCACACCACGATCCGGGCTAAAGATGCGATAGGCTTGCTTCGCACCCTTTGTCCCGCGCCATTCATAGAACCCATCGGCCGGCACCAAGCAGCGGCGCTTGTGGAACGCACTGCGAAAGGAGGGTTTATGCGCCACGGTTTCGGCTCGTGCGTTGATCATCCGCGCCGCCATAGAACTATCTTTGGCCCATGACGGCACTAGACCCCAGCGCAGAAAATCCAGGGCACGGCCTTTTGTCCCTTGTCGAACCACGGCGGCCTCCTGGGTCGGTGCGACGTTGTAGCGCGCAGGTAAATTGCGCGCAGGACCACAAACATTCAAGTAGGTGTGAACTTCCCGCCAACTATGGAATTGAGAAAAACGCCCGCACATTTTATCGGGCCTCGCCAACAACGGCGAGCATTGCAATCGCGCGGTCGATCATTTGAGAGGAATGGTCAGAGCGGCGGGCATCGAACCCACGACCCTTTGCCTCCCAGACAAATCGAGTACGGTTTTCCCTGGGATAGTGAAATCGCTTATCCACCGTAAATCCCTTTTACCTCATGTCTTTTAAGAACAAATTGGGTCAGGCCAGTTCCTGACATATAGATAAGTTTCACATGAGCAGTTCATGGTTCAGAAGATAGCCGATTGAATGCTCGCACGGAAGACGCCCGAAAAATTGGTATGAGTGCCTAGTCGGCCGTGGTGTGAGGATCGGCAAGAGCAAGCGGACCTTCATTATCATCGGCCGCGCCGATGGCCGGCAGATGCGCCGGCGACCAGTAACTCCACCACCATCTCTCTGTCCAACACCCGAGATAGACCTGCGGCACGCTGCCGGGCTTTGCCAAGGGCACCTATCCCTATGTCACTTATTCATCGGTCATGTCCGACTGGAAAGCTGCTTCGTCTCAGAGACTCTTACTTTGAAGACCTTGTGGTGGTTTCTGCTGTTGGTAACACCTATATTATCATTACCGCCGGCCGTTCAAAGGCATTTTAAGGAAGTTTCGACGTGGGGGACGGGTGGTGACTTTACCGTGATTCTCGACGTCGATATTGGTGGAACGTTCACCGACCTGCTGGTTCCCGGTCCCAAGACTTGGCGCTTCGAGATCGCTGGGGTGCCCCTTAGGCCCGCCGATCAGTCTGACGGGTTCAAGGCCGGTAACCAGGCGCTTGGCGACGGTCCGAGAACACTCGATAGAGCCATCCTTGGGACGACCGTAGGTGCCAACTCGTTGCCTGAACGGAAGAGCGGGTGATGGGCTGCGTGCCGCATTGGCCGAGGTGCGAGGCAGGGGTGGCCGGGCAGGTCACCGGCACAAGCTGGCTCTTATGGCTCTATCTCAACAACTGCCCGCTAAGCGACTATCGTTTAGCCTATGTCGATGCGGACAAGAAGGAGTGCATGATGCGGCTCAACTGCTATTTTCTCAACCATGATGGTCCCATGATGGTGCCCTATGGCATGGGCAACGTTTCCACTGCGCTTGTCGGGGCCCGGGACGGACGATGCGATCTGCTGCGCAATGTTGACAAGCAAGCAGCCTAACCCCGACCGATTAAGGAGTAAGTTCTCATGACTCGAAAAGTCATCATCACCTGCGCGGTCACCGGTTCAGCCGATACTGTGGGCAAGAATCCGGCCGTACCGGTCACGCCAGACCAGATCGCTAATTCCGCGATAGACGCAGCGAAGGCGGGGGCCGCGATCGTGCATGTACATGTGCGGGACCCCGAATCCGGCCAGGCCAGCATGGCTCCTGAACTTTACGAGGCCACGGCCGGTCGTATCAGGGAAAGCAACACCGACGTAGTGCTGAATCTTACCACCGGTTACGGCGGTCGTATCAGCCTGGGGCTCGAAAATCCCTTCGATTTAGGACCAGGCACGACCATGACTTCGCCCCAACGGCGGATCGAGCACGTCCTGGCGCTTAAGCCAGAAATTTGCAGCCTTGACGTCGCGACAATGAATTCTGGCGGCATTCGAGATGAGAGCGTGATGGTCAACTCGCCACCCCATTTGCGCTACATGGCGCGTGCCATCCGCGAAAATAGCGTGGTACCGGAACTCGAAGTGTTTGATGTCGGACATGTGCGCCTGGCGCGGCATATGCTCGAAGTCGACCAGATAGCGCCGCCCGGCTTCTTCCAACTTTGCCTCGGAATTGAGTGGGGGGCGCCCGCAACGCCAGCTGCGCTCAACTATATGTTGACCCTACTGCCGGAGGGTGCGCATTGGGCAGCGTTCGGTATTTCCCGGGATCAACTACCGCTGGCCGGCCTATCGATCCTAAGCGGCGGCCATGTGCGTACTGGGCTCGAGGACAATCTCTATCTGCGCCAGGGCGAGCTTGCATCCTCCAACGCGGTGCTGGTCGAACAGGCCGTAACATTGGTCGAGATGTTCGGCTGTGAACCCGCAACACCGGCCGAGGCGCGAGAAATTCTCAACCTCCGCAAGCCCTGATCTAACAGATGGTAGGCAATACCGAGATTAAATCCGCCATTTATCCTGCCACTTGTAACCGGGCACATAGTTTGTGATTCTCTATAAAGATGTCAGTGTGTTGGGATAGACAGCCCATGCCGCTGCCAACAAACATGTTATGTAGGATAGAATGAGAGACTAAGTTTTGCCTCGCCCCTTATTGGAATTGGTCGGAGCGGCGGGATTTGAACCCACGACCCCTTGTCCCCCAGACAAGTGCGCTACCAGGCTGCGCCACGCTCCGATAAGTACCAAATTCCATCTAACTTCCTAATTAACCTTAGAGAATCTTAATCCCTATGTGTCTCCTGTCAATGACAAGAAATCCAACAAAATATAAAAACTAAATCTAACTGCCCAAGAGTGTCTTACAGGAAAAGACCCTAGTAATGAGATAGAACTATGAGAAATGTGTTAGGTGATTAAAACTTTATTTTTTACTTGGTTAGTACGTCCTGATCTCCTCCTAAAAAGGCTCTGAACCCCTATTATATAAATTGAATATTCTCGTAATATTTAAATTTTTTAGGGCTATCGTGATGAAAGCCCTCCAACACAAGGAAGTTTAAAGCCTTTTTACAAGGTTAGAAGGGCTTTAAACCTTTCTTGGGTTGGAGGGCCTATAATATTTAAGCTAAATTATTGTTTGCGGGGAAATACTAGAAGAACGTTGTGGCTGGTCACGCAAAGGTACCAGAGCACCTTTCTTACTTATGGACCGTTGATGTTCACGTCTGTTCTGGTTTCCCTGAGGTTAATCAGTCCTCCAAACAAAGAACCAGTTGAACCCCAAACATTTAATTATCATACCAATCAATAAACCGGATATCATAAATATCCAAAAATTACTTGTGAATACTGGTAAATACTCCATCTCCTGTGCAATACCGAAACTCCCGACCAGAATGGTTATCCCGTACATCCATGGAACAACTTTTCTTTTATCAATATTTTTAAACATTTTATATGTATAAATTATTATCGGAATATCCATTAAGTAATAAATAATCGGCGAAACAATTAAAAAGGTATACGCGCCTGACAGGGTCTCGAATCCATGTCTCCCCCATAAGTAAACTAGCACAATTCCTGGAATATTGCCGAGAAAATGTGCTAACAGCCAGACTCCAATATAACCAATCCAGCCCGCTTCCCGCTTATTTTCCATGGCGCTGTTCTTTCTTGATTCGGGTTAATTTTAATATTTAACTCACCTAACTGGGCGCTGAAACATTCTGGAAAGGTCGCTTGATAACGAATTTATCCACAATTCACTATCTCCACATATTCTATAATAAATAATATAATTAGGAATATAATGTAAAATACATAATGGACTCTATGTAGTCAAAATAAAGGACAAATTCTATGGTCAAAACTTAAACATATTTAGCCGTAAGTACATTAAATGGAATCAATTTATCGCTATACATAGATACATAATACGGCCCTGAATTGGGGATTTAAAAATTCTCTAAGCAGAAGTTATTGAGTTTCTTAATCCAAACCTGCTCAATACACGCGGATTTAAAGGTTATTTGTTTAAGTTTTCTGCCTAGGAGGACCCCAACTATACAACACCCTGCGCGAATGGAGCCAAGCTGAGTTACTCTTTCAATCTCTGCCGCCCACATCAAATCATCTGATTTCTTAGTAAATGCCTTGTTGGTGGGAGGCGAACTTTATTACTTTGGCTTGCCAGTTGTTTCTGCCCTGCGTAATAGCAACCATTTATTATTCTCACTGTCCTAAAAGTACCTGCTCCAATAGTTAGCGAAGTTTGGTTAAGCACCTAAACGTTATGGTAGACACATGGTGGCGTTTATACCCCAACACCTTGTCTTCGAGGCAGGGGCGCTAACGGGCGACACCGGCCTCCTAAAGATTACAAGCCGCAAGGGTGAGTGTGGTAGAGGCTTGCTAAACCGTCTACTTTCCACACCAGCGCAATTTTCCTGACACTAGAGGGCCTTCTTTGGAACGGCTCTGGGGCTGATGCCGGCTCGAGTGTAGTTTATTGGCTGGGAATACGCCCGCGCAGCATATCGCGCAACGTTTCCAGCTCAGCCAAAATCTCTTTGCCGCGCCGGCCAAATTTTGACGACGACCTGGCACTCGCTTGTCCAGCAGATTCTGGCGCCGGTGCAGCATCCGATATTTTACCACCCATTTCGCGCATGAGCTTCTGAACGCCCCGGATGGTGTATCCATCGGCATATAGCAGGGCGCGGATGCGACGCAGCAGATCAACATCTTCTGGGCGGTAATAGCGTCGCCCACCGCCGCGCTTCAAAGGCCTTACTTGATTAAACTTAGTTTCCCAGAAGCGTAGCACATGCTGAGGAACATCAAGTTCCTCAGAGACTTCGCGGATTGTGCGAAATGCGTCCGCAGACTTACTTGCCCGCCCCGGCACCTTATCGGTCGATTCAATATTCGCCATGTTTTAGCTAGCCGGATCGTTTAACGGAGAAAACCCTGTGGTTTCACTGACCTCATTCGCGGTCGGTTGGCCGTTGATCTGATCTTTCAGCACATGTGACGCACGAAATACCAAGACCTTGCGCGGCAGGATCGGTACTTCTTCACCAGTTTTGGGGTTGCGGCCAATTCTCTGGCCCTTCAAGCGCACAGAGAAGCTGCCAAAAGATGAAATCTTTACCGTTTCACCTTGCGCCAGACTGTCGGTTATTAGGCCGAGAACGGATTCAACAAGTTTCGCTGATTCGTTACGTGATAGTCCCACTTCGCGAAACACTGCTTCGGCCAGATCGGCACGCGTGACCGTATTGCCGGTCATATTTGGATTGCCCCCTCAAACTGAGGACGAAACGGTAGCGCCTCGGGGCGAAGGCGTCAACAATCGCGATGGCAATTTTTCGGTCCGTCTCAGCGCCTTATACCGAGACACGGCGAACTTACCAGCGCGCTAGAGCGGAACCCCAGACAAAACCACCACCGATGGCCTCCATCAAGACCAGGTCGCCGCTCTTGATTCGACCATCTTCAATGGCTTCGACCAGCGCCAGGGGGATGGAGGCGGAGGATGTATTAGCGTGACGATCCACGGTCACCACCATTTTCTCGGGCGGCAGACCGAGGCGCTGAGCAATGGCGTTCATGATGCGAAGATTAGCTTGATGTGGCACCAACCAATCGATATCGCCGGGCACCAGACCAGCTGCATCCAGAGCTTCCCCCGCAACGGTCGCTAGATTTACCACCGCATGTCGATACACTTCCTTACCTTGCATTCGAAGGTAACCAGCGGTTTGGCTGGAAGAAACCCCACCATCGACGTAAAGCGCATCGTAATGGCGACCATCAGAATGTAGTTTGACCGAGAGAACGCCCCGCTCCACACCGTTTTCCGCCGACTCTTCGGCGCTCAAAACGGCTGCGCCGGCGCCATCGCCGAACAACACGCAGGTCGTCCGGTCGGACCAATCCAATATCCGGGAATAGGTCTCAGCGCCAATAATCAGGGCTTTTTTTGCCTGCCCCGAAATCAAAAATTTGTCGGCCACCGAAAGGGCGCAGATAAATCCGGCACAGACGGCCTGGACATCGAAGGCGACGCCTTGGCCCATACCGAGGCGCGCCTGGACCTTCGCCGCCGTCGCCGGAAATGTATTGTCGGGCGTGGACGTTGCCAACACCAGCAAATCCAACTCGCTAACATCGATGCCGGCAGCTAAGATAGCACGCTCCGCTGCGGTATGCGCAAGATCGGATGTAAGCTCGCCCTCTGCCGCGATATGTCGTCGGGTAATGCCGGTGCGCTCGACGATCCAATCGTTGGACGTATCGATGGTAGCCGCCAGATCTTCGTTCGAGAGCACTTTTTCCGGTAAATAGGCGCCGCAACCAATAATGCGAGAACGCAGCATCTAAACCGCAGCTCTATTTGTCTCTAGTGGTTCCACGATCTTGATGCGCGACAACTCTGCGATGATTTTAGGATTGATGCCTTGGCTAACCATGTCCGCCGCTACAGATAAGGCATTGGCAAAACCCTTATGATCGGTGCCGCCGTGGCTTTTAACTGCCACACCGTTCACGCCGAGAAACATAGCACCATTATACGTCCGCGGATCGAGGCGCTCGCGCAGCATCTTGAGAGCCGGGCGGGCGAGCAAATAGCCCGCACGCGACATCAAAGAGCGCTTGAAGGCATTCCGGATATAACCGCCGTACAGGCGCGCCGTACCCTCCGCCGTTTTCAACGCAATATTGCCGGCAAATCCATCAGTTACGACAACATCGACGGTCCCGGCCGCGATATCATCACCCTCAACAAAACCGTCAAATTGGATCGGCAATCCTGATTGGCGCAAAGCCGCAGCCGCGTTGCGGATGGTCTCGTTGCCCTTGCCTTCCTCGGATCCTATATTTAGCAGGCCTATCGTGGGTTCATTCACGCCCAGAACATTGCGTGCAAAGACCTCTCCCATGATGGCAAACTGCACCAGGTTGGCCGAATTACAGTCGATATTAGCGCCCAAATCGAGCATCACGCTCTCACCGCGCTGGGTTGGGAATATAGAACCCATGGCGGGGCGGTCGATGCCGGGGAGTGTTCTAAGGATGATCTTGGCGAACGCCATCAGTGCGCCGGTATTACCGGCCGAAACGACGCCATGGGCGTCGCCCCTTCCGACGGCATCCACGGCCAGGCTCATGCTTGACTTGCGCCGCTTGCGCAGCACGACAGACAGCTTTTCATCACTCTTGATGGTCTCTTCGGTATGCTCGATTGTGCATACCGTGGCCAGCTTCTTGAAACGCGTCAGCACCGGATGAATAACTGATTCGTTGCCAAACAGAACAAACCGCAAATCAGGATAACGCAGGCGCGCGATATTCGCGCCCTTCAGAACCATATCCGGCGCCTCATCACCACCCATTGCGTCCAAAGCGAGTATAATTTCCTGACCCATGATCAGAGCACTCCGGCCCTAATTGTCTGGCTAAGCAACATCCGCGGGTTCAGCCACTTCAAGATCGCCATAATGACCACAAGCAGCACAAACATGATGCGGGCGCTTTAATTCACCGCAATTGGAACACTCAACCGCGTTGCCGCGTTTAAGCGAATCATGAGAGCGCCGCTGACCGCGACGGGATACTGAGATTTTTTTCTTTGGAACAGCCATAACAATACTTTCTCTAGCATGGGTCGACGTTTTACCCCGGCTACTTGCCTTGCAAGTAGCGGTGATCCTTCTTGATTTGCGCCGAGCCCTGAGTTCAGAACATTACATTTTGTTTTTGAGTTGTCCAAGTTTTGCGAACGGGTTGTCGAGCTGTATGGCAAGATTCGGGATTTGAGCTTCGGCGGCGCTCGATTCCAGCGCTGCACCGGGACTCCGGGGATAGGGATCAAGAGCGAGTGCCATATGTTGCGCCACCAATTCGCCGACGTCGATTTCCGGCGTGTCGAGGGGTTCGAGCGAATCTTCCGCCATGATATCTTCGAATTTGTCGCGCCCTCCCAGCTCATTGGCGGAAAACTGGAACAGTATCACGAATTTCTCATCTACCTCCACCGGGAAGGGCTCCAACGTGACCACGCATTGTTGCAGGACTTCACCATGTAATTCCCCCTGCACGCGGATTGACGCACCACCGTCCCCGTCGCGGGCAGGCTCAACGCGCACGTGCGCTTCGAGAGCGCGCAATTCCACCAATTCGAAACGCTGGCACAGTGCTTCGCGCTCCGCCAGTGTTGCTTGAACCGAGATATCTAGCCCATGAGACGGCAAATCACTCACGTCGATGGAACGCGGAAATTCCGAATTTGGGATGGTTTGGTCCACGGCGACACGAACCTCTCATTGATGAAGAAAAACGCTGGCGCTAAGCACCAACTTCTGGCCGCCACTCGAAATGATTCGTTGATCGGTATGCGGCCGGCGCGCACAATATGAGGACCGGCCTTCGAGGTCAATATGGCCACTCGATATTCCGGTTAGCCTCCTTCAACCGCCTGGATTCTCTAGCCTTTCGGCTAGCTCCGAAGCCCGGGAGTCGCCTGGGGCAGCGGCAAATGTCACCTGACCCGAGAGCAAGGCTGCGGCGGAGCCAGCTGCCAACGCGTCGTCTGCTCCTTGGACATAACCGAGAAGCAGGGCGAGCGCGCCAGGATTGGGCTCATGGGCACCATAAATATTGCGCCGGAGCGCCGCCTCTAAGCTTTCTTCGTCCGCCGCGTCCGGCGCTGCGTCTCGTTCGGTATCAAAGGCCGCGTCGTAGGCGGCGGAGCGGCCGTAAAAGGCCCGTGCCATCGATTTAACGCGCTTGCCAACGCTGAGGTCGCCTACGCCCATCTCGCGCAGGTTCATATCCATATCGTCCATCATCATCTTAAAAATGAGATTGGACAGGCGCTTTCCCGGCTCACCTGATGGGCGCAGCGCACGCACAACGAGGAATACATGCAGCACGATTAAATCGAAACGGCCGTCCAAATTGTCGGCCACCTCGCACTCAGTGTAAAAGCCCGGCCGGCGCGCCTGCTCGACCGCAGCTATATAGAGGGAAAGTGCCCGGTCCCGCTCCCCGCCACGCCGCTTAACGCGGCGCATCAAGCCACTCAGCAATTTCATATTCGTTTTCGTCTCGACAGCGTTGACAGATTCCTACGCGGCACGCATTTTCGCTGCGCGTTATCCTTATACGGCACAGGCCGCTAACTCGCGCTATAATATACCAACGATGATGAAGTTCTTAAAATACCGCCGCTTCGATGAGAGCCGTTCTGGTTCCATAACAGCGATTATTGTGGTGACGGCGCTGGCTATCACAAGCTGTGCACCGACGGTTGATTTACGCGGCCATATACCTAACCCTGAAGCTCTGGCCCTAATCAAACCCGGACAGCAGACGCGCGATCAGGTATTCGATATGCTGGGCTCGCCAACCGCGATGGGCACGTTTGAGGATAGCCACTGGTACTACATCACGCGTAAAACCGAGCAGCTCGCGTTTTACGATGCGGAGCTGATCGAAGCGAAGATCGTCGTGGTGGAGTTTGATACGGCGGGATTCGTCAAAGAGGTGGCGCAATTGTCAAACGACGAAGCGCGCGAGATTGATCCGGTGGGTAGAATAACCCCAACTAAAGGCCGCAAGTTAGGTATTTTCCAGCAGCTCCTGGGAAATTATGGAGCTCGGGCTCCAGACTAGGTATTTTTAGCGCGGCGCGACCCGTAAAAGAGAAAGCGGGGAGCAGTAGCTCCCCGCAATTCCTGGTTTTTATTTGACGCCGCTCTGCGGCGTGCTCTCAGCTGCCGATGATCATCGCGATGATCGCTAACATGAGTATCGCAACGATATTAGTAATCTTGATCATCGGGTTGATCGCCGGGCCGGCGGTATCCTTGTACGGATCGCCGACGGTATCGCCGGTCACAGCAGCTTTGTGAGCGTCGGAGCCCTTACCTCCGAGATTACCGTCTTCAATGTATTTCTTGGCATTGTCCCAAGCACCGCCGCCGGCTGTCATCGAAAGGGCGAGGAACAACCCGGTAACTATGGTGCCCATCAACATGGCACCTAACGAAGAGAGCGCTGCCGCCTGACCAGCAATTAGCCAAATGACAATATAGAGCGCTATCGGTGCCACAATCGGCAGAAGAGATGGCATCACCATTTCACGGATCGCGGAACGCGTCAGCAGGTCTACAGCGCGGCCATATTCGGGTTTACCGGTGCCCTCCATGATGCCAGGAATTTCCTTAAATTGCCGACGTACTTCAACCACCACCGCCGCTGCCGCGCGGCCGACAGACAGCATAGCCATCGAGGCGAAGAGGAATGGCAGCAGACCACCGATGAAAAGCCCGACCACGACGTAGGGATTGCTCAACGAGAAGGCCAGTTTCTCAAGATCGGGAAAATATCGCCCAATGTCCTGAGTAAATGCCGCGAACAAAACCAACGCCGCCAAACCGGCAGACGCAATGGCGTACCCTTTGGTCACCGCCTTGGTGGTGTTGCCGACCGCATCGAGCGCGTCCGTTGTCTTGCGCACCTCTTCCGGTAGTTCAGCCATTTCGGCGATGCCGCCGGCATTATCCGTTACCGGACCATAAGCGTCGAGCGCCACGACCATGCCGGCCAACGCCAACATTGCGGTCACCGCTATGGCGATACCGAACAGGCCAGCAAAGAGATAGGCCAGAATGATACCAGCAGAAATAATGAGCGCCGGAATCGCGGTCGCCTGCATCGAAACTGCAAGACCCTGGATGATGTTAGTTGCATCCCCAGTCGTCGAGGCTTGGGCGATTGATTTGACTGGTTTGAATTCAGTCGAGGTATAATATTCCGTCACCCAAATCATCAACCCGGTCACAACGAGACCAATCAGGCCACACCAATAAAGATCACCGCCACTCGTTTCCTCACCGCCAATCATGAAGGTTGTGCCCCAGCCGACAACCCACTCGGTGACAAAATAAAATGCCACCGCAGCGATAATCGACGAAGCGAGAAAGCCCTTATAGAGCGCCGCCATGATTTTTTGGCTCTTCCCGAGGCGGACAAAAAATGTGCCAAGTACTGAGGCCAGTATGCCGGTACCGCCAAGAGCAAGCGGATAAAGCATCATCGTGTCGAGCATGTCATCGCCAAAATAAACCGCGCAAAGCAGCATCGTTGCAACGATAGTTACCGCAAAGGTCTCGAATAGATCCGCTGCCATGCCAGCACAGTCACCTACATTATCGCCTACATTATCGGCGATCGTAGCCGGATTGCGCGGATCGTCTTCAGGAATTCCAGCTTCCACTTTGCCAACCAGATCAGCGCCCACATCCGCACCCTTGGTGAAGATACCGCCACCGAGACGGGCAAAAATAGAAATAAGCGAGCCCCCGAAACCAAGTGCCACAAGTGATTCTAAAATCGTCCCGGTATCGACATCGGCCGACAGCAGGACGCCGTAATAAGCCGCAACACCGAGCAGCCCAAGGCCGACCACAAGCATGCCGGTCACAGCACCGGAGCGAAATGCGATGCCAAGGGCGGGTGCGATTCCCTGGCGCGCCGCTTCGGCCGTGCGCACGTTCGCCCGCACTGAAACATACATTCCGATATAGCCTGCCGCAGCGGACAGAATGGCGCCGATCGCGAAGCCAATGCCGACCTTGTAGCCAAGCAATACCAACAGAATAACGAAGATGACGACACCGACGACGCCGATGGTCAGATATTGCCGATTCAAGTAAGCGCGTGCGCCTTCCTGAATAGCGCCAGCAATTTCCTGCATTCGTTCGTTGCCTGAGCTTGAAGCAAGCACCGAGCGAATGGCATAAATTCCATAAAGCAGGGCAACGATACCGCCACCCACTGCGAACCAATAAATCCCGTCCATTTCTGGCTGGCCCTCTATTAAAAGAAGTGAAAACGCCTAGGTAAATACCCACCGAGCACCGCGAATCCCGCCACCCGATTTTTGCGCGCGCGGAAAATGCCAGAAGAAGGATAAGAACGCAACCGGCGCGGCACAGGAAATTATTGACCGTGGGTCCCGGAAGATACGGAAAGAACAGGCTGTGCAGCTAGAAACCGCGACGCAGAGCGTGGCTTATAAGCATTGCCTCGACGATATCGGGGCTGACAATACGGTCTACCAATTTGTGAAAGTGGGATTTGAGGTGGCGTAGACAGACACTCTATGAGCGCCCGCTGTTCATTTACGCCTGAAATATGCAATCACTGAATTACTGATAAAGACGTTGTTTAAGAGGGATCATGTCGTCGCGCGACTGAGTTTTATAATCCTCTCTACACATCTCAAAAATGACGCTGATAGCGATAGTTTTAAATACTCGCCGACCTTCGATAATGGCTGCCAGAATCAATCCTATGTTGACATAGCCAAGGTCGCTCAATGACTGCAGTAGCGTGGCAATGACGGGAAATTTATCTCAGTTTGTCTTTTGCGGCATTACGCGCCAATCATGCGCGACAAGCTTGGGTAAACAGTGAATTCAGCGTCAATCGCTATAAATGTCCATATCCGGCCTGTGTGAAATTCATTTCTTCACCATCCGAAGTCATGACACGAACACCAGATCCCTCATAAATCGTGCCAATCCGGCTGAGCGCTACATCCGCGCTCTTGGCAGCACTGGCGAGTTCACCCAAGGCCGCCTGCGGCGCGGTAATCAGCAATTCATAATCATCTCCGCCCGAAAGCGCCCGACCCAGTAATTTTGCATCAGCGCCGCAGGCGGCGGCAGCGGCAGGCGATAATGGTACCAATGGCACTTCGATGCATGCGCCCACCGCTGATGCGCTACAAATATGGCCAAGGTCGGCAACCAAACCATCAGATATGTCTATCGCCGCGCTCGCCCGGCCGATCAGGCGCTTGCCCAATTCGGTACGCGGTTGCGGCAGGCGGTAGCGCGTTATCAGCGCCGACCGCTCAGTTTGTGAAAGCGTAGATAAACCGCCTTCGGCTGCCAGTAGGCCAAGCGCTGCATCACCGATTGTACCGCTGATAAAGATATTATCTCCTGCCTGCGCACCCGAGCGCCGAAGCGCCTGGCCTTGCGACACTTCCCCGAAGGCGGTGAGTGAAAGCGTCAGGGCACCCGACGCGCGTATGGTATCGCCGCCGATCAGGGTCACCCCGAACAACGCCTGATCGACAGCCAAACCGGCAGCAAATTCCGTTAGCCAATCCGCCGGCAGCCCAACGGGCAGTGCCAATCCCATGGCATAGGCCCGCGGCACTGCACCCATCGCTGCCAAATCGGAGAGATTAGCGCGAAGGATCTTGCGGCCCAGCGTTTGCGCCGGATCGTCAGGGAAAAAATGGACCCCGGAGGCCATCATGTCCTTGGTCACAATTAATTCGTAGCCGGGAGCAATTAATAGAGACGCGGCATCATCGCGCAAGCCATAGGCGCCCGCCTCCACCGTGGAAAGCGGAGCGAAATGGCGCATGATCAAGTCGAATTCAGCGCCCTGCGGGAGATCTGACATCGTTACCCGAATCATCTGGCGAGACGAATTCCCCGGCGCGCAAACGGCGCGCAATTCCATCGAGCGCCGCATTGACGAACGCCGGCTCCCGCCGCGAAAAGAACGCTCCGGCGAGTTCGACATATTCATTCATCACGACCCGCGCCGGAATATCGGGTCGCGCCAGCAATTCAACCGTGGCGGAACGCAGTAGCACCCGCATGAGGGCACCCAAGCGGCCGATGGTCCATCCAGCATCGAGGGCGCCAACGACACATTCGTCTAATTCCGTGACGCGCTCTGTGACGCTTCTGACTAGCCATTTGAAATGCCCCCGGTCGGCGTCAACATATTGTTCCCCCTCGATTTCACAGCCTATGCGAAGGGTGAGAAACTCATCAATCACATCTTCGGTTGGCGCATCCGAAAGTTCCATCTGGTAGAGCGCCTGCACTGCAGCAAGACGCGCTGTACTACGTCTCTGCCCGGCTAGTGGTGCCGCCGTGTCGCTTACCGGCATGGCGCTCACGCCTCTTCTGGATAAAAGGCGCTGCGCAATGCGATCATTTGCAGGCAGGCGCGGGCGGCGACGGCGCCCTTGTCCTTGTCTGCGCGCGATGCGCGCACCCAAGCCTGGTCGCGGTCTTCCGTCGTCAAAATTCCATATCCGAGCGCAATGCCATGTTCCGTGCAAAGCGCCATTAGGCCTCGCGCCGATTCGCTACAGACATAATCATAATGCGAGGTTTCTCCCCGAATCACGCAACCAAGCGCGATATAGCCGTCGAATCGCCCGCTCTCCATTGCCATCCGCACAGCGGCCGGAAGTTCATAAGCGCCGGGCACAGCGACGGTCTCAAAGGTCGCGCTGGCAGCGTTGAGGGCCGCCTGCGCGCCCTGCATCAGTTCGTCGGCGATATCGTCGTAAAATCTCGCTTCAACAATCAATATATGAAACGGGTCAGCCATTCACTTCGTCGTTTCCGAGCGCCGACGGAGGAATAGACTGTTGACCCACGACTTTCAGGCCATAACCGTCGAGGCCAACAATTGTCCATTCTGTATTGTGCAACAGGATCATCTGGCGAACGCCAATATCGAGCAAAATTTGGGCCCCGACGCCGTAATCACGCAGGCCGGTCGCCTCACTGCCGCCTGAGCGTGCACGCACAAGTTCCGACACCCGTGACTGGCGCGGTTCGCGGATGACAATCACCACACCGCGCCCATGCTCCCCGACGATACGCATCGCAGCTTGTAATTTTCCTTCATGTCCACTGGCGCTATCGCCCAGAATATCGTCGAGCGGATTAAAATCATGCACCCGCACCAAGACCGGCGCTTCATCAGTGATATCGCCCTTCACTAATACGATGTGCTCGGAATATTCGATCGTGTTGGCATAGACGTACATTTTGAACTTGCCGCCATGACGGCTGTTCAATTCGGATTCTTCGATGCGAGTGACAAAGGTATCATTGCGCAAACGGTAGGAGATTAAATCGGATATCGACGCCACTTTGACGGCGTGGCGTTGGGCAAAGGCTTCCAAATCCGCCATGCGTGCCATCGAGCCATCGTCGTTCATAATCTCGCAGATGACGGCGGACGGATTGAGACCGGCTAATCGGGCCATGTCAACACCCGCTTCTGTGTGACCGGCACGCACCAGCACCCCGCCATCGCGAGCCATAAGCGGAAACACATGGCCAGGAGAGGTAATATCGTGTGGCCCGTTAACCGGATCAATCGCCGCCATAACCGTGCGCGACCGGTCGGATGCGGAGATCCCAGTGGTCACGCCTTCGCGCGCTTCAATCGATAGAGTGAAGGCGGTGTCATGGCGCGATTCGTTGCGCTTGGGCATCAGTTCGAGCCCCAGTTCGCGGCAGCGTTCGGGTGTTATAGCAAGACAAATTAGGCCGCGCCCGAACTTGGCCATGAAGTTGATTGCCTCGGGCGTTGCCAACTGCGCCGGAATGACGAGGTCGCCTTCATTTTCCCGCTCTTCATCGTCGACCAGGATGACCATTCGGCCGTTGCGGAATTCCTCGATGGCTTCCTCAACAGACGAAAGTGCTTCACTGGGGTGGCTGGCTACGCGCAACATCTTTAATCTTCCTCTTGCTGACGGGCAACGTAGCGCGCAAGCAAGTCGATCTCAAGATTGACGGCTGCGCCAGGGCTAAGATCGCCCAGCGTGGTCGCTTCCAGCGTATGGGGAATGATGTTGACCGTGAAGTCCCGGCGCCCTAGCGCGTTCACAGTGAGCGAAATACCATCTAAAGCAATCGAGCCCTTCACCGCGATGAATCGCATCAGGTCAGCGGGCGCTGAAAACGTCATGTGCTCTGACCCGCCGTCTTCGTGGCGCGACATTAGTTCACCCACACCATCGACATGACCGCTTACCAGATGACCACTCAATTCATCGCCAAGGCGCAGTGAGCGCTCCAGATTGATGCGGTTGCCAACATCCCACTTGCCAATCGTAGTGCAATTGAGCGTCTCACTGCTGACATCGACAGCAAACCACCCGGGCCCGGTTTCTACCACCGTCAGGCATGGCCCGGCACAAGCGATGGAGACACCGATAGCGATAGTGCCGGTGTCATAGCTGGTCTCAATAACCAGGCGCTGATCTTCTCCTCCCGAAGCCCGGCGGATTTCGCTGAGCCGACCCATGTCGGTTATGATTCCTGTGAACATGGCGGCGCTTATGATTTTCTATCAAATGTTTCGACAAGGTCGCCGCCCAGTTCGTTCACCATTTGACGCACGAAAGTGGGCGCATCGGCAAGGCGATCGAGGGCGAAGGATTCGGTTGACGGCGCACCGTCTCCGCCGATTATGCTGGGCGCGCGGAAGCAGATAAGCCGGTCTACCAGGCGGGCGCCAAAGAAGGTCGCAGCAACATGCGCGCCGCCTTCCACCAGGAGGCGCGTGATGCCGCGTTTGCCAAGTGCCTTGAGCATGGCTAGTGCATCTGGATGACCATCGGAATCCGGCGCCACGGCGATCACCTCGGCGCCAGCAGCGCGATAGGATTCCTCCCGCGACGAATCTACTCCCGTCACTGTGACTATCCAGGTTTGCACGACGCCTGCGCCGGTGAGCAGTTGATGGCTAAGCGGCAGGCGTAAGCGGCCGTCCATCACAACACGGACGGGCGATCGGCCTTCAAGGCCGGGAAGGCGGCAGGTCAGAGCCGGATCGTCAGTCAGCGCGGTTCCCGAGCCCACCAAAATGGCATCGTGTCGGGCGCGCAGGAGATGGCTATAGGCACGCGACAAGTCCCCGGTGATCCATCTGCTTTCGCCGCTCCCGGTGGCGATGCGGCCATCTAAGCTGGTCGCCTGCTTGAGGGTCACTAGCGGGCGGCCTAGCGCTATGCGTTTCAGAAAACCGGCGTTGAGGTGCGCGGCCAAATCACCGCCGGTACCGACAGAAACCTCGATCCCTGCCGCTTCGAGACACTTGACTCCGCGCCCGGACACGCGCGGGTCAGGGTCATTCATAGCCGCCACCACACGCGCGACGCGCGCTTCGATCAACGCGTCGGCGCAAGGCGGCGTCTTGCCATGGTGGGCGCAGGGTTCGAGTGTGACATAAGCGGTCGCCCCTTCGGCGGCCGCGCCGGCGCGCGCAAGCGCTTCACTCTCAGCGTGGGGCCGTCCGCCCAGCTGGGTCCAGCCGCGCCCGACAACGTGCCCAGCACGCACAAGGACGCAGCCGACAGCCGGATTTGGCCATACAGCACCCAGCCCGCGCTCGGCCAGCGATAACGCCCCAGCCATGTAACGCATATCTGCCGCGGCGTCATGAACTTTCGTTTTCACCACCTAGGCCGCCGATGAATTCTTCAAAATCTTTGGCCTCACGGAAATTCTTATAGACCGAGGCGAAGCGCACATAGGCCACAGGGTCGAGCCCGGCCAACGCCTCCATAATCATCTCGCCGACTACGCTTGACGGCACCTCCTGCTCGCCCAAGCTTTCGAGCCGGCGCACGATACCGTTTATCACACGGTCCACCCGGTCTGGCTCTACCGGCCGTTTCCGAAGTGCAATCGCCATCGAACGGACCAGTTTGTCGCGCTCGAACAGGACCCGCTGGCCATTGCGTTTGATGACGGTAAGCTCGCGCATCTGAATCCGCTCGAATGTCGTAAAGCGGCCGCCACAATTAATGCAGGCGCGGCGCCGGCGGATCGACGTATTGTCTTCCGTTGGGCGCGAATCCTTGACCTGGGTATCTTCATTTCCGCAAAAAGGACAACGCATGGCGAATTCCTGACGTGTTAAATTCTACTCGCTAGATCGGGATAAATTGGGTAGCGCTGACACAGCGCCACGACCTGGTCGCGTATTTTCTGTTCCACAGTTTCGTTGTTTTTCGGGTTTTCGGCCAATCCTTCCAGAACCTCGGCGATCCAGACGCCGATCTGGCGAAATTCCTCACCGCCAAATCCTCGGCTAGTTGCGGCGGGCGATCCGAGACGGATGCCCGACGTGACAGACGGTCTTTGAGGGTCGAAAGGAATGGCGTTCTTGTTACAGGTCATGCCGGCTCGCTCGAGACTTTCTTCGGCCGCTTTGCCAGTCAAATTCTTGGGCCTGAGATCGGCTAACAGCAAGTGGGTATCGGTGCCACCAGAGACGATGTCAAAACCCCGTTGGGCCAGAGTCTCTGCAAGAATGCGGGCATTGTCGAGGACGGCGGCGGCATAAGTGCGGAATTCTGGCCGCAAAGCTTCGCCAAACGCCACCGCCTTAGCGGCAATGACATGCTCCAGTGGGCCACCCTGGAGGCCGGGGAATACAGCAGAATCGATTTTCCTGGCCAGAGCCTCGTCATTGCTGAGAATCATGCCACCGCGAGGGCCGCGCAGAGTCTTATGGGTTGTTGTAGTCACGATATGGGCATGCGGCAGTGGGTTGGGATGCAGGCCTGCCGCCACCAATCCGGCGAAATGCGCCATATCGACGATTAGCACAGCATCGACATCATCGGCAATTTTACGAAACCGAGCAAAATCGATAAAACGAGGATAGGCAGAACCGCCGGCGACGATAACGCGTGGCTTATGCTCGACAGCAAGCCGTGCCACTTCATCAAAATCGATCGCCGCGTCTTTCTGGCGCACGCCAAATTGCAGGGCGTTAAGCCATTTTCCTGAATGATTGGGTGCTGCGCCATGGCTTAAATGCCCGCCAGCGGCAAGTGACATGCCGAGCAGGGTACCGCCGGGCCGCATCACCGCCATATAGGCAGCCTGATTGGCTTGCGAGCCGGAATGCGCCTGCACATTGGCGAACCGGCAGGAAAACAGTTCCTTGGCCCGCGAGATGGCCAAACGCTCGGTTACATCAACAAATTCGCAGCCGCCATAATACCGTCTGCCTGGATAGCCCTCGGCGTATTTATTGGTCATCACTGAGCCTTGCGCCTCGAGGACGGCCCGCGAGACGATATTTTCCGACGCAATCAATTCGATCGAGTTCCGCAAACGCTCAACTTCATGGCGGATTGCCCGGTCTATTTCAGGATCAGCTTGCGCGAGCGTGCCCGAGAAAAAATCATTGTGCCGCATAGCGGCAGGTGGATTATTGGCTATGTCCGATGCGGCCATTTCAGAATCCATTCTGTGGAAGCTCTGCCCGGGCTACGCCAGTTTTGCCACGCGGCGAGCATGGCGCCCGCCTTCGAAGCCTGTATCGAGAAATGCGCTCAAACATGTTTGGGCGTCTTCGTCAGACATGGTAGCTCCGGGCAATGTGAGGACGTTAGCATCGTTGTGCTGGCGGCTGAGGCGAGCTGTGGCTGCATCATGACAGAGCGCCGCGCGCACCTCGCGGTGGCGATTGGCCGCAATGCTCATGCCAATACCGGAGCCGCAGATCAGCACACCGCGCGCAACTTTGCCGGAGCTGATTTCATGCGCCAGCGCATCGGCAAAATCGGGATAATCGACTGCTTGTTCCTCCGCGGGGCCAAGGTCCACGACCTCCAATCCACGGACGCGCAGGGCTTCCGACAGGACTACCTTCAAAGCGATGCCTCGATGGTCTGAAGCAATCGCGACGGCTCTGAGAGACATGAAATTGAAGCTTTATAGTTACATTCCGGAAGTATTGTATACGCGCACAACAAGGCGCGGGGCAAGCCCACCGGCACCACATCTCGCGTGGCAACTCGGCTGGGGCCACTAGAGATCGCACGGTTTCCGCTTCACTGCGAGCGTCGTTCGAACCAAAGGTGCGGCCGAAAACATCGAACGAGTACTTAAATTTATTTACTATCAATCAACATAAATATTATTTGACACTCGCAAATCACGCTGTCATTAAAATGATACCTTCAAATAATAATTGACTTTAATACTATGTCGAATGCCAACGAAGACCACAAGAACAACAATGAATTATTGCGAATGACCGCGAAAATCGTCACTTCCTATGTCGGCAACAATTCGCTCAGCGCTGATCAGGTCTCGGAGATTATACGCACAGTCAGCAGCGCACTAAAGCAACTCGGACAGGGAGAAAACGGCGCGCACAAAGCCACTGGAAAGCCAGCAGTGCCGATCCGCCGGTCGATTACGCCAGACTACATCATTTGCCTGGAAGACGGACGCAAGCTAAAAATGCTAAAACGCCATTTGCGCACTACTTTTAGCATGACGCCGGATGAATATCGTGCGCGTTGGGGCTTGCCCGCAGATTATCCGATGGTAGCGCCGAACTACGCTAAGCGGCGCTCTGAATTCGCGAAGAAAATCGGCCTGGGGCAAAAACACCGCAGGGACTGACCGCATGGTCCTATGGTGCGGTTCAGAGACGCTTTCTGCAAATTTTATAAACTTGTGTTCACACGGCAATAACATAGTGCAGCTTCGTATTACTGGCACGGCGCCGCTTTTCCATGACACATTCCAGCTTACGCACGTCGAGACGAGTTAGCTGCTGCTGTCTGGCGCGCGACATGCCGACGATCACGACCTCGATATTGGTCTTGGCACCGATCACTGATCAGCACCAGTGCCACCTAAACTCATACTCTGTGCACGTCGCTAAACAGTCAGATGCCGTTTCCCATGCCGGTAAAGGTAGCCCACTGCCCGTCACACCAACGCAGAAAATTAATGCCACACCGCGCGTCCGTCAGAACACATAGGGGATAAAAGAGGCACCGTTGGTAGTGCGAGCCAATTCAAGATAAAGCTCACGGCAAGGCAGAACCCAAGTAAGAACTGATAAATTATGGGCAAGGCGCCGGAGCGTCTCGAGCCCGCAGCTAAAGTTAGCACTGGCATAAAATTGTTCACATCTTGATTCGAATATGCCGCGAGAACGCCGCCGTTGCGCCGCCTCACCAATTCCACCACCGAGCCTCTGGGCGAATATTGACAGACCACCAAGGGGTCAGCACGCGGCTTGGTGCAAACCCCCAGCAGTGCTAGAAAGGGGACGCTGAAGTTGCCTATGCGGAGTAAAGACAATGAGCGAGCCAGCCGCCAACGCGGCCGATGTAAGGGAAGCGAGCAAACCCCGACAATCCTTGCGCCCAATTTTTCGGTGGGAGGACCCCTTCCTGCTCGAAGAGCAATTAAGTGAAGAGGAAAGCCTGGTGCGCGATACGGCCCGCGACTACGCCCAGGAACAGCTCATGCCGCGTATTCTCGAAGCCAATAGGCATGAACGTTTCGACCGCGAGATCATGAATGAGTTGGGCGCGCTTGGAATGTTGGGCGCAACCATCGGGGGCTATGGCTGCGCAGGCGTGTCTTATGTGTGCTACGGCCTGATGGCGCGCGAAATCGAGCGCGTGGATTCCGGCTACCGTTCGGCGATGAGCGTGCAATCAAGCCTCGTCATGCATCCCATCAACGCCTATGGCAGCGAACATCAAAAACAAAAATACCTGCCCCGCCTTGCGACCGGTGAATGGGTCGGCTGTTTCGGGTTGACCGAGCCGGATCACGGCTCAGATCCGGGTTCCATGGGCACACGCGCCAAAAGCTGCGACGGCGGCTTTCTTCTGTCGGGCGCAAAAAACTGGATCACAAATTCGCCAATTGCCGATGTCTTCGTCGTCTGGGCTAAAAACGATGAGGGGGTCATTCGAGGCTACATTCTGGACAAAGGCATGAAGGGGCTGGTCGCGCCCAAGATTGAAGGAAAATTTTCGCTGCGCGCCTCAATCACCGGGATGATCCAGATGGATGAAGTCTTCGTCCCCGCGGAAAACGAATTGCCCGGCGGCTCGGGCTTGGGTGGGCCATTCGGCTGCCTCAACCGCGCGCGCTATGGCATCGCCTGGGGCGCGCTTGGCGCGGCTGAATTCTGCTGGCATGCGGCGCGCCAATATACGATCGATCGTGCGCAATTCGGCCGTCCGCTAGCCGCCAACCAGCTCATCCAGAAAAAACTCGCTGACATGCAGACGGAAATCTCCATCGGGCTGCAATCCTGCCTCAGAGCTGGGCAATTGTTCGACGAGGGACGTCTTGCGCCCGAAGCAATCTCTCTGATCAAGCGCAATTCCTGCGGCAAAGCCATTGAGATAGCCCGCACTGCGCGCGATATGCATGGAGGTAACGGCGTTTCCGACGAGTATCACGTGATTCGCCATGTCATGAATCTGGAGGCTGTCAACACATATGAAGGCACACACGATGTGCATGCCCTTATACTGGGTCGGGCACAGACGGGCCTGCAGGCATTTTTCTAGTGGCGGGAGCACGGCAAAAAAGTCATGTAAAGGCGACAAAGAAGACGAACTAGAAAAGATAGCTAAGCTCCATCCCCTCCTGCGCCGCCCCAACTTCCGACCACTGACCGCTGACCAAGTCGTGGAATCGGGCAAAGCGTTCTCTATCTTAAACTTTAAATCGCACCAATCTCTACTTCGACGCCATGGACGGCGGTGCTTTCTCCCATATCCGATTTCACGCCCGGGTTGAGGATGTTCACATTAGCGCGCTGTTTGACGGCGCGGCGTGGCCAGCGGCCCTTAGGGCTGTGGGCGACGCCGGGCGGCACCATGTCGGAGAGAGCCAGAGCGAGATCCAGGCTGCCGGTCGCGTTGGACAAGCGCACCAGGGTGCCGGCGACCAGCCCGCGCGATTCGGCGTCGGCCGGATTAATTGTTACAGTCGCCTGGCCGAGCTGTTTTTCGACCTTAGGATCGTTAGCGTAGGAATCATTCATCAGCCATTCGGAAGCGGGGGTGATCAGCCTTAAAAGTCCGGCAGCCGGGCGCGCGTCAGAGCCCGGCTGTGGCAACCGCGGATGACCGTCAGCTTCAGCCGAGGCGCTGGCGATTTCGATCTTGCCGCTGGCGGTGGGAAAGTTGAGATCAGCAAATTGCATTTGGACTTCCGGGCTAGGAAAAACCGTACCCTTGACTTTGAGGGCGTCGAATCCACCGTCAATACCAACGTCTTTCACCACATGGGCGATGATGTTTTCGTCGCTCTCCTGCAATTCGGCCTCGGTAAATCCCATCGCGCTCGCCAGACGGCGGAAAATTTCTTGATTGGGCAGTGCTTCGCCCATCGGCTCCGCGACCTTGACCTGGGCCGAGAACGACATGTTAAAATAGCCCGATACCAGATCGTCGAATTCCAGAAACGAGGCGGCCGGCAACACGTAATCGGCAAAATCCGTAGTGTCGGTGGCAAAAATATCGAGCACGACGGTGAACAAATCATCACGTGATATGGCGCGCATGAGGCGACCCTGCTCGGGGCTGGACGCCACCGGATTGATATTCCAGCAAAGGAACGCGAGTGCATTCTCCGCGCTTTCGAGATATTTGGCCAAATCCATCTGGCTAAGAGATTCGGAGCCATTGTTAAGATGAGACGCGGCGAGATAATCGCCGTCAACGCCTTTTTGGCCACCGCCATTAAGGTAAAGAAGGCCAGCGCCGGGCTTGGCATAATTGCCGCACAATGCCGGCAACATTGAGCAAGCGCGAATAATGTTGCCGCCCATCGGCTGGCGCTGTAGGCCTTGGCCAAGCCACAACAACGCTGGACCCGCGCCGTAAAGCCTAGCCGCACGCTCTATATCGGCGGCCGGCACACCAGTTTCCGCCGCACCCCATTCTGGCGTACAATTTTCTAGCATCGGCTCCAATTCGTCCCAGCCAACACAATTGGCAGAGAGAAAATCACGGTCGATCAAGCCCTCGTGCTTCAGCACATGCATCATGGTAAAGGCAAGTGCGGCATCGCTGCCGGGATAAAGTTGTAAATGTAGATCCGCTGCTTCCGCTGTGGCATGGCGCACCGGATCAACAACGATCACTGGACAGGGCGATTCGGGCAACCAATGGCTATGGGCGTGCGGCGCGCTGGCTGACGGGTTGGCACCCCATACCATGATGCATTTGCTGTCCTTGGCGGTGCGTGGATCAAAGCCATGCACCGAACTTCCTATCACATAGCCGAGCGCAACATGGCCGGCCATGTTGCAAACCGTATCGGGCTCTACCTCGCGCGCGCCCAGGCGATGCAGGAACCTCATGGGAAAATTCCCGGCGATCAGCGAACAGGTGCCAGTGTAATGAGCATGCAGAATCCGTTCGGCGCCAACAGTCTCGACGATATGGCCAAAGCGCGCGGCGATCTCGGTAATAGCGGTGTCCCATGTTACCGCCTCAAAACGCCCCTCTCCCTTGGCGCCGACGCGCCTGAGCGGTTGCGTCAGGCGCTCGCCCTCATCGAGCACTACCCCGTTGTAAAATATCTGGCATTTGCCACACAGCTTGCCGCGACTGAAGAAATGTTCCTTGTCGCCGCGCACGGATACGATCCGGCCATTTTCGCGCAGTACTTCAATGCCGCAGGTATCGTAGCAATCGCGCGGACAGGTAGTTTTATAAATTTCTTTGCTCAAGGCCATATCGCTTCCTCCAAGCTTTCGGTTACCAATCTAGCGCCCTAATAGTCACCTGGGAAGGTCACCAATTCAATTTTAGACTTGCCGACGGGCGATGAGCGAACTTTACTCAATCGGCCATTCTAATCATCCGCTAGAGAAGTTCCTAAGTCTGCTCACCGCCCATGAAATCTCGACGCTGGTCGATGTGCGCTCCTAGCCGGCATCGCGCCGTTTGCCGCATTTCAACCGTACCGCACTAAAAAATCCATGACAAAAGCGAGCATCGGCTAGCGCTGGTTCGGCAAGGATCTGGACGATAAGAAAGATGGCGACACGGAAGCGCTAGCGTTTTGTTCCCGTATTAGCGAGCTGGAGGAATTGGTGGGGCACGGGCCGATCGCGATGATGGGTCCGAGTAAGACCCTCTGCGCTACCACCGCGAACATTTTCTAACGGCGCCGCTCACTCAGTCAGATACCTAGCTTGTGCATATCCGCGCCGACGGCCGGCTTATTTTGGACGCTCCGCCGAATGCCGACGCGGCGCCCCAACTATCTATCATCGCGGACGTTTAACGGCCTTGGTCAACCAGCTTGAAGATAGCAGAGAAGTCGAGGGATTCGTTTCCAGCGTTGCAGAATTCGGCATAAAGCCGCGCCGCCTCAGCGCCGATGGGCGTGGCGGCGCCCGCGCTTTTGGCCGCCTGCTGGGCCAGTTTGAGATCCTTGTTCATCATAGCTGCTGTGAAACCGGGCTGATAGTCGTGGTTGGCCGGCGATGCCGGCACCGGCCCCGGCACTGGGCAATAGCTGGTCAGCGCCCAGCATTGGCCAGTGGCGCCGGAAACGATATCGAACATCGTCTGGCGCTCAAGCCCCAGTCGATCAGCAAGGGCAAATGCCTCAGAGGAGACGATCATACCAGCGGCGAGCATCATGTTATTACAAATTTTAGCGGTTTGGCCGTTACCCGAAGGACCAGCATACACCACGGACTTGGCCATCGGCGCCAACACCGGCTCGGCACGGGCAAAAGCGCTTTTGGTGCCACCAACCATGAAAGTGAGCATGCCCGCCGCCGCGCCAGCAACACCGCCCGACACCGGCGCGTCCAACATATCGAGACCGCGTGCCGCCGCTGCCTGGCAAACTTCGCGCGCGGTCGTCACGTCAATGGTAGAACAATCGACCAAAAGCGTGCCTTCGGTGGCACGTTCCACTACCCCGTTCTCAGCGGTATAAACTTCGCGCACCTGCGCGCCGGCAGGCAACATGGTGATGACTGCATCCCGACCCGTGGCAGCGTCTCCTGGAGTTGCCGCCAGCGACGCACCAGCACCTTCAGCCACATCGAGCGCCGCTTGCACAAGGTCAAAAACCGTCACCGCATGGCCCGCCTTAACCAGGTTGGCGAGCATCGGCCCACCCATATTGCCCGCTCCAATAAAGCCAATATCAGCCATTTATTTCTCTCCTATCCAAACGTCATGTCGCCGCTTGCGGGCGGCTGAAAATAACTCTCTATGAGACCCTCACCGACATCTTCGAGGCGCCCTGGGACCCACTTGGGCTGGCGGTCCTTGTCGATGATTTGGGCGCGGATACCTTCATAGAACTCATGTGAAAAATTACAGCGAATGGCCATCCGGTATTCGACCTTCATCGCCGCCTCGAAATCGAGATCGCCATATTGCGTCAATTGGCGAAAAGTAATTTTTAGACTGGTTGGCGATTTCTCCAGCAGAGTGGCGCGGGTTTCCTCGGCCCAGGGCGTGCCTTCAGCGGCCAGATTGGCAAAGATCCCCTCTACCGAATCGGCAGCAAAACAGCGGTCCACCTCAGCCTGGCGCGCTGCCAGCGGTGCGTCTTCCAGATCGCTGCTGAAATCTCTGAGCACTGCATCGATAGCGCTTGCAGCACTGTCAGAAAGGTCGGCAGCGGCCAGTGCCGCTTCGAGCTCGGCAATGCGTGCGCTCGCCACATGATGCGTCGCTAAGCCCAGATAAAGCGCGTCGGCGACGCCGATACGCGCGCCTGAGAGACCCATATAGAGACCCATCCGGCCCGGACAGCGCGGTAGGAAATAGGTCGCCCCAACATCGGGAAAGAGGCCGATACCTGTCTCCGGCATAGCAAATAAGGCGTGTTCACTCATTACCCGGTGCGAACCATGAAACGAGACACCTACACCGCCGCCCATGACGATACCATCGATCAACGCCACATAGGGCTTAGGAAAGCGGTAGACCAGCGTATTCAGGCGATATTCTTGCTCATAAAATGTAATCGCGAACCGGCGTTCCGGATCGTTCTGCTGCTGGTGCAAAAAGCGGATGTCGCCGCCCGAGCAAAACGGCACACGGCCATCTTCGCGCGCCGCACCTTTAATCACCACAGCATGCACCGCCGGGTTGACCAGCCATTCCCGCAACTGCGCGTCGAGGGCGATGGTCATGGGTTGAGTTAGTGCGTTAAGCGCTTGCGGCCGGTTTAGGGTCACGTTCACCAAGCCGCCGGCCCGGGAAAATACGATATCCCCGTCCACCGCAATTGAATCCTCCTGCGTCACAAAATCCCCTTTATTCCAGCAATAACTTGCGTGCGATGATCACGCGCATAATCTCGTTGGTGCCCTCGAGAATCTGATGGACGCGGAGATCGCGCAAATGGCGCTCGACCGGGTGATCCATCAAATAGCCATAGCCGCCAAGGAGCTGCAGCGCATCGTTGCAGACGCTAAACCCGGTATCCGTGGCGAAGCGCTTGGCCATGGCGCAGGCTTGGGTCTTATCCGGCGCACCGCTATCCAGTTTACTGGCAGCGTTGTAAATCATCAGCCGCGCCGCTTCCAGTTCGGTCGCCATATCCGCGAGTTTAAATTGCAGCGCTTGGAAATCGGCGAGCCTTTGCCCGAACTGCTCCCGCACCAAGAGGTGCGCGCGTGCTATCTCCAGGCTAGCTGCAGCCGCACCGAGGGAACAGGCGGCGATATTGATGCGCCCACCATCGAGGCCAGCCATCGCGATACGGAATCCCTGCCCTTCCGCGCCGATACGGTTGGCCACTGGCACGCGGCAATCCTCAAAATTAACCACCGCCGTCGGCTGACTATGCCAGCCCAACTTGTTTTCTTGCGCACCGAAGCTAAGGCCGGGTGAATCATTTTCGATGGTGAGACAGGTGATGCCCTCGGCTCCAGCGCCGCCGGTGCGCACCATGGTGACGTATACATCTGTTGCTCCGGCGCCCGAAATAAACGCTTTGGAACCGTTCAGCACGTAGGCATCACCGTCTTGCACCGCTCGCGTTTTGAGGGCGGCGGCGTCCGAGCCTGAGCCCGGCTCGGTGAGGCAATAGCTGGCCAAAAGTTCCATCGAACTAAGGCCCGGTAGCAAACGCTGACGCAGCGCGTCGTTAGCAAAGTTATCGACCATCCAAGCAGCCATATTATGAATAGAGATATAGGCCGCGGTAGAGGCGCAAGCGCCCGCCAGAGCCTCGAAGATCAGCGCCGCGTCTAATCGCGTGAGGCCGGAACCACCAACATCCTCGGCCACATAGATTCCACCAAAACCGAGCGCCGCCGCTTTTCGTAGGGCAGCGACAGGAAAAATCTTGTCACGATCCCACGCGGCGGCATGCGGCGCAAACTCATTAGCGGCAAATTCGCGCGCAGTCTCCTGAAACGCGGTTTGCTCGGGGCTCAATCGAAAATCCATAGTAGGCACTTTACTGGCCCGCTGAGGCGTGTGAAAGGGCCTGGAGATGATTAATTAAAAGATGTTGACTCTGCCCCGTCCTCCCGCCGACGATTCTGAAATCGAGATTAATGGTGCGGACGAAGCGCATACGGAATCAAGAGGAGCCTTCATGGCCAGCTTTCCCGGAACATTCGGTCGTTATCCGGCGACACGCCTGCGGCGCAACCGGCGCTATGAATGGTCGCGCCGCCTGATGGCAGAAAACATACTGACGCCGGATGATCTGATCTGGACGGTATTCGTGCGGCCCGGCCACGGCGAAACTGAGCCCGTACCCTCGATGCCGGGGGTTGACCGGGTGTCTCCGGATGTATTGGCAGAGCAGGCGCGTGAAGCCTATTCGCTTGGCATTCCAGCGCTCGCCGTTTTTCCGCAAACCCAGCCGGAGCGTAAAACGCCGAACGGCGATGAAGCGCTCAATCCGGACAATTTGGTCTGCCAGGCAGTACGCGCGGTGAAAGACGCCGTGCCGGAGATGGGCGTGGTCTGCGACGTAGCGCTCGACCCCTATACCAGCCATGGCCAGGACGGCCTGGTGAGGGACGGCTACGTGGTCAATGATGAGACGGTCGAGACGCTCTGTCGCCAGGCGCTTAATCAAGTGGCGGCTGGCTGCGACGTGATTGCGCCGTCTGACATGATGGACGGGCGCATCGGCTTGCTTCGCAAGGCACTCGACGCCGCCGGCCATGAAGAAGTGCTGCTGCTTTCCTACGCCGCTAAATATGCCAGCGTGTTCTATGGCCCGTTTCGCGATGCGGTGGGCTCGTCCGCGTCTCTCGGCGAGGGTGACAAGCGTACCTATCAGATGGACCCGGCCAACACGGACGAAGCACTGCGCGAGGTTGCCCTTGATATCGAAGAGGGTGCCGACATGGTGATGATCAAGCCCGGCATGCCCTATCTCGATATAGTGCGCCGGGTGAAGGAGACTTTCTCCATGCCGACCTACGTCTATCAAGTCTCAGGCGAGTACGCGATGCTGATGGCAGCGGGCGAAAGGGTCTGGCTTGACGGCGAAGGAGCAATTATGGAATCGCTGCTTGGTTTCAAGCGCGCCGGCGCCGATGGCATTCTCACGTACGCTGCCGTGCGTGCCGCAAAAACTTTAAATAGTTAGACGCTTAGCCAGTCGGTGACGGCGTTGATCCGTTCTGTCACCATTAGCGGCGGCGTGTGGCCGATACCGGGATATTCAATGACTTCTGCGCCATCTTGGTGCATCTCCGCCGACGTGGTAACCAGCAGGATCTTCGATTGGTCGGTGCGCAAAATCAGTGCCGGGCATTCGATACGCCGCCGCCACTACCACGATGCAATGTCGTGCATAGGACCATGGGCGCGCAGTGCGTCACCAATTTCCGGGTCGTGTGATGACAAGTTAATCCGCCATCGTCATGCCGACGCAGGCTGTGCAGTATGAGATGCATCGAGGCCTCATCGTTTAATTCGCCCCATCCGGCGCAGACCTGCCTTTGATATTCTTCCGTTTTCTCGAGATCCTTGAAATTGGGTACCTGGCCGACGCATCTAGTAATCGGCACCATGCCGCTTGCCGGCAGCCACGGGTCGATATCGTCGAGCACCAAACTGCGCGCCACTGCACCGTCATCTTCGGAGATCACCATGCCGATCGAGCCGCCAAAAGTGGTTCTCTAATCCACTTCGACCAGTTTTGGCGGGGCCAACACGCTCCGGATATCCAAGATATGCGTCCGGCATATACCTGTTCGCCTCCCGCAGCTAATCGCTTTCGCTACGCCCCGCAAGGTCGATACAGAACACCCGGTGGCTATCGTCGAGCGCCTCGGCGAAGGTATCGAAATCGGGTGCGTTTCGCGTCATGCAATGCACACAGACTACGATGCGTGCATTCTCCGCTTCGCCTCTCTCGTTATAGGCCAAGCGGCGAAAGGCGCTGAGTCGGTCGGTGTGACGGTCTGAAAATTAAAAAACATTCTTTTGCATGGTGCTAAAATTTCTAAATGCATTGGCGCGCCAGATTCGCGAATAGCGTGTATCATCCCGGCCAGAAATTCTAAAGCAAGAAGGATGCAGATTTGATATGGCGGTTCCTGGACCCCTCAACGGCATAACGATCATCGACCTCACGCGGGTTCTCGCGGGGCCCTATTGCACCATGGTACTGGCCGATCTTGGCGCCCGCGTGATCAAAGTGGAGGTGCCTGAAAAAGGCGACGATGCGCGCGCCTTTGGACCATTCATTAATGACAAATCAGCCTATTTCATGTCCATCAACCGGGGTAAGGAGAGCCTCGCTCTCAACCTTAAGGACGATGCCGACCGTATGATCTTCGAGACCCTGTTAGAAGATGCAGACATCCTGGTTGAGAATTACCGTGGCGGGACCATGGAGCGTCTTGGCTATGGCTGGGAGAGTCTACATCTGCGATACCCGAGGCTGATCTATGCCGCCTGTTCAGGATTCGGCCATACCGGCCCCTATGCCGAACGTCCGGCCTACGACATGGTCGTGCAAGGATTGGGCGGCGTGATGAGCCTGACCGGCCACCCCGGCGGGCCACCAACTCGGGTTGGCACCTCGATTGGCGACCTCACTGCAGGGCTGTTCACCGCAATCGGCATTTCGAGCGCACTGCACCACCGCGCCGCCAGCGGAGAAGGGATGAAAATTGATGTCGCGATGCTGGATTGCCAACTAGCAATCCTAGAAAATGCTTTGGCGCGCTATTTCGCCACCGGCGAGGTTCCGGGCCCGCTCGGCGCGCGTCATCCCACCATCGTTCCGTTCCAAAGCTACGAGACAGCGGACAGCCATGTCATTATCGCCGCCGGCAATGACGCGTTGTTTGCCACATTGTGCAAAGCCCTAGCCTGTCCCGAGTTGGCAAGCGCAGCATGCTTTCGGGACAATGCAGCGCGCAGCGAGCATGTTGAGGAACTGCGCGTGGCGTTGGAGGAGGTGCTGAAACAGCGACCGACGAAGCATTGGCTGGACATACTCACCAGAGCCGGCGTGCCGGCCGCGCCGATCAATAATGTCGAACAAGTGCTGAATGATCCGCAAATTGCCGCCCGCAATATGGTGATCGAGACCGACGACCCAAAAGCCGGTGCTTTGCGCATGGCGGGCAATCCGATCAAGCTATCAGCCTTCGATGACCCGACCAGCCGCCAGCCCGCGCCCGACCTTAATCAACACCGCAACAGCATCTTGAGCGGCCTTAAGGAGTGATATCAGGCCATGGCCAGAAGGCGTAAACGCAAGGGCCAATTCGGCCTGCGACGGCGGCGCCGGGGATTTCGCTGGTGGTGGCTGTTTGGTGGGTTGGGCGCCCTTATCCTGCTCGCTATTTTCGTCTTGGCGGCGGGATATATCTGGTTGCGCGGCTCTCTTCCTGAGATCGACGGCGAAGTGCGGCTCGCTGGTCTAAAGGGTCCGGTGGAGGTGATCCGTGACGCACATGCGGTCCCGCATATCTATGCCGAATCCCTCGAAGATGCAGCGTTCGCGATGGGCTTCGTTCATGCTCAGGACAGACTATGGCAGATGGAGTTTCAACGCCGTGTTGGCGCCGGGCGGCTATCCGAGATATTCGGCGCCGATTCGCTGGCCTACGACCGATTCCTGCGCACGCTCGGCGTCTACCGCGTGGCTGAGAGGACATTCAAAAATCTCGATACAGCGGCGCAGAACAATCTTAAGGCTTATTCGGCTGGGGTGAACGGTTTCCTAGCCACACGCAAAGGGCCACTACCACTCGAGTTTCTGCTGATTTCGCATGAGCCTGAACCGTGGCGTCCGGCCGATAGCATCGTCTGGATGAAGATGATGGCGTGGGATTTGGCCGGCAATGCCCTAGATGAGGCACTACGCGCTCGTATGGCAAAATTGCTCGACGCGCACCAGATCGCTGATCTCTGGCCAGGTTATCCGGAAGACGGCCCGGCGGTGTTGGAAAGTCAGGCGCTGCCCGACCTGCCCTGGGAGGCGCTCGGCACCCTCCTACCACTGCGCCCACCCGAGGGCATGGGCTCCAATAACTGGGCAATCTCCGGCGAGCACACAAATAGCGGCAGCACGCTGCTAGCTAATGACCCGCATTTGGGCCTGCAAATCCCGAGTCTCTGGTATCTTGCTCATCTAAACTCACCGGGCATGGATGTTGCCGGCGCCACTCTGCCCGGCATGCCAGTGCCGGTACTTGGGCGCACGCCGAATTTCGCATGGGGCTTCACCAATACCAATCCCGATGTGCAGGACCTCTTTATCGAGCGCCTGCACCCGGACGACCCTAACAGGTATCTTATTCCGGGCGGCAGCGCGCCGTTCAAAACGCGTCAGGAAACCATTCGCGTCAAGGACGGTGATGATGTGGAACTCCGCGTGCGCGAGACGCATCATGGCCCGATCGTTTCCGACACCATCGACGGCAGCAGCGACTTTCTTCCCGCCGGACATGCGGTCGCGTTCGCCTGGACAGCGCTCCGCGATGACGACCTCACTGCGCAAGTGGCGACACGCATCGGACTGGCCGAGGATTGGGAAAGCTTCACCGCCATCCTGCGCGACTTTCACGCGCCGCAGCAAAATATCGTGTTTGCCGATATTCATGGCAATATCGGCTATATCGCGCCCGGCCGAGTGCCGATTCGGCGTTCTGGCAACGGCTGGATGCCAGCAAAAGGCTGGACTGGAGAGCACGATTGGGTGGGGTTCATCCCCTTTGCTAGCTTGCCACGCCTATTCAACCCGCGCTCTGGGCGAATCGTCACGGCCAATAACAAGGTTGTCGGGCCGCACTATCCTTATTTCATTACTCGCGACTGGTCGCCGCCCCACCGTGCGCTGCGTATCGACGCGCTACTCCGCAAAACGGATTCTCACGATAGCGCGAGCTTTGCCGCTATCCAGGCCGACACCGTCTCCCGAGCGGCAAAATCCCTGCTGCCGAGGCTCCTGGCATTAGCGCCGCCCGGCAGTGAGGCGGCGCAAGACGCACTGATTCGGTTGGCAGCGTGGGATCATGTCATGGCAGCCGAGCGGACCGAACCACTGATCTACATGGCCTGGCTAAGGGAATTGATGCGAGTTCTCTTCGCCGATGAACTGGGCGTCACCTTTCGCGATTATTTTACCATCCGCGAAAACGCCATTTTTGACGCTCTGGAGCCTGGCGCCACCTGGTGCGACAATACAAACACTGCCGCTGAAGAGGATTGCGCCGCCGCCGCTGGCAAGGCCCTTGACCACGCGCTCAATTACCTAGCCGAGCGCTACGGCCAAAATATGGACCGCTGGGCATGGGGCGAAGCGCATTACGCACATAGCAAAAATAGGGTTTTGAATCGTGTCCCGGTGATTGGCAAGTTGTTTGAAGTCCGATTGGCGAATGGTGGCGCACGCAATACGGTCAACGCTGCTGGATTCGTAGTGCGCGACGAAGAAAAACCGTTTGCGCAAAATCAGGGTCCAGCATACCGCGCCATTTACGATATGGACCCGCTTGGACAATCGCGTTTTATTCAAAATACCGGCCAGTCCGGCAATCCGCTTTCATCCCACTACCGAGATTTCGCGGAGATGTGGCGCGACGGCGAGTATGTTCCGCTGCTGATGAATCGGGCGAAAATTGAATCCTCCAGCATCGGCACTCTCCGCCTAACGCCGCGTCAGTAGCGCAAGATGTTGCACCGCACGCACGCCAACAGAGAGTATGAAACACGTAAAATTTAAAGAGTCCCCGAGAAGTCGCCTCGCTTTCCTGATATCGACGTTAACCGTTTTTGACCAACTCGACAGTAGATCCTTCAGAAATTTTTGGACGCCTGTTTCAAAACCCGAGATCACTCCGGTTATAGCGCCGGGAGTGTAACCGGCGGTCGGTTCGGCGGCCAAGGAGGGTGAAATCCATCTCTTTGAGCCAACCGCATCCAAAAACGGGGCGGATGAGGAAGCCCAGCCAAAATAGCGACTGAAATACGACCGGAAACGGGCGCCGAGGCGCCTCCGCCCGGGGAGATCTCGCCACGTCAAAAAGAGTAACTTATCGACAGCGATTTCTGGTAGTCCCTCTGATCAGGTTCGCTGGCGACTGACTCTCACCAACGCTTGCGCTTGGCAAGGGCCCAGTCGTCTTTCATGATGCGTGCTATGATCGTTGCCGATCCGTTTCTCCTGATGTGGCTCACTCTGGCGCTCGCCGGACTGGCTATCATCGCCTATACGCATCCGCGTATACCGCTCGAACTGACGTCGGTCGTTCTTGTCGCGGCGTTGCTTATCCTGTTTCACATCGCCCCGCTAAGAGATGCCGACGGTGCCAACACCGCCGATGCGGCAAGCCTACTGAAAGGATTTGCTAACCCAGCGATTATTAGCGTCGTCGCCTTGTTGATAATCGGTCAGGGTATGGTCCGCGCCGGCGCCTTGGAAATGGTCAGCCAAACGATCTACCGCGCCGCACGTGGCCGTCCGGCGCCAGCCATCGCGCTCAGCCTATTAGCAGCACTGACCATAAGCGCTGCGCTCAACAATACGCCGGTAGTGGTCATGTTCATCCCAGTTCTCGCTTCGCTCGCCGATCGCCTCGGGCACACGACGAGCCGCGTGATGATACCACTCAGCTATTGCACCATCTTGGGCGGCATGATGACACTCATCGGTTCAAGCACCAACCTACTGGTCGCCGGCACTGCGGCAGATCTCGGCATGAAACCACTGGGTTTCTTCGATTTTGCCGTTCCCGGCGCGCTGCTTGCGGCGATCGGTTTTATATATGTGCTGTTCATTGCGCCACGTTTGATGCCCAACCGCCAATCCGAGGACGATGCGCCCATCACCGCTAATGGCAAACAGTTCATCGCCCAGTTTACCATCGAGCCGCAATCACCCTTGATCGGCCTCGCAGCTGTCAGTGGCATGTTCCCAGCGTTCCGAGAGATGACGGTGCTCATGGTGCAGCGCGGTGCCGTCCATAACCGGGCGCCGTTCGAAGATTTCGCGCTTGAACCTGGCGATGTGGTAATCGTCGCGGCAACCCGCAAAGCTCTGATCGACGCTGTATCGCGCGGAAGCGGCTTGCAAATACGCCTTGCAGTTACGGCTGAAGATACTACCGATCTCGGAAGCGTGGTTGGCAGCGAATCTGAGCCCTCGGGCGGCATCCGTTCTGACCAGGTAGTGGCCGAAGCCATGGTCTCACCGGGTTCACGCCTCCTTGGCCTGCCGATTGAACAATCTGCGTTTCCGGCCTCGGACGGCGTGCGCGTTGTCGGTGTGCAACGGCGCTCGCGCATGACCCGGGCGCATATGCATGAGGTACGCCTCCAGGCTGGGGACGTATTGTTAGTGGCGGGGCGCAGCCGAGACATCCGCGGCTTGCGCGCTAACCGCGACGTCGTGCTCATGCAATGGTCGGAAAGCGAGCTGCCAGCTTACAATCATGCGCGCCGCGCCAGTCTGATTTTTATCGCCGTCGTCGGGATTGCTGCAACGGGTATATTGCCGATTGTTGCTGCAGCTGTGGCAGGCGCGGCGTTGATGGTGTTATCGGGCTCTCTCAACGTTCGTCAAGCGGCGCGCGCCATCGACCGCCAAATAATTTTGGTAGGCGGTGCCGCACTGGCTCTAAACGCGGCCTTAAGCGCCACCGGCGGTGGCAGCTATATCGCTGGCGGCCTGATCGCTGCGCTCGACGGCGCCAGCGCAGCGATCATGTTGTCGGCATTTTTTCTACTGGTGGCAATTTTTACCAACTTGCTGAGCAACAATGCATGTGCGGTGCTCTTTACCCCAATCGGAATCAATATTGCCCTCGGGCTGGACATCAATCCGGTGATTTTTGTTGTAGCCGTCATCCTTGCTGCCAATTGTTCCTTTGCATCGCCCATCGGCTATGTCACCAATCTTCTCGTCATGGCACCCGGGCGCTATCGTTTCAGTGATTTTGTGCGCGCCGGAAGCCCGCTCGTCCTACTATTGTGGGTTGGTTTTTCCCTCTTCGCGCCTTGGTATTACGGGCTTTGGTGAGAGACAAGGCGAGTTATACTTGGCGCCATGACCTATCCAGGAGCAACCCGCCGCGACAGTGGCGACGAAGTTAAACGTCAAAGTCTGACGACCGACCGCCTAGACTTTATGTTCGCCACGAGGCCGCTTCCCTGCCCCTATTTGCCTGGAAAAACCGAACGCAAGATTGTAATGGCATTGGCCGATAAAGGTGCCGACCACGAATATAAGCGCTTGGTCGCCGCGGGTTATCGCCGCAGTGGAGCCATCGTCTACCGTCACGCATGCCCATCGTGCCGCGCCTGTGTTCCTGTGCGCCTACCGATCGCCGACTTCACACCGAGCAAATCATTGCGCCGGGTAGCCAGCTCCAACAAGGATCTGGATAACCGTATTCTACTGCCCAAGGTCAGAGCCGATCATTTTGATCTATTCACACGCTATCAGGACGGGCGCCATAGCGGCGGTGAAATGGCGGACATGGACTTTGCCGAATATCGCGCGCTTGTTGAGGACAGCCCTGCCACCACGCATCTGGCAGAATTTCGCGACCCCAGCGGTGCATTGCTGGCGGTTTGCCTATTCGATGAATTGGCAGATTCGCTGTCCGCCGTCTACACGTTCTTCGAGCCTTCCCTGAACAAACGAAGCCTTGGCAGCTTTATGATACTTTGGCTTATTAAGCATTGCCTGGAGACAGGCAAAAGCGATCTTTATCTTGGGTTTTGGATCGAGAAATGCGCCAAGATGGCCTACAAAGCACGCTTTCGCCCGTTGGAGATGCTTGACCGCGGAGAATGGCGGCGCATGCTGTAACATCGTTAACCGAGCACAGTGGGCGATAGTCTTGCTACAATGACGAAAATGCGCCGAACGCGACTCTCTTTCAACAGGAGGTACACGCCATGAGTAAATTGATTAAACGACGTTCATTTCTGAAAGGCGCTGCTGTTGCAGGCGCCAGCGTCACTGCGGTTGCAGCTGCAAATTTAGCCGCACCCGCCATCGCGCAAGGTAAGCGCGAACTGAAAATGGTCACGACCTGGCCCAAGAACTTTCCCGGCCTCGGGACAACTGCTGAGCGACTGGCGAAGCGTATCAGCAGCGCCAGTGATGGGTCGATCACGGTCAAGGTCTATGCCGCCGGCGAGTTGGTGCCGCCGTTCGAATCTTTTGATGCGGTTAGCCAAGGCACCGCCGATATGTATCACGCGGCAGACTATTATTGGCAGGGTAAATCCAAGGCCTATAACTTCTTCTGTGCTGTACCGTTCGGCCTGACGGCGTCTGAAATTAACGCCTGGATCCACCATGCCGGCGGTCAACAGTTATGGGACGAGCTAAGCGCCGACTTCAACATTAAGCCATTCATGGCTGGTAACACCGGCGTTCAGTGGGGCGGCTGGTTCAATAAGGAGATGAATGGGCTCGAGGACTTTAAGGGCCTAAAAATGCGTATGCCCGGTCTGGGTGGCGAAGTCTTACGCCGCCTAGGGTCCGCGGCCGTGGCGTTGCCCGGCGGCGAAATTTTCCCGGCGCTTCAAGCCGGCACGATCGACGCCACCGAGTGGGTCGGCCCGTGGAACGACCTCGCCTTCGGCTTTTACAAGGTAACGAAATACTATTACTGGCCCGGCTTTCACGAGCCAGGCACGGTCCTGTCATGTGGTATGAATAAGGCCGTATGGGATAGCTTAAGCGCCAGCCAACAGATGCTGGTCGAGTCCTGTACAGCGGCTGAGAATAATATTACGCTCGCTGAGTTCAATGCCAAGAACAGCGACGCCCTGGCTACGCTTGTCAATGAACACAATGTGCAGGTAAGACGTATCCCCAACGACATGCTCAATGCGATCGGCGAAAAGTCGGGTGAGGTGGTGGCCGAGGCCGCCGCCGAAGATCCCCTAACCAAGCGAGTGCACGAGAGCTTCATCGACTTCCGCAAGAAAGCTATCGCCTACTCCAAATTGTCAGACCAAGCTTACTGGCAGGCGCGCCTGTTGCCTTTCAAATACGGTTGAGGTGATTGTGCCAATGACGCGCTTCGGCCCGCACCGTCGCTCGGTGCGGGCCGTTTCTCTTGAATCGCGCGGGCCAAATTACCCCGGGTGATGCGCGCACAAACGGCGGGGGGGGGCCATGCGCAGGTGAAGATGTTGGGTGCACTAGCGCGCGCCATCGACATTGCAAACGAACAAATCGGGCGCGGTGCAGCGTGGCTCGCGCTGATCATGGTACTGCTGCAATTTGCCGTCGTCCTGATGCGCTATGTGTTCGGTATCGGCTCGATCTTCATGCAGGAAGGTGTCATCTATTTGCACGCCGCGCTGTTTCTCGTCGGCGCTGGATACACGCTCCTACATGGCGGCCATGTGCGCGTCGACATTTTTTATCGGGACGCCGGACCACGCCACAAAGCTTTGATTGATCTGTTGGGCGCGCTGCTTTTCCTCCTGCCGGTGTGCATTGTAATCGGCTGGGCGAGCGTTCCTTATGTGGCTCAATCTTGGGTCAATTTGGAGGGCTCGCGGGAGACCAGCGGAATCCCGGCTGTGTTCGTATTGAAATCGTTCATTCTGCTGTTCGTTGTGCTAATCGCACTACAAGGCGTTTCGTTATTGTTGCATTCGATACTGATCCTCACCGGTGCCGAGTCGCCAGAGCCTCAGAAGTCGGAACCGTAGTAATATGGCGGTCAACGAAATCCTCGTCCTATTGATGTTCATCGCCACGTTCGGCTGCTTGCTGGCTGGATTTCCCGTGGCTTTCACGCTGTCGGGCGTAGCGCTCCTCTTTGGCTTATTCACTTTCACTTTCGGAAATTTCGACATCACTTTCGTGCGCGCCATGCCGCAGCGGATTTTCGGTAATGCGATATGGAATGAAGTGCTGCTGGCGGTGCCGTTGTTCATTTTTATGGGAGTTATGCTAGAGCGTTCCAAAGTGGCCCAAGAGTTGCTCGAATCGATGGGCCGCCTGTTCGGTCGCCTGCGCGGCGGGCTTGGCATTTCGGTGCTCGTGGTGGGCGCACTGCTTGCCGCCTCGACCGGGATCGTCGGCGCCACGGTAGTAACCATGGGTCTGTTGTCGCTGCCCACCATGCTACGCCGGGGATATGACCCCAAACTGGCGAGCGGTATGATCTGCGCCTCAGGCACGCTCGGCCAAATCATACCACCATCCATCGTTCTGGTAATTTTGGGCGAGCAAATTTCCAACGCCTATGTCGATGCCCAGCGCGAAATCGGGAACTGGTCGCCCGATCCGGTTTCGGTGGGTGATCTCTTTGCAGGTGCGCTCATACCCGGTCTTCTGCTAGTCGGGCTCTATATGCTCTATCAAGTTATTATCGCTTGGTTACGACCCAATTCCTCACCGGCCATGGATCCCTCAGAGTTCGAAAACGAGCGTGGAGTTGAACTGTGGCGCCGCATCGGCCATGCGTTGGTACCACCCTTCGTACTCATCATTGCGGTTCTGGGATCGATCCTGGCCGGCGTCGCGACGCCCACCGAGGCAGCGGCAGTGGGCGCAGTCGGCGCCTTGCTCCTGGCCGGCCTGCGGCTTGACGAGCAGCGCCCGCTCCCGATCTACGCAGCTGGCTTGTCGCTGATCGGATTGCTGGTGCTAACGAGCCAATTCGACCTGCGCCTCGCGCGCAACGAAATCGCTACACTAGACCAGGCTGCGATCTATGCGGCGTTCGTATTGTGCGCGCTTTTGGCGTGGGGGGTCATTGCCAGCCTGGTGCGCACATACCGCAGCGGTGTCCTGCAGCAAGTCGGCCGCTCCACCATGCAAATTAGCGCCTTGGTGTTTGTCATTTTAATCGGCGCGGCGATGTTCTCCCTAGTATTCCGGGGCCTTGGCGGCGACGACATGGTGCATGCCTTCCTATCCAACATACCGGGCGGTGTGATCGGCGCAATGCTCGTGGTCATGCTAATCATGTTTCTGCTCGGGTTCTTTCTCGACTTTATCGAGATCACCTTTGTGGTGGTGCCCATCATCGCCCCGGTGCTATTGCAGATGGATATAAACCCGATCTGGCTAGGCGTCATGATGGCTGTCAACCTGCAGACCTCATTTCTCACTCCGCCCTTCGGCTTCGCGCTCTTTTACCTGCGCGGTGTAGCGCCACCCAAAGTAACAACCGGGCATATTTATCGCGGCGTTATACCGTTCGTCATGATCCAGCTTGTTGCGCTCGCCGTCATCGGCCTGGTCCCCGGCCTCGTCACCTGGCTGCCAAAGATGGTGTATGGCTAAGTTGAGGCAGCCCTACTAAACCGGCATCGCCTCGACACTGAGTTTATTGGAAAAAGTGGTATAGCTGTCCGGCAAGGGATTGGCTATCTTGAGCGACTTATCTCCATGGAAAATAGAACTGGCGCCGGCAATAAAGCATAGCTCATGAGCTTTATCGCTAATTTACTCCGGACCGACCGGCAGCGGAATCAGGATGCGGGCAAAGGAGGTGGCACGGACGATTTCGAGCATATCGAAGAGCTCGTTCCCTTGTAACAGCGTGCCTTCGATCTGAATGAGATTGTTAATCGATACGCTTTCCAAATGCTGCGGCAAATGGGCTAATGCGCGCAAGAACTCAGCGCGATTGGCGAGGGACGAATTAAAGAGCGCGCGACGCCTTTCCTGCTCCAGTCATGGCGAACGGTGCGTCTGCCGGCTGGCTCTGTCTGCCTTCGTGTTTCTTCCGCGCGCGTGTGGAAAACTCTCTAATCAGTTGGTCGTCGCTCGCCGAAGCTAACCAAAAGTATTACCTTTAGGGAAACCTCGTGGCACCACGCGCCCGGCTTGACTGCGCTTGCCGTGCCATTCCGCCGCCGCGCCCTCTTTGCGCACCCCGGCGCCTGTTTTCCAACTCAAACCATCAGCCTTGTTGAACATTTTGGCATCGCTTAAACCGCCATCGCGGTATCGCTGCAGAATAACGCCCCGGCCACGAGCCAGAACCGGCACTTCAGCCGCCGGAAATATCAACAGACGCCGATTATCGCCAACCACCGCCACGCTATCTCCATCAGCGGCAACACAGATACAGGCTTCTGCCTGCTCGACCGGGTTCAGCACCTGCTTGCCGGTGCGTTTTTCGGCCAGCACGCCACCCTCTTCGACAATGAATCCCCGCCCATCGGTGGATGCGACGAGTAAGCGCCGGCCCGGCCGATGCACAAACAACGCGACCACATCCTGGTCGTTACCGAGTTCGATCATCAAACGTACCGGCTCGCCGAGGCCTCGGCTCCCGGGTAGTTTGTCGCACGATATTGTGTAAAAGCGGCCATTAGTCGCAAACAGTACGAGTTTATCCGTCGTCTCGGCATGGAAACGGAAGCGTTCGCGGTCACCCTCCTTGTATTTGACAGGCACGGCTTCATCGAGATAACCGCGTGACGCGCGAATCCAGCCCTTGGCCGAGCAAATTACAGTAATCCGCTCGCGCTCTACCAGAGCGTCGCTCGGCATCTCCAACGGCTCGTGAGGCACACCTATTTCAGTCCGCCGGCGACCAAGCTCAGTCTCAGCGCCGAAGCGCTGCTTCATCACCTTGATCTCTTTACCGAGCGCCGTGCGCTGACGCTCTTTACTACCCTGGAGCTTTTGCAGTTGTGCCTGCTCTTTACTCAACAACTTGAACTGGCTGCGAATTTCCATCTCTTCAAGCTTGCGCAGCGCACGCAAACGCATGTTGAGAATTGCTTCGGCCTGCACTTCGGTAATCTTGAATCGCTTCATCAATTCTGGCCGCGGTTCATCCTCTTCACGGATGATACGAATCACTTCGTCGAGATTAAGATATGCGACGAGATACCCGCCCAACACCTCTAGGCGATGAGCGATATCTTTTAGGCGATTTGCGGTGCGCCGCAGCAAAACATCGAGACGGTGATCGAGAAAGGCGCTCAGAACTTGCTTTAGATTCATCACCCCAGGTACACCGGCAGCGTCGAGCACATTCATGTTCAGGGAAATGCGCGTTTCCAACTCCGTCTGTCGGAACATCGTCTCCATCAGCATGACAGGATCAACCGAGCGGCTGCGCGGTTCTAGTACCAACCGCACATCATCCGCCGATTCGTCGCGCACATCCGCCAACAAGGCCAGCTTTCGCGCCTGCAGCAATTCGGCGACCTTTTCGACGAGGCGCGCCTTTTGTACCTGATAGGGAATCTCGGTGATGATGATCTGATATTGCCCGCGCCCGATGTTCTCCACCTGCCACCGCGCGCGCACCCGGAAGCTACCTCGACCTGTTGCATAAGCTTCGGCGATCGCTGCCGGATGCTCGACTAAAACGCCGCCGGTGGGAAAATCTGGAGCTGGCAAGCAGGCGATGAGTTCGTCATTGCTACATCGTGAATTACCGAGCAAAACCTCCAGCGCAGCGCAGAGTTCACCGGCATTGTGTGGTGGGATGCTAGTAGCGAGACCAACAGCGATTCCATTGGCTCCGTTTGCCAAGAGATTAGGAAACGCTGCGGGCAGGACGACAGGTTCCCGTTCCTCACCGTCATACGTATCGCGGAAATCGACCGCGTCTTCACCGAGACCCTCCAATAGGGCGACGGCGACATCGGTAAGGCGCGCTTCTGTGTAGCGCATGGCAGCAGCATTATCGCCGTCAATATTGCCGAAATTTCCGTGTCCCTCGACCAGCGGCCAACGCACCGCAAAATTTTGTGCCAGGCGCACCATCGCGTCATAGACGGCAACATCGCCATGCGGGTGGTATTTGCCGATGACGTCGCCGACTACCCGGGCGCATTTTTTGTAGCCGGAAGCTGGGTCGAGTTTTAGCTGCTGCATAGCAAACAGCAGCCGCCGCTGAACCGGTTTTAAACCATCGCGGACATCCGGTAGGGAACGCGAGGTGATGGTCGATAGAGCATAGGCCAAATACCGCTCTCCCAACGCATCAGAAAACGAGACGGTGTGAATATTTTGGCCGGTGATTGGCGCGCTCATGGCCAGTTTATATCACAATATCTTGTGCAGATACGAGCCATTCACCACGATATCAGCGAATTTTTCGGATCAAGTCACGCCGTGAGTTAAGTTCAAACTTTGCATAATTTTATACTAACATAGGCCCCATGGGACAATCCGGGTTAGTTTCACAAAGCTTCCATGTGCACCACAGTTTGCGGCCACGCCAGTGCTGAAATATAAACCTCTACTATGAACACTTTCGCCGGCCCAATTCGTACTGATTTGGCCCATGTCGATACTTGGATATTCGACCTGGATAATACGCTCTATCCGTCCACCAGCAGGCTGTTCGACCAAATTGACGTGCGCATCGGGGAGTTCATCGCGGAGCGCTTTGATGTAGATAGCCAGGAGGCGCGCAGAATACAAAAATCCTATTTTCGCGAGCATGGTACCACGTTGAATGGGCTCATGACCGAACATGACATGGCGCCCGAGGAATTCCTCGATTATGTGCATGATATCGATTTTTCGCCGCTGGAGCCGAGCGCCGGCCTGGAAGCTGCACTCGCGGCGTTACCTGGACGTAAATTGATCTTTACCAACGCCGATGTGCCTTATTCCCGGAAGGTATTGGCCTGCCTCGGTGTGGCCCATCATTTTGAGCATATTTATGATATTGCCGCTGCAAATTATGTGCCCAAGCCGTTTCCAGCAGCCTATGACACCCTGATTGAACGTCATGAGATTGAACCGGCGGCGTCAATATTTTTTGAGGATATAGCGCGTAATCTCGTGCCAGCTGCAGCGCTCGGCATGACTACCGTCTGGGTACGCGGCGACGACAATTGGGTGTTGCCGGGCAACGAGGATGCCAAACCGGACTATGAAACCAATGATTTGGTAGCGTGGCTGCATGCTGCCCTCGGCGCGTCGTGAGCATGTCTCAGGCGGCAGCGGTATCAGAGTGCTATTAGTGACAGGCGGCGCTAGGTTAGAAGCAAATATATTGGAGGCAAGGCCGTGCAAACGGAACACATGAAGGTCATTATCGAACAGGCGTGGGAAGCACGCGACGCACTGTCGCCAACGACTGCCGGCGAGCAACGCCGGGCAGTGGAAGCTGCCCTGGCCGCGCTCGATTCCGGCGCGCTTCGGGTGTGCGAAAAGAACAATGGCGAGTGGAAGGTCAACCAATGGCTAAAAAAAGCGGTGCTTTTGTCCTTTCGCCTCAACGACATGATGGCCATCGCCGGCGGGCCGGGTCAGGAAACCCCATGGTTCGACAAAGTGCCTTCAAAATTTTCCGGTTGGAGCGAAGAACAGTTTCGCGCTGCCGGATTCCGCGCCGTGCCCGGAGCAATCGTGCGCAATTCTGCTTACATTGCGTCGGGCGTAGTTCTGATGCCGAGTTTCGTCAATCTCGGTGCCTATGTCGGCGAGGGCACGATGGTCGATACCTGGGCCACGATCGGCAGTTGCGCCCAGATCGGCAGCAATTGCCATATTTCGGGCGGCGCCGGCATCGGCGGCGTATTGGAGCCTTTGCAGGCCAACCCGGTGATTATCGAGGATGATTGTTTTGTCGGCGCGCGCAGCGAAGTCGCTGAAGGTGTCATTCTCGAACAGGGGTCCGTGCTCAGCATGGGCGTTTATCTCGGCGCCTCAACACGCATCATTGATCGCCATAGTGGCGAAGTTTATTTTGGCCGCGTACCGGCCTATTCGGTGGTGGTTCCGGGCAGCATGGCAGGGCAAGCGCTCGCCGACGGCTCGGCGGGGCCCAGCCTTTATTGCGCCGTTATCGTCAAACGGGTCGACGCGAAGACCCGCAGCAAGACATCGATAAACGAACTGTTACGCAGCTGACCTGCGATGCCGGGGCTTGATCAACCACTGGAATTGGCCCGCGCGTTAATTCGCTGCCCCTCGGTGACGCCTGATGACGCCGGTGCATTAGATGTGTTGCAGACGGCGCTGGAAAAGCTTGGTTTTACTTGCCACCGGGTGCTTGGCGACGCGCCAGAAAGTGCGCCGATAGATAATCTTTATGCCCGCCTCGGCACAGCGGCGCCTAATTTCTGTTTTGCTGGGCATACCGACGTGGTGCCGGTCGGAGATCGGGAGGGGTGGCGCGAAGACCCTTTCGCCGCCGAGGTGCGGGACGGAAGATTGTACGGCCGCGGCGCCAGCGACATGAAAGGCGCGATTGCTGCCTTCGTTGCTGCGGCGGCGCGCTTTCTAGCTGACCGGCAAGACAGCTGGGACGGCTCAATTAGCCTGCTGATCACCGGTGATGAAGAAGGCCCGGCGATCAACGGGACGCGCAAGTTGCTCGACTGGATGGCGGCGCAGGGCGAGCGCATCGATCTCTGCCTGGTCGGCGAGCCGACCAACCCGGAGCGCCTCGGCGATATGATTAAAATCGGCCGGCGCGGCAGCCTGAACGCGCGGCTCAGCGTGATCGGTACGCAAGGCCATGCGGCATATCCACATCTCGCTGACAATCCCCTGCCGCGCATGATCACGATGCTCGGGCGGCTCTGCGCCGCGCGGCTCGACGAAGGTAGTGCGCATTTCCAGCCGAGTAATATCGAGATCACCAGCATCGACGTCGGCAATGCGGCGAGCAACGTCATCCCGACCATGGCCGAGGCGGCGTTCAACATCCGCTTCAACGACAGCCATAGTTCCGACAGCTTGACGGCGTGGTTGCGGGAGCAATTCAACGCGGTGGGCGGCGAGTATGTGCTTGATATCCATGTCACCGGCGAAGCTTTCCTGACGCCGCCGGGAGACCTAAGCGCGCTGATCTCGGGCGCCGTCGAGACGGCGACGGGGCGGGTGCCGGAACTCAGCACGACCGGCGGCACTTCGGATGCGCGCTTCATTAAGGACTATTGCGCGGTGGCTGAGTTCGGTCTTATCGGGCGCACCATGCATCAGACGGATGAGCATATTGAGGTGGCAGCGCTGGATAAGCTGACTGAGATTTATGAAATTATATTGCGGCGGTATTTTGCTAAAGTAAAAGAAAAATAGGGCATCGCACGACTGCACTTGTAAGTCGTATATAATTAATTTAATGCGCGGTGCTAGTGCGGAATTCGAAGGCGGCGGCCATAAGGGTGCGAGTGTATTCGTGGCGCGGCGCCTCGAAGATTTGTTTGGCCGGGCCCTGCTCCATCACCTTACCGGCGCGCAGCACCACCACTTCATGGCTGATGGCGCGTATCACCTTGAGATCGTGGCTGATGAATAGATAGGCCAAGCCGTGGCGGCGCTGGAGATCGCGCAACAGATCAATGATCTGCGCCTGCACCGACATATCGAGCGCCGAGGTCGGCTCATCGAGCACGATCAGGCGGGGTTTGAGCACCAGCGCCCGGGCAATTGACACGCGCTGACGCTGACCGCCGGAAAACTCATGCGGATAGCGGTCCTGGCTCTCAGGATCGAGGCCGACTTCTTCAAGCGCCTGGCCGATCAGCACGCGCCGCTCGGCGCGGCCCTTTTCCCGGGCGTGCACCTTCAGGCCTTCCTCGACGATCTGACCGATCGATAGGCGTGGGCTGAGCGAGCCGTAAGGATCCTGAAAAACCACCTGTATAGATTGGCGCAGCGGCAGCATCTGTTTGAAATTCCGGCCCTGAATCTCGGCACCCTGAAAACGAATCGGGCCGGCGCTACGCTCAAGCCGGAGGAGCGCCATGCCGAGCGTAGTCTTGCCCGAGCCGCTTTCGCCTACGACACCCACAGTCTGGCCCTCGCGCACCGAGATCGTCACTCCGTCTACCGCTTTGACATAGCCGCGGGTGCTACGAAACACCCCGGATTTGATCGGAAAATGCACTTTGAGATCATCGCAAGCCACAACCTCGACCGCTGCCGCGTCGATTTCCAACGGATCGCCCTTGGGCTCGGCAGCGAGCAAATGTTGGGTATAGGAATGCTGCGGATTATCAAAGATTTGCGCCGCCGCGCCAGCCTCAACGATCTCACCGGAATTCATCACACAGACGTCATCGGCCATATGGCGCACAATGTTGAGATCATGGGTGATCATCAGCATCGCCATGCCGAGCCGGGTTTGAAGATCATCAAGCAGCCGCAATATTTCGGCCTGCACGGTGACGTCGAGCGCCGTGGTCGGCTCATCGGCAATCAGTAGATCGGGCTCACAGGCGAGCGCCATGGCGATCATCACACGCTGACGCTGGCCTCCGGAAAACTCGTGCGGATAGGCTTTCAGCCGCTTGGCGGTCTCGCCCAGCGCAACCAATTCGAACAGTTCCTCGGCGCGGCGATAGGCCTGGGCCTTGGGCAGGGCGCGGTGCAGCATGATCGCTTCGGCGACCTGACGGCCGATGGAGTGGAGCGGATTAAGCGAGGTGACGGGCTCCTGAAAAATCATCGAGATGCGGTTGCCGCGCACGCTGCGCAAATGACGGTCGGAGGCGCCGAGCATTTCCTCGCCATCGAACAGGATCGAGCCGTTCGGATGCGACGCCACCGGATAGGGCAGCAGTTGCAGGATGGAGAGCGCGGAGACCGATTTACCCGAGCCGCTTTCACCGACCAGCGCCAGGGTCTTGCCGCGTTCGATATCGAAAGACGCAGCCTTTACCGCATGCGTCACGCCGGCGCTGGAGCTAAACATGACGTCCAGACCGCGTACTTGAAGGAGAGGCCCGCCCGCCATCACGCCACCAATTTGCGCGGATCGAACGCATCGCGCACCGCTTCGAAAACGAAGATCAGCAGGCTCAGCATGAGCGCGATGACAACGAAGCCGGAGAAGCCGAGCCACGGCGCGTGCAAATTAGCCTTGCCTTGCTGCAACAGCTCGCCAAGCGAGGCCGAGCCCGGCGGCAAGCCATAGCCGAGAAAATCGAGCGCCGTCAGAGTGGTGATCGAGCCGGTCAAGATAAACGGCAGGAAAGTCAGCGCCGAGACCATGGCATTGGGCAGGGCATGGCGCCACATAATGGTGCGGTCGTTGACACCGAGCGCGCGCGCCGCGCGGATATATTCAAAATTGCGCACCCGCAGGAATTCCGCGCGCACGACTCCCACCAGGCTCATCCAGCTAAAGATGAACAGCACCGCCAACAAACTCCAAAAACTGGGCACAATGATGCTGGCGACGATGATCAGGATAAACAGCGTCGGCAAACCCGACCAAATCTCGATAAAGCGCTGAAACAACAAATCCAGCCAGCCGCCGAAATAGCCCTGTACGGCGCCGGCCGCAATGCCGACGACGGAACTCGCCACGGTGAGGATCAAGCCGAACAGTACCGATATGCGAAAGCCATAGATCACCCGCGCCAGGACATCGCGCCCCTGATCGTCGGTGCCGAGAGGGTTGGCCGAAGACGGCGGCGACGGTGCCGGCATCGGCAGATCGTAATTTATAGTCTGATGGTTGTATTCAACCGCCGGCCACAGCATCCAGCCTTTTTCCTCGATCAGATCACGCACGAAAGGATCGCGGTAATCGGCCTCGGTTTCGAACTCACCGCCGAATTCGGTTTCGGCATAGCTGGCGACGACCGGAAAATAATATTCGCCGTCGAACTTGACGATCAGCGGGCTGTCGTTGGCGATGAACTCGGCCGGCGCGGACAGGATGAACAGTGCAAGGAATATCCACAGCGAGATATAGCCGCGCCGATTGGCCTTGAAATTGCGTAGCCGCCGCCGCGACATCGGGGAAAGACGGATCGCCATCCCCTAAACCTCGCGCCGTTCAAAATCGATGCGCGGGTCGATCACGACATACATCATGTCGCCGATTAAATTGACCACCAGCCCGAGGAGAGTGAAGACGAACAGGGTGCCAAAGATGATCGGATAGTCACGGCCGATAAGCGCCTCATAGCCGAGCAGACCGAGTCCATCGAGAGAGAAAATAATCTCGATCAACAATGCACCGGTAAAAAGGATGCCTACAAAGGCGGCCGGGAATCCGGCGACGACAATCAACATGGCATTGCGAAAGACATGGCCATACAGCACGCGGCGCTGGCTGAGACCCTTGGCGCGCGCGGTGATGACATATTGCTTGTTGATTTCCTCAAGAAACGAATTCTTGGTCAGCATAGTCAGCGTGGCGAAGCCACCGATCATCAAGGCAACAATCGGCAAGACCAAATGCCAGAGATAATCGATAATCTTACCGCCGAGCGAGTACGTTTCCCAATCGTTGGAAACAAGGCCGCGCAGCGGAAACCAACTGAGATAATTGCCACCCGAGAACAGCACCACGAGCAAAACGGCGAAGAGAAAACTCGGAATCGCATAGCCGACGAAAATAGCGCCGCTGGTCCATACGTCGAAACGCGAGCCATCGCGCACCGCCTTGGCAATGCCGAGTGGAATCGAAATCAGATAGGCGAGCAGTGTAGTCCAGAGACCAAGCGAAATCGACACCGGCAGTTTGTCCATCACCAGATCGATGACACTGCGGTCCTGAAAGAAGCTGTCGCCAAAATCGAACTGGGCATAGCGCCCCATCATCAACAGAAACCGCTCGCCAATCGGTTTATCGAAGCCGAACTGCTTTTCTAAATCTGCGATGAGCTGCGGGTCGAGGCCACGCGCGCCGCGATATTTGCTGGAAATATCGCCTTGCGCGGCGCCGGCAGTTTGGCCGACCGCACCGGTCTCACCAACCTGTGAACCCGATATACGGGCGGTGGCATCGACGGCAGTGCCGCTAAGCTCGGCGATCACCTGCTCGACCGGTCCGCCCGGCGCGATCTGAATGATGAAGAAGTTGATCACCATGATCCCGAACAACGTCGGAATAATAAGCAACAAGCGGCGGATGAGATAGGCGAACATCGGCTGTTGAACCCGCCCTTTTGGCCCTATTGATCCAGGCTCTCTACACCGCGCTCAGTGGCTTGCAAGCGCGCGGCGGCGATCCACCAGGTACTTGGGAAGCCATGATCGTAGCGCGCCGTCACCTCGGGCCGGCCGAAGATATCCCAATAGGCCAGGCGGTACGAGCGCAGGTGCCAGAGCGGTACCACATAATGGCCCCACAGCAAGACCCGGTCGAGCGCCCGCGATGCGGCGATCAAACTCTCGCGATCCGGCGCGGCGATGACCGTCTCGATCAGCTCATCGACCACCGGATTGTTGATCCCGATCAGATTGCGGCTGCCCTGGACGTCGGCGGCGGCGCTGCCCCAAAAATCGCGCTGTTCGTTACCCGGCGAGAGAGACTGGCCAAAACCGCCCCACATCATGTCGAAATCGAACTCCTGGATGCGATTTTGATATTGCGCCGGATCCACCAAGCGTAGGTTCACAGTTATACCGAGCAATTCCAGATTGCGCGCAAAGGTCTGAACGATGCGCTCGAACGCGCCGCCGCTTTGCAGCAGAAATTCGAATTCAAACGGCGCGCCAGTCTCACCATGGACCAACTTACCCTCGGTGATCGTCCAGCCAGCAGAGCGCAGCAGTTTGTTGGCGGCACGCAGATTGCGGCGAATCTTGCCTGAGCCATCGGCAACCGGCGGCACAAATTCAGTGCTGAACACCTCTTCAGGAACGCGCCCGCGATAAGGCTGCAATAGCGTCAATTCCGCCTCGCTCGGCAGCCCTATTGAGGCCAGCTCGGAGTTGGAGAAATAACTTCTGGTCCGTGTATAGGTGCCAAAAAATAGATTCTTGTTGGCCCATTCATAATCAAATACGAACCCCAATGCCTCGCGCACACGGCGATCTGCAAACAGCGGACGGCGGGTATTGAACACGAAAGCGCTGAGACCTGTCGGCTGCTCATGCGCGATCTCGACTTTCTTGATCAGGCCATTGTCGACGGCCGGCCCGTCATAAGACTTGGCCCACACTTTGGCAGTGCTTTCCAAACGCCAATCGAACTCATGCGCCTTGAATGCCTCCAACGCCACGGTATCGTCGCGGTAATAATCGATGCGCAGCGTCTCGAAATTATTTCGGCCGCGGTTGACCGGCAGATCGGCGCCCCAATAATCACCGACGCGGCGAAAAGAGATGGCGCGGCCGGCCTCGACCAGATCGACCCGGTAGGGACCGCTGCCTAGAATCGGATCCAGCGTGGTTTTCTCAAAATCATGACTGTCGAAATATTTCTTAGGCAGAATGGCAAGCTGGCCGACGATTAGCGGCAGCTCGCGGTTTTCACCGGCGGAAAAGGTGAACTTCACCCGCCGCTCGCCCAAATCCTCGACACTGACGATGTCGGCGTAATAGACCCGGTAGAACGGATTGCCTTTCTTGGTCAACGTCTCGAAGGAAAAGATCACATCATCAACGGTAATTGGCGTGCCATTATGCCAATGCGCCTCTTCGCGCAATGTAAACGTGACCGACGAGCGGTCGGCGGGGAACTCCACACGCCCGGCGATCAGACCATATTGGGAGAACGCCTCGTCGCTCGACGAGGTCATCAGGGTTTCGAACGTTAACCCGAGGAAACCGGCGGAGACGCCTTTCAGAATGAACGGATTGAGGCTATCGAACGTGCCGGTCCGCGACAGGCGCACGTCGCCGCCCTTGGGCGCATCGGGGTTCACGTAATCGAAATGCGTAAAATCGGGGCCGTATTTGAGCGCACCATGCATCGCCACACCATGTCCGGAAAAGCCATCTTCTGCTGCCGCCGGTGCCACACCGATGCCGGCTCCGGCTAGGGCGAAGGCCGCACAGAACAGTAGAATTAAAGGAAAAAATAGCGTGGGCCGCATGACGTCAATTTACCGATTTCCGGTAGTCGGTCAATTTTTGCGCTTTCTCCGAATCAAACCACCAGGTGTCAAGACTGAGCGCATATTTGGGCAGGATGGCGGACCGGCTGAACAGGTTCCAATAGATCAGGCCATGCGACCCCTTGTACCATTGCGGCACGATGTAGTGGCCCCACAGCAGCACCCGGTCGAGCGCCCGCGCGGCAACTTTCATGCTCTCGCGGTCGGACGCGGCGAGAATTTTGGCAATCAACTCGTCCACCACCGGGTCCTTGATAGCAGCTGAGTTGAGCGCGCCGCGTTGGTCCGCCGCGGCAGAGCCAAAATAGCTCCACAATTCTGCCCCCGGGGAAAGCTGCTGCACGAAGCGCCGGGTGGTGACATCGAAATCGTGATTCTCCAACCGTTTGATATATTGCGAGGCATCGACTAAGCGCATTGTTACGGTAATGCCGAGGCGCTCCAGATTGCGCGCATAAGGCCCGAAGACACGTTCAAAGGTGGGTGAAAAATAAAGAATTTCGAGCGTCATAGCTTCGCCCGATGCGGTGTTGACGCGTTGGCCGTCAACCAGCGGCCAACCCGCGGCATCAAGCAAGATACTGGCCTGGCGAATGTTCCCACGGTTGCGGCCCGAGCCATCAGTCACTGGCGGCTTGAATTCGGTGGAGAAAACCTCGTCGGGTACGCGGCCGCGATACGGGTCCAACAAAGCAAGTTCAGCGCCGTTAGGAAGCCCGCGCGCCGCCAAATCCGAATTCTCGAAATAACTCGCCATGCGCGCGTACAGGCCATAAAAAATATTCTTGTTGGTCCATTCGAAATCGAAGGCATAGGAGAGCGCATGGCGCACGCGCCGATCCTTAAACTTGTCGCGCCGAGTGTTGAAAAAAAATGCCTGCACGCCAGACGGCGTATTGTCGGGCAGCACTTCCTTGATCATCACACCGGCATCGATGGCGGGCAGGTCGTAGGCGGTCATCCAGGTTTTGGAGGTAAATTCCTCATGCCAGTCAAATTCGCCGGCCTTCAGCGCTTCTACCATGATGGTGCGGTCGCGGTAATAGTCCCAGCTCATTTCGTCAAAATTATGGCGCCCTAGATTGACCGGCAAATCTCTGGCCCAGTAATCACTTACCCGGCGATAGCTGATCGCACGGCCAGCATCCACACGATCAATGCGATACGGGCCACTGCCGAGCGGCGGCGTTAGTGTCGTCTTGTCGAATTCGTGGCTTTCGTAGTAGTCCTTGGAAATGATTTGCAGGCTGCCAATCAGTAGCGGCAGCTTACGATTCTCTTGATTGGCAAGGCGGAATTCCACTTCGCGCTTTGACACCTTCGCAACGCCCGAGACGTCGGCGTAGAGAATGCGGTAGGTCGGGTGACCCTTGGCCATCAGCGTCTCAAAGGTAAACACCACATCATCCGCGGTGATCGCCGTACCGTCATGCCAGCGCGCCAGGGGATTTAATACAAAGCGCACCCAGGAGCGGTCCGCCGCCAATTCCACAGATTCAGCGATTAGGCCGTAGGCTGCGTCGGGCTCATCCTGGGCGGTGGCAAGCAGGCTATCAAACGGTAGACCCGAGCCCGCCGCCTCGACGCCCTTCAGAATGAACGGATTGAGATTATCAAAAGTTCCGACCGTGGCGAGGCTGATGGCACCACCCTTGGGCGCCGCTGGGTCAACATATTCAAAATGCGCAAATCCGAGCGGATATTTCAAATCGCCGAATAGCGACAGGCCGTGGCGCGTGCCGCCGCTCTCAGCGGCGATAGCAAGCTGGGGGGAGAGCAGCAACATCCCCATCATCAGAGCGGCAAGCCAGCGCATTCTGTTCTCCCCTTGCGGTGTTCGGTCAGGGGAAGTGTAACGGATCAAAGCGGAGAATGGCATTCTCTCGCATAGCAAAGATAGGGCGTTCGCACGGCGAAGCCGGGGCACTTGCGCCGCGAAGCGAGGCGTCACGCAGTGAAGCTGGACGCGTCTCGGCCTCAGCCTCATAATTAATGCCATGCCAAACTATCCAGAGTCAGGTGGACCAATCCGTCGCAGAATCCCAGCAGGCGATAATATGGAGCGCTTGGTGTGCGACGAATGCGGTTATATCCAATACGACAATCCCAAGATTGTGGTCGGTGCGGTCGCCGCGCACGCGGGGCGCATACTGCTATGCCGCCGCGCTATAGAGCCGCGCAGTGGCTATTGGACGATACCGGCGGGCTATCTCGAATTGAACGAAACCTCAGAGCAGGGCGCGCTCCGCGAAGCACGCGAGGAAGCCTGCGCGGAACTGCGTCTCGACGGGCTGCTCGCGGTCTACAACATTCCGCGCATTAGCCAGGTGCAACTTATCTACCGTGCCGAACTGTTAAGCACCGAAGTTGCCGCCGGCGAGGAGAGCGCAGAAGTTGGCCTGTTCGCGCCGGCGAATATTCCGTGGCGCGACCTGGCCTTTCCCTCGGTGCGGTGGGCCTTAACCCAATATGCCGAGATCAAGGATAAAGAAAATTTCGCGCCGTTCACCAATCCCGACGGCGAGACCGGCAATTACAAACCCGATACAACGGCCGCCGTCTAGGATTCCAGGTTCATCAGAGCCCGGGCGAATTCGCGCGCTTCGAAGGGGCGTAAATCATCAACCGTTTCACCGACGCCCAAAGCATAGACTGGCAGGCCGAAGCGCTGGGCGAGCGCCACCAGTACGCCGCCCTTGGCGGTGCCATCGAGTTTGGTGACAATCAAGCCGTCGATATCGACCGCCTGGCGGAAAATCTCTACCTGGGAATGGGCGTTTTGCCCGGTTGTTGCGTCGAGCACCAGGAGGCGGGTATGGGGCGCGGCGGCGTCGAGCTTTTTCACCACGCGGTCGATTTTCTGCAATTCAGCCATCAAATTAGCTTTGTTTTGCAGCCGGCCCGCAGTGTCAATAAGCAGCACATCGATGCCCTCTTCGCGGGCGCGGGCGAGGGCGTCATAAGCGAGGCCAGCGGGATCTCCGCCGGCGCCGTCGCGCGCCACCACTTCGCAGCCGGTGCGCTCACCCCAGATTTTCAACTGCTCGATTGCGGCGGCGCGGAAGGTGTCGGCGGCGGCCATCATCACCGTTAGGCCGTCGGCTCGGAATTGACTGGCAAGCTTGCCGACGGTAGTGGTCTTGCCTGTGCCGTTCACCCCGGCAACCAGCACAACATGTGGCTTGGCATCACGGGATATCGCGAATGGCTGCGCCACCGGTTCGAGAATAGCGGTGATTTGATCGGCCAGGGCGGCGCGGATTTCCTCAGCGCTGACTTCCTTGGAAAATTTTTCTTTGGCTAGGGTGGCGGTGAGGTCAGCCGCCGTAGCAGCGCCCATATCGCCAAGTATCAGGAGCTCCTCAAGCTCTTCCAGCGCTGCGTCGTCGAGCCGCCCGCGCGCGAAGATACCAGTGATGCCGTTACCCAGGGTGCTGGAGGTGCGGCTGAGGCCAGCTTTGAGTCGGGCGAGCCAACCGCTACGTTTAGCCGGCTCGATTGTGCTCATACAGCGGCCTCGGCAATCAACACCGGCCCGTCACGGCGCATCGCCCGCGCCGCCAGCACCTCGCCAGGCGACCCGCCGGCTAATCGCACCGGCGCATAATGCACACTGCGCCCGCTATAGGCTTTCTCAACGAGAATGTCTTGGACTCTACCCACTTGCGAATCGAGAAACTCGATTACGGCAGCGTCGCCAGCTTGGCGAAGAAGCGCGGCGCGCTCACGGATCAAACTACGCGGCAGTTGTGGCATGCGCGCCGCCGGGGTGCCAGCGCGCGGTGAATAGGGGAACACGTGCAACCACGTGAACCCGGCTTCGGTGATGAGGCGGAGGGTGCCCGCGAACATCTTATCACTTTCGGTCGGGAAGCCAGCGATAAGATCAGCGCCGAGTGCGATGCCGGGGCGGAGCGCACGTAGCTCGGCGGTAAGATTGAGGATGTCGGCGCGATTATGGCGCCGCTTCATACGCTTCAAGATCATGTCGTCACCCGCCTGGACGCTGAGATGGATATGCGGCATAAGGCGCGGCTCGTCAGCAATCAAGCTCTTCAGATCAGCGTCGATCACCGCCGGGTCAAGAGAGGAGAGGCGGAGACGCCGCAACTCCGGCACGGCGGCAAGCAAGCGGCGCACCGCCTGGCCAAGTTCGGGTTTGCCGGGCAGATCGCGGCCATAGGAGCTGAGATCAACGCCAGTCAACACTAGCTCGCGGGTACCGCCTGCAATCAGTGCGCGGGCCTGAGCAGCTATTTCGCCGAGCGGCACGCTGCGATTATTTCCGCGACCATAAGGGATGATGCAGAAGGTGCAGCGATGATCACAGCCGTTTTGTACCTGGACGAAAGCGCGTGCCCGTCCATTGAAACCAGCTATTAAATGCGGCGCGGTGGCGCGCGCCGACATGATGTCGTTGACCGCGATCGGCGTTGTGTCGCTCGGCAGAAAACTTGCGGCTTCGAGTTTTTCGGCGTTGCCGATCACGCGATCGACCTCGGGCATAGCGGCGTAGCGGGCGGGATCAATCTGCGCCGCGCAGCCGGTAACAATGATGCGCGCCTCTGGGTCGGCGCGGCGCACCCGGCGGATCGCCTGGCGCGCCTGACGCTCAGCTTCTACCGTCACCGCGCAGGTGTTGAAGATCACCGCGCGCTCAAGTCCGGCCGCGGCGGCATGGTCGCGCATGATTTCCGATTCGAAAGCGTTCAGCCGGCAGCCGAAGGTGACTATCTCGGGCGAACTCACAGCAGCAAGCCCATAAAGCTGGTCGCCACCGGCCCAGTCATACGCACATGATTGTCGTCTTGCCATTCGATTTCGAGCGGCCCACCATCGAGAGTGACGGTAGCGCTGCGCCCGGTCAGGCCGCGCCTTGCAGCGGCGACAAGCGCGGCGCAAGCGCCGGTACCGCAAGCCTGGGTGATGCCAACGCCGCGCTCCCACACACGGAGGCGAATATGGGAGTCATCCGGAACTTCGGCGACGCCAATATTGGCGCGTTCGGGGAACAGCTTATGGGTCTCCAATTTCGGCCCCAGGGTGGACAAATCAACATCTTCAGCATTGGGCACAAAAAATACCGCGTGCGGATTACCCATGTTCACCGCTACCGGAGCGCTGAGCTCGCCGAGCGAGAGTTTGAGTTCCAGTGTATCCATCTTACGCGCCAGCGGGATTTCCTTCCACGCCACGCGCGCCTCGCCCATATCGACGGCGACCCGGCCATCGCTAGCAGCGGCAGCACGCAACAACCCGGCCTGGGTTTCGATCGCAACCTCAGTGCTGCCACTTTCGGTCATCAGAAAAGCGGCCACGCAGCGCGCGCCGTTGCCGCAAGCCTCGACCTGGCCGCCGTCGGCATTCCATATGCGCATAAACGCCGCTGCGTCGTCTGATTGCGGTGGGCAGATTTCTAATAATTGGTCGCAGCCGACGCCCAAGCGGCGCTCGGCAACCGCACGCACGCGCTGGGAATTGAGCGCGACATCGCCGGCGCGCGCGTCGACAACGACAAAATCATTGCCGAGACCATGCATTTTGATAAAGGATATCTCATTCATAAAGCGGTTTATAGGGCCGCACGTGTGTATAGGTCCATAATATTCAGGGCGTAACAAATAAAGTGCGAGACGATCCGTAAGGCATGCAGAATCCTAGAAGGTGGAGTGCTCCTTACTGATCGAAGGGGAAGCGCTTGGTTTGCCCGGCAGAACGGCCACTCATACCAACCGGTGATGCACGCCCCGAGCTTGGCCAAAGCCAATATCTCGATGTTATTCTCGCGACCAAACGATGGGGCAATTCTCGATAAACACTTGATGTCGGAGCCAACTTGTGCGCGGTGATCGGCTGATCTAGGCGCTACCGAGACCGGGATTGGGTCAATACTTAAGGATGCCTGCTCGCGCTTAGCTTGACTTGCGCAGGGCTGCTGAATAATCTCCGCGGCGTTCTAGATTTGTTTGGTCTCACGCCTCTGAGGAGGCACGCCAGTCCGCGAGTTTCGCGCACTGGCGCTATCTGCGTTTTGCATAAGGGATAGGCTGTTTTGTTCGACTCTCTTGCCACCCGATTAGGCGCCACCTTCGACAAGCTGACGCGCCATGGCAGTCTCACCGAGGGCGATGTCTCGACGGCCATGCGCGAGGTGCGCGTGGCGTTGCTGGAAGCCGATGTGGCACTGCCGGTGGTCAAGCAATTTATCGATGAAGCCAAGGCCGAAGCACTCGGCGCTGAGGTGCTGAAAAGCGTCACCCCCGGGCAACAGGTCATCAAGATTGTCAATGACCATATGGTGAAAATGCTGGGCGGCGCTGGTTCGGTTGCGATCAATCTAGCGGCGGAGCCACCGGCAGCAATCCTCATGGTCGGTTTGCAGGGCTCAGGCAAGACAACAACGAGCGCTAAGCTCGCCAAACTACTGAAAGAGAAAGAAAAAAAACGCGCTCTTTTAGCCTCGCTTGACACCAGTCGGCCGGCGGCGATGGAACAACTTGCCGTACTCGGCCAACAAGTCGGCATCGACACACTGCCGATTGTCGACGGCGAACAGCCGGTCGCCATCGCCAAGCGGGCAATGAAGACCGGGCGCCAACAAGGCTACGACATCGTCATTCTCGATACCGCCGGGCGCCTGCATGCAGACGCGGAATTGATGGATGAAGTGGTGGCGGTGCGCAAAGCGACCAATCCAGTGGAGACCCTGCTGGTAGCTGATGCGCTAACCGGCCAGGACGCCGTCAACGTCGCCACCCAGTTCAAAAAGCGGGTCGAGATTAGCGGCATCATCCTCACCCGTGTCGATGGCGACGGACGTGGTGGCGCGGCGCTGAGTATGCGCGCGGTAACCGGCTGCCCGATCAAGGTGATCGGTGTGGGTGAGAAGCTCGATGCGCTCGAACCATTCCACCCGGAACGCATTGCGTCGCGTATCCTCGGGATGGGCGACGTCGTCAGCCTGGTTGAAAAGGCGCAGGAGACGATCGACGAGAAAGAGGCTGAAAATCTTGCCAAGAAAGTTAAGAAAGGCGGCTTCGATCTGAACGACCTCTCCTCCCAGCTCAACCAGATGCGGCGCATGGGTGGCATGGACGGCTTATTGGGCATGTTGCCGGGTGTCGGTAAAATCAAGCGCCAGATGGCGGAAGCCCAGGTCGATGAAAAATCGATCGACCGCATGCAAGCCATCATCAGCTCTATGACCGGCGACGAACGCAGCAATCCGAAGCGCCTCAACGGCTCACGCAAACGACGCATTGCCACGGGCTCCGGCACCAGCATTCAAGACGTGAACCGGTTGTTGAAACAGTTTAAACAGATGAACGTGATGATGAAACGGGTGGGCAAACTCGGTGAAAAAGGCCTTATGCGGGCCGGTATGCCGGGAATGATTCCACCGCGATAACCGACTTGAACCCACTTGTCGCAAACAATAGAGGAATAAAGACGGCATGGCCTTGAAAATTCGCCTTTCCCGCGCGGGCGCAAAAAAGCGTCCTTTTTACCGCATCGTCGTCACCGATTCACGCAATCCACGCGACGGGCGCTATATCGAACGCCTCGGTACCTACGACCCGATGCTGCCCAAGGACAAACAGCGCGTGACACTTGTCGAAGACCGCATTCGCCATTGGCTCGGCGTCGGCGCGAAACCGACCGACCGGGTGGCACGCTTCCTCGGCAATGCAGAAATTATCGCCATGCCGGCGCAGCGAAACAATCCGCAGAAAGCCAAGCCCAAGGCCAAGGCCGTGGCGCGCCTCGAAGAAGAACGCGAGAAAGCGGAGGCCGCCAAGACCGCGCCATTAGCTGAGGAAACTCCAGCGGAAGCGACAGACGAAAGCAGCCCGGAAGGCGGCGAAGATGCGTCCACGGAAGAGGCAGAAAAGGACGCCGACTGAGGGCCTCTGGCCACTCGGCTCCACCAGCGGTGAGAAAGCGCCAGCGGGGCTTGTCTGCCTGGGCGTGGTGCTCGGCGCACACGGCGTGCGTGGAGCGGTTAGAATTAAGAGTTTTGCCATGAATGTCAGCGATATCGCGGCCTATGGGCCGCTCCAGAGCGAGGATGGCAACACGCACCTCCAGCTTACCGTGCGCGGCGTGTCGCGCGGTGCCGTACTCGCCGAAATTGACGGCGTTGACCGCCGAGAGATGGCAGAAGCGCTGCAAGGCACGCGGCTCTATGTCGCGCGTGCGGCGCTGCCCGACACGGAAGAAAACGAATATTATCACGCTGACCTGATTGGCCTCCGCGCCCGCACTGTCAGTGGAGAACCCTATGGCGTGGTGCGCGGTATATATGATTATGGCGCCGGAGATGTGATCGATATAGACCGAGATAATGATGCGTCGATCGTTTTCCCGTTTACGCGTGAAATTGTCCCGGACATCAATCTGGCGGCAGGCTGGCTAGTGGTCAATCCGCCGACCCAGACCGACGCCGAGGATGCGAGCATCGCAGAAAATCCTGAAGCGGAAAATTTAGGACCGGAAGTATCATGACCGGCAAATACATTAATGAGGACAACGTGGCCGGAGATCGGACCGCAGATAACGCACGCACGCCATGGCACGCCACGGTCTTAACGCTTTACCCCGACATGTTCCCCGGCCCCCTGGCCGGCGCCCTAGCCGGGCGCGCGCTGGCGCGGCAGATTTGGTCACTGGAATGCCTTGATATCCGTGATCATGCACTTGGCAAAAACGGCACGGTCGATGACCAGCCGTTTGGCGGTGGGCCAGGAATGGTCATGCGGCCCGATGTGTTAGCGGCTGCGATCGACGCGGCGCAAGCAGGCGGCAGTGTGGCGCCGATGATTTATTTGACGCCACGCGGGATGCCACTAAAGCAATCCCGGGTGCGCGACATCGCCGCCGGCGCCGGGGCGACTTTCATTTGTGGGCGCTTCGAGGGCGTTGACGAGCGCGTGCTGGAAAGCCGCGGCATCGAAGAAATGAGCATCGGCGATTATGTGCTGTCAGGCGGCGAAATTGCCGCCCTGGCGGTGATCGATACGTGCGTGCGCGTCCTCCCGGATGTGGTCAGCTCCGCTGAATCGCTTAGAGAGGAAAGTTTTGAACAGGGCCTACTGGAATACCCACATTACACCCGTCCGCGTAGCTTCGAAGGTAAGGACGTACCGGAGGTGTTGCTGAGCGGCGATCACGAGCGTATACGCTCCTGGCGCCGCGCTCAGGCCGAGAAAACCACGCGCGAACGGCGCGCCGACCTATGGGCCGGCACGCGGACTATGTGCGCTAACATGAGGGCAGAGCCATGAATATCATCGAACAATTGAATCAAGAGCAGGTCGAGAAGCTATCCACCGATCGTGAGATACCAGTGTTTGCCCCCGGCGATACCGTGCGCATCCATCTGAAAGTTCTGGAAGGCACACGCGAACGCATCCAGATGTTCGAAGGGGTCTGCATCGCGCGCAAGAACAGGGGCCTGAATTCCTCTTTCACGGTGCGCAAGATTTCGCATGGTGAAGGGGTCGAACGCGTCTTTCCGTTACATTCGCCGCGCATCTCCAAAATCGAAGTCGCCAAACGCGGCGCAGTCCGGCGCGCGAAACTTTATTATTTGCGTGGCCGGCGCGGCAAATCGGCGCGGATCCGCGAGAAACGTGATGATCGACTCACCCGTGCAGCAGCGGCAGCGGCAAAGACTAAATCAGACACTACAACAGCGACCGACTGAACAATAGTGGTTCCGCAAAAGCCCCGCCTGGGCTAGGCAAGAGGATGGGTAGATGAGCACGCAAAAGACCCTGTTCGATAAGATCTGGGATAGCCATGTCGTGTCAGAAAACGATGATGGTACGTCTCTCCTATACATCGACATGCACCTCACTCATGAGGTCACGAGCTGGCCCGGATTCGAGAGTATGCGTGCAAGTGGTCGCCCGGTCCGCCGCACCGACGCAGTGCTAGCGGTGCCAGACCATGTCATTCCAACGACGCGGCGCGGTGAGCGGATTGAGGACGACCTGGCGCGCATACAATTTGAGACCCTGTTACGAAATTGCGCCGAATTCAATGTACCACTGATCCCGCTGCTCGACGAACGCCAGGGCATTGTCCATATCATTGGGCCGGAACAGGGCGCGACACAGCCCGGCATCACGTTGGTATGCGGCGATAGCCATACCGCGACGCACGGCGCCTTCGGCTGTCTCGCCTTCGGTATTGGCTCTAGTGAAGTCGAGCATGTTCTGTCAACGCAAACCCTGGTGCAGAAACGGCCCAAGAATATGCGTATCACCATTGATGGCGAATTGCCGTTGGGCGTCACCGGCAAGGACATGATTCTTGCCATTATCGGCACCATAGGCACCGCCGGCGGCACCGGACATGTCATTGAATATGTCGGCTCTGCCATCCGCTCGCTCTCCATGGAAGGGCGCATGACAGTATGCAACATGACGATCGAAGGCGGCGCGCGCGCCGGCCTGATTGCCCCTGACGAGACCACTATCGCCTATGTCAAAGGACGCGCACTGGCACCTCGCGACACCCATTGGGATGCGGCGTCGAGCTATTGGCGCTCGCTACCATCCGATGCAGGCGCCTCTTATGACAAGGAACTCTCGCTCAACGCCAATGCCATCGCGCCGCAAGTAACCTGGGGTACCAGTCCAGAGGATGTGGTGCCGATCGATGGCCGCGTACCCGACCCAGCGGCGGCGACGGACGAGAAGCAGCGCACTGCCATCCAGCAGGCACTCGATTACATGGGCCTGACGGCCAATCAGCTGATTGAGGATATCAAGATCGACCGGGCGTTTATCGGCTCCTGCACCAACGGCCGCATCGAGGATATGCGTGCGGCCGCCGAGGTCGCCAAAGGCCGCACTCTGGCAGCCGGTGTAAGCGCCATGGTGGTGCCGGGCTCCGGCCTGGTGAAAGCTCAGGCTGAAGCCGAGGGTCTGGATAAGATATTGATCGCGGCGGGCTTCGAGTGGCGCGACCCGGGCTGCTCAATGTGCATCGCCATGAACGGCGATATTTTGAAGCCTAATGAACGTTGCGCCTCAACCTCAAACCGCAATTTCAAGGGCCGTCAGGGGCGCGATAGCCGCACCCATCTTGTCGGTCCGGCGATGGCGGCGGCGGCGGCCATCGCAGGGCATTTCGTCGACGTGCGCGATCTTGCGCGCTGAGACGAGAAAGGCGAAAGGCATGAAAAAATTTACTGTACTCTCGGGACCAGCGGCGGCGCTACCGATGATCAATGTCGATACCGACCAGATCATTCCCAAGCAATATCTTAGCGCCATAACCCGTGCTGGCCTTGGCAAGGGCCTGTTCCATGATTTTCGCTATGATACGGACGACCAGGAAAAACCCGATTTCGTGCTCAACCTCGAGCCCTACAGGAACGCCAAAATTCTTCTCGCTGGCGATAATTTTGCCTGTGGCTCAAGCCGCGAGCACGCGCCCTGGGCACTCGATGATTTTGGCATCCGTTGCGTCATCGCGCCCGGCTTCGCCGATATTTTTTTCAACAATTGCGTAAAAAATGGCCTCCTGTTGATCGTTATGGAAGAAGCCAAAGTCATCGAATTGATGGCGCTAGCGGAGAACCCGCAATCCTGCGAAATGACGGTTAATCTCGAAACGCAAACCGTCACCCTAGCAGACGGCAGCAGCGTGGCCTTTGAGATTGAAGCGGCACGCAAGCACCGCCTCGTGAACGGCCTCGACGATATCGAAATTACGCTGCAAAAAGACGCTGAGATTAGCGCCTTCGAAGCGCGGCAAAAGACGGCCTTGCCATGGCTTTACCGCGCCGTATAGACGCACCTGCATAGGCGGACAAGTACATGACAAAAAATAGAAAAATCTTGATGTTGCCGGGCGACGGCATCGGACCCGAAGTGATGCATGAAGTGGCCCGCATGATCGAATGGATCAACGATCGACGCGGCACCGCGTTCGATGTCCAGGAGGGATTGGTCGGTGGCGCATCCTACGATGAGCACGGCACTTCACTGACCGACAAGATAATGGCCGACGCGATGGCCGCCGATGCGGTGCTGTTCGGATCCGTTGGTGGGCCAAAATGGGACAATGCGCCGCGCGAAGAGCGACCCGAGAATGGCTTGTTGCGCCTGCGAAAAGAAATGGATTTGTTCGCTAATCTGCGCCCGGCCACGGTTTTCAACGGGCTCGTCGATGCCTCAACGCTGAAACCGGAAGTAGTTTCAGGTCTCGATCTGATGATCGTCCGCGAACTCACCGCCGGGGTCTATTTTGGCGCACCGCGCGGGACCGATATGCTGCCTGACGGCACGCGCCGCGGCTTCGACACCGAAGTCTACACCGAACCAGAGATCCAACGAGTAGCCAGCGTTGCCTTTGAACTAGCGCGCAAGCGGTCCAACAAGGTGCATTCGGTGGAGAAGGCCAATGTCATGGAATCGGGCGTCTTTTGGCGAGAGGTCGTGACAGCCCTGCACAAAGCTAAATATTCCGATGTCGAGTTACACCATATGTACGCTGATAACTGTGCCATGCAGTTGGTGCGCAACCCCAAGCAATTCGATGTCATCGTCACTAGTAATCTGTTCGGCGATATCCTCTCGGATTGCGCCGCGATGCTAACCGGGTCACTCGGCATGTTGCCCTCTGCGTCGCTCGGTGCGCCCAACGCAGAAGGGCAACGAAAAGCTCTCTACGAGCCAGTGCACGGCTCGGCGCCCGACATTGCCGGCCAGCGGCTAGCCAACCCGGTAGCAATGATGCTGAGCTATGCGATGATGCTGCGCTATTCCTTCGATATGAAGACCGAAGCCGATTTGATCGAACAGGCGGTGGAAAACGTCCTTGCTAGCGGCCTTCGGACTGCTGATATCGTGCAAGAGAAATCCGCCGGGGTTTCGACCGATGCGATGGGCGACGCGGTGCTATGCGAAATGGGCAAACTCAGCACCTAAGAGCAGCGATCGCGCGCCGGTTCCTGGCGCTTAGCGCCTGTCAAAAAATTAAGGACAGATAGTAATGGGCTACAAAGTTGCGGTTGTCGGCGCCACAGGGAATGTCGGCCGGGAAATTCTTAGTACCTTGTCGGAGCGCGGCTTTCCCGCCGACGAGGTGGTAGCGCTGGCGTCGCGCGCCTCGGTCGGCAAAGAAGTTTCGTTTGGCGACGATGTAACCCTCACAGTGCGGGCACTCGAAGATTTCGATTTCAGCGGCGTCGATTTTGGCCTGTTCTCACCGGGCTCGGCAGTTTCGCGCAAGCACGCGCCGCGCGCCGCCGAAGACGGCTGCGTGGTGATCGACAACACTAGCGAATTCCGCATGGACGAGGATGTGCCGCTGATAGTACCAGAGGTCAACCGCGAGGCACTCGCAGACTTCCGCCAGCGCAATATCATCGCCAATCCAAATTGTTCAACCATTCAGATGGTGATGGCACTGAAGCCGCTGCACGATTTGGTGCCGATCAAGCGTGTGGTCGTCTCAACCTACCAATCAGTCTCGGGCTCGGGCAAAAACGCAATGGATGAATTGTTCGACCATACGCGGGCGATCTTCATGAACGATCGCAAAGAGCCGGTCATTTTTCCGAAAACTATCGCCTTCAATGTGATCCCGCATATCGATAATTTTATGCCGGACGGCTCAACCCGGGAGGAGACCAAGATGATGTACGAGACCCAAAAAATTCTTGATCCGGATATTCTGGTGAGCGCCACCTGCGTGCGAGTGCCAACTTTTATCGGCCACGCCGAGGCGGTGAATGTAGAATTTCATGACCGCCTGAGCGAAACCCAAGCGCGTGACGCGTTGAGCGCAGCACCAGGCGTCATCGTGGTCGATGAGCGCCGCGACGGGGGCTATGTGACGCCAACCGAAAGCGTCGGCGAGGATGCTACCTTCGTCTCGCGCATCCGCCAGGACGAGAGCGCGGCGCATGGTCTCAACATGTGGGTTGTCTCGGATAATTTGCGCAAGGGGGCGGCGCTCAACTCCGTGCAAATCGCCGAAGAATTGATCCGCGACCATATGGATACTCGCCACTAACTGGCGATTGCCCAGGCCGGCATGAGCGAAAGCGCCGAAATTCGTGCCCAGCACGCACAACGAATTTTTAAAAAGGCGGTCAGCGCCCATCGCGCGGGCCAGCTCGACGAAGCGATCGCGGGCTATGTGAGAACCCTCAATATTGATAGCAATTACTCTCAAGCACTGAACAATATGGGCGTAGCGCTGCGCGCCCAGGGCGCTTTTCATGCCGCGGCAGCAAGTTACCGTCGCGCCATCGCACTCAATCCGGACGATCCGGGCAGCTATTCTAACCTCGGCAACGCGCTACGTGCGCTCGGGCGCCATGACGCAGCGGAGGCAAGTCACCGTCAAGCATTGACGGTCAATCCGAACTATCTCGAAGCGCGCTATAATTTAGGCTTGGTGCTAAACGACCAGGGCAAATTCGACGAAGGCATCGCTTGTCTCGAGGAAGCACTACGACACAAGGCGGATTACATAGATGCCCATTGGGACCTAGCACTCGCCTGGCTAATGAAGGGCAATCTCAGACAGGGTTTCGAGGAATATGAGTGGCGCTGGCAGCTACCAGGAAATAAGCCGCACCAATTTGATAAGCCGGCCTGGAGCGGTGCTGCGCTCGAAGGCCGCGTCATCCTGCTGCATGCCGAGCAGGGCGCGGGTGATAGCATTCAGTTCGCGCGCTACGCCATGTTGGTGGCGGCGAAAGGCGGACGCGTTATCCTCGAGTGCCAAATGCCACTGGTCTCGCTGTTTGAGCAGCTTAAGGGGGTCGAGCAAGTTGTCGCGCGCGATGATCCCCTGCCGGCGTTCGACGTGCACGCGCCGCTCCTCAGTCTGCCAAGAATATTTAAGACTGACCTAAATAGTATTCCAGCACCTGACGCTTACCTTAAAGCCGATGCAGCGCGCACTGAAAAGTTTGCCGAAATGCTCGACCCTACGCGGCTCAATGTCGGTATAGCCTGGGCCGGCAAGCCGAGCCACCGCAACGACCGCAATCGAAGCGCCGGAATCGAACCCTTTATTGACCTGTTGGGTACGCCTGACGCGGCGTTTCACAGCCTCCAGATCGGCCCGCGTAGTGCCGATCTCATCTCTAACGGGTGCGCTGGTCTAATCCGCGACCACAGCTCAAACATCAGTGACTTCTCCGACACAGCGGCATTGATCGCCGCTCTCGACCTGGTGATTAGTGTCGACACTTCGGTCTGTCACCTTGCCGGCGCGCTCGGTAAGCCGTGTTGGGTGGTCATTCCCTATACCCCAGACTGGCGCTGGCTGATGGAGCGCGAGGATAGCCCGTGGTACCCCTCCCTGCGCCTGTTCCGTCAGGAGAGATTTGGCGATTGGCCCGGTGTCTTTTCGCGCCTCGCCGCGGCGCTGGAGAACATGATCGCCCCTTAAGGGGGGGCTTCTAGCGATTATTGACTGGCCGGGACAATCGGTCTTAAATCCTTTATTCTACGCAAGGATTCGGCCGCCGCGCGGGCGGCGTACCGGGAGAGAGAAACTATGGCGCTCAGGGATCGCCCGCTTTCGCCGCATCTGCAGGTTTATCGCCCGCAGCTCACATCCGTTCTATCAATATTTCACCGCCTGACCGGCGTGTTTCTCACCACCGGTGCGGCGATGCTCTGCTGCTGGCTGCTCACCGCTGCGGCGGGGCCAGAATATTACGCCTGGTCACAATGGTTTCTGACCTCTTGGTTGGGGTATGCACTGCTTGGAGCGTGGTCCTATTGCCTTTTCTATCACCTTTGTAATGGTATTCGGCACCTGTTCTGGGATGTCGGCATCGGCTTTAGTCTGCGCGCCACCTATGCCTCGGGCGCGCTGATGGTGATCGCCTCGCTTGGTCTGACCGGGCTTTCCTGGGGTCTCGGCCTATATTTCTATTGTGCTGGTTAATATCAAGGAACGGTCATGAGCATACAGACCCCGTTAGCCCGCGTGCGGCATTTGGGCTCCGCCAAGGAAGGTGCCGATCACTGGTGGTGGCAGCGCCTAACGGCGATCCTGCTGGTGCCGCTGTCGCTGTGGTTCGTTGCCTCGATCTGGTGGCTGATCATCGGCGGCGCCACCTATGAAGCCTTTCAAGACTGGCTGTCCGGGCCGGTGGCAGCGATCCTAATGCTGATCTTTGTCGGCGCGCTGTTCTATCACCTCAAGCTCGGCCTGCAGGTTGTAATTGAAGATTACGTGCACAAGAAGGTGGTCAAATGGACGTTCCTGGTGATTATTAATTTGGGCTGTCTGATCGGCGCCGTGGCGGCGGTCTATTCGACCGTTGCCGTTGCGTTTGGGGACTGAGCAGCATGAGCGCAGCCTACCCGATTACCGAACATAGTTATGACGTCGTCGTTGTGGGTGCCGGCGGCGCGGGTCTTCGCGCCACCTTCGGGTTAGCTCAACTCGGACTGAAAACTGCCTGCGTCTCCAAATTGTTCCCGACACGCAGCCATACCGTCGCCGCTCAAGGTGGTATGTCGGCGGCGCTCGGTAATATGGGTGACGACGATTGGCGCTGGCATATGTACGACACCGTCAAGGGCTCCGACTGGCTCGGCGACCAGGACGCAATCGAATATATGTGCAAAGAGGCGCCACAAGCTGTCATTGAGCTCGAGCATTACGGTGTGCCGTTCTCGCGTACCGAGGACGGACGCATATATCAGCGCGCGTTCGGCGGCATGACGACTAATTACGGCGAAGGCACGGCACTTCGTACCTGCGCCGCCGCCGACCGCACCGGTCACGCGATTCTGCACACGCTCTATCAGCAATCCCTCCGCCACAAGGCGGAATTCTTCATCGAATACTTCGCACTCGACCTGGTGATGAGCGAAGACGGCACCTGCCAAGGCATGCTCGCATGGAACCTTGACGATGGATCCCTTCACCTGTTCCGCGCCCAGATGGTTATCATCGCCACAGGCGGCTATGGCCGCAGCTATTTCTCCTGCACGTCAGCGCATACCTGCACCGGCGACGGCAACGCCATGGTGCTGCGCGCAGGCCTGCCGCTCCAGGATATGGAGTTCATCCAGTTCCATCCGACCGGGGTCTACGGCGCCGGTATGTTGATCACTGAAGGCACGCGCGGCGAAGGCGGCTATTTGGTGAACTCGGAAGGCGAGCGCTTTATGGAGCGTTATGCGCCGAGCGCCAAGGATTTGGCCTCGCGCGATGTGGTCAGCCGCTCAATGACGCTCGAAATCCGCGAAGGCCGAGGTGTTGGCGCACTCAAGGACCACATCCATCTGAAGCTCGATCATCTCGGCCCTGAAGTGCTGCATGAGCGCCTGCCCGGCATCACCGAGACCGCCAAGATTTTTGCCGGCGTCGACGCCACCAAGGAGCCAATCCCGGTGATCCCGACGGTGCATTACAATATGGGTGGCATCCCCACCAATTACCTCGGCGAAATGGTAACCTTGAAAGACGGCAATCCAGACAGCGTGGTTCCCGGCCTGATGGCCGCCGGCGAAGCGGCCTGCGTGTCGGTGCACGGCGCCAACCGTCTGGGCTCGAATTCGCTCCTCGACCTGGTGATCTTCGGGCGCGCTACCGCCGAACGTTCGGCCAAAGTTGTTAATCCCGGCGCCTCGCTACCACCGCTTGCCGCCAGCGCGCTGGACAGGAGCCTTGACTGGTTCGACCGTTTGCGCAACGCCAGCGGTGATAGCGGCACCGCCGAAATCCGCTTGGAGATGCAGCGCACCATGCAGACCCATGCCGGGGTGTTCCGAACCCAAGAGATCATGGAAGAAGGCGATGCCAAGCTTGAGAGCATCTGGAAGAGCTTCCGTGACGGCATCAAAGTGAGCGACCGTTCAATGGTTTGGAATTCCGACCTGGTGGAAACGATCGAGCTTGATAATCTCCTACGCCAATCGACCGTTACCCTTAAATCGGCGATCAACCGCAAGGAAAGCCGGGGCGGCCACGCGCGCGAGGATTTCCCCGAGCGCAACGACGAAAACTGGATGAAACACACTGCCATCTGGCTGAACGAGAATGGCGAAGACGTGACTATCGACTACCGCCCCGTCCACATGCACACGCTCACCGACGAAATCGAGCCCATTCCACCGAAAAAGAGGGTTTATTAGCAAACGGCCGGCTCGCCCGGAAAAACTGACAATAGAGCCCGGGTTGCCCGGTAAGGATAAAAAATATGGCTGAATTCCTGCTGCCCAAAAATTCCAAGATCAAGAAAGGCCGCCATCACAAGGCGCCCGACGGCGCCGGCAAGACGCGGCGCTTCAAGGTCTATCGCTACGATCCAGATTCGGGCAATAACCCGCGCACCGATACCTTCGATGTCGACACCGAAGATTGCGGCCAGATGGTGCTCGACGCGCTGATCAAGATGAAGGGTGACCAGGACCCGTCGCTCACCTTCCGGCGCTCGTGCCGCGAGGGTATCTGCGGCTCCTGCTCCATGAATATCGATGGTACCAACACGCTGGCTTGCACCAAGCCGATCGACGAGATCAAGGGAGAGGTCCGCATCTATCCGCTGCCGCATCTTCCGGTGATCAAGGATCTGGTGCCGGACATGAGCACCTTCTACGCGCAATACACCTCAATCGAGCCATGGATGAAAACAGACTCCCCGCCCCCGGCCAACCGTGAGCGGCTACAAAGCCCGGAAGACCGCACCAAGCTCGACGGCCTCTATGAGTGCATCCTCTGCGCATGCTGCTCGACTGCATGCCCGAGCTATTGGTGGAACGGCGAGCGTTACCTAGGCCCCGCGATTCTCCTGCAAGCCTATCGCTGGCTGATCGACAGCCGCGACGAAGCGACGGGCGAACGTCTCGACGATCTCGAAGACCCGTTCCGCCTCTACCGCTGCCACACCATTATGAATTGCACGAAGACGTGCCCGAAAAGCCTCAACCCCGCCAAGGCGATTGGCGAGATTAAGAAGATGATGGTGGCGCGGCGGTGAGCGGCGAAAATCTCTATCTCACCGTATTCATCCAAAACTGACGGCCAAATTTAAGCACACGAATGAGAGCACAGGACAACTTTCCGTCGAGTTTTATCGGTGCTTCATCAACGCACAACTCAAAGCAAGTTTTGCACCCTGTAGTGCCACGAAATTTGGCGAATCAGGCGACTTTTGCCCATTAATTATCTCTATTTTTCCCTTTATTTCCAATTTTGGAAGTCCGTTAAAAGAACTGTATTAGCGTCAGTTTGTGGAGTGCAAGCAGAACGGTCCAATTTCGGCCTCCTGGATCCTGTACGCAGTTTAGCCGGATGACTTGCACCACCCCCACATTCGGCGTTAAAACCCGCGCCTACGCTTCGGGAGAACATCATGGCACGCAGCAAGATTGCACTTATTGGCGCGGGAAATATTGGCGGAACGCTGGCACATTTAGCTGGGCTCAAGGAGCTTGGCGATGTGGTGATGTTTGACATCATAGCTGGCATACCTCAGGGCAAGTCACTTGATCTCATTCAATCTTCTCCGATTGAGGGCTTTGACTCGGCGCTTTCGGGTACGAATAGCTATGCCGCGCTGAAGGGTGCCGATGTAGTGATTGTAACTGCCGGGGTGCCACGCAAGCCGGGCATGAGTCGTGACGATCTTTTGGGCATCAACACCGGTGTAATCACACAAGTTGGTACCGGGATTAAGAAATATTGCCCGGGTGCTTTTGTTATTTGTATTACCAATCCGCTCGACGCGATGGTGTGGGTGCTGCAAAAGGCGAGCGGGCTGCCGGCCAAGCGGGTCGTAGGCATGGCGGGCGTCCTTGATTCGGCGCGCTTCCGCTATTTTTTGGCGGAGGAATTAGGTGTATCCGTCGAGGATGTCACTGCGTTTGTGCTCGGCGGGCACGGCGATACCATGGTGCCGCTCACGCGTTATTCCACGGTGGCCGGGATACCACTTCCGGACCTGGTTAAGATGGGCTGGATGAAGCAGAAGCGCCTAGATGAAATTGTTCAGCGCACGCGCGATGGCGGCGCCGAGATCGTTGGGCTGTTGAAAACTGGATCAGCGTTTTATGCTCCTGCTTCAGCGGCAATCCAGATGGCTGAGTCCTATCTTAAGGACAAGAAGCGGGTGCTGCCCTGCGCCGCACAATTGAACGGCCAATATGGGGTCAAGGGCGTTTATGTTGGCGTACCGGCAGTGATTGGCGCGGGTGGCGTGGAGCGCATTATTGAGATTAAGCTCAAAGGTAGCGAAAAAACTGCCTTCAATAAATCGGTCCGCGCGGTTGAGGGGCTTATCGACGCGATTAAAGCGCTGAAGAAGAAGAAATAGACCGTAAATGGACATGTACGAAAACCAGGCCAAAAACCTGTGAACATCCACGAATATCAGGCTAAAAGTCTGCTCGCCGGATACGGCGTGGCGATCGCGCGCGGCAAGGCGGTACTAGCGGAGAGCGAGGTGGCCGCGGCCGTGGCGGAACTGGGCGGTCCCGCATGGGTGGTGAAAGCGCAAATCCATGCCGGCGGGCGCGGCAAGGCTGGCGGCGTCAAAGTGTGTAAGAGCGCTGAAGAAGCGGTAGCAACAGCGGAAGGCATGTTCGGCAAGATTTTGGTGACGCACCAGACAGGCCCGGCCGGAAAGGAAGTGCGCCGGGTATTTATCGAAGAAGGCTGCGATATCGCCAATGAGCTTTATGTCGGCGCGGTGATCGATCGTAGCACCGGGCGCGTTGCCTTTATGGTCTCATCCGAAGGCGGGGTGGAGATCGAAAAGGTGGCGGAGGAAAGTCCCGAGAAGATCATTACCGTCACCATTGATCCGGCGATTGGCTGCCAACCATTTCATTCACGTAAATTAGCCTTTGGACTTGAGCTCAGGGGTAAATCATTTAAAGCGGCCCTTAAACTGTTCCCTGCGCTTTACGACGCGATGCTCGGTAGCGACGCGTCCATGCTGGAGATCAATCCGTTGGTGGTAAACAACGATGGTGACCTGCTGACCCTCGATGCGAAAATGAATTTCGATGACAACGCGCTCTATCGTCATCCCGATATCGCGGCGCTTCGCGACGAGAGTGAAGAAGATCCAGCAGAGCGCCGGGCGGCGGAGCATGATCTCAACTATATCAAGCTTGACGGTTCGATCGGCTGCATGGTGAACGGCGCCGGCCTGGCGATGGCGACGATGGACATCATCAAACTTAACGGCGGCGCGCCGGCCAATTTTCTCGATGTCGGTGGTGGGGCGACCCGCGAGCGGGTGACCGAGGCTTTCAAGATTCTGCTTGCCGACGACAATGTGAAAGGCGTGTTAGTCAACATTTTTGGCGGCATCATGCGCTGTGACGTGATTGCCGAGGGCATTGTCGCGGCAGCCGGTGAAATCGGCATCTCGGTGCCGCTAGTCGTGCGCCTCGAAGGCACCAATGTTGAGCAGGGTAAGACGATCCTGGCGGAGAGTGGGTATGAAATTATTTCGGCTGATGATTTGGGCGATGCGGCGGTGAAGATTGTGGCCGCCACGGCGGAGGTAAGCTGATGGCAGTTTTAGTCGGTGCAGAGACGAAAGTTCTCTGCCAAGGGTTCACCGGCGCGCAAGGCACGTTCCATTCTGAACAAGCGATTGCTTATGGTACGCAGATGGTTGGCGGCATCACGCCAGGCAAGGGCGGAACCAAGCATCTCGACTTGCCGGTGTTCGACACCGTGATCGAGGCCATGGCAGCGACGGCGGCCGATACCAGCGTGATTTATGTTCCGGCATCTTTCGCAGCGGATGCGATATTGGAGGCAATCGACGCCGAGGTACAGCTGATCGTCTGTATCACCGAGGGCATACCGGTGCTCGATATGGTACGGGTCAAACGCGCGCTCGACGGCTCCACGAGCCGGCTGATCGGGCCCAACTGCCCCGGGATCATCTCGCCGGGCGCCTGCAAGATCGGCATAATGCCTGGGCATATACATCGCACCGGCAGCGTGGGTATTGTCTCGCGCTCCGGCACGCTTACTTATGAAGCTGTGGCGCAGACGACGGCTGCTGGACTTGGCCAATCGACCTGTATTGGCATTGGCGGCGACCCGGTGAACGGTACGAATTTTATTGACTGCCTGGAGCTGTTCCTAGCGGACGCGCAGACGGAAGCGATCGTCATGATTGGTGAGATCGGCGGTACTGCGGAAGAAGAGGCGGCGGCGTTTTTGGCTTCAGAGAATGTCAAGAAGCCTGTGGTTGGCTTTATTGCCGGGCTGACAGCGCCGCCGGGCCGGCGCATGGGTCACGCCGGCGCGATCATCTCAGGCGGCAAAGGCGGAGCAGGTGACAAGATTGAGGCGATGAAAAGCGCCGGTATCGCGGTATCGCAATCGCCCGCCGGTATTGGCACCACCATGGTGGAATTTTTAAATAGCTGATCCCACCTGGCCGCAAGAGCGGCGGATTTAGCATGAACAAGCAAGATAAATCGTTTTTGCACGGCTCAAACACCGCCTTTATAGAGGCCTTGTTCAAGGCTTTTTCGCGCGACCCTACTTCGGTTGAGCCGAGTTGGCGCGCCTATTTCGACGAAATTAGCGGTACCGAGGCGAAAGTCTCCAAAGCCAATGGCGTTGAACCCACTGGCGTCAATGTGGCTCCGTTGCTATCGGGGGCGGGGCCAGAGCCGGAGTTACGTTCCGTGCCGGCGGAAGCGGAGGCCGGGGCGCCGACGGCAACGGTAGATTCGATCCGTGCGCTGATGCTAATCCGTGCGCATCGCGTGCGGGGACATCTGTTGGCCGATCTCGACCCACTGAGGCGTAACGGCGACGTTAGCCACCCCGAGCTAGATCCCGCCTCGTACGGCTTTACCGATGGCGATTACGACCATCCAATTTATGTCGATGGTGTGTTGGGAATGCAGTGGGCAACGCTTCGCCAGGTGGTCTCAGTAGTACGCGAAACCTATTGTGGACACATTGGCGTCGAGTTCATGCATATCCAGAACGCGCAGCAAAAGGCGTGGATCCAGATGGCGATGGAAAGCAGCCGCAACCGCGCCAACCTGAACCATGGCAACAAGCTTGAAATTCTACACCACCTCGACGAGGCCGAGGGTTTTGAGCGTTTTCTTGACATCAAATACCCTGGCACCAAGCGGTTTTCGCTGGAAGGCTCGGAGAGCATCGTGCCGGCGCTGGAAACACTGATCGAAGGCGCCGCCGCCTGGGGGGTGCGGGACATCACCATCGGCATGGCGCATCGTGGGCGCCTGAATGTATTGACCAGCATCATGGGTAAATCCTACGCTGCAGTGTTTTCCGAATTTCAAGGCGAGGCAGCACACCCAGCCGATGTCCAGGGCTCGGGCGATGTAAAATATCATCTCGGCGTCTCGACTGACCGGGAGCTGCCAGACGGCACAAAAATTCACCTATCGCTAACGCCCAATCCGTCCCATCTGGAGGCAGTTAATCCGGTGGTGCTTGGCAAGGTGCGGGCCAAGCAGATGCTAGCAAGCGACAATGAACGCGCGCAGGTGATGGGCATCCTCCTGCACGGCGACGCATCGTTTGCTGGCCAGGGCATGGTGGCGGAAACGCTGGAGCTCTCCAATCTGCGCGGCTATCGCACCGGCGGCACAATCCATATCATCATCAACAACCAGATTGGCTTCACCACCAGCCCTAGCTTCGCGCGCTCTTCACCCTACCCATCCGACGCCGCAAAAATTATCCAGGCGCCTATATTTCATGTGAATGGCGACGATCCGGAAGCGGTGGTGCATGTCTGCCGCATGGCCGCTGAATACCGCCAGCGCTTTCACCGCGATATCGTGATCGACGTGATTTGCTATCGCCGCCACGGCCATAACGAAGGCGATGAGCCAGCCTTCACCCAGCCTCTTATGTACCGTGCGATAGAACAGCAGTCGACGACGCGGCAACTCTATTCCGAACGACTGGTGGCGGAAGGCGTACTATCGGAAGCCGAGGCGACGAACCTAGCAGAAAGCTTCCAGGCGCGGCTCGAAGATGAATTGGCGGCGTCGAAGAGCTACCGGCCGAACAAGGCGGACTGGCTGGAAGGTGCGTGGAGCGGCTTTGAGGCGGCGCCGTCCGAGCATGGGCCAGGCGAAACCGCGGTCGAGATCGATGTACTGCGCCAGATCGGCACGGCCCTATCTACCGTCCCAGTGGAATTCAACCTGCATCCTCGCCTCAACAGGGTGCTCGGCGCGCGCCGCAAGATGATCAATTCTGGGGAAAAAGTTGATTGGGCGATGGCCGAATCACTGGCCTTCGGCTCGCTGCTGATGGAAGGCAACGCGGTGCGATTGTCGGGCCAGGATTGCTCACGAGGCACATTTTCCCAGCGCCACGCCGCACTGTTTGACCAGCAAAGCGAAGCGCGCCATATCCCGCTCAATCACATTGCCAGCAGCCAGGCGCGCATCGAAATCTCGGACAGTCTGTTGTCCGAAGTCGGCGTGCTCGGATTTGAATACGGTTATTCCATCGCTGCGCCCAACACGCTAGTACTGTGGGAGGCTCAGTTCGGCGATTTCGCCAACGGCGCACAGGTCGTGATCGATCAATTTATCGCCTCGGGCGAAAGCAAATGGTTGCGGATGTCGGGCCTGGTGATGCTGTTGCCGCATGGCCATGAGGGCCAGGGGCCCGAGCACAGCTCGGCCCGTATCGAGCGCTATTTGCAACTCGCGGCCGAAGGCAATATCCAGGTCGTTAACTGCACCACGCCGGCGTCGTTCTTCCATGTGCTACGCCGCCAATTGCGCCGCAGCTACCGCAAGCCGCTGATTGTGATGTCACCGAAATCGCTGCTGCGGCACAAGCACTGCGTCTCAGCGCTCGAGGAGTTCGCGCCCGGAACCCATTTTCACCGGGTGATCGGCGAGGCAGACGGTTATGCTGTGGGCGAGGATATCCGCCGTGTGGTGCTGTGCAGCGGCAAGGTCTATTACGATCTGCTTGAACGCCGGAGCGAACAGGATATAACCGATGTGGTCCTTCTCCGCATGGAACAGATTACGCCGTTTCCAAGCCGCAGCCTAACAGTGGAGCTGTCAAAATATTCGCAAGCGGAAATCGTCTGGTGCCAGGAGGAGCCGCAGAATCAGGGCGCCTGGGGCTATGCCGCGCCGCGCATCGATTCGGTATTGGAAGGCCTCAGCGACACGGTGCGCAGGCTACGCTATATCGGCCGACCAGAGGCCGCTTCGCCAGCCAGTGGCTCTTTCCAAATCCATCTTAATGAACAGAGACTGCTGGTCGACGAAGCCCTTGCCGCACCGAATGTGGACGGCGGCTCGAAGGGAGTACAGCCATGACGCTTGATATTACTGTACCGGAACTGGGCGAATCGGTGACTGAAGCCACAGTCGCCAAATGGTTCAAGGCTCCTGGCGACGCGGTGGCGCTGGACGAGCCATTGGTCGAGCTCGAAACCGACAAGGTAGCACTCGAAGTGAACGCTGCCAGCGCCGGTGTGCTCACCGATATCACGGTCGGCGAGGGCGAGGACGTCGCGGTCGGCGCGGTTCTCGGTCATCTCGCCGAAGGCACAAGCGCGGCAAAGGCATCGGCCGCAGAACTCAAAGCTATGACGCCCATTGCTGCATCGGCGGGGACTCCTGTTCTCTCGCCTGCGGTGCGCAAGCTGATTGAAGAACACAGACTCGATGCCAACGCCATCCGCGGCAGTGGCAAGGGCGGACGAATTTTGAAAGGCGACGTTCTCAAGCTAATGGCAGCGCCTAGCACGCCCAAATCGCCAGCGATTGCTGAGCCTGTGGCGACCGCCACAAGCTCGGCGGGGTCAGTGCGCGAGGAGCGCGTGCCGATGTCGCGCCTGCGCCAGCGCGTGGCTGAGCGGCTGAAAGAGGCACAAAACACTGCAGCCATACTGACCACCTTCAACGAAGCAGATATGACCGGCATCAGGGCGGTGCGTGCCGAATACCGCGATGCCTTTGAGCAAAAACATGGTGTACGCCTTGGCTTCATGTCGTTTTTCATCAAGGCGGCGATTGCCGCGCTCAAGGATATTCCCGCAGTCAACGCGGAGATCGATGGCGCCGACATCGTCTACAAAAAATATTACCATATCGGCATCGCGGTCAGCGCGCCGCAGGGCCTGGTGGTGCCGGTGTTGCGCGATGCGGACACCCTGGGCCTCGCCGAGATCGAAAAGAGCATTGCCGCGCTCGGCACCAAGGCGCGGGAGGGCAAGCTCTCTATGGAAGATCTATCGGGTGGCACGTTTACTATCTCCAACGGCGGCGTATTTGGGTCGCTGATGTCGACACCAATCCTCAACCCGCCACAATCCGGCATCCTCGGAATGCATAAGATTGAGGAACGACCGATGGCTATTGAGGGCCAAATACATATCCGCCCGATGATGTATCTCGCACTCAGCTATGATCACCGCCTGATCGACGGCAGCGAAGCGGTCATGTTCCTGGTGCGTATCAAGGAATGTATTGAGGCGCCCGAGCGGCTATTGCTTGAACTCTAACTGATCACAGGCAGGCGAAAATGAGCGATAACAAATTCGATGTTGTAGTCATCGGCTCGGGTCCGGGCGGATATGTCGCCGCCATCCGCGCGGCGCAACTCGGCCTAAAAACTGCCTGTGTAGAAAAGGATCCAGCGTTCGGTGGTACTTGCCTCAATGTTGGCTGCATTCCCTCCAAGGCGCTGTTGCAGGCCTCGGGGGAATACGCCCACGCTGGCAAGACGCTGGCGCGCCACGGCGTGGTGTTCGAAGGCCTCAGCTTGGACCTTGACGCTATGATGAATCACAAGGAAAAGGTGGTTACCGATCTCACCAAAGGCATCGCGCATCTTTTTAAGAATAGCGGGATCATCTCCTTTGCGGGCACTGGCGCGCTTGGTGCAAATGGTGAGGTCATCGTCAGCAATCTAGACGGCAGCGAAACAAAGCTAGAGGCCGGCGCCACTATCATCGCCACCGGCAGCACGGCGACCAGCCTGCCGAGCATTGAGATCGATGAGAAACGCATTGTCAGCTCGACTGGGGCACTCGCGCTAGAAGCAGTGCCGAGCCATCTCGCGGTGATCGGCGCCGGTTATATCGGCTTGGAGATGGCCTCCGTTTGGGGCCGCCTCGGCGCCAAAATCACGGTGATCGAATTTCTTGACCGCATCGTGCCCGGCATGGACGGCGAACTAGCGGCGCAATTTCAGAAAATCCTGCGGCGCCAAAAAATGAAATTCAAACTCTCGACTAAAGTGGTTGCTGCAGAAGCGAGTGACGCAGGCGTGACCCTTACCATGGAACCGGTCAACGGCGGAGCTCAGGAAACCCTCGACGCCGATGTGGTACTAGTTGCGGTCGGGCGCCGCCCCTACACTGAAGGCCTTGGCCTCGAGCAAGCCGGCGTAGCGCTCGACAAGGCAGGATGCATCGAGGTCGGTGAAAATTACGAAACCAATGTCGCCGGTATCTACGCAATCGGCGACGTGATCAAGGGTCCAATGCTAGCGCACAAGGCCGAGGACGAAGGCGTCGCCGTAGCGGAAACCATCGCCGGCCAGAAGAGCCATGTGAATTATGCAGCCATCCCGGGGGTGGTCTACACCCACCCTGAACTTGCCTCAGTGGGACAAACGCAAGAGCAGCTAGAGGAATCTGGTGTCGACTATAACTCCGGTAGCTTTCCGTTCATCGCCAACGGCCGGGCGCGCGCCATGTCAGCGACCGACGGCTTCGTGAAAATACTGACCGATGCGGCCAGCGATCGCATTCTCGGTGTCCACATCATGGGTGCAGACGCCGGCACGCTGATTGCTGAGGCGGTGCTAGCGATCGAGCTTGGCGCTTCAGCCGAGGATCTGGCGCGCACCTGCCACGCCCACCCGACACTCAGCGAAGCTATCAAAGAAGCCGCGCTGGACGTGGCGGAACGGGCGATACACGTTTAAGTAGACAGTCTTGCTTTGTTTTTCCCAGACGCCGAGCTACCGCGTCTTGGCTTGGGCAAGCTGCTGTAATCAGAATCCGAAATCAGCTCGGTCCACAGTCGGTGTTGTGCTCTTACCCACCACCGAACCTGGGCGCCGCACTAATACCACGGATTGCATTTTCCATTCAGTCCGCAGTAAAATGCCACAATTGCTGTAAATCGAAAATTTGAACCAAATATAGGGAGAGATGCGATGTTTCATGTTCCCAAGAATGCGCTCTACAAAACAATCAGCCGACGGAAGTTTCTTGAGCTTGGTGGCGGCACAGCCGTTGCTCTCGGCGCTGGTTCGCTCGGTGTTGGGCTTGGTTCGGTCATATCTAAGCATCCTGTACACGCGGCGTCGTCGATGGATGCTAAGTGGCGTCAGTATGAAGGTTCGAAGTTGGTATTCATGTCTGAGAATACGCCGCCGTCCTTCGCCATCCGCGATAATATCAAATCCTTCTATGACCTAACCGGCATCGAAGTAGAAATCCTCACCGATGGCTTGCCGACAGTACAGCAGAAGGTCGGTATCGATCTCAGAAGCGGCCAGGCGGACTATCAACTCAACTATGTCCAGGATAAACCGATTGGCTCGCCATTCGCCGATTTCTATGCTGATCTAAATGAATTCTCGATGGACGATACCCTGCCGCTTGATCCGCAAGGTTACGGCGACAATGTTTGGTTTGAGAATTATCTCGACGCCTGCGGAGTCTATTACGAACGTGGACCTATCCGTGCTTTCCCCTATGACTGTGCCGTGTCGTGCACTTTCTATCGGCAGGATCTGTTCGAGAAATTGAGCAAAGATTTCGAAGCCGATTACGGTTATAGAATGGAATTCACCGACGATACGACATATAAAAATATGGTGGATTTCTCCGCTTTCTTCAAATTGATGCACGAACGCGATGCGTCTATTCCATATGGCTACGGCCAGCATCACGGCTCGTTTGGCTGGACCACACAACTCGATATCCAGCGCCATATGTATGCTCAGAACCAATGGCTCGATTTTGCTGTGGATGACACACTGGGATCGAAAAATCCGGGTGCGGCAAATTGGGGCGACGCGCAGTCGGTTAAGTCGATGGAGGGCTACAAAGCGCTTGCCGATGTATCCCATCCAGATAATTTGACCAACGGCACGCTTGAACTTAATACCGTGTATGCAGCCGGCGGTGTGGCAATGCAGATTCAGTATCATGAGTTTGCCGCTTCGGTCGAAGATTCCGAGCAATCCGTGGCGGCCGGCGGCAAGACCGCCTATGCGATGGGGCCAAAGGGCGAGCAATCATGGAATGTTGCCACCAGCAATGTGGTGAACGCCACCAATTGTGGAATCGGCGGTATAGGCATCAATGCTGGCGCTTCGACGGACCTGCAACGGGCGGCATTTATTTTTGCCAGCTGGGCTTGCAGCCACGAAACGCAACTGATGGTTTTGCAGGGTGTCGGCGGTACGCCAACACGCAAGTCCGTGCTCGACCTGCCGGAAGTGAAGGCGGCACGCAATCGTCCAACCAGCATGCCCAATGCCCTGACCTTCGAGGCTGTCTATGATAAGGGCATCCGCTCACCCAATATGGTGCTCGGGCCAAAACTGCCGAAGGCTAACGAATATCACGAGATCGTCCGCGTTGGGACCCAGCAATGCATCTCAGGCGAACTCTCTGCCCAGGAGGCTTGCGAGTCCATTGGGGACGAACTAAACGCGATCCACGGCGTCTAGAGATTCAGGCGCCTTCGGGAATTACGACAGGGATTTCCCGCTGTCACAGCTTGGAAGCTGTGGCAGCGGGTCCCTATTTGGCGTTCAATATCGATTGACCCGCGCGTGCCATTCGGAACTCATTCATGGCTGTAAACACCATTCACCGCGAGCCGCCGGAGCAAAGCGTATACCGGGGTGTCCGGCGGGTCGATCACGTGCCGCAGATTTTCAACAATCAACCGGCGCGTTACTACCTCATGTGGCTGTTGCTACCAGCAGTGCTGCTGTTGGCAGCAATATCTCTATATCCCTTTGTCTGGCTGATTTATATGAGTCTGCACGAAGTGCAGATGGCTCCTGGTAAGTCGGACCTGTGGGTCGGCGTCGATAATTTCACGCGTCTCTTCAGCGACAAAAATTTTGCCCGAGGTTGGTTAACTTTATTTAAGTACAGTGCCCTTTGTCTTTCTGTCGAGATTACGCTCGGCGTGTTGGTCGCGGTTATTCTCAATAACTCTCGGCTGGAGAAACTCTTCATCACAATCTTTCTAATGCCAATGATGATGGCCCCCGTGGTCGCCGGCTTTCTTTACATGTTTCTCTACAATGGTACGTTCGGCTGGTATTTTTGGCTGCTGCGTAGCCTTGGGGTGCTCGATGGCGGCTCAATTCTCGGCGATAAAACCTGGGCAATGGCAGGCGTTGTAGCCACCGATGTTTGGCAATGGACCCCCTTGATCGCACTGATCACACTGGCTGGTTTGAAACGGGTGCCCCAGGAGCAACTTGAAGCAAATATGGTTGATGGCGCCGGGCCAGTTCGTAATTTCTTTAGTGTCGCGCTGCCCAATCTCTATCCCTTCCTGCTGATCGCGATCTTGCTCCGCTTCATGGATAATTTCCGCTTTATCGATACCATCCTGATCATGACCGGCGGCGGCCCAGCCAATGCCACTAAGATTCTACCCACCTATCTGTTCGACGTGTCGTTCAAATTCTTTGAGCTTGGCAGAGGTGCTGCGATCGCATTTACGCTGCTGCTGTTGACGATTTTGCTCGGCTTGGTGCTCACCAAGATATTCGAGGATCCGACCCGCAAAATCAGGACGGGCGGAGAGGATTAGGGTATGGCGTCACGCGAAATCGTTCGCTACAAATCACCGGCACGCTCGGCGTTTTCGGTGTTGGTGATTTTGTTCCTGATCATCTTCTTTGTCTGGACCGTGCTCCCACTCGCTATCATGCTAATTTCCTCGTTTAAGGATTTGCTTGACGCGTTCAAGCTTCCGGCGGAGGGCGATTGGGGCGGAGTCGGGGTGATGTTCGACTTTGCGCCGACTGGCGCACACTACATCGAACTCTTCACCGAGAAACATTTCGGCGAATATTTGCGCAACAGCTTGATAGCCTCGCTGGGCTCAGCCATCGTCTCGGTGTCCCTCGGTTCGATGGCCGCCTATGCACTGTCTCGGGCCGAATTCAGAGGCAAAAAAGACCTTCTGTTTTGGATCATTTCTGTCCGCATGGCGCCGGTGGTTGCGGTGATGGTACCGCTCTACGTCATTTTTCGCTCCTCCGGTCTGGTCGGAACGCTGCCCGGGCTGATCCTTGCCTACACGACGTTTAATCTGCCCTTCGCAATCTGGATCTTGAAAGGATTCTTCGACAACGTTCCCTACGCCATTGAGGAAGCTGCGCTTTGTGACGGCGCCAATCGATGGCAAGCGTTGCGCATGATCATGCCTTTGGTGGCGCCCGGTGTCGGAGCCTTCATCGTACTCTGCGTACTGTTCGGCTGGAATGATTTTTTGTTTGCGTCAATCATTGGCTCGGGTGGTGCAAAAACCTTGCCCGTCGCCACCGCCGAACTGGTACAGCCGGTTAAAATTCAATGGGGTATGATAATGGCCGCCGGTGTCGTCACTACCGTGCCGATGATGTTTCTCGGTCTTCTTATCCGGCGCTATCTTGTGACCGGTCTCACTATGGGAGCGGTTCGGGAATAGGTAATGAACGGAACAAGCACAAAATTGGTTGATCGGGAGCGCTAACATGACGTCTGTGGCTATCAAGGACGTTTGGAAATATTACGGCAAAACAATGGCCGTAAAGGAGCTTAATATTGAGGTGCGGGACAACGAGTTCCTCTGCCTTTTGGGCCCGTCTGGCTGCGGCAAGTCATCTACGCTACGGATGTTGGCAGGGCTCGAATTCATCTCCTCGGGGGAAATATTTTTCGGCGATCTCAAGGTCAATGATATACCGCCGCGCGACCGCGACATCGCCATGGTGTTCGAGAACTATGCGCTCTATCCGCACAAGACGGTGTTCGAAAATATGGCCAACCCGCTCAAGCTGCAAGGCATGAATAAGGCAGATATTAAGGAACGTGTCGTGTGGGCGTCGCAAATGCTGGAAATAGAGGAACTTTTGCAGCGCAAACCGGTCGAGTTAAGCGGTGGCCAAAAACAGCGTACCGCAATCGGCCGAGCAATCGTGCGCGAACCCAAGGTGTTTTTGTTCGATGAGCCGATCGCCCATCTCGATGCCAAGCTGCGCTCACATATGCGAGGTGAACTCAAGCATTTGCAGCGCCGGCTCGAGACGACGACTATATACGTCACCCATGATCAGCTCGAGGGCATGACCATGGCGGATCGCATTGCCGTCATGCATGAAGGCGTTTTGCAACAGCTCGGCACGCCGGGCGAAATTTACAACCACCCGGTCAATGAGTTCGTCGCTGGTTTCGTCGGCGAGCCACCGATGAATTTCCTCGATTGCCGTATAGAGCGTGCAGGCGATGCGGCGTCGCTTGTCTATGACAATATGAAATTGGCTCTTACCCGCGAGCAATCCCGGATTTTGGAAGCAAAATTCGTGAAGGATGAGGTGCGTCTCGGAATTAGACCGGACGATCTCACAATCGAGATGGGCACAGATCACGGCATGGAATTCTCGGCGAGCATATTTGTTACTGAGCCATTAGGTGGCGATATGCTTATCGAGGCTAAGCTCGGTCAGGACCGCATGACAATTAAGCGCAAAATTTCTGAATTGGGACAGCCTGGGGACCCCTGCGGAATTGCTTTCAATATCGAGAAACTCCATGTTTTCGACCCGGAATCTGGTGAAGCCTTCTTTTAAAAACCACAAAGCCTCGCATCACATGGATGTAACATTCTAAAAGGCGCTCAGAAGCTTGGCCAAATATCGTGCGCGTTACGAGCTTAACCCCCTACTCCCCAGCCCCTCTTCTCAGGGGAAGGGGCGTGCTATTGGCGTGCGCGCGGGTGAGCCGCGTTATAGGTGGCCATCAGGCTCGCCTCATCAACTTCGGTGTAGCGTTGGGTGGTGGTGAGACTAGCGTGGCCGAGTAGTTCCTGGATGCTGCGGAGATCGCCGCCATCGGCCAATAGGTGCGTGGCGAAACTGTGACGGAGTGCGTGCGGCGTGGCGCTCGGCGGCAAGCCGAGCGATCTTCGCAGGCGTGCCATGCCAGACTGGATGACGCGCGCACCCAAACGCCCGCCCCGTGTACCCACAAAGAGCGGGCCGCTGGCTTCGAGCGTTAGCGGACAAGCGGCACGGTAATCGGCGATTGCCCGATTGACCAGCGGCAGCACCGGCACGCCGCGCTCCTTGCCGCCTTTGCCGCGTACCAGCATCACATCGGCGCCATCTGCATCGCGGCCATCAAGGCCGAGGGCCTCGCCGATACGCAAGCCACAGCCGTAAAGCAGCAACAATACCGCCGCATCGCGCTTGGCGATCCATGGCTGGGCGTTGGCGCTAGCCGCGCCGCCCCCGGCTGCCGCCATAACCGTGCTGGCCTGGCTGGTAGTTAACGGGCGCGGCACGGCGTGCGGCAGGCGCGGGCTCCTGAGCGACGTCACGGCGCCGTTCGATACCAATTCCTCGCGCTCGAGATAACGAAAAAAGCCGCGCAAGACCGAGACGGCGCGGGCGGTAGAGGTCTTGGCGCGGTTCTCAGCAGCACGGCGCGCGAGATAGCTGCGGAAATCGGCAGCGCGCAGACCCTCAAGCCCAGCGAAACTGACCGGCCCACCTAAATGCACCTTAAGAAAGGCGAAAAAAGCCGAGAGATCACGTACATAGGCGCTCACCGTATGGCTCGACGAGCGCCGTTCGTCGGCTAGCCAGCGGCGCCATGCCTTTACCGCGTCGATCACCGCGTCATCGGCTACAAAAGTTGTACCACCAATTTTGGTGCCCAGCGTTGACAGGTTTGGAGCCTTAGCGGTGATTGCGTTACCCCTCTTCGGAATTAAGCGAGAATTGATTGTCCAGTCTTTTTCCAATCGGCGAGAAAAGCGGCTAGGCCTTTGTCGGTGAGCGGATGCTGTGCCAGCTTGCGCAGCACGGCGGGCGGCACGGTGGCGACGTCGGCGCCGAGCTTTGCCGCCTCAATTAAATGGATGGGATCACGAATCGAGGCAACCAAGACTTCGGTGTGAAGCGTCGTTGGGTAATTGTTGTAGATGGTGACGATTTCCTCGATCAACACCATGCCATCCTGGCCAATATCATCGAGCCGCCCAACAAAGGGCGAAATGAAGGTCGCCCCGGCTTTTGCCGCCAGCAACGCCTGAGCCGGCGAGAAGCAAAGTGTCACATTGACCATCGTGCCGGCCTGGCTAAGCGTACGACAGGCTTTGAGGCCGTCCCAGGTGAGCGGCACCTTGACCGCAATATTGGACGCAATACCGGCGAGGCGCTTACCTTCCTCAACCATCGAGTCGGCCTCCGTCGCGGTCACTTCGGCGCTAACCGGTCCGTCGACGATCTGACAAATACGGGTGACCGTCTCAATAAAATCGCCGCCCGATTTATGGATCAACGACGGATTGGTGGTCACGCCATCGAGCAACCCGGTGGCCGCTAAATCCTCAATTTCATGGATTTCCGCCGTATCGACGAAGAATTTCATACCCTGCCATCCCTTGTTGAATGCTGTCACCACCCCCGAATCCGGTAATCGGTTAGGCTCTGGCGTAGAACGCTCAAAACACGCGGCTTGAGGCTGCGGCGAGTCGTTGGCACATTTTATCGGATGGCTGAGAGTGACGCCACTTTAACCCCGCCTGAGACCGGCGATGATGCCGCCCGTATTGCAGTCCTGCTGCCACTCGGGCTCGATATCGCCTATGACTATTTAGTTCCAGCCGGCGAATGCGCACCCGAGGGCGCATTCGTGCGCGTGCCGCTTGGCAGCCGTGAGGTTACTGGTGTGGTTTGGAGAACGGTCGAGGACGATGATGATGCCAGCCTGGCGCGCGACCGCCTGAAGCATATCAGCGCCGTTCTACCGGTGCCAGCGCTGCCAGAAAGTATGCGCAAGCTGGTCGATTGGGTGGCGGAATACACGTTGGCGAAGCGTGGTGCGGTGTTGCGCATGGTGATGAGCGTGCCGGCGGCGCTCGAGCCGGCCAAGATGCGCCTCGCCTATCTCGCCGATGAAAATTTGCCTAAGCGCCTGACGCCGGCCCGAAAACGCGTGTTGGATTTGCTGGCCGACAACCTGCCACGCGGCGCCATGGACCTGGCGCGTGAAGCCGGCGTCAGCGCTGGCGTAGTGCGTGAGCTTGCCAAGAACGGTGCACTTAGGCAGGTGTCGCTGCCTGCCTGGCAAGCACCTGAACGGCCGGATTGGCGGCTGCCTCGCGCCACGCTATCAACAGACCAGCGGACGACCGCGGATAGCCTCGTGGCGCGCATCCGCGAAACTAGATTTAGCGTGACCCTACTAGACGGCGTGACCGGATCGGGCAAGACGGAGGTTTACTTCGAGGCCGTGGCGGCGGCCTTGGAGGCGGAGCGCCAAGTGCTGGTGATGCTACCGGAAATTTCCCTCAGCACGCAATGGTTGGAACGATTCCGCGCCCGCTTCGGTACCACGCCGGCAGTGTGGCACTCGGAACTTGGCCAGCGCGAGCGGCGCGAGACCTGGCGCGCCGTGTCGACCGGCGACGTGCGGGTCGTCGTTGGCGCGCGCTCGGCACTCTGGCTGCCGCTCGCCGAGCTTGGCCTGATAGTGGTGGACGAGGAGCATGACAACGCCTTCAAACAAGAAGATGGCGTGATCTACCATGCGCGTGATATGGCGGTCATACGTGCCCGTCTGGCGGCTTTCCCGCTGGTGCTCAGCTCGGCCACGCCGTCGCTCGAGACCCTCGGCAATGTGCGTAGCGGGCGCTACCAAATCCTAAACTTGCCGGACCGTCATGGCGGCGCTCAATTACCACATATTGAAACCGTTGATATGCGCACCGCCCCACCGCCACGGGGCGCTTGGATATCACCGCCACTGCGCGAAGCGATAGCGGAGAGCTTTGCCGCCGGGCAGCAGGCAGTGCTGTTCCTCAATCGGCGCGGCTATGCGCCACTAACGCTCTGCCGCGTCTGCGGCCATCGGCTTGAATGTCCCAATTGCAGCGCCTGGCTGGTTGCCCATCGTTTCTCCGACACTCTCAATTGCCATCATTGTGGCTACCGCCGGCGCCCACCCGAGGCCTGCCCGGAATGCGAGACTGAGGGCCGCATGGCGGCCTGCGGGCCAGGCGTGGAAAGGGTCGCCGAAGAAGCGGCGGCGCTTTTCCCCGAAATACGAAGTGAAATTATCACTAGCGATACTATCGGCGGGCCGGGAGAGGCGGCAGAATTTATTTCCCGCATTGAGAAGCGCGAAATCGACCTTCTGATAGGAACGCAAATTATTGCCAAGGGCCATCATTTTCCACTGCTCACCTTAGTAGGCGTAATCGATGCAGATCTCGGCCTCGCTGGCGGAGATTTGCGTGCCGCGGAGCGCACCTATCAACTGCTACATCAGGTTGCCGGGCGGGCCGGGCGGGCGCGCCATCCCGGTCGGGTGCTGTTACAAACCTATATGCCGGAACATCCAGTGATGGCGGCGCTGGCAACGGGCGGGCGCGCAGCCTTCCTGGCGCGCGAGGCGGAAGCCCGCGAACAACACGGTCAGCCGCCAGCCGGCCGACTCGCCGCGATCATCCTATCGGGGCGCAACGAAGCCAGTGTCGCCGCCACTGCTCGCACACTTGCTCGTATCGCCCGCGGTGATCTGCCCACCGACGGCGGGATCGAGATCCTGGGGCCTGCACCAGCCGCTATGGCACTGCTCCGCGGACGCTATCGCTACCGCCTACTGATCAAATGCGCGCGCGCGGTTCTGCCGCAACCATGGCTACGCCGCTGGCTCGCCACCCTCGACGTGCCCTCCCGAGTGACCCTCCGGGTGGACGTCGATCCGTATAGCTTTTTATAGAACTAAAGTGTTGAAATACTTATATTAATATCGCTTTTCGGAGTCAGTTGCGTGACCATATACAGTATGTTACTTATCGCCTGCTTTTTGGGCGGGGTGACTGCTCGGAAGGGCTAGTTTACGGCCAATTTAGCTAAGAAAATCAGCTTAGAAAATATCAAGAACGGCTCATTAAGCTGCAGCGGCAGAGTTGAAGGGATGAAGTTTGGTGGCAGCCCAATCCACAGGTCAGAGCGATCTCGCTAAGCGTTATGCGTCGGCATTTTTTGATCTCGCGCTGGAGCAGGATCAACTCGATCAACTGGCCGGAGAGCTTAATGATCTAGGTGCTCTGATGAATGACAGCCCTGATCTGGCACGCTTGGTGCGCAGCCCAATTGTCTCGCGCCGCGAACAGGGCGCCGCCATGGCAGCCATTATCACGCGCGCCGGCATGTCGAATTTTGTTGGAAACTTAACCGGCCTGATGGCGCAGAATCGCCGGCTGTTTGCCTTGAAAGATACGATCGCCGCGTTCCAGACGCTGGTGGCAAAGCATCGCGGCGAAGTATCCGCCGAAGTGACCTCGGCCAGCGAACTAAAACCCGCACATTTGAGCGCCGTAAAAGAGGCACTTAAGGAAATCGTCGGCCGCGACGTTGCGTTGGAAACCACGGTTGACCCGAGTTTGATTGGCGGACTGATCGTCAAGGTCGGCTCGCGAATGATCGACAATTCACTACGGACGAAGCTCGAAAATCTTGAGCTCGCCATGAAAGGGATTTGAGAATGGACATTGGCGCCGCTGAAGTATCGGCAATCCTCAAGGAGCAAATCGCCAATTTTGGCACCGAGGCGGATGTCGCCGAGGTCGGGCAAGTGCTCTCCGTGGGTGACGGCGTCGCCCGTGTATACGGTCTAGATAACGTCCAGGCTGGCGAGATGGTCGAATTTCCCGGCAATATCCGCGGCATGGCACTCAATCTTGAGACCGACAATGTCGGCGTCGTGATTTTCGGCGAAGACCGGGCGATCAAAGAAGGTGATACGGTCAAGCGCACCGGCGCGATCGTCGAAGTACCGGTTGGCAAGGGCCTGTTGGGCCGTGCGGTTGACCCGCTTGGAAATCCTATCGATGGCAAGGGCCCGATCGAATCAACAGCTATGCAGCGCATCGAGGTCAAAGCGCCCGGCATCATCCCACGTCAGTCGGTGAACGAGCCGGTTCAGACCGGCCTGAAGGCGCTCGATGCACTGGTGCCCGTCGGACGTGGCCAGCGCGAATTGATCATTGGCGACCGCCAGACCGGCAAAACAGCAGTGGCGATTGATACCATCATCAACCAGAAAGAGGTGAACGCCAGCGGAGATGAAAGCAAGAAACTCTACTGCATCTATGTGGCAGTCGGGCAGAAGCGCTCGACCGTGGCCCAGGTGATGAAGACGCTGGAAGAAAACGGCGCCCTAGAATACACCATTATCGTCTCCGCCACTGCTTCTGAAGCGGCGCCCTTGCAGTTTCTTGCGCCCTATTCGGGCTGCACCATGGGTGAGTATTTCCGCGACAACGGCATGCACGCGGTGATCATCTATGACGATCTCTCTAAGCAGGCTGTGGCTTATCGTCAGATGTCGCTCCTACTCCGCCGCCCGCCGGGCCGTGAAGCCTATCCGGGTGACGTCTTTTATCTCCATTCCCGCTTGTTGGAGCGCGCCGCAAAAATGAACGCCGATCATGGCGGCGGGTCGTTGACGGCGCTTCCAGTTATTGAAACCCAGGCCGGCGATGTGTCGGCGTATATTCCGACCAATGTGATCTCGATCACCGACGGTCAGATTTTCCTGGAGACCAACCTCTTCTATCAGGGCATCCGCCCGGCTATTAACGTTGGTCTCTCGGTCAGCCGGGTGGGATCAGCGGCGCAGATCAAGGCGATGAAGCAGGTTGCCGGGCGTATTAAGCTGGAGCTTGCGCAGTACCGCGAAATGGCAGCGTTCGCGCAGTTTGGCTCGGATTTGGACGCCTCCACTCAGCGCCTGCTAGCGCGCGGCGCGCGGCTCACCGAACTGCTCAAGCAGGGGCAATATTCGCCGCTGGCGATCGAGGAGCAGGTGGTCGTCATTTTCGCCGGGGTGCGCGGCTATCTCGATAGCATCGAGGTTGAGCAGATTGGCCGTTTCGAGCAGGAATTTCTGGGTGAGATCCGCTCCGGCGGCGGCGATATACTCGACGCTATCCGCAGCAAGGGAGAGATGAGCGAAGACAATGAAAAGAAGCTCGCCTCGATGCTTGACGATTTCACTAAGAAATTTGCCTGAGCCCGGCTGGTAAGACGGAGCACAACGCGAGATGGCCACTCTCAAGGACCTGCGCACCCGCATCGACAGCGTGACGCAGACTCAAAAGATTACCTCGGCTATGAAGATGGTCGCCGCGTCCAAACTGCGCCGCGCGCAGGAGGCCGCCGAATCAGCGCGGCCCTATGCAGAGCGCATGGAGCGCATGGTCGGCAGCCTCGCCGAGATCATGCGGGAGCGCGACGACGCACCGAAGATGCTGCGCGGCAGTGGCGCCGACAGCAATCATTTGATTGTCGTCGCGTCATCCAACCGCGGTCTATGCGGTGGCTTCAATTCGACTATTACTCGCGCGGTGCGTCTCAGAATAATGGAACTGCGGAACGACGGCAAAACGGTCAAGCTGTTCTGCGTTGGGCGCAAAGGGCGTGAACTATTACAGCGGGAATTCGGCTCGCTAATCATCGAGACATCTGAGGAAACCGATAAACGCGGCCCAGGTTATGATGAAGCCGACACGATCGGGCAAAAAATCACGTCACTGTTCGAAACTGGTGAATTCGATGTCTGCACCATCGTCTACAATCATTTCAAATCAGTGATGACCCAGATCGTGACGTTCCAGCAGATCATTCCGTTCGCCGATTCGGCACATGCGGCTGAAAGCGATGACGCCGAGGGGCAGATCGACCGCGGCGGCGCGATTTATGAATTCGAGCCCGAAGAGGCCGAAATTCTAGAGCAATTGCTGCCTTATAATTTATCAATTCAGGTATTTCGCTCGCTGTTAGAAAGCGCGGCTAGCGAACAAGGCGCGCGCATGACCGCAATGGATAGCGCCACGCGCAACGCCGGCGAAATGATTGACAAACTGACCCTTAATTACAACCGAACCCGCCAAGCCAAAATTACCGGAGAATTGATTGAAATCATCTCCGGTGCCGAGGCCACCTAGGCGGGCCAACAGGTGCTAAAACTAAACTTTCAAGATAACTGAATTCAAGCGCGACGGGAGCCAGGCTATGGCCACTACAGACACAAACGGCACCATTTCCCAGATTATGGGTGCGGTCGTCGATGTTCATTTTGACGGCGACTTGCCGGCGATTCTAAATGCGTTGGAGACCGACAATCACGGCAACCGGCTGGTGCTTGAAGTGGCTCAGCATCTAGGCGAAAGCACCGTGCGCTGCATCGCCATGGACACCACGGAGGGCTTGGTACGCGGCCAAAACGTTAGCGACACGGGCGCTGGCATCATGGTGCCGGTCGGACCAGAAATGCTGGGCCGCATCATCAATGTGGTTGGAGAGCCGATCGACGAGCGCGGTCCGGTGACCACGACAAAGAAAATGCCGATCCACGCCCCGGCGCCGGATTTTGTAGATCAATCGACGGAGGCGGAGATTTTGGTGACCGGCATCAAGGTAGTTGATCTGCTGGCACCCTACGCAAAGGGTGGCAAGATCGGCCTATTTGGCGGCGCCGGCGTCGGCAAGACCGTGATCATCATGGAACTGATCAACAATATCGCCAAGGCGCATGGCGGATATTCGGTGTTCGCGGGCGTGGGCGAACGCACCCGCGAAGGCAACGATCTCTACCACGAGATGATCGAATCGGGTGTTATCGAATTGGAAGGCGCAAACTCGAAAGTGGCTCTGGTCTACGGCCAGATGAACGAACCGCCCGGTGCGCGTGCACGAGTTGGTCTCTCTGGCCTCGCCCAGGCGGAATATTTCCGCGATGAGGAAGGCCAGGACGTGCTGCTTTTTATCGACAATATCTTCCGCTTTACCCAGGCGGGCTCGGAAGTGTCCGCCCTTTTGGGCCGCATGCCGTCGGCGGTGGGCTATCAGCCTACACTTGCCACCGAAATGGGCAACCTGCAGGAGCGAATCACCACTACCCAGAAGGGATCGATCACATCGGTGCAGGCAATTTATGTCCCGGCCGATGATCTCACGGACCCGGCGCCGGCGACATCGTTCTCGCATCTCGACGCCACCACTGTTCTGTCGCGCCAGATCGCCGAGCTCGGAATTTATCCGGCGGTGGATCCGCTTGATTCGACCTCGCGCATGCTCGATCCACGGATTGTCGGTGACGAGCATTACCAAGTGGCGCGCGAAGTGCAGCGTGTGCTACAAACTTACAAATCGCTGCAGGACATCATCGCCATTCTCGGCATGGACGAGCTATCAGAAGAAGACAAACTTACCGTCGCCCGAGCGCGCAAAATTCAGCGTTTCCTGTCACAGCCGTTCTTCGTCGCCGAAGTGTTCACCGGCGCGCCGGGTAAGCTAGTCGATCTCAAAGACACCATCTCGAGTTTCAAGGCGATCTGCGCCGGCGAATATGACGATCTGCCAGAAGCTGCCTTCTACATGGTTGGTGCCATTGAAGAAGCCGTTGAAAAAGCCAAACAAATGGCCGCCGAAGCGGCTTAAAAGATAGGCGAAGACTTAAAGGATAGGCAAATATTGTGGCAGATACCTTTCAGTTTGAGCTCGTTGCGCCTGAAAAACTGATTTATTCGGACGATATCGAGTTTGTCGTGGTGCCGGGGGCGGAAGGCGATTTTGGTGTGTTGCCGGGTCATGCCCTGCTGCTATCAACGGTCCGGCCGGGAATTATCGAAATATTTGAGAACGACAAGCCGAAGGAGCGTTTTTTCGTCGGTGGCGGATTTGCTGAAGTGACACCAGAGCGCTGTACAGTTCTGTCGACAGAGTCGGTTAATCTTAACGATATAGATGAAAGCGCAGCCCGACAGCGGCTGGATACAGCGGAGCGCGACCTGAACGAGGCAACTTCCGATTCAGATCGCGAAAAATGCGAAAAAGCACTTGAGGTGGCACAGACACTCCTCGCCGCCTGCTCGCAAACATTATAAAAATCAGTGGGTCAATCCATACGACAATCAGCAGGCTTGCCCGACTCGCTAACCTGCTTATAATCTTAGGAAACTGACGTCTGCTAGGTTGCGGTCGCGGGTGAGCGGTTATGGGACATTGGACACTCGATGATATTCCCTGGGACAGTTTTGAGCCGGGTAAGCTAGACTCTGAACTTCTCAAACTAGTCAAGGCGGCCTGCATGGTTGAACACCATAGTGGCGCCTACGGGCAATACCTCTGTGCCATTTTCAGCGATGAGCCAAACGTCTGCGAAGACGCGATGAACTGGTCCAAGGAAGAAGTCCAGCACGGCCAAGCGTTGCGCCGCTATGCGGAGCTCGCCGATCCGAATTTCGATTTTGACGACGCGTTTACGCGCTTCTCCAAGGGCCACCCCATCGACGTCGACGCTGAACAATCCATCCGTGGTTCGCGGTGTGGCGAAATGGTGGCGCGATGCGCGGTCGAGGTCGGCACCTCATCCTATTACAGCGCGCTGCGCGATTCTATCGACGAGCCGGTGTTACGCGAAATATGCCGCAATATTGCTGCGGACGAGTTTCGCCATTACAAGCTGTTCTATCGTTACGCCAAACATTTTCAGAAAATTGAGGGTGTCAGCCGCTGGGCGCGCTTCAAGATCGTATTGGGGCGCTTTTTCGAAACCGGTGACGATGAGCTGAGCTATGCCTATTATTGCGGATCAGGCGACACCGCGCCCTACGTCCGCAAACAAGCTAATATCGCCTGTATGGCGCGCACACTGCCGCTCTATCGCTTCGGTCACGTACAACTTGGCGTCGGCATGACTCTGAAATCAGCCGGTATCAAGCCTCAAGGCATACTCGGCAAATGCATCACCCGCGTGAGTTGGATCGCCTTCAGGATTTATGCCAGACATTTGCAACGTGCAGCAGGTTACGTCTAATGGCTGATGGGCCAAAGTCGGCGGCCACCGCCGACGCCATGCCCCAACAGGACAGATTACATCAAATAAATCTCGGTTTTTCGCCTGAGGAAGATCGCCTTTTGCTGCGCATCAACACCACCGGGCAAACCGAATATTGCCTGTGGCTGACGCGGCGTTACGTAAAACTGCTGTGGAAATTGTTGACTCAATCAGTGGAAAGACTGCCCGAGGTTAGCGCACAGTCGGCCCCGGAAGCTCGCGCAGCGGTGAAATCCTTTCAACGCCAAGAGGCTCGCCAGGTCGCGGATTACTCCAAGAGTTATGACGATGGCCAGGCCACTCGGCCGCTTGGCGAGGTGGCGGCGCTCCTGGTTGGTGTGCGTGCCGGGCCGGGGAAGAACGGTACCCAACTTATCCTGCAAACCAAAGATGGCCGCGCTATCAATTTGAGCCTGGAACTCAAGCTGCTTTATTCGCTGTTAGACCTGTTGGTCTCAAGCACTAAACAGGCTGAATGGAACCTTAATTTGAGGGCTGAAGACGCGGCGGTAGCAGCAGCCGTAGCGCCGAATCCGGACGAGCCCGTTCACTAGGCCCCTCTAAATCTCGGCGGTCCCCGCCGCGCTGCCGCCCTAAAGAAAAGCTGAAAATTCCTTGACCAGCGCGGTATAGAGTTGGCGTTTGAAGTCAACAATGTTGCGCGTTAGGTCGGTCGCCGAAGACCAGCGCCATTCAGAGAATTCTGGCTCTGCCTTGGCGATATCGATATCACTGTCACGGCCATGAAAGCGTATGACATACCATTTCTGGCGCTGTCCCTTGTAACGTCCACCCCAAGCCAATTTTGCCATCTCCGGTGGCACATCGTACTGGTGCCAGCCGCGCGAGACGGCGATGATCTCTGCTAGACCGGAAGAGACACCGGTTTCTTCGTTCAGTTCGCGCAACGCTGCCGCCTCTGAAGTCTCGCCGAGATCAATGCCACCTTGCGGCATCTGCCAAGCTTCTGCAGTAACACCAATGCGCTGGCCCACCCAGACAAGGTGAGCGGAATTGAGCAGAATAATGCCGACAGCTGGCCGGTACTCGGAGGTTGTATCCGGAGGGAGGTTGGTCGGCGAATAGTGAATTTCATGGTTCATCAATTGGCCTGCTTGTCGACTAGTGCAGTTACGGGAACGATCTCAATACCGCGCGCTTTGAGTATCGGCAGCCACGCCGCCATGCGCTGGAGGGTGATCGGGAAGGGTCGGGCCACAACCAGGGCGACGCCGCGCACACGCGAATCGTCCTCCGCCGCCGCAAAGGATTGATCAATCGCGCTGAGCGTCGGTTCGTGGTCGAGGAAGCGGTCACTAACGGCGCTCGGCAACTGCATTTGTCTTGCCAGGTCCCCGGCGACGCTCTTGCTAGTCGAGCGGCTGTCGACAAACATAAGGCCGCGCCCCTTGAGGGCGCGGAGGATTGGGCGGAGCGGGTTAGGCGAAGCGGTAAATCGCGAACCCATATGATTGATCACGCCAACATAGCCTTTGAAGCGTCCGAGCAGCCAATTAAGGCGGGCGATGTTTTCGCTTGGATTGAGCGAGGTGAGGAGCGTGTGGGGACCCGGGTCATCGGCGGGATAGGAGATCGGTTCCATCGGTAAATCCAGCAGTACCTCATGGCCCGCCTCGCGCGCTGCCGCCACATCTACTTCCAAACCTGTGCCATAGGGAGTGAAGGACAGCGTCACCTCTTTTGCCAAACGGATGGCGCGCTGAGTGGCATCAGAGGAAAGCCCGAGGCCCGACACAATGATAGCCAGGCGCGGCAGACCGGTTGCCGGCTCAACAGCATGGCCATAGATGCGCCACGGCTCGCGACCATCGGGACCAATAATTGGCAGGACGCCTTGGTTAGTTTCCTGCAGAAGTGTGGGATCCGGGAGCGCGAGTGCAATGGCCTGGACGGACTTGCGCGGTGTGGCGATCGTGACATCAACCGATGGCGCCCCATCGCGCGCCGACTTGTCGCGAGCGACATCTTCCGAGATAGCCGCTTTTTTCATGCCATCATCAATACCTGGCTGGTGCACCGCGGCGGTTCTTGCCTCTTTGTCCGCCGCCACTCCCGTTTCCCCGGTGTCTTCCGGTGTATCGGGCACCTTAGGTTCAGGTGTCGGCGCGGCGGTCGCATTGGTTTGTTTACTCTCCAGGTAGACAATTACCGTTGCGTCCTCGTAGCTGCCCGACCGTCCGGGGGATTCGTCTGCGCTCAAAGCCAGCCAAGCCAGCACACCGCCGACAACCAATACAAGCAGTACCGCCGCGAATGCCGGCGAGTTCACAGATAAATTCTTCGGTCGAGGGCATATCGGGCGGTCTTTTCCGCGCGCCTTGGAAGGCTGTTCAGACGGATCGCTCAAAGCGGCGAGACTACCCTCCCCGACGCCTTACATGATCAATTGACCACCGTACTCGACAAAAGCTGTAGGCCGCGCAACAGATCTAGAGCCCGGGCTAGTTGGTAATCGTAGGGCGCTCTGGACGAAGCGTCAGCGCTATTTTCTGTGCTGCTCTCGTGACCCTCAACACCCTCGGGCGCACCGGCCGCATCGTCCGCGCCATTATCCTGCTCGTTGCTTAAGCTATTACGAAAATCGGCCTCGCTGTGCCGCGGCGCGCGGGTAAATTGCTCGATCTTGGCCTGTTCGACAAGGATATCAGGGCTGATGCCGCGCGCCTGAATGGAAGTGCCAGACGGGGTATAATAGCGCGCCGTGGTTAGACGCATGGCGCCATGCCCGCCCAGCGGGATAACTGTCTGCACCGATGCCTTGCCAAACGAACGGGTGCCCAAAACGATGGCACGGCGATGGTCCTGGAGCGCTCCAGCAACGATCTCAGAGGCGGAAGCGGAGCCGCCATTGATCAGCACTATTATCGGCATGCCGTCGATCAGATCGCCGGATTTGGCGTTGAAACGTTGGATTGAATCAGGCCGGCGACCACGCGTCGATACGATCTCGCCCTGAATCAAAAATGAGTCGGAGACCGAGACCGCCTGGTCTAAGAGACCGCCAGGATTGTTGCGAAGATCAAGCACCAGCCCCTTCAGAGTCTCGCCATATTCAGTACGCATTTTGTTGATCTCACGCTCCAAATCCCGCGTGGTTTTTTCGGAGAATGAGGAAATACGCACATAGGCGACATCATTGTCTTCCATACGGGTTCGGACCGAGCGGATGGTGATCACGGCGCGGATGATTTCAACATCGAAGGACGCCTCGGTACCGGGCCGCTGAATGGTCAACACGATACCCGAATCGATGGGGCCACGCATCTTCTCGACTGCTTCGCCCAGGGTTAACCCAAGGATCGATTCGCCGTCGAGATGGGTGACATAATCGCCCGATGCCAGACCGGCACGCTGCGCCGGGGTATCGTCGATCGGCGTAATGACTTTGACGAAGCCGTTTTCATCCATCGTCACTTCGATGCCAAGACCGCCGAACTCGCCACGCGTCTGGGTCTGCATATCCTCGAAATTCTTGGCGTTCAGATAGCGAGAATGGGGATCAAGCGAGCTCAACATGCCGTTTATCGCCGCTTCAATCAGCTCGCTGTCACTGACCTTTTCAACATAATCAGCGCGCACCCGCTCAAATACATCACCAAACAGATTCAATTGCCGGTAGGTGTCATCACTCGCCGCTTGCACCGTAAGCGGTAAAATAAACAGTGCGAAGCCAGCCACGCCAGCCAAAAATCTAATACACATATCAACCACTTACTTTGATAGTTTCTGCCGCCAGCCAAGGCAGCGGGTTAATCGGGTGACCGTCTCTGCGCAATTCTACATAGAGATGCGGCTTCGCTTCAGCAATCGCCTCCATCACACCAACCGGCTCGCCCACCAGCACACGCTGATCCAGCAACACATCTATCCGTCCCATGCCGGCCAGCAGAGTATGATATCCTTCGCCATGGTCTATGATCAAGAGTAGGCCATACTCGCGGAAACGCCCAGCGAAAGCCACCCGGCCGTCATATGGCGCTACAATCTGGGCAGTTGCCCGGGTCTCGATGACGATTCCCTTGGTCGTGAGGCCGAGCGCCGTAGTTTCGTCAAACTTGCTGACCAATTGACCGCGCGCCGGCGTCGAAAATGCACCGCGCGCCGCGCTGGCCGGGGAGCGCACCGGTACCAGCGCAACAATCTGCTCATCATGATCAGCACCTTGGCTGTTTTCATCTCCCGCCGGTTGTTCCGCGTCAAGCGAGACCACCATGCCAGACCCGCCTTCGCCAGGTGGCATGATCTCCACCAATGGGCGGATGTTGGTCGCGCTTTCCGCCGGCTCAGTTGTAATCAGTGCGGCTCCTGCATGCCTTTCAAGATTCCAGCGTTGCGTGTCCTCATTCACCAGCTGATCCAGCAATTCCTGCAATGTGCTCGCCTCGTCCGCAAGACGGGCTAACGTTGCCTCGGCCTCGATCTGCTGTAGCTCCGTCCGGTTATAAATCTGGATTTTGCGCGCCAATAGGAGACCGAGATGCGAGCGCTGAGATTCCAGGCGCTCAGCCTCCTTGTCGATCAAACGACGTTGCGCGAAAATTGCTTCACCGATTTGGGTCAATCCACGCAGCTGATCGCCAAGTAAATCAGAAAGAGCGTCAAGTTGGCCAGCCACGGCGCCGAGCAACAATCGGGCATGGGAAATTTCTTGGATTGAAGCCGGCGAGAAGATCAGCAGATCGGCCGGTGTGCGGCTGATGCGCTGCAAGGCGGCGAGGGTCCTGGTCAATTCTTCGCGGCGACGTGTGAGCGTTAGTTGTTTGTCGCCGCGTTCAATTTCAAGCGCGGTCAAATGGTTTTCGAGGACACTAATATTGGCCTCTAAATCCTGCGCCGCGGCAGCGGAATCGACCAGCTCGCGCCGCACGCGATGAACTTCCCGTTTGATTTCAGAAACTTGCGTATCGAGTTCCGCTTTGGCACGCCGACCAGCAACGAGTGCGTCTTCAGTCTCGCTCAGCGCCTGCCCGGTTATTTCGATGTTCTGAGCGGCCAAATCTTGGCTGACCAAATCTTCAGCCAAGCCCTGCTCGGCAAAAGATACCGCCAGCACCGCCGATAAAAGCGAAATACGATAGCTGTGGCGCACCGGCCGGGGGCGCTTAAGCCGGTACCGCACGCCGCCTGCGCCCACTAGGCGCACCGAGAAGCGAGTGCCCGGTCATTTGTGGTGGAATGTCGAGCGCCATCATATCGAGCAGCGTGGGCGCCACATCCGCTAGCAGCCCATCACGCAGCTCCCCGCCAATTGCGGATTCGGCGATCAGTATCGCGGGCACGCGGTTGGTGGTGTGCGCCGTATGGGTGTCATCGCCGGCCGTATTCAGCATACGTTCGGCGTTTCCGTGATCGGCGGTAATCAAGGCTGCGCCGCCAACCTGCCCGAGCGCCGAAATCATCTGACCGAGACAGCCATCAACGGTTTCCACCGCCCTGACCGCAGCTGGCATGATCCCGGTATGGCCGACCATGTCTGTGTTGGCATAATTCACCACGATCAAATCGAAGCGTTCACTGAGAGTGGCCTCGACCAAGCGGTCGGTGATTTCCCGCGCCGACATCTCCGGCTGCAAATCATAGGTTGCGACTTTCGGCGAGGGTACCAATATGCGCTCTTCGCCAGCAAACACAAACTCTTCGCCGCCATTAAGGAAAAACGTGACATGGGCGTATTTCTCCGTCTCGGCGAGGCGCAATTGCGTTCTCCCAGCAGCGGAAACCACCTCTCCCAACACATTCTCGAGCGGGCTACTGGGAAACAGGCACGTCATGAATTCATTCAGGTCACGCGAATATTGCACCAGCCCGAGTGCCGCGGCAAAATTGATCCTGCGCGGCCGGGCGAAGCCATCGAAAGCCGGGTCGAGGAACGCGCCCAACAATTGGCGCGCGCGGTCAGCGCGAAAATTGGCCATGAGCAACGCATCCCCGTCCACCATGCCAGGATAGGCGGCAATCACCGCCGGCGCCATAAACTCGTCACTTTTACCAGCAGCATAAGCAGCAGCCAGCGCTGCCTGGACATCCAGCGCCGGGGTTCCCGTCGCTTCGGTCATCGAGAGATAGGCGCGCGTAACTCGCTCCCAGCGCTGATCGCGATCCATCGCCCAGTAGCGTCCGCACATAGTGCCGATGGAGAATTGCCGCGCCCCTGCAACGTCCGTCTCAAATTTGCGGACATACTCCCCAGCCGAGGTCGCTGGTGTATCTCTCCCGTCGAGAAAGGCGTGCAACGTCACCGGTACGCCAGCGCTGTCAAGAATGTTGACCAATGCCGCGATATGATCTTGATGCGAGTGCACGCCGCCCGGCGATAGCAGGCCCATCAGATGGCAGCGCCCACCGCTACGGCGCAATTTATCGATGAAATCCGTCAGCGCCGGCAAGCTAGCCAACGAGCCATCGGCGATGGCCGAATCGACACGTGGTAAGTGTTGTAATACGGCTCGCCCGGCACCTAAATTCATGTGCCCGACTTCAGAATTTCCCATCTGCCCACGCGGCAGCCCAACATCGCGGCCCGAACATTGTAGCAAGCTGTGCGGATATTTAGCTAATAGGGCGTCCCACACCGGTGTGTGTGCCGAGGCGATGGCATTATCGGCGCTAGCGGGGGCCTCCCCCCAACCATCAAGCACGCATAATACCATGGGGCGGGGAACCCTATTCATCACCGTCTCTATTCACTTTGCTCGTCATGCGTTCCTACTTCCTATGCCACGCGGGTCATTTCAAGCCCGGTGATACGGATGACCGCTGAGGATACTTGCGGCGCGCCACAGCTGCTCGGCCAACATCGCACGCACCAGCAAATGCGGCCATACCATTGGGCCCAAGGAGAGCGTGAGATCGGCGCGCTTCAGCACCACCGCGCCGTGACCGTCAGCGCCACCGATGAGAAACGCCACACAGGGCACACCATCGTCGCGCCAGGCGCCGATCCGGCGTGCAAACTCCTCGCTTGACAACATCTTTCCGCCGCCGTCAAGGGCGATGACCAACGCTCGCTCGGGGACCGCGCCGAGCAATAGGTCGGCCTCGCGCTGCTTGCGCTTTTCCACGTTGAGGGGGCGGATTTCCTGTAATTCCCGAAGGTTATGTGGCCAGGGCAAACGCGCCATATAGTCATCAAAGATGCGCGTTGTTGGCTCGTTGCGTGCACGGCCGATGGCAAGAACAGCTATTCGCACATGCCGAACATCGCTATAGCGCGCCCTCCGAGACGTCGTCTGCCGGGTCGAGCGGCAGATCCGCCAGCCACATTTTTTCTAGATTGTAGAATTCGCGCACCTCGGGCCGGAAAACATGGACTATTACATCACCGGTATCGATTAGTACCCAATCGCAGGCCGGCAGGCCCTCGACAGCGACCGCTCTGCCCGATAATGCCTTTGCCGCCTTGCGCACGCGTTCAGCTGCGGCGCCAACCTGGCGCTGCGAGCGGCCTGTCGCGACGACCATATAATCGGCAATATCGGATTTTCCGTTTAAGCCGATGGTCACAATCTCTTCGGCCTTGATCTCTTCGAGCTCCATGATAACGGCTCTGCGCATGTTCTCAGCAGCGCTATCTGTCGAAACGGCCTTCTTTTTCGGCTTTGTTATGGGCCGTCTCCCCTTTCATTGCTCGAGCCTGCTGCGCTGGCGCGAATGGCGCTGGCCGAAGCTGCGTGCAGCCGGCCATAAAAATATGTCCAAACCGGCGGATGCTGTAGGACAAGCAAACGCGCCGACCGTTCAGGCAAGCGATGGCGGCCAAAACGTTTGAGCGGCTTGCTTGCGGAGGCAGATTGAGCATAGGTCCGACGATCGAATATCGCAATGGGAAGGGCTTGGAAGATATCCTGCCAACGGTGCCAACGCTCGAAATCTGCCAAATTGTCGGCACCCATCACCCAAACGAAGCTATGGCGCGGATAGCGGCGGCGGAGACGCTCAATTGTGTCAGCGCTGTATGGACTGTGCCAACGCTGTTCGCAATCGCTCACATGAATCGCCGGGTGGCGGACGAGACGCCGCGCCGCGGCCAGACGCTGTTCAAATGGCGCCATGCCGCGCTCCGGTTTAAGCGGATTTTGTGGCGAGACTAGCCACCAGAGTTCATCGAGATCGAGCCGTTTGATTGCCTCAAGGCTAACATGAAGATGGCCTTTATGCGCCGGATTGAACGAGCCACCAAACAAGCCGACTCGCGGGCCGCCTGCGGGCGCGGCAGTCTGCAATCGCACCGGGCGGGCACGCGATACTGGGCGCTTTAAAGGTTTCAGCGGTTTCAGGGGCGCACCTGGCCGGCGCCATGGACTTTGTATTTATAGGTCGTCAATTGCTCGACACCGACCGGCCCACGAGCATGTAGCTTGCCATTGGAAATCCCAATTTCCGCGCCCATGCCGAACTCGCCACCATCGGCAAACTGGGTCGAAGCGTTGTGCAGCACGATGGCACTGTCGACTTCGCCCAGAAAACGCGCAGCAGCGGCTTGATCTTCGCTAATGATGGCGTCGGTATGGTGCGAACCATGCAGATTGACGTGGCGGATGGCGTCTTCCAGCGACGCGACCACGGCAACAGAAATGATGGCATCGAGATACTCGGTATCCCAATCGACGGCGCTGGCGGCAACGGCGGTAGAATCGAGGGCGCAGACTTCTGCATCGCCGCGTACTTCGCAGCCAGCTTCATGTAGCGGCGCTAATATCGCCGGCAGCATGGCCAGTGCGGCGCGGTCGATCAGCAAGGTCTCAGCAGCACCACAGATGCCTGTACGGCGCATTTTTGCATTAAACGTCACGTCACGCGCCTTCTCCGCATCCGCCACGGCATGAACATAAACATGGCAAATACCATCGAGATGGGCCAACACTGGTATTCGGCTCTCCTCCTTGACGCGCTCAATCAGCGAGCGCCCCCCGCGTGGCACGATGACATCGACATTCTCGTCCATCACCAACAGGAACCCGACTGCAGCTCGGTCCTTGGTTGGCACTAGTTGAACGCAATCTGCCGGTAAGCCAGCCGCACTCAGGCCACGCCGCAAGCAGGCCGCTATGGCGTGCGACGAATGGAAGCTCTCCGAGCCTGCGCGTAGGATGGCGGCGTTGCCCGACATCAGGCACAGCGCGCCGGCATCGGCGGTCACATTGGGCCGCGATTCGTAAATAATGCCGATCACGCCAATTGGCACCGAGACGCGTTGGATTCGCAAGCCATTCGGCCGCAACCAGTCGCCCAGCGCTCGGCCGACCGGATCATCGAGTGCCGCGACCTTGCGCATGCCGGTGACCATGGCATCGATACGTGCAGTATCTAGGACGAGGCGGTCGAGCATGGCATCATTCAGTCGGGCTGCGCGCGCAGCGGCCATATCCTCGACATTAGCTTGGATGATATCGTTGCGTGCCACTGCGATGGCATCCGCAGCCGCTTCGATAGCGGCTTGTTTAGCCGCCGTGGGGGTGCCCGCGAGCACCCGCGCGGCGGCGCGAGCGTTAGCGCCTAGCACCGCCATCTGTGCTTCCAAAGCGTTCGATTCGATCGATTCTACGGCGCTCATACTACGCGCTTTCTTCCAACACCAGATCGTCCCGGTGGATTATGGCATCGCGGCCACGGTATCCGAGTATGCGTTCTATTTCACCCGTTTTGTGGCCCATGATACGGCGTGCATCCTCTGCAGAATAGGCGCTTAGACCGCGCCCGATCAGGCCACCGGCGGTGCCCTTGACGGTGACTGCTTCGCCGCGCTCAAATTCGCCCTCGACCGCACCGACTCCGGCCGGCAACAGGCTGCGACCAGCTATGAGTGCCGCTTCAGCACCGGCATCGATTGTGAGCATTCCGCGCGGCTGCAGGCTGCCGGCTATCCATTTCTTGCGTGCCGCGCGCGGCGTCGCCTTGGAAACAAACCAAGTGCAGCGCGCGCCAGCGCTGAGCGCTGCGACGGGGCGCTCAACGTCACCACGTGCGATGACCATATGGCAACCAGCGGCCATCGCAATGCGCGCCGCCGCGAGTTTGGTCTGCATACCGCCGGACGCATCGGCCGAACCGGCGGAGCCCGCCGCCGCCTCGATCTTGGGCGTGATCACATCGACGCGGGGAATCCATTCGGCTGCGCTGTCGCGCGACGGATCGGCGCTATACATGCCGTCGATGGTGGACAGCAGCAACAGGGTATCGGCGCTCATCATGGCGGCCACCCGTGCCGCCAGACGGTCGTTGTCGCCGAAGCGGATTTCCGCCGTCGCCACGGTGTCGTTTTCATTAATGATCGGCACCGCTCTGGCGGCCAATAGCGTGTTGATAGTGTTCCGCGCATTGAGATAACGGCGGCGCTCTTCGGTGTCGTCGATGGTCAGCAGAATTTGTGCCGCCATGATCTGGTGCGCGGCAAGGGCTTCTTGGTAAGCGTGGGCGAGGCGGACTTGGCCACACGCCGCCGCCGCCTGCTTCTCCTCGAGCTTGAGCGGCCCGACGGCAAATCCTAGATGACGCCGACCGACGGCGATGGCACCCGAGGTGACGATCATCACCTCGACGCCGGCACTGTGCAATTGGACAACATCCTCGGCGAGCCCAGCCAGGCGGGCGCGTTGAATGGCTCCCGCCGCTTCATCGACTAACAGAGCGGAGCCTATCTTGATAACCAGGCGGCGCGCCTGCCGAAGGTCGGGCGTTGTAACGGGCGTCATGAGTAGCTAGCCAACGGATCGTAAACCCGCTTTTTTGGTTTTCCGCCGGCAGCGGCAGCTTCTACTTCTGCAGCCGCGCTCTTTTTGTCTTCGACAGCACGCCACAATCCGCGCAGCGCCTCTTCCACGCCTTGGCCCGAAGCGCCAGAAAGGGCAGCCACGGGGCCTCCTACCGCTGCTGCCAAGGACTTTAGCCGGCGGTCGCGCTGTACGGCGTCCAAGGCATCACATTTGTTGAGGCAAACGATTTCCGGCTTCTCGGCCAATCCTTCACCGTATGCGGACAGTTCGCCGCGCACGCTGCGGTAGGCCGCGCCCGGATCTAGTTCAGTGCCATCGACAAGATGCAACAGCACAGCGCAACGCTCGATGTGGCCAAGAAAGCGGTCTCCCAGGCCCGAGCCTTCATGCGCGCCTTCGATCAACCCGGGAATATCGGCCAGCACATAATCATGACTGTCGACCACCACCACGCCGAGCTGCGGTTTGAGGGTAGTGAAAGGATAATCGGCGATCTTCGGCCGAGCCTGGCTGACAGCGGCAAGAAAGGTCGATTTGCCAGCGTTTGGCAAACCGATGATACCGGCATCAGCAAGCAGTTTTAAGCGCAGCCATACCCAACGTTCCTGCAAATCCTGACCCGGATCGGCACGCTGCGGCGCACGGTTGATCGAGGACTTATAATGGCTGTTGCCATAGCCGCCGTTACCGCCCTGGGCGAGCACGATGCGCTGACCTGGCTGAGTGATGTCAGAAATCAGTGTTTCGCGATCTTCTTCGAAGAGCTGCGTGCCGAGCGGAACCTTAAGGACTAGGTCGGGTGCGTTGGCGCCGGTGCGCTGAGAGCCCTCACCATGGCGGCCACGCGCTGCCCGGAAATGCTGTTTGTAACGGAAATCAATCAGGGTGTTGAGGTCACTCACGCCGACCACCACCACCGAGCCGCCGCGCCCGCCATTGCCACCGTCAGGCCCGCCGAGCGGTATGTTACGCTCGCGCCGGAAAGCGACACAGCCGTTGCCGCCAGCGCCGCTCGCGACATATACCTTGGCTTGGTCCAAAAAGCGCATGTGATTTCTCTAGTGGCAAACTGCCCAGACCACAAAAAACAAAAGGGAGCGGCGCGCCGCTCCCTCGTTAGCCGTGCGCCGAATATCTGGAGCTAGACTGCCGGCTCTACATTAATTACGGATTTTCCACCGGATTTGTTGGCGAACTTCACCCGTCCCTCGACAAGAGAGTAAAGGGTGTGGTCGCGCCCCATGCCAACATTCTCGCCGGGATGCCACTTGGTCCCACGCTGGCGCGCAATGATATTTCCGGCAATAACAGCTTGGCCGCCAGATTTCTTGATTCCAAGGCGTCGGCCAGCGGTATCGCGACCGTTGCGGGAACTACCACCTGCCTTCTTATGTGCCATTACGACGTCTCCTCGTCTTTCGATATGTCCGTGGACTTGTCTTTGGTTTTGTCCGCAGCGCTTTTCCTAGTCGGTTTTTTCTTGGCCGCCAATTTTTTTGCTGTCGCGGCCTTGCCTTTCGGCTTGGCGGCGCTCTTAGCCTTGGCAGTCGGCTTGGCCTTGGCTATTTTTTTGGCTGCTGTTTTCCTCACTGCTGCCTTCTTTTTAGCCGGCTTCTTTTCAGTTGCGGGCTTGGGCGGCGTAAAGGTTTCGCCCTGGGCAAGAATCTCTTCGATGCGCAGCACCGTTTGGTTCTGCCGGTGGCCCTGAGTGCGGCGAAAATTCTTACGTCGCTGCTTGCGGAAAACCAGGATCTTGTCGGCGCGGTTATGCTCGAGCACCGTGGCTGCGACGCGCGCGCCAGCGACCAACGGTTGGCCCAGTGTCAAGCCGTCGTCTCGGCTCATGGCCAGCACATCGGTCAGTTCAACAACCTCCCCAGCTGACAATGAAAGCCGTTCAACCCTTATGACATCGCGCGGCGAAACACGGTACTGCTTCCCGCCGGTTTTTATGACAGCGAACATTGCTTTTTAATTCCAGAATTCATGTGTGTGTGGGCTCTTGCAGCCTCGGCGCGGCACTATAGCGCGGCAGGCTGTACTGTCAATATGCGGCGCCGCGATTACAGGTCGGCGATATGCCGAATATCCGGCCCTTTTTACCGACATCAGCAATGGTTTAGTCGCCCTGTCCGTGCCCCTCTCCTTTCTTCCATCCACCGACATATTTGCCGTCAACCAGAAAGGTGTGGGTGCTCCGTCCGCAGGGTTTATCATCCCTGAATTCACCGACAAATTTTTGCCATCGGCAGAGACGGTGCCAAAACAATTATGCCAAGTGTACTGGGTATAACTGCTAGGACATTTGGGCAGGGTTCTCATAGGAAAAGTCTCACAGGAAATCGAGAAATGGGGAAATTGAATGAACTTTCCTGTGATGACCCTGAGACTTCACTTCGATTTCCTAATCCATCGCAGACTTACATCACCACTGCCCCACCTTTTTCGTAACCTTTTTTTAGATTGCCCTATTTCCACGAGAAAGACCCCACAGCACTGAGTCTGTAGGGTCTTCAACGATGTAATCTCCGAGGGATATCCGAGAATTCCCACAGATAGATACTTGTTAGTTTCACCACAGGGAAGTTCAACGGGATTTTCTTTAACTGATAATTATTTTTTTACCATATTTAATTCATCAAACTCCTTTGAAGTGCCACCCTCGTTATCCAATATTTTTCCAAATACTTTCATTTCAAACCATTCTACAAACTCTTTGTCTCTACCTTGTTTCCAAAAGGTCCATGTCGGAACTCCCATTTTTGTCTCCATAATACCCGACTTGATCAGATGCATTCTTATGCTTAAATGACTTTCATCTACTACCTTATTTTTAAACTGGTCATAACTGTCAAAAATATCTACCAGGCATGTTTGAATCCATAGGGTCATTCTCCAATAATCATAGTCCTCAAATTCCTCTTCTCTCCAATTTCTACTAAGTAATTTTGCAAAATTTTCATTATGTGAGGATTCAAAATATCGTCTATATAATCTTTCATTTAATTTATATCCAAAATGTAATTTCATTATTATTCTATTTTGACGAATTTGAATACCAAGGTAAATGACAGACGCTACCATGGCAAAGCTAGTTATAACTTGAGCAACATCGACTATAATATCACTCATCATTTTCATTCCCTTCTATAAACGATACGGTATAGGAATTCTATTCACTGTGCGTAGTTTTTTTTAGGTATTTACAGAAAATTAGTGACTAAATTCGATCGTCGCTCTCTCCTTTGCCGACGCACAATTTACGCAACTTGGGTTTCCTTCAGGCAAATTATTTTGATTAAGCAAACTAATCATTTCTGACGCCTTATCGGGTATCCACTCTGATTTCCATCGGTAAGGGATCAGGGTTTCGCTAAATTCCATTTTCCCTAAAAATCCGTCTGCGTTCCTATTCGCATTGCAAACGAGAAAATAAGAAATCGAAGCAACTTCAAACCCCATCTCTTGAAGCAGAAAGGCATAAAAATCCATTTGTACTCTATAACCGTCATGATATGGGTCAGCGAGATATGGTTCTGGAGTAAGAGGTTTGGTATTTGCTTGAGATTTATAGTCTACAACCACTAGTTTGCCGTCATCGGTATTCTGCCAAATATCATCCACTCCGCCCGTCAGAATGATATTCGTGTCATTAAAGCGAGACATCAGTCCGTGATGGAGTGAATCCCGCCACCGATCCAAATCTGGATGTCGAAATGGGACTAAATTCTCTAATCCGTTTTCTATGAATAAACGGTGAGGAATTTGTTTTGAACGGCATTCATCAAATTCCTTTTTCAACAAGTAGTCAGTAGTTGCGTTCAATGTCCATCCCGGCGTGCCTGGTGAGACCAACCCCTTTACCCTGTCTAAATAGAAGCACCTTTGACAAGTCAGAAAATCTGAGAATTTACCTCTACTGATTTTGAAATCATCTGTTTGCCCAGGTATATAGATCGAAGATTTCCGTGACCTCAATCCACTGGCAGGAATCAGTTCTTTTTTTGAGTTTCGTTTGAGGTCTATCATTATTACAGCACTCCGAATCAAACCATTTGAACCTGCTCTAACTCGCGGAAAGCGTGGTAATCGTCAGGCAAAGTATAGCGGTCAGCTTTTTCATAGAAAAACTCTGACAGGAAATGGAAGAAATGGGGAGTCTGGACGGAGCTCTACTCGACACCCTTTGTATTTCTTAAGGACATATTCACGCGCTACCATAATGATATCAAGATAGTTGAAATTCTTTCTTTAAATACGAGATAATTTTATCTGATTCATATAACCATTCGGTATGTTTTGAGCTGTGATCAATTCGCAGGCATGGAACCTTGTGTTTTCCACCACCAGTTATTAATTCCTCTTTGTGACTGATATTATTTTTTGCATCCTTTAACTCAATATTTAGAGAATATTTTCTTATTTGTCGCCTCACTTTAACGCAAAAAGGGCACGCATTAAATTGGTACAAACTGAGTTTTGATGTGATGGAATCAATTTCCTTCTGATCTTGATTTCCCCGTAAAATAGGTTTCGGTCTCGTAATGAATTCAAAAGAAAGAATTAATCTTCCCAATAACCATCTTATCAACGTCATAACGGTCTCCATTTAGATTAATGCTTACGAAGCAACTGGGGATAGGACGAGCAAGTAACTATCGCGCGTTACAGGGGTAGGTTCCACTCAACACCCTTTGTATTTCTTACGGACGCATTCACGGGAAAATTTCTGTGCTTCTGCAATTTGGGCAAAGGTCACTTTCTGCTCGACGCCATCCTTCAACCGAGCACTCATCTAGTTTCCATTAGTAGCACCAGGACTCCCCCACATTTGGACATAGACATAATCTTTTTGAACTCCCACACCCACGAATTACCTCGCACAAGGTTAAAGATATTTGCTCAGCAATTATAGCGAGACCGATGCCGAAGAACGAATTATTCCCGCATGACAGTGTATCAGCGATACCTCAAAATGACGAAATCGGAAAAAAATTTTGCTTTGAGATAGGGAATCCAAATTAGGGGATTTGGTATCCCCTACTTGTTGTGAACCACAGTGAATTAGGTGTAAACAGTCTTCAGCGGAGAGGTGACAGAGTGGTCGAATGTGCTGGTCTCGAAAACCAGTGTACGCTTTGCGTACCGTGGGTTCGAATCCCACCCTCTCCGCCAAATTCTATTGTTTAGCAAATAGTTACGCACGAAAAGGTAGATTTGCCGACGCATTCCCCTACTCGAAATACTGTGAAGGACGCATGAGCGGTATGGCGCGCGGTCTCATCCGCGAGTGCTCCCAACCCTGATCAGCATGGACATTTCCAAATACTCCTATCCGGGGCAAGCAGGTGGAATAGTAATAGGGCATGACCGAGATGCTAGGCTACAGCCGATATAGTGTGTGCACGGCAGTGTCCCTTAACGATAGCTCATGCGTAGACTAGTCTTTCCGCTCAAGCTCAAAAGGCGACCGTTCTCAGTCGCGGTGATTGGCTCGAATGTGGTATGGCCGGCTAGGGTGCCTTTGAGGTACACTGCACTCGCAAGGTAGATAGCTACCCCTAGCTCGCTCCGTTCGCCTATTGCTGGGTCAGTTGTCGTGATCCTCTCAGCATTGCCTGCCGCATTGCAATACACAGCGTTCTCAAGCCCCATCTCAACAGGCGTGCCTGCTGTAATGGTTATCCAGCCCGTGGGTTCGCGCGCGCCGATCATGGTGCCAAGCGCGATCGCCGCAACGAGTTCCGCAAGCACCGGATGTGGAGTGATCGCGTTGTGCAGTACGCCGACTATGGCGCCACTCTCCTCGTCCTGCCTGAGCGCAAAGCCAAGATCGGGCCGCCCGCCTGCTCGTTTGGTATTACGAAGATGAACGCCACCCCTGATGTCAATTGCGATGAGTCCGCAATCCGCCTCCGGGTTGGCATCAATCACCTGATCCACAGCCTCAATCGCGGAATTGCCCGAGACCAGAAGCCCCAGAGCTTCAGAATTCATCGCCTCGCCGCTCACTCCTGTGGTGAGCGGAATACGGTGGCCAGTAACAAGACCGCCTTTAGGATCAGCCACGAGATATTGGGCGAGTGGTTCGGGCCTATCGGGCCCACTCGAGATCAAGCCTGCAAACCGCGCCGTGGCAACTATGGCTGGCGGTTCAACTCCGGTTGTTTCTCCCTCGGTAAAGAGCGTCATTGAGCCACCGCGCTGGGTATCTGCACGGTACAACACACCATCATCGCTAATCGCCGCGAAAGTGACGAAACCTCTGATCGCGCCCGAGCCCACCATCTCAGCTGCCTTGAGCGCGTCGAAAACCGCCTGACCCGCATTCAATCCATACGCCCCAATCCCAATGGTCATCTGTCACCCTCAGTTTTCTGCGTGCACGAAGTCTAGCAGATCAAAGCATCGCACACTGACCAATACCCGGTAATTCGTTCAGTTAGAATGTTAGTGCATGGCTAGCCTTTGGTACACCAGAACGGTGGTTTCTGAGGCGGGTCGCCGATAGCCCACAGCACGCTTTACATCACAGATTTCGGCTCAGACCCCCACTCTGTTGCCTGAACCCTAGTACGCGAAGGGCTAGCCACGGCTGCCCGACACGAAAGATGGCACCTATTCCCCGCGTCGCGCACGCGGTTTCCAGACGTCAACGCGCCGAACATTACTGCGCTTAATAATCCCATGTCGGGCTGGGCAAAAATGAAAATACAGTTAGCCAAGGTCAGCAGTCCTACCGATTGGTAGCTGCACGACATCTGCTGCATGGTCGGCACTAATATGGCTGAACTGACAGTGCCACTCCTTACAATTTCCTAAATATTCAACCAGGAGTGAAGGCTCGACTATTGCATCCCACCATCACACCCTTCATTCAGCCAACGGCGCATGTTAGACGGTCGGCATGCAAATGACCGAGAAGAACAAACTCATCTTTGTCCCGATCCTGGCGATCTTAGGCGTGGTCTATAGTGCGCTTTTTCCAGTCAATCAGATGAGCCTCGAGAACGGCCTTCCGTTTATCGGATACGTTTTCTGGTTCAATCTGCTGGCGACGGTGGCTCTATTTATCGTTTCCATATACAGAAAGGAACTGCCCCGCCTTACTTGGCCGCATATCCGCGCTTATCTTTTGCTCGGCCTAGTTACGGTTGCCATACCGGTGCCGCTGTTCACCTTCCTCACAAGCAAGCTGCCTATTGGTATCATCACGCTTCTCCTGGTACTGGTGCCGCTTCTCACCTATGTGATTTCGTATTTTCTGCGCATTGAAAAGTTCCGCCTTTCCGGTGTGATCGGCCTATTACTCGGCTTGGGAGGCCTATTGTTTGTGCTCATTCCCAAGACCGGGCTGCCGGCACCAGATATGTTGGTATGGACCCTGGTGGCCCTGATCGGCCCACTCTGTTTCGCGCTCTGCAACGTCTTCGCCACTATCCTTCGTCCGCCAGGGACACCGTCGCTGATGATGGCAACAGGAATGTCAGCCGGTGCCACGGTGCTGCTGGCGCCAGTGATGGTGGCAAGTGGCCACGTCTTAGTGTTTCCCACCGCCACGCTCGACAGCAATCTTCCCATTCTTTACGCCGCCGCGATTACCGTAGTAGACCTCGTCGCTTGGTTTGCCGTCGTTCGCATTACCGGGCCAGTGTTTTTTTCGCAGCTCAACTATTTCATTGTCCTCGCCGGATTTGGCTGGGGTTACCTGCTGAACGACCAGCGCCACAGTTTCTATGTCTGGATCGCCACAGCATTTGCCTTTGCCGGTCTCGCTATCTTCACGCGTGGCGCTAAAAGCTATGAAGCGCGTGCAAAAGTGTCGGGGGCAGTGAAGGAGAACTAGCTAATTCACTACCAGTTGAATGGGTAACTTTCATGGAGCGTCTGCGGCGCACCTGTGGTAGCGGCAAACAGTTTGCTCACAATTATGGTCCTGTTGCTGAAATTCCATGTCTCGGAAGCACCCTATCGCCGCGTAATTAAATCAAATTTTAACTATAAATACCTGACTGCCTGTGGCTGTGAACTTGACGAGCAGCGACACATCTTCCGTTGCTGAAGATGGCAAAATCATCGAGGTCAATCTGCAATTCTACCGCTTGCCCCTCGTGGTCGATATTCCCAAGGTCGAATATACCGTCTTGGAGCTGATCTGCTGCCAGGGGTCGACCTCCAGGAGAATTGAGCAACCGATGTCTCGAAAGTTGTGGTGCTCATAGAACAAGTTTTGATTTTACTCACTTAAATCGTGGTTAGAAATTGAAACGAACACTAAGCACCCATCTCTGTCCTCAATTTTAGCTGTGACGAAGTCAATTTTTAGAGTGTCGTCTATTCTCGGGCCTTCTATTTCGACTCGATAAACAGAACGTGCCGTTTCTTCACTGATAACGCAGTTGTCTATGTCTTGTTGAATTCGGAAAAGACTTGACACGGGTCGCAAATGAGAATTATTCTCAATGCAAATAAGAATGATTCTCATATGTATGGGTCTGAATTCGTTATCAAACTTTTATCTACTTGTAATCTAAATGACAACTTTGAGTGGTTTAAACGGAGGGCGGTCTTTCGGGCCCTTGTTATGCAAGAAACAGCCGTTTCTTGAATACGAATATCAAGCACCAAAAAGGAATTTACGAATGTTTAAGACAAGAACGATCGGCGCGTCAGCGCTCGCCATCTCCCTTGCATTAGGCGGAACCGCCTATACATCCTCAAACTTGAAGGCGGCGGACATAAATGAATACGTGGGCGTTGACTGGGTTAGCGAAGTCATCGTCGGGGCTTACGAAGATGATACTACGCTTGATTCGAATGAGAACAATCCAGAGATTCGCACCCTTGGAGAGTTGCACATCGACGGAAAATTCAAGACTGATGGTGGACTTACGCTAGGCGGCGAGATTGAGTTCGAAGCCGGTTCTGATGTGACCAATAACATCGATGAAATTTATATCTACGCATCTGGTGATTTTGGAAGAATAGAAGCCGGTGATCAAGACGGTGCGGCTGATAAGTTAGGCTCAGGTGTTCCAAGCGTAGGTTTTGGTCAAGTAGGTGGTGACTGGAATACAGACGATGATGGATTTGCAGGCCAGAATCCTATCACCGAGATAGCGGAGAGTAGTGATGACACCAAGATCACCTATTATGCTCCTAGCATAGGGGGTATAAAGTTCGGAATCTCCTGGGCTCCTTTAGATGATGATGGGTCAACGGCTGAGATTGCTGCTGGTGAAGAAACGGACCAATTTGAAGTAGGAGCCCAATATTCTGCCTCTTTCGGGGATGGAAAAATAACATTAGCAACCGCCTATTTTAAGGCGACCGACAATGATGCAGGTGATGAGGATCACTCTAATTGGGACGCAGGCATCACTATAGAATTTGGCGCATTTGAAGTCGGTGTTAACCACGTTGATCTCGGTGATAGCGGCCGCGGAGCTGGTGAAGACGTTACTGGAACGACACTTGGAATGACTTATGGGGTTGGAAACTGGGGTTTTGGCGCTAGTTATAACACTTCTGAATTCGATGCGCCTGCAAGTCAGGATCAGGATGTTTGGGGCGTCGGTACGGAGTATGTATATGAGCCCCAAATTAACGGAGAAACACCCGTTACAGTTACGTTAGCTGGTGACTTTACAATGTTTGATCGATCTGCCTCGAATAACGGTGCGACGCTAGGAGATGATGGATGGGTGGCGATCCTTTATTCCGCCCTTGAGTTCTAAACGACCGCTCACCTTAGCTGACATATTGCCGCGATTACCTAGTGATGGGCTAAAAGATACAGCCCCCCAAGAAGTAGGCGACGAGCATAAAAAACCACCGACTTTCAGTCGGTGGTTTTGTCGTTGGTGCCCATAGAAGAATTGAAGCAGCAATGACTATCCGCATCCACGTACTTTGACAATCATTGCCCCTGAGCCCCTTCTGGGTTGCTGCCCTATGATCCTACCCAGAAGCGACTACCTTGCCTCTCTGCCCCTTCGTTCGTTTCAAATCGATATCGCTGCAACTTTTAAAGACGTTCTTTTTTTTCGCAGAATTACGCATTGATCTTTCTAATGACGCAGTTTTACATGGTTTTTCGCTGGATATAAATTCGACTACCAAAAATTAACCAATTGAGTCCAAATTCGCCAGTCACACTAATCACTAGAAAAATAAATTATTTACGCTCGATTCTATAGATTCCACAAGGTACTAGAATCTATTGATGAGATGCTTGCTTTCTTCGATAATACAGCAAGGCCATTGATTGAATCTGTGGAGGGTCACCTTGGTTTACAATCCGTAAAAACTACGGAGAGCAAATCTATAATGGTTTCGTCCTACCGGGATAAAGAGGCCGCTGATTCTGCCAGTCAAAAAGCAGCACCGATATTTCAGGAAATAGCAAAATGATGTCCGCGCCTCCTGAAGTGCTTGGCGAGGGAACCTTAATGCGTTCATTAAATTTAGTCTATTAACTCATCGAGTTAATCATGCTTTGAACCAACTTCTTAATCCTGCCTGGTTTTAAAACCTGGTTATTTAAGACGTTTCGTGTTTCCTTTTGTTCGACGCTCTGAGCCAGAGAACAATTGGCGCTTTGGGACGCCTTTGGATTCGCCGTAGAATTCTAAACAGTTAATATATATAATAATTTTGTTCTGTAATTTCACCGAAACCAAGTTTCGCAATATAGAATTTATCTTTTTATAACCCTATGTAGAGTATAATTCATAATTATAACTGGTACTATACTAGTAGCGACTATTATAAGTGCGGGAAATGCTGCTTCTTCAAGTAGTTCATCTTTTGCATATTGGTATACATAAGTCGCCAATGTTTCATAATTAAAAGGTCGAAGAAGCAACGCCATAGGCAATTCCTTCATACAATCAACAAAAACTAAAAGACCACCGGCGATAAAAGACAATCGACTTAATGGAATTATAACTCTTTGGAGGCTCTTTCCAAATCCATCTCCAAGAACTCGACCCGCGTCCATCATATTAGGCGACAGGCGTTCTAAACCAGAGGTAACGGCGCCATACCCAATCGCTTGAAATCTAATTACACAGGCAAAAATTATTAAACCTACACCACCTGCAAACCAACCTTGATGAGAAATTCCAAAGTGTTTCGTTAAAAAATTTGCAACACCGGTATCAAGCGCCCCACCTATAGTCACGACACCTATAGCTAATATAGTACCAGGAAAGGCATACCCGATGGAGGCGAGGGCAACTAATTGTTTTAGAGCCGAGTTCCCCTTGTAAAAAGCGACAAAACCTAAAAATGAAGCTCCAGCAACTATGACTACAGCAGAAACCCCCGATATAAATAATGAGTTTAAAGCAGCGCCTCCTATGGCACCTATGGACGCTGTGTGTGACTCTTCCACAACAAACCCAAGCAAAATACCAACAGGTATAACAAAACCAAGTATTATAGGCAGTAAACAGACCATCCAACATATCAGAGAAGAATTACCTCTCAAAGAAATTGGTTTCAAGGATCTGGATCGCCGTGTGGTATCCATAAACCGGCGGCGGGACCGGGAGATCATTTCTATAATCAACAGCGCAATAATGAATAAAAATGAAAATGATGCAATCTGTGAAGCTGTTGTTAGGCTATTCATACCTAGCCATATATTAAAAATACCTAGTGTTAATGTTTCGATAGAAAAATACTCTACCGTTCCAAAATCTGACATTGTCTCCATTAATACTAACGCTAAACCAGCAAATACTGCTGGTCGAGCCAAAGGCAATCCAACTTTCCAAAACAAATTCTGCTGAGAAACTATGCCGACTTCGTATAAGGACGCAGGTGTCGATACGAATGCCACTCGAGACATTACATATACGTAGGGATAGAGCACCGAACCCATGACTATCATAGCACCAGGAAGCGAGCGGATTTCCGGAAACCAATAGGAACCCGCATTATCCCAGCCGAATAATTCCCGAATTATACCCTGTACAGGGCCGGCATATTCAAAAAAGTCAGTATATGTATACGCAACTAAATAAGGTGGTACCGCGAACGGCAACAATAAAAGCCATTCGATAAAACGACGGCCTGCAAAATCGTAGCGTACGACAATCCACGCAGTTGAAATTCCAAAAATTAAACTTACGAGTCCAACACCTAGCATTAAAAGCAAGGTGTTACTTACATATCTCGGTAGTACCGTATCAAATAGATGGAACCATAGCCCGTCGCTATCACCTGACGCTGCAGCAAATACCGCCAGTATAGGGGCCAGGAATAAGCCTGTCACGACAAGTGCCCCAACAACCCAGGGATTCAACCAAGTGTAATTCATATAACTGAAACATGGACTCAAATACTACCAACCAACCCTATCTATAATCCTTTGGGCCTGTGGGGCCAACTCTGCAATACGCTCTATTGAAAGACGGTCTTCCTGGAAAACACCCCACGAGGATAGTTCAGATGGGGGGTCCATCCCTAATCTAACGGGATATTCGAAATTAATTTGTCCATATAACTCTTGTGCTTTTTTGCTTATAAGAAATTCAAGAAACCGAACAGCTTCCTGTTTATTCCTAGAGTATTTAGCTACACCACCACCGGAAATGTTTATATGGGTTCCCCTACCCTCCTGGTTTGGAAAAATTAATTTTACTGATTCAGCCCATTCTCTCTGGTATGCTTTATCTGAATATCTCAACTTTCCAAAATAATAGTTATTAATAATGGAAATATCGCAAAAGCCCTCATAAATCGCTTTTACTTGGGCCCGATCATTACCCTGAGGCCTTCTAGCAAGATTTTCTACTAAGCCCTTTGCCCAAACCTCAGCAGCATCAGCACCTAAAGCATTTATCATAGAAGATAATAGCGCCCGGTTATAGACATGGCTACCTGGTCGCAAACATATACGGCCACTCCACCTCTTTTCGGCCAATTCCTCATATCTCCGAATTCTTAAAGCATCGAGCGCCTCTTTTGCCACAACAATTACTCGGGCCCGCTTAGAAAAGGCAAACCAATGATTATTAGGGTCGCGCAAATGCGGTGGGATGGTTTCAGTTAAAATGCGTGAAGAGACTGGTGCTAAAAGTTTCTTATCGGCATATACGTGAAGTCGGGCTATATCTACTGTTAAAATAAGATCAGCAGGACTACGGGAGCCCTCGGCCTGTAAACGTTGGGCCAAGCCCTTTGAAGCATAAACAATATTGACTTTAGTTCCGGTCTCAGCCTCGTATGCTTCAATAAATGGTTTAATAAGAAATGGCTGACGATGGGAATATATATTTAATTCTCCCGCCAAACCGGTGGACGTTAATGCTATGAGGGATATTAAGACAAACATTGATGGAAAAAGTAAACGTTTTGGTATGGTAATATAATTATTCAATGAAATCCTAAAACATTTTTTTGTGAATTTTGTTTTCAAATAACCCAATGCGTCGATAAGTGGTCTAATATAAAGCGCGTTAAGACCATGTATGGATTTTTCTGTAGCGCTAACTCCAAAACAGAGTTCTGGTTCATTTCTGTTCGTGGTCCATATAGTTCCAAATAACCAGTCCCACACTGAAAGAACGGCGCCATAATTACGGTCATAATGTTCTGGCAGTTTAGAGTGATGGACTTGATGCTGGGCTGGTGAAATAAAAATCCGTTCCACTACACGACCGTATGAAATCCACACATGAGAATGTCGGAGGTTTGATCCAACCAAGTTAAATATAAACACAATTGCGCTCGACCCTAGTAATGTTACTAACTCTACCTTGTTACCAAAAAAATATAAAAATAACGCTATAATAGTAGATTGTACGCAGACCGAACGTACCCCGAAGATTATCGCTTCCGCAGGATGTGTGCGATATACAGTCAATGGCGTAAGTGTTTCTGCCGTATGGTGGACTTTGTGGAAACACCAGAAAAGAGTTATTCTGTGTAAAAGGCGATGAACATAATATTTCGCGAGGTCATCAAAAATAAATATCGTAAAGGTAAAAATCCCAGCTATACACCACGCTGGTGCGGAGTGCCAGAGCACAACCCGACCATCGAACCAAATATGTAACGTTTCAAATATCAAGGTTGTAAGAGCAAGTTTCGATAATAATTGCGGTAAAATCCCTAGCATAAAGGCCTGGTTCAAAAATAAGACCTTGTAATCCGCACATGCTGATGGAGATGCCCATATTCGCAATGAAAAAATAGTCCGGATGGCAGTTTGTAAATTCTTTTTGGAAATAAAGATTTGGACCAACATAGCAACAACAAATGCAGATCCTAGATAACCATAAAAAACCCGTTTCTGTGGGTCAAAAAAGGGCCCTATCGCAAGCTCAATATATTCTTGAAATAATTCAAACATCTGAAGAACAGGGAAAAGTCCCTAGCGGAATGCCTACATTCACAATCCGCTAGGGACGTGCTGTTAGTCGTTTTCGGCGCTTGCGCCGTTGCCCATTGACTTGGTTAGCATTGACATCTCTTCAGTCATATCGTTCACCAATGCCGTAATTCCGAACCGCTCCTTCAATAGAATTTGGACTTTTAGCATATGCATCATGTATTCACCCCAAGAAGAGCCCTGATCCCGCACATACTCTCCCGTACTATCAATATCAACAACTTGTCCAAGATTAGGTAGCAATGGCCCGGAGCCAATTAGTCTATTCAGACGGGTTGCCGTATCCCCAAGATTTTTCTTACCGGTCTGTAATGCGAGACTAAAACCCTTTAGTTCTCCCCAGTGCTTAATGTATTTGTCATTGACTTTAGAAATGTCACCGTTTGCATCCAGAACTGTTTCAAGACTCATCATGTCTTTATAAACGGACCCAGCATATTTAAATGTGGCTTCTGCAAGGACCTTTTCCCAGTTATCACCAATGATTTCTGCATATTCTATTAGTGATATGCGCTGCGCATTGGTAAGTTTTTGTCCATTTGCACTAGTTATAAGTTTACGACCGTCAAGGAAGGCGCGAGTAATCGTATGAAGATACGACGTGGTTCCAGACTTGTCGAAAGCGGCTGCATAATAAGCAGGCCCAAATGTCATCTCTGATTTTAGGTCAACTACACCATCGTTGTTGTAATCGGCATGTGACAGAGCATCCGCAGGGTCATTCGATTTACTACCTAACTTAGCTATCTCATAAACCTGCTTAGCAGTCAGTTTGAGTGTATGGGAAGGAGTGCCAAAATAGCCGAATGCTTCGTCCCATGCATGCTCCTTGCCAGTATATGCCGCGCCGTCTTTGTAAGGTTTGTCATTCGGCTTTTTCTCGGCGCCTAGATATTCATCTAGATAACCATCAACCGCCTGATTATAAAATACTGCCCCCATAATAAATTTAGAGATCAGCTGGGGATAGTTATAGCCATTGGCGGCATCCACACCGCCTTTGCTCACCGCCGCTTTACCGATCCAAAACGTCAGCAATTCGCTGCCCGTCATATTGTTGGGCATGCCACTTATAGTCCCTTTATAGGTCTTGCCAGATAAATTTTTTCCTTTTGATATATCATCGACATTTGTCTGGGAAATAGTAAAAGTGCCCTTTGTCTTCGGAGCGAGAATGACCCTTCCTTCGTCCTTGCCCTCAAAGTAAGACATCATCTTTTCGCGATGCTTTTTCTGCTCATAATCACGCTGCACAATGGCATGACCAGCCATTTTCTTTAGGGAATCGTGCAAGGTATGCCTTGCAATTTGACCCGTGTAGGAAACCGAGGTCGTTTTACTCCCAGAGTAGCCCTGTACGGTGACTGGGAAATCGCCATAAACCATTTCGTCAGCTACCGATAAATTCGATATTAAAGTTAGCGCCAGTACCGACACACTGAAAGTCGCAATCTTACGCATTTTCTTATCTTACCCTCAAGTTTTTGATGCAAATGCAAATCATTCTCAACAACAATATCGAAACTTTCAATTAATGCCAAGGCCTATTTCGCATTCGACCGATAATACAACCCATAATAGAATAAGATGGTGATAACCAATGCTGGTTTGGCACTGGATGGGGTGATCGCGCATATTCACGCATTCACAGTCGCTTTGCGACCAACGTTCTCTCCACGGCTGTGCCTGTTCAAGCTAATTCACCAGCCCGGTTGGCGGCCGTCTTACAGCGTGTGATGCGGCAAGCGGCTCGGTCCAAATTGAAGTCACCTCCCCAGACATCTGTGGTCTCGTCCCCGCCGGGTCTGAATTCCTGGCCGCCGACGGTGCAGGTAACCTATGGCACGGAGAAAATTCGCTTGCCCGCCACCCTTCGCTTGCTTGGGCAACCATATAACCGAAGTGCCGGAGCTTTTTTAGTACATCTAATTTATCCGTACATCGCCCAAAACTATAGCCACGGCAGTGATGATTATAATGAGACCGACGGAGAGGACAAAAAATAGGGGCGTGGAGGATGTGGCGAAGCTGAAGGTACAACCGGGCGACTTTAATGACTTTAGGTCAATTTCGACAAACCAACCATCGGGTTCGCCATCTTGGAAGCCAGCATGGTTTCCTAATACTTCGCCATCACTTCCTACTGGTTTGTGCCCGAGACGCCAGCTGCTAATCTGTATAAGTTGTCATAACTTCGAATTCCGCTATGCAAACGAACTCCCATATCATCACCGCGTACGTTCAGCACACGGCAGGGTCCCAGGCCATGGTATCGGAGGCTCGGGCGCTGCTGCCTAGCGGGATCACCCATGATTCCAGGTATACTAGGCCCTACGGCATCTATGTCGATCGCGCCGAAGGGCCACGAAAGTGGGACGTGGACGGCAACGCCTACATCGACTATTTCGGCGGTCACGGCGCGCTACTCCTGGGCCACAGGCATCCGGATGTCGAACGTAGCGTGCACAGGGCACTTTCCGACGGCACCCATTTCGGTGCGAACCACGTTCGGGAAGTGGACTGGGCCAGGGCGGCACAGCGGCTGATGCCGTCACTCCAGTTGATCCGCTTTACAGCCTCAGGAACCGAGGCAACGCACATGGCCTTCCGGCTGGCCCGGGCTTACACGGGCAAGTCCCGCATCATGCGCTTCCGAACACATTTTCACGGATGGCACGATCACATGGCCTTCGGGGTGAGCAATCATTTCGATGGAACGCCGAGCCCCGGCGTGCTGCCGGAACTCGCACAACAGGTGCTGCTGGCGGATCCGAGCGACCTCAGCGACGTCAAGCAGGCCCTGATCGATGACGGTGACGTAGCCGCCGTGATCCTGGAGCCGACAGGTGGTGGTGGCGGCGGCACACCGCTCGACCCGTCATTCTTGCACGATCTGCGCGACTTGACAGCGAAGCACGGCGTTCTACTCATTTTTGATGAGGTAGTGACCGGATTCCGGGTCAGCCCCGGCGGGGCTCAGGCGCTATATGGCGTAACGCCGGATCTGACGACCCTAGCCAAAATCCTGGCCGGCGGCCTACCTGGCGGCGCGGTAGGGGGACGTAGCGAGATTTTGGCCCATCTGGACTTTGAATGGGCGTTAGAAGCAGGTGCCGAGAAAATTCATCATCCAGGCACCTTTAATGCTAACCCGGTTTCCGCTGCCGCAGGTACGACCGCACTCGGGATCATTGCAGAAACTGATGCGTGTCGGCGAGCAATTGACTTTGGTACGCTGATCCGCCAGCGCCTTAACGAGTTGTTTGTCCGTAGGGGCGTAGCCTGGGCGGCCTATGGCGTAGGGTCGTCGTTCCACATCTACATGAACTTGGGAGAGCAGGTCCTCGATCCCCTAGACTTTAACCCGCTGTCTGTGTCGTTTCAGACAATCAGTGCCAAATCGCCGGATATCCTCAATAAGTGGCGATTAGCTTTGCTACTCGGCGGCGTGGACGTATCAGGTCTCGGCAGCGGTGTAATTTCAGCCACTCACGACGGAGACACACTCGAGAAGACTATTCAGGCGTGTGACGACGCTCTCGGCATGCTGTTAGAAGAGGAAGTGCTGCCACGCCTTTAGCTGTCTTAATGCCTCCAACAGTTCAAGGGTGGTGATGGTAAACTCGTCCCCAAAATGGAATTAAAGTGGATGGTTAACATTCATGGCGCTCGTCTTGCACACGCGACATCCACTGTTTTCGCCAACGTTTTAGAATTTAATATTCGATTAGTTTCGCTAATTATAAAGATTACCTGCCGGGGACAATATCAGTCAAATATTCTAATTCTAGGTCCGTGAATAACGTTACAATAGCCATGAACCGTATGCCGAACGCTATTTCTAACGAAGATTTTCCCGCGCCCCTCCATGATATCAATGCATATATTCTTGCCCCGGTAATATCAAATTTGATCAGATATCATATAGATTTCACAACTAAATACGTCGCCTAGGCATACGCCCCTTTGCCCAGTTATAAATTCATTTTTTCTAAAACACACCAGGATTGAACCATTACAGAAACCGCTGTTAAACAATAATATATTACCTAGGCATGGTGATATGCATATTACTTTGTGGTGATCCTCTAATATATATATCTTAAATCGTTACCAGGACTTGGCTCTAGGAAATATAAATCAGTTATCTATGGCTGATATTTTATAAATTTTTTATCCGTTTTATCTAGGGAGTTCCCAATATTAGGAATTTAGAAAAACCTTCTTTTGGCCACATAATAAACAAACCTTTGACAATTTCATCGGCATAATCTCTGCCACAAACAATTTCTTGGAGATTGACGATGTTTACCAAAAGGCAAAATAAGGCCAATTTCATGGATCAAGGCTTGAAAAAGAAAGGGGTGCAAGGAGAAAGCAATAAGCTACCAAGCCCAGACCCTAGGGTCTCTGAAACAGAGGTTAGAAAACGGGCGATAGAGACTGTGATGGCGTCACGTGGCCAATATCAGACAACCAATTTGTTTCGAGAAACGGGTCAAAGTGACTCCGCGAAATGCTCAAACGCTGGAATGATGACTATTGGTCAACAGGTTGAGGTTAACGGAAAGGTTGAGGAGTTTGACGATCTCGAGATACTTGGTTCCTTCGTGGGGGAGCTATCGGGTGAAAGGCTCACCATAGGAAAGTTAGGAAACGTGGACGCAAAAGTTTCAGTTGAAACTTTGGTGGTCGAGGGACATCTCAAAGGCGAAGTGCAAGTAAGCAACCGCGCGATCATACGGTCGACCGGAAAATTTGGTGGGCAGTTGGAATTTGGCTCTATCGAGGTCGAGGGTGGCGGGGAAATCACAGGTCACTTAAAGGTCCGGACAACCCAATCTCCGATTCAAGAGGAGGACGCCATTGAACCTCCGGGAAAACTCAGCCGGATAACAGCTGAATCTGAAGATAGTTCAAGCGAACAAGGTGCAGCCCAAATATTCAAAAACTTCCCCAAACCCGAGACGAAGGTCGGGGGGCTCGATGGATGATAAATAATGCTTTCTCAATTTGTGTCTTGGGTTTTATGGCTGCATCACTTAGTGCTTGCATGTCAGAAATTAATACAGTCCGAGAGCTATCTCCTGATAACGATAGTTACCAGGGCCGGCTGGTCTCAGGTTACCGAGACTTGGCTCTTTACGAAGCAGACGAGATGTACGATTGGTTCGATGCCAGGACCTTCGCTCGGAAAGCTATCGCAGCAAAGGACTCTATACCAATAAAACCGGAAAACCCTGACGACTGGTATTTTAGCGATCATGACCGATTCCAAGTAGAGATCGCCCATTCAAGATTGGCGTCAGCTATATCTGAAGGTTTTTCTACCCGGGCTCCAACAAGTGCTGCAGATGCTCAGGTTGCTTTCGATTGCTGGATAGAACAACTCGAGGAAGGCTGGCAACTCGATCATATTGCTAGATGCAGGGATCTCTTCGATGCAGCCATGCGGGAAAATGTTGATATCAATGTATCCAGTGCTCCCGCTTTAATTAAGAAAAGTAACGACCTTGGAGAGGTTTTCTATACTGAAGAGTTTCCTAAACAACAGCCAGCCTGTGAGCCTGGAAATGACAAACCAGCCGAAGAGGTCACTTTTAGACTCTATTTCAACCATGGTGATGCAGCCATCTCTAAAAAAGACCACCTTATTGTAGCTGAGATTGCCCAAACAGTTGCTGAGAAACAAATCCAGGAATTATTTGTGACTGGACATACCGATAGGTCAGGCTCATCAGACTTAAATATAGGCCTTGCCCTAGACCGGGCGACAAATGTTTGGCGAGCACTCCTCGAAAGCGGCGTCAACCCGACGCATATCTGGATTGGCGCGCACGGGGAAATGAGTGCAGAAATTGCGACAGCGGACGGGGTTCGTGATCACCGAAATCGCCGGGTAACAATTTATATTTCGTCCAGCAGTAACGAGTCATTTCCCGAGGGTTGTATCGAGTTGACCTCAGGCTCTCTCTAGATTCTATGGGCCAAGAACTAATCACGATGCCTAAAGGTCAGTTCAAATAAGAGTCCGATTAGTTAACGATCGGTTTGGCCAATAGTTTAGAGAGATGAACTCTAAACTATTGGCTCTCCGGAAAACCAATGTTAACCGAATTTTCCAGTCTTTCAGAAGCAATAGACGAATGCCTACAGAAAAAACAAGGCGACTCTCTCCTGATAGGGCGCGCCGGGCGTCCTCAAGTCGGATCCTGGCCTGTCTCCCCCTGGGTCCGACACCCCGGCCCAATTTCGATTGTGAGCATGCAGAGAACTGTATATTGAGGGGGAGCGCCGAAACACAAACCACACATCAAGAAACAATAAGGCTCAGTATATATTATTGCCCTAATGAGAAAAGGTACATCTACATAATAAGTTCAATTAATCATAATAATTGTCATAAATAGTTTTATAAGTTTATGTTACTTATCTGGCAGAAAATTGGGCTGTTTAGAATGCAATTGGTTACTAAAAATTAGCAACCCTAATCAGCCCGCCGCCACCTCACCCAAGCATTCACGACCTTACCGTCGGGCCAGGCGCGTGACAGCGTTAATTTCAGCTGATCATCCGGCAGCGTCTCCATACCACGCACCTGTGTACCGCCGACCCAGCTGGGGTGTAACGCAAAGTGCACTTGCGTCGTAAATGTATCGTTTTTTAACGTCCACCTACCGCCATAGGAAATATAGGTGTCGAATGCGCGCAGGCGTTCTTCGTCGGGGGCGTCTGTGTGCCAAGCCGGATCCCCCGTCAGAGCCGGGCGATTACTCCAGCTGATCGCGGCATTCATCCAGCCTTCACCAGAGATGATCAGCAACCCTTGAGGCTGTGAGCCATAACGTGCGAGCGAGGCTTCGGCGTCCGCCGGATCGTTGGTTCCCCGGTCGACCATAAGCCAAGTCCCGATGATATCTGCCTTGCTGACCATTCGATTGTACCCCTCGGGCGTTGCCTACCTAATTATACCTTACCCTTGCTCACGCCCCACTTAGGTTATGAACCCGTCCCGCCTTAACTTTACCATTTTTGTATCGGACCATCGCGTTCATTAAGTTTCCGTTTTTACTGAGCACTCGAAAGTAGGGCATCGAGAATTTGAATCTAATCTTTAATGACACCAACGAGAATGCAAGAGGGCTTGGTAAATATGAAATCGACCAACCATCAAGATGAAGTTCCCGGAACAAATGCGAGCCGTGTGACAGCTGAGTGTCGGAACCGGCGAATTTGCCGATACAGCCGTTATCAAAAGTCTTCTCGGTGCCTGCCCTCCTCTCGCTTCTGCATGCTTCCGGTGATCATCCTTGCGCTTGTTTTAACAGGCTTTGCTTCAGGCGCATTAGGCAAAGGTCAACGTACCCTCGTGACACATGATGATCTCGACCGTGGTGGCTTCGCATTTCGGACTGTGCAAGGTGCTCTTGAACTTGCACCTGGACTAGCCTCCGAAGTTGACTACCAAGTTAACGGAATTCTGGCTAGGGCTCGCATAACCCAGCATTTCATAAACCCCTATGATAAGTGGCAGGAAGGCATCTATGTGTTCCCACTACCCGAAACTGCCGCCGTCGATACCCTTTTGATGCGTGTCGGCAACAGAGTAATCGAGGGGAAGATCAAACAACGCAAGCAGGCCCGTATCGAGTACGAAAAAGCCTCGGCTAACGGGCAACAAGCAGCGCTCGTAGATCAAGAGCGACCTAACATATTTACTGCCTCCGTCACGGACATCGCCCCGGGCGCGTCGATATCCATCGAAATTGAATACCAGCACAAGGTCGATGTTTACGATGGAGAGTACAGTCTTCGCCTTCCCCTGGTTGTCGGGCCACGATATGTGCTGTCAAAGCCAGTGTTGGCCCTAATCAACAACGAGCCCGGCGCCTTTATGGCCCCAGCGGTTGAGGATGCAGATCGCATTACCCCGCCGGTGAAAAAATTATCTGGCGGGCCTATAAATCCGGTGTATTTGATGGTCACACTCGCTCCTGGCTTTCCTCTAAGCACGATTACCAGCTCGAGCCACGACATAAAAATTGCCCCCGACCAAAATGGTAACTACACGATCACAAGCGCAGAAGGCATTGTCCCAGCAGACAAAGACTTTGAACTGACATGGACATCAGAGCCTAGTTCCGCTCCGCACGTATCGGTGTTCAAAGAGCAGATTGACGGCGAAGTCTACCTCCTCGGAATGGTGGCACCGCCCTCTGTTGAGAATGATTTCGACATCCCGCGAGACCCTCGAGAGGTCATCTTTGTGATAGATACATCCGGTTCCATGTCGGGAGCTTCCATGCCCCAGGCAAAAGAGGCCCTGCAAATCGCCCTGCGGCGATTGCAACCTCAGGACAGCTTCAACATCCTCCGATTCTCAGATGATGTTGAAGCACTATTCGATAGCGCCATGCCTGCAAACAGAAAACATGTGCTCATCGCGCTAAGCTATACATCTTCGTTGGATTCCGAAGGCGGTACGGAAATGATGCCGGCACTTCAGCTTGCCCTTCACGGCAAACCGCGATCGGGTCACCTCAAACAGATCATATTTATTACTGACGGCTCTGTTGGAAACGAAGTCGAGCTGTTCAAGGCGGTCGCATCCAGTATTGGGAAATCACGACTGTTCACCATTGGCATAGGGTCGGCTCCGAACGGCTATTTCATGCGTAAAGCGGCGGAGGTAGGACGAGGCAATTTCACGATGATCGATAATATCCACGAGGTAGAGGAACGGATGTCGAGTTTGTTCAGAACATTGGAACGCCCAACGGTCACTGATTTAGCGTTCAACTTGCCTGGTGCACAGAATATGAACGTTTATCCGGATCCGCTGCCGGACCTCTACGCCGGTGAGCCACTAATATTCACGGCTCGCATGACAGAGGGTACGAATGCCATATCTATTTCTGGTCAGGTGTTCGGAACCAGCTGGAGCACTTCTCTCCCAGTAGCTAATGCGCGCTCCTCAGAGGGGATCGCTAGGCTGTGGGCACACGATCGGATAGATGATTTGAATAACACCGTGTTCGAGGGTTCAGATTCCAACTATGTCAAAAGGCGGGTAATAGATCTTGCGCTAGAGTTTGGCCTGTTGACTAAGCACACTAGCATGGTAGCGATAGACACTACACCCGTGCGCCCGATTGAAGAGGAGCTTTCCACAAACAAGATACCCACAAATTTGCCGGACGGATGGGACTATGAGTCCGTGTTTGGTCAAGCCAAACAAGAACTCGCACTAATATCCATGCAGAAAACCGTCTCTCTCAATGTTCCGCAGGGTTCGACGCCAGCAAAGTTATTCATTATCTCAGGACTCTTTATTTTCTTCACAGGTGTAGCAATTCTGTTCCTGCGCCATAGAACACGGTTAATCGCGTGAAGGCGCGGTTGCTCAAAAAATGGATCGGACCCGGAATCATCGCGATGGCCCTCAGCGTTCTTGCCTGGGGCCTTTGGATACCTGTTAAGGCAGTCTTGGCTCAGCATCTTCTTAACTTGGCATGGGATCGCTCGCAAAGTGGTGAACTAATTGCACGGCCCTGGCCCTGGGCTGATGTTCTGCCCGCTTTTCGCCTTTCCCTCCCAGATCACGACAGGTCATTTGTAGTTCTCAACAATTCTTCTGGGGAAGCGCTGGCATTCGGGCCGGGCCATGTGACTTCCAGTACACAGCCAGGCAAACCAGGCGTGGCTGTCATTGGCGGTCACCGTGACACTCACTTTTCTATTCTCCGTGAGATGAATATTGGAGACATAATTACCGTCGAAGATGTCACGAGAAGGCAATTTTTTTATTCAGTGTCAGACATTACTGTTCGTCACGAGGATGACATTGCTATCATGATAAGCGAGCGAAGCCATGTGTTGATTTTAGCTACCTGTTATCCATTTGATGATGTGGTGCTGGGTGGCCCGGAGAGATTTCTGGTGATTGCTGAGCGGAGAGAAAAAACATCCTAGCGGCCATCGTTCCTGACAGCGTCAAATTTAAGATGAAGCAGCAGCTGAACGGCACGATTTGCACGTACGACGGCGCAGGCACCTCGGTTGGGGCCCGGGCGGCGGTTTAATTAGTTAGTTGCATCGTATAATGGCTGCGCTAGAACCCAACGAGGTAAGTGCAGGGAAAGCTGGCGAGATAGGTTTACTTTGACAATGTCTTGGACAGGCTTTTGAGGGCGGCATCACACACGGTCTACGCGCTCCAACCGCATCAGGTTCCGCAGAAGGTCTGGTAGGGCGTAGCCGTGAATGGTGCTGGCGTGGCATAGGTTTCATTTCCGGGAACCTCATCGAAGGGGTGGCTCAGAACCGCTAGCAGTTCCGTGAAAGGCGCCATATCTTCCATGTCAATGGCGGCAGACAGCGCCTCCTCAACCTTGTGGTTTCGGGGGATATAGATCGGATTGACCCGGTCCATGGCCTGCGCGGTGGCCTCCGGGGCCATCTTTTCCTTGGCCAATCGGTCATGCCAGCGTAGCGCCCAGATATCGAAAGCGCCCGGATCATCGAATAGTTGCCGCACTGGGGCAACATCGCCGCGCAATGTCTGTGAAAGACGGCGAAACACGAGTGTAAAATCAACCGCGCCGGCTTCCATCACAGACAGCAACTCATTCACAAGTTCTAGGTCATCGGCGTCTTCCGTCGATAGGCCGATCTTGGTCCGCATGGCAGCTAGCCAGTAGGTTTTATAAAGCGCTTGCACGCGTTGGAGCGCCTCGGTCAGTACTTTGACGGCCCTGTCTTCGTCTGGGTCGACCAGCGGGATCAGAGTTTCGCTCAATCGGGCCATGTTCCAGGACAGGATCAGCGGCTGGTTGGCATAGGCATAGCGGCCATGTGTGTCGATTGAGCTAAACACGGTGCCAGGTGCGTAGTTGTCCATGAAGGCGCAGGGCCCATAGTCGATGGTCTCGCCAGAGATTGCCACATTGTCGGTATTCATCACGCCATGGATGAAGCCAATACTCATCCAGCGGGCTACCAGCGCGGCTTGAGAGTCAGCAACGGCGTCAAAGAAAGCCAAATAGTGATTTTCCGCATCTGCCGCGTCCGGATAGTGGCGTGCGATTACGTAATCCACTAATTCACCAACCTTATCGGCTTCGCCACGCGCGGCGAAAAACTGAAATGTCCCCACTCGGATATGACTTGCCGCGACCCGGGTGAGAACCGCACCAGGCAACGGTGTCTCCCTATAGACGAGTTCGCCGGTGGTAACGGCAGCCAAGGCGCGTGTTGTCGGGACGCCAAGTGCATGCATGGATTCCCCGATCAGATATTCGCGTAACACCGGTCCAAGAGCGGCCTTGCCGTCTCCGCCGCGAGAAAACGGTGTGCGGCCCGAGCCTTTCAGCTGGATGTCACGGCGCCGATGTTTGCAGTCGATCACCTCCCCGAGCAGAAGCGCTCGTCCATCACCCAAACGTGGATTGAATCCGCCGAATTGGTGCCCGGCATAGGCCTGCGCCAGCGGCTCGGAGCCTTCGGGCGCCACATTTCCAGAAAAGATTTCCAGACCCGCCTCAGAATCAAGCGTGCCCGGATCGAGGCCGAGCTCCTCCGCTAGCGCTTGGTTGAGCAACAGAAACCTTGGTGCAATCGTAGGGCTTGCTTCACAAGATACGTAAAAGCCTTTCAGGCTTCGTGCGAAGCTGTTGTCAAAGTTGAAATGCGGGCGGATATAATAGCTTGCGTCCATCAGGTATTATCACAGAAAACTCCCACCACTTGAAGGCGAGGCACTGAGGCTCTCTCTCAACGGTGGCGCTGCAGTTAGTTCGCGGTTTATTGGCACTTCTGGCCACAGAAATTGGCGTCACATCAACGGGGCTCGGCTGAGCCTGTGTCGTAAGCAGGAGACAATCGATGAGCAGTCTGTCCCACCACGCCTTCTTCCTGAGTGTGTTGCTGCTCTGTGCCGTGCTGATCTCCGGCGGCAATCAGGCGCTCCAAAGCGTGTTGGCAAGAGAGAGCATAATGACAGGTCAGCTGCTCGTCGCGACCGAGCAGATGCGTGACCCCCGCTTTGCGGAGACCGTGATCTATATTGTCGAGCACCATGGTGACGGGGCCTTCGGCCTGATCGTCAACCAACCTCATGCCGAAGGTCCGATATCTGCACTGCTCGACAAATTCGACCTGAAGCATAACGACGTACTCGGCGACATAACCCTGCATTATGGCGGCCCCGTAGACAGTGGCATGGCATTTATCCTGCATTCTCCTGAATACATCATCGAAGGCACTTTGGTAATCGATGAGTTGGTAGCACTCACCAGCAAGCCCAAGGTGCTACGCGATATCGGAATTGGCAAAGGACCACGTCGCAGCTTACTCGTATTTGGTTATTCCGGCTGGGGGCCGGGACAACTCGAAAGCGAAGTGCGCCGAGGCGACTGGCTAATAATCAACGTCGATCCGGAGATCATCTTCGGCCCAAACCCCGCCGCCAAGTGGCGCCGCGCGATCGACAGGGGCAACGGTTTCATTTGAAGACGAAGGCCGGCCCAGCGCGGGCCTAGTCTAGGTTTTGCGAAAATTCTGACAGCTTAATCCGCTGGGAGCCTTTGGATGATGTGGTAAGCCTCGGCACTGAGCAGCCACGACTAATCCTCATATTGGGCGAAAGATTAAATATAAAAGACTTACCGCTGATCTAAAGCTCAGCTTTCGGGCGCTCTAAAAATGCCGCTAAAGCGCCCGGGACTGCTCGGCTCTTTGGCCACGGCGGTTTTTTATTGATCTGATCCACCTCACGAGTCGGGGAACAGACTACAATAACTTATTTTAGGCGCGCGACGCCGATACTGCTGAACATATGTTTCCATTAAATTAATAAACCAATCCCATTACCCAAGCGGAATAATCCTTCTAGCTGGTTGTAAGGACTCACAATACCTTTGGGGGAGGCCATCACAAATGCGCACCTTTAATGAAGTATTTTATAATGTAAAATATATTTATTCTCCCTATTGTTATTTTAAAATATTTTTATTTATTCCAGTCACTAGATTTCCATTTTCCTGGCAAGCGTTTATTAATTCGAAACAAATTATCCTCAGGGTCAGTCAGAACAGCTTGGTACCAATTATAATAGGTCCGATAAGGATTTTTAACAATTTTTGCTCCGCGTTTTACTGAAAGGGCTACGAGCCTATCCACCTCTTTCATTGAGCGTACGTCAAAGTTAAGGAAAAATTTTATGCCTTTCGTATTTGATTTATCTGATAAATTTAAAAGCTCGTATGCCTCCGGTGCGTTAAATCCAAAATAGCTTTTTGATGTCCGTATTCCGCGGAAAATAGGGGACCGAAGAGACATATCCTCCTCAAATCCAAAGACATCTATATAAAACTTTGATAACTTTTTTATATCTTTAGTGAATATATTGACGTAGGGCATTGTGGTCATATTCGTTCTCCTCTGTAGCGCACACTGTTAGGTAATTTCACAGGGTTTCTGTGCCATTATTATGAAGACGCTTCCTGATTTTAAAAGCGTGATTCTGTATCGGCCGTTCCGAACTGGGAACTGTCATCGTCTGACCATTTTTCAAAACTCGTTTGCCTATTAATTTTCTCAGTGAAATAGTCACTAGATTTAATCGGCGGATATTTTGGAGGTTGATCAGCAATCTTGCACGTAGGTAAGCATTCAATCATTGCATCATAATTGCAGTAGCTGAAATAAATAAGGGAAAGACGGTTTGTATTCGCTCCAGAATCGAGTTGCGGGTTAATGACACGATGACGATTTGAGACCCAGCGATCGTTTGTCCAGCGCATGAGAAAATCACCAATATTTATTACCAGTGCGTCTTCTATCACTGGAACATCAACCCAGTCGCCATTTCTCGTCCGAGCCTGCAAGCCTGGTTGGACCACGCAAATAGATAGATCATCATAATCCGAGTGCTCTCCCGCACGCACCTGCCCTGCTTCGGGCGTTTCAGTAAGTTTTGGATAATGAAGAGCGCGGAAGAGGCTATAATGTTTATCCGTCAAAGGATCAAAATAATCTTCGGGAAGTCTCAATGCTAATGCACACAAACGATGAAGCTCATCGGAAAATTTTTCCATAGAACTAAAATATTTTTCCCAAATTGGGCGCATAGCTTGTGGTTTTTCTGGCCAAATATTAGGAATAAACCAATTAGCTGCATCATCACAGGAATAGTAGTGTTCGCCCATTACATAACTGGCCTCTGACGAACCAGGCGGGCCCATAGATACGATTTCCTTAATATCTCCTGGAGTTTCCTCCCCTATACTATAGGAAAGTCCCTCTGATTTTAAAGGGCTATAACCCCTGAGAACTGGGTCAATGTCCGATGTTAATTTTAATTTTTCCGATTCAGGAAGCGCCATAAATTCAAGAGAAACCTCCTGCATCGCCCTAATAAGAGCTGGATTAACTGAGTGACCAGTAACAACCAGGAAACCAATATTCTGGCAGATACTGTCTAGCTCTTGTGCAACCCGCATTTTTTGTTCCAAGTCACCTGAATAAAAAGGACTGAGATCGATAACTGGAACTTTAATTGATGACATAAAACCTCCCTATAATGACAAGCCGTATTCTCTTCACTACGGTCATCGCATTGGACTTCAAAAGGCACTGTGATTGCTAGAATCCCGCCAATAGCAGAGTACCAATTCATTCTCGGCCCTGCTCAGACGATAGGGCTAAATACTAATAATAACAGTATTCTTAAACCGGGGGTGAAAGGCAAGAGCTACGTTGTGTGATTTGGAATATTTTATCTGAAACCGGGAATAGGTCTGAGAAACCCTACTCAGGTGGCAAGTTATGCGTCAATGGATGTGAAGACTTTCTAATTGGTTCTGGCATGTGCTGGGCTGGTGCTATGCGCCGAACATTATTTTGGAGAGCAGACAAGTCTCCACCATCATCGATGTCGACGGCAGCCAATACTTTCATCTTAGCGCGGGCGTGATGAACCTGACCTTGGGCCACGCCTCTGAGGAACTGACCGAGGCCCTGCGCGAACAAGCGGGGCTTTTTCTGCACGAGAATAGCCGATATTCGCACCCATAGCTTATCACCTTCGTCGAAGTCCAATGTTTCGCCATCGAGTGGTCGTAGAAGCATAACTAACGCCGCGCCGTCCGTAGCGCCTCTCCAACGGTTTCTTAAAGTTAGGCACCATCGGCTGAAGCTTTTTCAATTGATTCTTCGGTGCCTCGATCCAATATACTTTTGCTTTTACCTATCTTTCTGTTCTTCTTGAGCTAAAGGCTACGTCATGCTTATCTTCGGCCATGGGCAGCATCGAAGATAAATATTTTGACCAGCCATTAGGCGAGTTAAGCCTACTACCACCGATCGATATCGACTTGGCAAAGACCGCGCTTATCGTAATCGATATGCAATATCATGATGCCCATGCCGAACAAGGCATCGTTGCCGCGTTAGAAAAGCTCTATCCGGGCTCAACCACCTATTACGCGGAGCGCCTCAAAACGGTAGTACCGGCGATCCGCCGATTGCTTGATCACGCGCGCGCGACCGGACTCAACGTAATCCATGTTGTGGTCGGCTCCGACTATCAGGATTTGCGCGATTTCAATAAACGAATGCGCCATTGGATAATCGACCTCCAGGAGCGTTCTGGCATGGCCGACTTCTATTGGACCCAATCACCGACATACTGCATCCTTGAAGATTTAACCCCAGTTGAAGGCGAAACCGTTTTCCGCAAGCGCAGCTTCGGTGCCTTCAACAGCACAAACTTCGAGAACTTACTAAGGGAAATGGATATAGAGACCCTGCTGGTCACCGGCTGTGTCACAAATTATTGCGTGGAGACGACTGTTCGCGACGCAGCTGACCGCGGCTTCGCCGTGGCGATGGTTGATGAGGCTATAGCCGGCTTCAGCCAGGAATCCCACGACGCAACCCTCGCCTCATTGCGCAGCGGCTTTGCAGCGATCATACCGACGGTGGATGATACAACGGCAATGCTAGATGAGATTCGCCAGCCCTGAAGTCATAAAAACAATAAACAAAGATCTCTAAAGAATACTGCTCGGCCGGAGGCGATCTACTGCAACTGCATTTGCATCCAAGAAACTTATTACGAAATAACGCTCCATACGTCGTGGCGCAGGAGGTCGGTCGCGCCACCACCTGCCCCCCTGGTCCAGGATATTCCGCGAGCCGAGTTTGTCATGATGGAATATGAAAAAGGGATGAATCGGACAACCTAGTCAATCAAGCTTGGAAAGAAGATGAGGACGGACTGCCGTTAGCGTTTTAGATCATCGCTATTTTATTCCCATCACATTTCCGTGGTGGGGGAAAATTTAGTATATTTACAAATCTAGATACTAGGTTCGCGCAACTAACGGTTCATGGTTAATCTCAGTTAATCTCCCCAAACGGGTTAACTTTCTTTGCAACGAAGCACACCGATTGGCGTTATGATTAACCCGCGACGCATAGCCTAGAAAAATTTTGCAAAATTGAAGAAATATGGAGTTGTGCCAAAAGACAAAACCTTTGGAATCAAAGTTTCTGTTGTGCGGAATTTTATAAAATACAATGGTGTAGAACTCCGCAAACCTTCGAGCATCAAAGTTTCACTTAAAGAGCTTGGTTAATAAATAACGGATGGAGCCTTTTTCCTGACATGCGGGATAACCCATGCCCAGATTGACAAGCTGGGAACCTAGAAGGTCTTATTTAAGAACTTGCAGTATGTCACTGGGAGATAATTTGTGAAAAATCGGAAGAGTTTTGACTATATCATAGTTGGTGCGGGTTCAGCCGGATGCGTTATGGCTAATAGATTGACTGAGAACCCGCATGTGCGTGTCCTGTTATTGGAGGCCGGTGGTAAAGATAAGAGCATGTTCATTCATATGCCTGCATCCGCCGCAATTGCCGCACGAAATCCTAATCTCACCTGGGCATACAAGACTGAGCCAGAACCCTATCTGGATAACCGAAAAATCGAGGAAATCCGCGGTCGCGTTTTGGGGGGCTCATCTTCAATTAATGGTATGGTAGCTAATCGAGGAAACCCCCAAGACTATGATAGTTGGGCAAGTCAGGGGCTACTGAATTGGTCATTTGCCCATTGTTTGCCCTATTTTCGTAAAATGGAAACATTTGACAGAGGGAAGGACGATTATCGCGGAGGTGATGGGCCCCAGTACATAGAAACATGCCCAGCGAATAATCCTCTAGATCAGTCCTTCATTAAAGCTGGGAAGGAAGCTGGTTATTCATATACAGACGATCAAAATGGTCGTCAGCATGAGGGGTTCCATATTGCCCAAAAATTTACACATAAGGGCAGACGTTGGAGTGCATCAGACGGTTATCTTAAGCCGGTGCTTTCTCGGTCCAATCTTAAGCTAATCACACACGCTCAGGTTCATCGAGTAATATTTGACGCAAAACGTGCTATTGGTGTGGAAGTCAACAATAACGGTATTGTTGAGAGGATTGACGCCGAACGAGAGGTAATACTCTGCGGGGGTTCGATCAATTCGCCACAAATTTTATTATTATCTGGCGTAGGTGATGCACAGCAACTTGCCGAACACGATGTAAAAATAGTAGCGCATTTACCCAGTGTGGGACTACACATGGAAGATCATTTGATAGTACCCATCCAGTATACTGTCAAAAAACCAGTCTCTATTGCGGGTAAACTAGGCCAGTTCGGGCGGTGGAGTTTAGGCCTTCAATGGATCCTGTTTAAGACGGGTCTCGGTACATCCAATTTTTGCGAAACTGGATGCTTCTTTTCAAGTACTGACGATATTCCTTATGCGAACATGCAGCACGAGTTTTATCCGCTCTGTGCCGAGTTGGGAAATTCAGAGTCAAATTTTGCAGAGGGTTTCATGTTTTCGATGGGCCTTATGCGGCCGAGCAGCCGGGGACAGGTAAAGCTAGGATCGGCTAACCCGAACGATCATCCAGTTTTCCGTTTTAATTATCTTGAAGAGGCTGATGATCAGCGAGCCATGATTGAGGGGGTGCGTCGAACCCGAGAGATGGTGCAGCAAACTGCTTGGAATGACTTTCGAGGTGACGAGCTGACACCTGGAGCCGATTGTAAGAGTAACTCGGAGATCCTAGCCTGGATACGTTCAGCTGGCTCGACCGAATACCATCCTTGTTCAACCTGTCGTATGGGGGTGGATGAAAACTCGGTAACCGATAGTCAGGGACTTGTTCATGAGGTTGAGGGGCTGCGGGTGGTTGATGCTTCAATCATGCCAAACAATGTGACGGGGAACCTTCACGCACCTGTCCTGATGATGGCTGAGAAGATTGCTGATTTAGTAGTTGGCTCTCCGCCACAGAAACCACTCAATTTACCTTTGGAATAAGCCCTAGCTGAGACATACGATCTTAGGTGACGACTGAGGTTTGAGTACATTGGGAAATTTGCCGGCCTCGGCGCCACGGTGCGCAGCCTCAGTCATCAGGCCCAAACACCCGCCCAAATCATACCGTAAGGTTTTTATGCAAGCATGGGGAAGATCGATATCGTTGCGTT